>OVEP010000092.1_pt1 | contig 26125 bp, 18 predicted proteins | sample 1779801 | NCBI WGS metagenome assembly OVEP01 (sample SAMEA3914791, study PRJEB12502) | metagenome | biome: forest; material: soil | place: Canada | collected 2011-07-03 | depth 0.1 m
AGGCTCCGCAAACACCCCGAGTTCGGGTACATCACCCCACTCGAAACCCGAGCCAGGTTGCGCCAAGACTTCACCCCCGCAGCGTAAGCACACGCTGTCCAAGATCAGGGGGGAACTTCAATCTCCAGATGTGCCGCAAGGTCATGGAGATCCGCGAGCAGGCCCCCGAGGTCATCATCACCACCCCGCTCATCGAGGGCACCGACGGTACCGGCTCCAAAATGAGCAAGTCCAAGGGCAACTACGTCGGCCTTTCCTCCGCCCCGGATGAGATCTTCGGCCGTCTGATGTCCATCCCCGACCACCTCATTGAGCCCTACCTCAAGCAGCTCACTGAGTGGACCGACGAGGAAATCGCCACAGTCGCCGGGCGCGTGGCCGACGGCACCGCACACCCCATGGCCGTCAAGCGCATCCTCGCCGGCGAGGTCACCGCCACCCTTCATGGCCTGAAGGCTGCCGAGGCCGCCCGAGCCGAGTTCACCGCTCGCTTCTCCAAGCGGACCTTCGGCGACACCCAGAGCCTCCCGGCTGTCTCTCTCAAGGAGCACGCCGCGACCACCCTGGGCGCCCTGCTGACCCAAGTCCTGGAATTCGCCCCCAGCAACTCCGCCGCCCGCCGCATCGCCATCCAGAACGGTCTCCGACTCATCACCGAGACCTCGGACGGCGAACAGGAGACCACCCAGCTCGACGAAGACACCATCCAGCAGCCGCTGTCCGCCCTCGTCAGCGACGCCGACATTGCCGGGGAAGCCACCTTCTACCTCAAGGCAGGCCGGAAGATTGCCCGCATCGACGCGTGACCCAATGTGATGGTGGGGCCGAGTTGGCCCTGCCGCCACATTGGGCGGCATGGCTGCGTCTGCGAGGGCCCCCCGCCCGGCAGCCATGGACGGAGGAGAAGTAAGGAGCGCAGGTTCGGGTCTGTGCACCCTGGCGAACCCGCAGCGTCACGTGACGGCCCATCCGATGTAGCCCGGGGGATCGAGCGCACCCCCGGGACGCTTGGTAGCGATTCACAGTTGACGGAGCTGATTTGTCCGTGGTTGCGGCGGTATAACACACGGTCAACTGACCAACTCCAGCTGCCAGTCGAGAGGTTCGTATCTTTGTACGATTTACATCTTCGGCTTCCTGGGCCCCGTTGTCAGTGGCAGACCCTAGGCTTCTCGATGTTGGCGAGTCGGCAGGCGGAGGCGGTAAGAGGATGTCCTCAGAGTTCCAGGTGGGGGACCTCGTTCAATTCACCGGGGCACCGGGGGTCGGGCGTGTGGGAGCCGTCGATGGGAGTTCGCTCCGCATCGACTACTTCGAGTCCATCGTCGAGCAGGTTGTCGAATCCCATGTGGTGCCGGCAGAGAGTTGCCGTCGGGCTCGCCTGGAAGCGGAGACGCGGGTCTACTGGCTTGACCCCAGTACCCGAGACTGGCTGGCGGGACGCGTGCAGGCCGACCGGTTTCCGGAATACTTCGTTCACTTTCCCAATGAGAAGTGGCTTCACCGAATCCAGGAGCGTGACCTGCGGGTACGTTGGGACCGTCCGGTGCGAGACCCTCTCCAGGTACTGACCACTGGGGGAAACGAGTCGGGCTATTTCCACGACGCACGGCAGCCTCTCCTGCGTGAACTGGTGGCACAACGTGCCGCCAGCGCGGGCACCGCCGCGTTCCTGTCGTCCGCCGCCGAGATCTACCCGCATCAGATCCGTGCGGCCATGACTGTACTTTCCGACCCTGTGCAGCGTTACCTCCTTGCCGATGAGGTCGGTCTGGGGAAGACCATCGAAGCCGGGTACGTCATCCGCCAGACGCTCTTGGACAACCCGCGTGCACGGGTCATCGTCCTTGCACCTGAACCGCTGCGACGGCAGTGGGCCAGGGAACTACGGGACAGGTTCTTCATCGACGACTTCCCCGCAGCCCGCGTCGTGATCACCTCGCATGACACCCCGGAGAAATGGGAGGGCTATCACGACAGCGATCTTGTAGTTGTAGACGAAGCCCATGCTCTCGTGAAGAGTGGCGACGAAGAGGCCACCCCCTACTGCGAACTGGCTGCACTGGCGCACTCCGCGCCAAGACTCCTGCTGCTTTCCGCTACGCCCGTGACATCGCACCACACCACCTACCTCGGCCTCCTGCACCTGCTTGACCCTGACCTCTACAGTTGGCGCGACAGGGAGGCGTTCGAGCACCGATACGACCTGCGTGCGGAACTCGCCGACTCCGCCTACGCCTTGGATGCAACGTTCACCTTCCTTCTGCGATCAACGCTGGAGAACATCCGTCGGCTTCTCCCAGCGGACCCGCGCTTTGAAGACCTCACGTCGCGAGTAGTTGCGTGCCTCACAGATGACGACGAACTGCGGGATGAATTCGAACCAGTCGAGTTGGCCTTGCGCGTAGAGGAGTTGCGAGGGCATATCAGCGAGACCTATCGCCTCCATCGCAGGGTCATCCGACACCGGCGTGCCCAAGTGCTGCTCGAGGCCGAGGATTCTCCGAGCGAGCCGTATGTAGTGCGGGGACGTGGGTTGCCCGACGTCCTCTTGGGCCCCTCTCACGGCGATCCCGCCCAAGATGCCTTGCACGATTGGCGTACCGGTGTGTGGAACCATCTGCTGGACTCAGACCTTGAGCAGCAGGCGGCAATCTACGGGCTCGCCCTGGGCGTACTGGCGTCGCGGACCGGAGCATCCACTGCTGATTTCGTAGATGCCCTGCGCTGGCGGGTCCGCGGTGACACCGACGCAGCCGAGAAGGCTGGCCTGAGCACGATGGAACGCGATGTCCTCACTACTGCACCTCTTGTTGAGGCAGAGCGAGTAGTCCTTGCCGATGTTGAGAGGCGGCTTGCGGATACCGACAGTGACCTGCAACTCAAGGGAGTACTCCACACCTTGCTCCCGGTCTTCAAACGGGGTGGCCGAATTGTGATCTTCTGCGGCCCAGGGACTCTCGCGCATGGGTTGACGCGGCGATTGCACGCACAGTTCCCGGCGGGGTTCATCGTCGAACACACCCGTCTGGCTGGCCCTGAGACATCTGAGCAGGCTGTAGTGGCATGGCGCTCCTCCAACGGCCGGAGGTCCATTCTCGTGGTCGACGACACAGCAGAGGACGGCCTCAACCTCCAGGTTGCCGATGCCGCCGTCCATCTGCGGTTGCCGTGGTCACCCAATCAACTCGAACAGCGCATCGGGCGCGTGGACCGTTACCGCGGGACCGAATCCGTTGGTCAATCCTCGCCCGCTCAACAGTACGTTCTGGGAGTCGGGGAAGAGCACGAGGCACTCACTACGCGATGGCTGCGGCTGCTGCGCGAGGGGTACGGGGTCTTTTCGACATCGGTGTCGACACTGCAGGACGCCATCGCCGAGAGCCTGGTCAGTGTGTGGTCCAGCGCCCTCCGCGAGGGACCGGCCGGTCTTGCCGCCGCAGTCGAGCCGGTGCAGACCCAATTGCTCGACGCTCGCAAGAAGATTGAGAAGATGGACATGTTGGACAGCATCCACCAGGATGCCGAAGACGAGTTCGATGTCAGCGCCGCCCTTCGCGAACTCGAAGGCAACTGGTCAAGCACGCGCGCCGCGATCCTCACCTATACAGGGCACGGGTCCGGAGGCATCAGCCTGCGCCACACCCGCCGCACTGTCGATGGATGCGCCCAGGACGTCTTCGACCTTGCCGCCTCCCGCCCTCATGTTGCACCACGGCTCTACCTCTCTCAGAGCGCAGCCATGGGAACGAGCACCGCGCAGGGGGTCTTCAACCGATCCACCGCGCTCCGCTTTCCAGGGACTCGCCTGTTCCGAATCGGCAATCCGCTTATGGACATGCTCGCCTCCTTGGCCACCATCGACGACCGAGGCCAAGCAACTGCCTTCCAGCGATTCGACGCTGGCTACCGGGGAGATCCTGAGCCCTACTTCGGCTTCGACTTCCTCGTTGAAGCCGATATCACGCCGGATGCGGTGGCTGTACTGCAGGACGACAACGCAGCCCTGGCGTTGCGCCGCCAGGCCGACCGACTTCTGCCGCCGTTCACCCTCAAAGTCTGGGTACCGGCCGGCGCCCCTCGGGCCTTGACCAATGCCCCCGCTTGCACATGGCTGGACAAGCCATATGACAACCGCAAGGACCAGAACTTCAACCCCCAGCAGATTCGCGCCCTTGTGCGGATCTTCGGAGGCTGGCCTGGCTACAGGGATTCCGCGCGAGCGGCCACGCAAACGGCACGTGATGAACTCCGGCGGGTCACCGACCTGAGCGCGCGCTGCGTGCGGGCTCAGGAACAGGCATACCGACGGCTTTCTGTGCAAAGAGCCCAGGCGCAGGCACGTCACGCCGCGGGCCGGCTACTAGGGGACACCGAGAGCTACCTGCTCGACGTCGACCTGGCAGACCGGCTCGTCGAAGGACTGGCACATCCAACCGTACGACTCATCGCTGCCACCTGCGTGGTACGCAGCCGACCCGGACACAGGAGCGGCGATGCGTGACAGTTGGACCGGAGCTCAGGAACTCTTCGACGCTTGGCCCCAGGTCCCGCAGATGCCAACCGCGGGCGGAACACTGAGACGGCTCCGTGACGCCCTGGCAGACCTGACCGGGAAGGGATCCAGTTGGCGTGACATCGCAACTCTTACCCGCCAGATCCTCCTCGAAGCGCAGGCCAAGGGGAACGCTGTCGGCCTGACTGCCCCTGTGGGCTGGCCTCTCCCCACCAGGGGCCAGTGGGAAGAGGCGCATTGCCAGGTACTACCGGCTGAGCGCGGTCTGCACCTGACAGCCCGGCCTTGGCATCCCAACACTCAGAGCGGAGAATCCACCCGGGCCGCGGAGCACGATATGCAGTTGATCTATCGTGGAGAGCGCCTCGGGGATCAACTCCACCTGGAGCCCTGCCAGGCCGACCCGTTCTGGACCCTGGCCCTGGGCGAACGCTACTCACACTACAAGTCCGTCGGGCAACGGCAGGCTGCACGGGCAGTGGCGCTGGCAGGGCCGGGCAGTACGACCGTCATCTGCCTGCCGACGGGTCACGGCAAAACCGCACTCGTACAGGCACCAGCGCTCCTTGCGAGCAAGCGTACGGGTGTGACCGTGGTGGTGGTCCCGACGACAGTACTGGCGCTGGACATGGAGCGCCGCACGCAGGAACTGTTGCACGGACGCGGAAGGCAGAGCCCCTCCGGCCGCTACGCCTACATCGGTGGCCTGGAGGAAGGCCTAAAGAACCGGATGAAGGAAGATATTCGGGCGGGCAGCCAGCGCTTGGTCTTCACTTCGCCGGAGGCACTGGTATCGAGCCTGAAAGCGCCGTTGAACGACGCAGCTCAAGCTGGCCTTCTACAGTATTTCGTCATTGACGAGGCCCATATTGTCGAACAGTGGGGCAACGGCTTTCGCACTGAATTCCAGACGATGGCCAGCCACCGCCGCACCTGGTTGACTAAATCACCACCAGGCCGCGAGCCTGCCACGATCTGCATGAGCGCGACCCTTACCGAACAGCAAGTGGCCACGCTGGAAACGCTTTTCGCCAATCCTGGGACTGCCCGGATTGTCTGGGGTGCCCAACTCCGTCACGAACCGAGCTACTACATTGACAGTTGCGCGGACGAGGCCGAGCGCGAAGCCGCAATCCTCTTGGCAGTCGATCGCCTGCCACGGCCCATGGCGCTGTACGTGACACAACCCAAAGAGGCCAAGGCTTGGGCTGCCCGATTGCGCAGCGCTGGCTACGGGAGGGTGACCCACGTTGCCGGCGACTCGACTCCCGACAGCCGGCGCCAGGCCGTAGAGGGGTGGGGGGGACAAGCAGCTCTGGGCCCAGTCCCGACCAGGTACGACGTCGTGGTCGGCACCTCGGCCTTTGGCCTCGGCGTGGATCTACCCGATGTCCGAACTGTGGTACACGCCTGCCTGCCAGACAGTGTGGACCGCTATTACCAGGAGATCGGCCGGGGCGGCCGGGACGGACGCCCCTCTCTCGCCTACCTGGCGGCCACACCACAAGATCAGCAGGTGGCGGACCGCATCAACCAGCAAGCCGTCATCGGCCAGGACAAGGCATGGGATCGATGGGAGGGGATGTGGGTCCTGCGCGACAAGACTTATGCACGTCCCGGTCACTCCCTCATTGACCTGGACTCCGTCCCGGACAACGTCTCAGACACTTCGGAGACCAACCGTTCCTGGAATATCCGAATTCTGAACCTCATGACCAGGGCAGGCCTTATCAATCAGCACCTGCCACAGCCCCCCCGCCAGCGGGAGGACGAGCCATACAGCCTCTTCGAGGAGCGGATCGATCGCTTCTACGAGCTCATCACGACCCATGCAGATGTCTCCTTCGCCGATGCTCAGGCATACGACGAAGCGAATTTCCGAATTCGGTTCGAAGGTGTTCGCAGTAAACTGATTCGTGCACAAAAAGCAGCGCTAGCCGACCTCCGTGCCGCACTGAACGGTAATCAGTGCATCGCCGAGGTCATCAGCGACTACTACCGTGTTCGGCAAGGCAATGCGTCACTGCGGACCGGCGTCAACTGCCGGGGCTGTCCAGTCTGCAGGACGACGCCCCTCCCAACCGGCACCGACTTCTACCGTCTGGCAGGAGACCCGCACCCGGCGGTACCTCCAAGGTCGACCAAAGCGATGGACCCTCTGGCACACCACCGGGGTGCCTCCTCCTATCTTGGCCTGTGGTGGAGCGCAGATAGCGAACGGATTGGAAGGCTCCCCCGACTCCTGGAACTCCTAGCCCGACGCGGCATGCCAGTGCTCGGGGGCCCGGGCGTCAGTGCGCAACTGGTCGATTCACTCCAGAGGGAGGTCGCACCGCACCGCATTGTCTGGGACTACGACCTGGACCTGCTCCGCTTCTACGCCGGCCCGATCATCTGGGTCCTTGGCGATGACCACGCGCCGTTCGATGACGCACTCTTGTCACGGCTCGATTCGCCGGACGTCACCTACCTGGTCCATCCGCGCAATACCCGAGACCCACACCGACCCGACCACCATCTGACTACGCTTCACCTTGAGGAACTCTCAATTCGTGCCGCTCTGGAGGCGTTGTAGTGGCTCTCATCAACGTTGGATCACGCCCTGCTCCCATGTGGGCTGTTGTCCGATTCCTGGCCTGCTCCGGCAATGCAGTGCCGCTGGAGCGGGCGCGAGCGCTGCTCAGCCCCCCGACACTTGCCAGGGAAGGCCAGAACCCGTCGGACATGTTCGACAAGGCCATCAAGACCCTCCAGGAACTGGAACTGCTCAGCGTCACCGATGACGGCACACTGGTGCTGCTCGGTGCCGCTGCAGCACTCGACGGTGCCGACTGGAACGCCTTCGCTGCGGTGCTGCGCACCTCCGCGCTGGACCGCAGACACAACAGCGGCCTGGCCGAGGACGAGCAGCAAACCGGTGCTCGCGACCTGACCCGAGCTCTCGCCTGGTTCCTTACCCTGGACCCCATGGGCTCACCCATCGACTGGGACCAGGCCCAGAAGCTCCAGCAGAACGCGCTCAAGCCCGAGGCCGGCCCGGCCATTGTCAATGGTGAACGGTGGCAGCCGTTCGGGGACTGGTCCCAAGCACTCGGGCTTGCGGCACGTCCCCTGCTTCAAACCCAAGGTGAAAGCCCGCTGACCCCCGACTGCACCACCGCTATCCGACAAGTGATCCGGGAACTATGGAAACCTGGCCAGCAGGTCAACGCCATGGAGGCTGTCCGCAACCTGCGCCAGCGCCTCCCGGTACTGCCCGGAGGTGAGTACTCCCGATCCTTGATGCTTGCCGATCCCGGGGAAAGGGTTGCGGGAGCCGCACTGTCTTACGCCTTGCTTCGCGGCCACGACGAGCATTGGCTGCGTTTGGAGTTGGACTCGGACGCCGCGATGGTGCTGCAGATCACCGACCCGGAGCAGCCATCAAGTCCGCGGTACGCAAGCGACATCACCATCCTGGAGGCTGCTTATGTCTGACTTCCGGGCCACTCTGTGCTGGGATCCGTCCACCGTGGATGACACCGTGGGCACAGAGGCCATCTCCTTGTCCGCTGCAGTCTTCAAGGCGACCCATGCGCCGCTGCGGATCAAACGGGCGCGGCTGTTGGACGAGCGCCAACTCGTCCTCGATGAAGCGCCTGTCGACGAATACACCGTGCTTCGCGACTTCCTCGGCCACGAGTCCAATACCGGTGCGCTCCTCCTGCCGATCGTCGGGGAGTCCGGCTCGGGGAAATCGCACCTGGTCCGCTGGGTGCGCGAGCACCTCTCCCATATCGATGATCGGTCCGACAGCCGCGAAGTCATCTACTTGGAGAAGTCCAAAACAAGCCTCAAGGCAGTAATCAAGAGCCTCATCGCGAGAGCCGACAGCGACCGTCTGAACCAACTCAGTTCTGAGGTCGACAGGTTCACTGCCGATGTGGACGAGGCGTCCCTCGCGCGCCGCCTCGTCCACGCCCTGAGCGAGACCCTGGCTGCCGAGACCGGCGCGGGGGTCGCGGGCCCCGCCAGGCAACTGTTCGGCACCAGGGGCATCGCGGCCCTCTTGGACGATCCGCATGTCAGCGCCTACATGCTGGGGCCGCGCAAGTTCATTTCCCAACTGGCCAGTCACCTATTGCGGGACCGTACGGCGGGAGAGGGTGAGCGTCCTCTCAAATTCACGGTCGACGACCTCCCTCTGGATATCACCGATGTCGGCAAGGCATCCGATATCGCCAAGAAGTGGGTACAGCACCTGACCTCGAACGCGGGCCTCCAAGAAGTCGCGGTCGGCCTGCTCAACCAGCACCTGGACGCGGCTGTCAACCGTAGTTTCAACCTGGGCATGGGGCGCTTGCACGAGGCCATGACGCTGGTCCGCGAGGAATACCACAAGCAGGGTAAGGAAATTATCCTCCTCATCGAGGAGTTCGCCCTGATCCAAGGCGTCCAAGCAGACCTCCTGGATGCTCTGGTCGAAGCGGCACACCGCGAAGGGACCACCACGCTGGCGCCCATCCGCACAATGATGGCCGTCACCCCGGGGTACTTCCGGGACCACTTCCGCGAAACCGTCCTCACCCGTATCCGGGCGACCATCGGCTACGCCTATGACCTGGACGTTCCCTTCGGCCCCGACGACGCAGGGGCCGAGCAGATGGCCGGCTTCGTGGGCCGCTACCTAAACGCGGCACGCATCGGACGCCAGGAACTGGAGCGAACCGGTGACGGCGATATCCCCAACGCCTGTGACAGGTGCCCTCTTCAGCCACGCTGTCATGACTCCTTCGGCGCATCCGAGCAGGGCTTCGGCCTCTACCCCTTCAACAGGTCGGCTCTCCTCCGTACCGTCCATGCAACAGCGAGCCCAAATCAACCGTGGGCCTTCATCCCGCGAACGGTTCTCGGCAGCGTCGTCCGCCCCATACTGAAGGACTATGCAGGAGCGCTCCGACGAGGAGAGTTCCCGGACCCCTCGTTCAAGGAGCAGTTTCCGGCATCGGCCATCGACGAGCCCCTGGGCACGGAGGTACGCGAAGCCGTCGAGCAGGGCGATCCGGTGGACGCCGAACGCCGAAAGATCGTTCTTGAGGTATGGGCGGACGCAGCCACGAGGGGGCTGGAAATCGACCCGGTAATCCTGGAGGCATTCGCACTCCCTCCCTTGGACAAGGGAGTTCAGTTCCCGACGGTGCCCGAGCCCGTCGAGGCGCCGACGAGCACCGCAGGCAAACAGAAGATTCCACCATCGGTGGTCACCCACCTGACGAACGTCGAGAACTGGGTGACCCGGGGGGACGACCTCCAGCAAGCTCCGGCTCGAGCTGTCCGCAAAATCGTCGCCACCGCTGTGGTACAGCGCTACCGGTGGAACGCTCCACTCATGCGCCAGCAGACGAGCATCAAGGACAATGGGTGGCCCAACAACGGCACCGTGGTCAGCATTGAGGGTGCCGGTGTCGATGGAATCATCGGCACGGATGCCGCTCCGATCCGCTTCAACCGCAGCGCAACAAACAGCCGCTTCTTCCGGAGTCTCATCAGGGCGGAGGCCAACCTGGATGAAGTCCGAGGCGAGGACGTCCGACGACTGGCCAGCATCGCCGAGGGCCACGCCGAGGCCCTGGCAACACGGGTCCAGAACCACCTGGAGATCACCGACCAGGCCCTGGTGCTCGGGATGCGGGCCTCACTCATCGGAGCGGCCCTGGCCGGCCACGCCTGGCCCGGAATGAAGGACGAACAGCTACTGGCAACCGTATTGGACGACGGGACCCGGTGGCCACAGTCCAGCGGTACCGCAATGTCCGGGCGATGGTCTGACATGCTCTCGGAACACCTTATCCATCGCAGTTACCTTGTCGACCGGATCAAGACCGGAATCGGCATCGCACAAGGTGCGGGCGCTGTGCGGATGGTCGACGCCGCGCGTGCCGTGCCCCTCCTCGAGAAGGCCTCCAGCGACTGGTTGTGGCAGTTGCCCCCCGGAACCCTGCTGCCCGGATGGGTCAAGCCAGCAGTGAAGCGCTTCGCCACCTGGCCTGTGCTGATCGAAAACCAACTCGCGGCACTGCAAGAACTCCTCGAGGAGATCCGGAAGAGGCTGCCACGCGGAACATCTGGAAAGCACACTCACACAGCCATTCAGGCTGCCCTCATCACAGCACGAGAGAACAATCTCTCTCTGACCACAGATCGAGACCGGACCCTCCGAGAACTACTCGAGCATGTCGGCGACACCGACTGGGGGGCGGTGACGATCTTGGAGAGTGACCTCGAACGGGCCTTTGGCGAGGGTCGATCCTCCGTTGTGTCCAGGGACGCCGAGCGCATCCGTGCCGCAGTCAAGGACCGGGGGTCCTCGCTCACCGTGATCCGTGACCTCCTCGCTGCGGCTGACGGGTGGCTGGACGAGGCGTTGAGAGGTGCCCAATTGCGTGCGAGTTCGTCGGCGGCCACAAGCGCAGCGGCAGGCATGCAGGAACTCGCTGCTGAATGGCGCTCCTTGGGCGAAGGAGGCGATGACCAATGACGCGGCTGTCCGTGTACGAGAAGGCCAAGCAACTCGAAGATCACGCGACCCGGATCGCGGAGGGCGAGGAAGCTGCGAGGCATGCCACGCGAGTGTCGTCGCGCCTTCTCGAACTGAGTGGAGACCTCAACATCCTCAAGGGCCACGTAGAGGTGGCACGTGCCCTACAGAGACAAGGGGCCGGAGGTGAGATCAACCTTTCCGGGCTCGATGACGGAAGATCCGCATTTGAAAGGGGTTTTGGAAACAGCGGCCTTCCCTCCAATCAGGTCTGCAATTCGGCCAGGAAGAAGATCCAGGCCGTGGCGGAACGTATTCGCGAGGGAAATCAGGCCGCTTGGTCCGTGTGGACGCGAGAACTTCTCGGTGCCCTGCCCCTCCCGCGTATCGCCATGCTGGCACCGGATCTCGAGCAAGGAGCCACGGGCCGCTTGGCCGTGCTCGAACGCCTGGTGAAAGGCAAGCCGGCCAAGGGCAGCATCACTGAATTCTCCACTAACCACGCCGGATTGGCTGAATTGCTTGCCGAGGAGCCGGATCCGCCCGCAGCCCTGTCGGGTCTGCTGCAAAGGATGCGACAGCAACTGGGCCTTGCGCTGGCTGACGTAACTGACAGTGAAATCGCGCTCCTGCGCGAATATGGCATGGATAAGCACATCACACTGAAGCGGAAGGGCTTGTGAGCCGGCGCATGCTACAGAGTAAGTTCGCCAACGAGCTCCTCAATCGGCTAGAGGACCTCGAGCTTCCACTGCTCGCCTGGGGAATTACGGAAAGGGCGCTCTCGCAAGACGATGTCCTCGGGACCATCGAGGAGGTGCTCGGTGAGGATCTGCCTGATGCCCCGGTCGGCACATCCGCCCAGGAGGTCTTCAGCGAACTCCGGAGTCTCGCCCTCATCTTCAAGGTTCCCTCCGCAGGGGACACACCACATCGCTACCGTACGAGACTCGCGGAGACCCTTCGGCTGGCAGTCGGCATGCGCCAACTCTTCCCCCCGCGCCGGGGCCAGGACTGGGCGGGAGACGTGCCTCCCTCCGGATGGTGGCGACAGTACCCCAGGCTCGTGGCGGACTACCGGTTGCACGTTCGCCACCGTCGCTATCCCACCCGCGACATCAACGCTGCCGACGCGTTGAAGGAGTTGCGGGCACTGCCGCACTGGGGTGACCTGCAGGAACGGGTCGCAACAGCGCAACTGCGTGGATTCAATCTTGCTCGCTTCCAGATTGAAGCGACGCAGGCCATCTATACTTCCCTCGCCAGGCGTGGTTCCCGAGGTGTGATCGTCGGGGCGGGTACGGGCAGCGGGAAGACGCTCGCGTTCTACCTTCCCGCCTTTGCTGCCATAGCTGACGGGATCCGCAGCGGAGCGCCTGGGCGTGTCCACACCCTGGCCCTCTACCCGCGCAAGGAACTGCTGCGCGATCAGTTGAAGGAGGCCGTCCAGGTTGCGTCCCGAGTCGAGGACGCCCTGCGCGAGGAGGGCAAGCGGCCGATCCGCATCGGCGCTCTGTATGGCGACACGCCACGGAACGCAACGGATGAACGGCTCTCGAAGGCCAGGGCACCTCGTGCCTGGACCCGCGTCGGCGACAGCGTCGTCTGCCCGTTCCTGCCATGCCCAAATCCTGAGTGCGCGAACGGGGAACTGCTGTGGTCCGACCAGGATCGTAGTGCCGGCAAGGAAAGGCTGATCTGCAACCGGTGCCGGCACCAGCTCCAGGACGGGAGTCTGGCCCTGACCCGGGAGTCGCTGAGGAAGAATCCGCCGGATCTGCTGTTCACCACCACTGAGATGCTGAACCAGTGCAGTGCGGACGGATACCTCGAGCACCTGCTGGGCTGGAGAGGCGGCGCCGTCCCCTCCCTGGTCCTGCTAGATGAGGTCCACACCTACACAGGGGTGCACGGCGCGCAGGTAGCCCTCCTGCTGCGCAGGTGGCGCGAAGCGGCGAGGAAGCCGGTGACCTTCGTTGGCCTCAGTGCCACTCTGCGGGACGCCGACCGCTTCTTCGCCCAACTCGTCGGCCTGCGCCAGAGCGACGTTGAATCTGTCACCCCCCTGGACGATGCTCAGTCCATGACGTCCGAGGGGCGCGAATACGCCATCGCACTACGCGGTGATCCTGTGTCCGGGACGAGCCTGCTGTCCACGTCCATCCAGGCGGCGATGCTTTTCGGCCGCACTCTGGACCCCGAAGGCGACTCCTTCCTCTATGGGTCCACTGGCTTCCTGTTCACCGACGATCTGGACGTAACCAACCGCTTCTACAAGAACCTACGCGATGCCGAAGGAGGCCAGAATCACCGCGGCCAGCAGACCGGCAGGAACGGCAGAGTGCTCGCCGGTCTTCGCTCCCGTGAACTGCCCGAACCGCAGGCACGCTACGAGGAAGGTCAGTCTTGGGACATCGTCGAGGAGATCGGCCATGAACTCGACCCGACCCTGCGCATCCATCCGCTCCGCATCGGGCGCACCTCGTCACAGGATGTAGGCGTCGATCACGCGGCGAATCTTACGGTTGCCACCGCGTCCCTGGAAGTCGGTTTCAACGATCCCCGTGTGGGCCTCGTTCTGCAGCACAAGGCCCCCCGCAATGCGGCTTCGTTTATCCAACGGCGTGGTCGAGCAGGTCGCGAGCGCGGGACGCGTCCGCTGACGGTTGTCACCTTGTCTGACTACGGTCGTGACCGCCTGGCCTACCAGGGTTACGAGACCCTGTTTGCACCCGAGGTAAGCGTCACCAATCTCCCCTTGCACAACCGCTACGTCTTGAAGATCCAGGGGGCACAGGCGCTCCTGGACTGGGCGGGGCGTGCGATGCGTGCCAGGGGGATCCACCGAGGGGATCCGCGAAAGCTGCTGAAAGCGCCCCGCGGTGGTTCCGTGTCGGGCAACTACGAAGTCGAACATGATGCGCTCACGGAGATCCTGGCGGAATTGCTAAGTGACCAACGCGCCCAGGACCACTTGGCCAAGCATCTGGTTAAGGCACTGCAGATCAGTCCGGACGAGGCCCAGGCCGTGATGTGGGAACAACCACGTTCTCTCCTGTTGGCGGTAGCACCCACCGCACTGCGTCGTCTCCGCAGCAAGTGGAAGCCAGTAAGGACCGACCCCGGCGCCTCCGAGGGGGCCATGCTGCCCGAATACATCACCCGCGCCCTCTTCGAGCCGTTGAACCTTCCAGAAGTCGGACTGAGACTGCCCTTCGAGCACGGAGGAGTCGAATCTATGCCGATCGGGCGTGCGCTCGTTGAAGCAGTGCCCGGGCGCGTGAGCCGGCGGTTCGGCCACGCGCGCGACGAACACCGCACCTGGCTGCCCGTACCCGAAGACGGAAGCAACACGATCGACCTGACGGATCTGGTTGAAGACGGGCAGCCTGAAGGCTCCTGGCAGCCGCACGGCCAGAGCACCACAACATACGCAGTGGTGCGGCCTCAGCGGATCCCCCTCCTCGTTCCTCCCCCCGATATCGCAGACCAGTCCCAGGCGACACCGCTATGGGGCACCCAGATCGTGATCCCAGATGATGTCCCCCTGGGAGAAGGTCCTGTACCCACGCCGTCGGCCTGGCAGGAACGGATCGATTCAGTCGGCTTCGCGACACATGCAGCCGGCAACCCGGTCGAGGTTCGACGTATGACCACAGGCGCCAAATGCGATATCAGCTACGAACGTGGCGGAGGTGAACTCCGCAATGTGCAGTACGAATTGAGGGGGGAGCCGGCCGCCCTTGGCTTCCGCCTCGGCGTGGACGCCGCCCGATTCCGCCTCAAACCGCTCGATCTTCACGATGCGGAGGTGGAACTATTCCTCGGCTCGCCGCAGTGGCGTGCTCTGGCCTTCGCCCAGACGGTCGCCGATGACCCGGATCTGGCCGATATCTCCAACACGTTCCAGCGGGAACGGTTGGCGCAGATCTATCTCACCGCATTCGCGCTCGTCGGCTTCGAGACCGAGGGCACCGCAACTGAGGTACGAGCAGCCCTCATGAATGGCGGTTGGAGCCAAGACCTCGGACAGATCTTCCAAGTCCTTTACCGCTACGCCGACGTCTCAGAGCAGACCGTGGACAACACCCGTCTGGTTGCCGACCTCACCGCACTCGTCCACCAGGACACCGTCGTTACCGTTCTTGACCGAGCCTCGGAACTGCTGGTGACTCCCGATATCACGTCGGCCACCGGGTCCTTGGCACAACGTGCCTACCGCGACACCGTGGCAGCCGCGATCCTTTCCGCGGCCCAGCGAGCCTGCACACATGCGCAGGACGGCGACCTGATCGTCGACACCCTCTCCGGCGATCACCCCGGGGCATCAACTGAAGTTTGGCTCAGCGAAACGTCCGTCGGAGGCCTTGGCCTTGTAGAACACCTGGTCCGCTACTATTCCGAGGACCCCCGGCGCTTCTGGGAACTGGTTACCAGCAGCCTGGCCCCCAGCGACTACGAGTACGTCGACGCCACTGTTACCAGACTCCTGCGCCACGTCACCGCGCAACCCACAGGGGACGCCGCGCAGGCAATGGCAGCACTGCGCAGCGGCGCCTCGGCCACGGATGCCCTCGCGGCACTCGATCAGTTGCGCCAGGCATGGGCCCGATTGGACGGACCGCCTCGGCACGCTGCAGTCGCGGCACTGTCCACACGCCTGCTGAGGCCCGGCTCTGGACCCACTACCGACATGGACGCCTTGGCCCTCGTGGATGCCTGGACCGAACTCGAGCGTCGACTGGGCGTAGAAGTCGACGCCCGCGTAGTGGCTTATGCCGTGGGGTCCGGCCGCCTCCGCCTCCCCGGTGGTCGTGACCTGAACGCTGACCAGGTCTCCAGCATGCTGTGGCCGCGGGGCCGCCAGGCGCGCACCCAAGATTTGCAGCACCGCCAGCCCTACACAGCGCCACCCGTGCTGGAGCGGCTGCTGGTACAGGCCGCACACGACGACCGGCTCCCACGCATCGACGTCACCGATTCCACCTGGGTACAGAAGTACCAGGCCGAGTTGACTCAGAACTCGGCCATCGAACTTGTCTGTCACGGCGGGGATGAGGCAGCAATGGCACAGGCCGTGTCATGCATTCCGGTCATCCGCGTCGATCATAATGTCCTCGGCATCTATGGGGAGGTCCGCGGAATCCTTCGCCAGGAAAACGAAATCCGGGTACGAGTCGAGTTGCGGGAGGCCTCCCAGTGACAGCCATGGAACGCAAGATCCGCACGGGCGAACACACCGGAGTCAAGGTCGACTCCGTACTCGCCGCCGCCATGCTCGCGGCCCTCATCGCTCCCAGCGACCACTTGTGGCTGGTGTCCCCATGGATCACTGATGTACAAGTACTCGACAATAGCGACGGTGCGTACGACTCACTCTTCGGTGGTGTTCCACCTCAGAGTTACCGGCTCTCCGAGGCTCTGAACCGCATCGCTGCCAGCGGCACGCGCGTACATGTCGTCACGCGGGCCGACCCTCATAACGACGATTTCCTTCGACGGCTGCACAAGAATTCATCAGACATTGATATCCATATTGATAGAGACCTCAACATCCACGAGAAGACGCTCTGCGCCGGCGAGTGGATCATCGACGGTTCGATGAACTTCACGATCCGTGGGATGGCCAAAAATGACGAGTCCGTTACGTATAAGGTGGGAGGCGTGGCAGCCGCCCAGGCGCGGCTAGACCTCTCCGCGCGGTGGGGAGGCAGCGAATGACGCAACTGGGACAGCGGACAGCGGAACAGGTCGAGACGTTCCTCGACACCTTCTTCGGACCCGGCAACGACGCCTGGCCCAATAGAGACCCGTCCTTTCGTTACAAGGAGCGCAGCGAGCGATTCGTCAAGAACCTACAAGCCGGCGTCGATACCCCCATCGTGCTCCCGCGGTGGAACCAAGAGAGCAACGAGTACGCCGTGTACGTGATCGCTCGCGACACGGCGGACGCTGCCAAGACCGCTGAGCTGATCGAATCCTTCGCGGGGCCAACCTACGTCAAGTGCGATGAATGGCGAGGGCTTCGTCCGGACCGGCTGGACCCGGAGGATCCCGTGGAGAATGCCATCCTTGGCTTCGCCGGGGAGCGCGTCACATTTCGGCTCAGGACGGGTAGGCACCAGAACTACCGGCAGCAACTTTCCGACGCGCTCGGGCTGATGCAGACGACGGTGGCGGCCAGGCCGCCTCGACTATGGCGGGTCGTAAAACCCGTGGGCCGTCTCCTGGCCGAGTTCGATGCCGCTCTCGCGGCTGGTAGCGAGGCCGCCTCCCGCGACATCCTGGACCAGTTGACCGCTGTCGGCGGGATCACCGCGACGAACCTTGCCCACCTGGCTATCAAGCGTCTGGACCGACTCGGGCAGAGCCGCGCGGTCCTGGAGTTTCCCGGGATCTACGACGTGGTGCGTCAGGACCCCCCGTCCCCCGTCAAGGAAGCCATCCTCAACGCCGTCTACACCGTCGCGTTGGAGGATCATCTGGCGGTGCGTGACCTGTCTGCTGCGAAGGAGCGGCTGATCGAGCACGGCCGGGCGGTCCCAGGGCTGATGCACGGTAATCCCTCGTCTTATGGTCCTCAGGCGATGACTGTGCTTCTCCTGGCATCGGCGATCCGCGACGACCCCGCCACGGCCCAGCGCGTGATCACGGCGGCGGAGGAAACGGGAGGGCTGTCTCAGATCCCTGCCGTGGTTCTGAACGAGGCCAGAAGACTCACCGCGGAACTGTCTTCGATGGCTGAGGAGCAGGCACTTGTCAGTGCATGCGCACCAACTGCAGAGATCGACTCATGGCCGGCGCTGTTTTCCGCGCTGGCTCAGGGGTCATCTGCAGCGAGGCAGGCCCTGGAAGACAGGACCTGGTCGCTGTGGCCCTCACCGGTGGAGAGCGATCAGGCCCTTGCTGAACTCCTCGACGGTGTGGGTGATACGGCCGCTGGCGAATTGTGGCGCGCGGTCGGTTCATTTCTCGACGCGGTTGGCTACGACCAGCCAGCTGCCAAGTGTGCACACGCCTTCATCCGAAATGCCGTGGCGTTCGACCGCTACAGCCCTGGCGACCTGGCCGTCCTACAAGCCCTGATGGAGATCGCGCTTCGAGCGGCTCCTACTGCCAGTACCTATGCTGAGATCCTCGAGGACATCGGAGCGGAGTGTAACCGCTGGGTCAGCCCCGAACGCGCTTCAGCCGCACTGGACTTCGTGGACCGTCTCTTCCTGGCCGCATGCCCCGACACCGCGGCGCGCAACTGGCTCGCCGGCATGCTGCTGAACCCCTTGTGGGCCCACCGGTGGCGCCTTGGCGACGCCGACATTGCCTTCGCTCACCGACTCACAGAAGAACTCGGCATCGACTTTGACTGGGCCATTTCTACTGAATCCACGCAGGAAGGATCCCCCGCAACCGACTTCGACATCCCTCAACTGACGGTGCTGTTGTACTCACTGGACGAGGCCGTGCTCGTGAGGTGCCAGGAAGAGATCAAGAAGCTTGCTCCGGCGGTGAAGGTCACCACAGCGTACGATCACGCTGCCACGCCCCAACTGCGCAACAAGGCCCGCAGCGCCGATGTCGTCGTTCTGGCCACCCGCTGCGCGAAACACGCAGCGACCGGATTCATCACCGAGCAAACGAAGACCGGCGCGCAACTCGCCTACGCTGATGGAAGCGGCTCGGCATCGCTGCTGCGCGCCGCGATGTGCGGCCTACGACAGGCAGCGGACGCGCTGTAGAACGGCGGACTGGTGGCCGGCCTGAGGCTGGGACGGCCACCAGTCGTCATCAGCCTCAGGCCGGCAACTTCTGGGTGCGCGGCGTCAGATAGGTGTTGAGGAGGCGCAGGTCAGAGGGGGTGTTCTGCAGACTGTTCCAGCGACGTTCGCCATCCTCGAACTTCCACGTCCCTGAGGTCCACGCCACTTGGTCTTTAAGACCCTCAAGAACCTCACGCACCCGGTCCCATTCGACCTTCTCAACGGGCGTCTCCCCTGTGAGCCGGTCCATGACGAATCCCATCGCCTGCAGACCCACGCCGTGAGTGAGCCGTGACTCCTTGGGGGGGCGGCGCCACGCGTCCTCGAATGTCTTCCAGACCAGGCACCAGTACCTCTGGAGGTGGGCGAGCATCCTCTCCACATCGCCAGAGCCATCGGGATTGCGGTACTGGTACAAGGCGCCTTCGTAGAGGCTGTGCTCGAGGACCTTCAGCAGGCTGTTGTCCTTGATGTAGCCAAGCGGGGCGGTGGGGCTGCTGACCCTGCCGTAGAACGCGCCCTTGCCGTCGGTATTCAAACGTGTCATCAATCGGGCGGGGAGTTGACGCCGAGCGTACGCGGGTGGCAGATGGCCACTCGTGTCGGGAAGGAGTTCATGGACGAGCCCCTTGGGCAGCGGCTTGGTGGAGTTGACCAGGATGAACTGGGACCTCTGCTCCTCCTGGCCGTCTGCGATGAAGCCCACCGCAGCGATAGGGAATGACGCCAGATCTGCGTCCCGGATGGCAGCGCTTCGCTGCTGCCCGTCGACGAGCCATGCTGGCTTCTGGTCCTCGGGCAGGGACTCGTCGACCTCGATCACGAGTTCGCCGGGGACCGAGTACTGCTCGGTGGCACTGCCGCCCCGAACCTTGGTCCGCACGGTGGGTTCAAATCTGACGGTCGTATCGAAGGCCAGGACAATGGCGTTCGGGAGGATCGCACTGTCCGACTCTAGGTAGCGACGGATCGCACGGATATGACTGAGTGCCTCGGGGCGCTGGTATCCCTGCAGTTCCTTGTCGTCGTTCCTGTGGATCCGAGAGACGGCGGTGAACTCGTGCAGCCTTTTGCCATCCACCGCGAAGCAGAAGATGCTCCGGGTGCCCTGACTGACTCGAAGCGCTGGGAGCCTCAAGGTGTATCGGTCGGCCACGTCGTCTCCTGATTGATTAATAGTCGTCTATGGGGAGGAATGCGAATTTATGCGAGGACGAGATTCCGCATCTTCGCTTCGAGGACGGTCATGTTATGGAAGCCTCGCCGCTTATTCCGTTCGGTTCCGCGGAAGATTGCGATTTCGATGCCGTCGTCCTTGCACAGCTTGCAGGGGCAGAATTTCCAGGGCTTGGCCTCGAGCGTGCGCCGGTACCGAGGAAGGTACTTCTCGACCTTGGATTCGTCGACGATGGTCTGGTAAGCCCGCACCGCAGCCAAGGTGGGCTCCAGTTCCGACTCCCCGTTATGGTACTGCCGGAGCTTTCGCAGGCACTCCCTTTCGGCTTTAATGGCCTCCGATTGAGAGACTTTTCCGGAAAGGATCATCTTTTTGAGTATCGGATTCCCGTCGACTTGGGGAACTCTAATTGCTGTGTAAGCACCGTCCGGTGAGTGGTAATTATTGCGCTCATCCATGAATGCCTGCCGGAATGCGGAAGTGCTGTCGAAGCTCCTGACCCCGTGCCTGAAGAACTCCTCCATGCTGTCGACGCGCGTGATGCCGAGCAGATGGAGTTCTGTACCCGCGGTCCGGACTTCGCTGATCCGCTCCAGGCAACGCACGATGTCGGGCGACTTCAGCGGCACCATGCCGCCCAAGGCGATCTTCTCGTAGCCCATCTCCTGGAGGCGCTTGACACTGTCTGCGTAGCTATCGGGGCTCCATCCCTGAGCTGCACCGAAAGGAATCATCCGCATACCCCGTGACTTGACGCCCGCGATGAATTCATCGGCCAGCCCCAACGAGATCTGACGGCGCTCAGCCCATGCCGAATCGACCGTGGCCTCGGAAGCATTCGGCTGGTATCCGAAGATCACATGGTCTATGCTCACGCCGGCATCGAACCCGCAGCCCTCGTAAAAGTCCAGGACTTCCTCGGTAGTGTATGGAGGATGCTCCTCGTCCACATAGTTGAATGCCCCGCAGTCGCCCAGGCTTTCCATTCCCTTGGGCAGCCTGAAAAACTCCCGGACACCGAGCCGATAGAGCCTTTCGCGCTGAGGTGGTGTGTATTTCCCGGAACCCTTCACGGAGCCGTCGACAATGGCCTTGCTGACCAGTATTCCGTCATAGGGTGCCGGGGTGACAGCCTGGTGGGCGTAGATATCGTCGCGCTGGCGAACTCGGAACGGCGTGTATTCATCGTGCATGAAATTATAGGTAGGGCTTACCTGGTCCTGACTGTCCGGAAAATAGAACTTCATGCTCATGGCGCGCTCATCCTAGAATGCAGATAGTTTCGGATCAAAAAGTTCGACAGGGTACTGATATGGCGAGGGGTGTTCTGCAGTTCATTCCAGGAGATGTTGAGCTCAAGCCAGCGGCCCTCGGTCCAATGGCAGTGGGGTTTGACGAGCGCCAATTCGGCCATAGCCTTGTCGTAGGCATCCTTCGAGTTAATGTCAGCCACCGTCAAGACCCGGTCCATGACCCGGTCCATGAGCCGACCTATCGAGCGGATCCCGACGCCGTGCATGAGACGGCTTCTCGTGGGAGGCAGGCCCCATGCCTCGGGAAAGGTGTCCCGGACAGCAGTCCAGTAGACGACCAGGATGTTGCGGATGGTCGCCGTGTCGATAGTCCCGTTGGACAGGTTCTTATAGGGAAACAGGACACCGGAGGGCAGCAGAGACTCCTCGATTGCCGAGATGAGGCTGTTGTCCTTGACGACGACGTCCGACTTCCTGTCTGGGGTAGTCGACGCCTGTTTGATGAGTCCCTTGAAGGGGGAGTCGCTGTCCTGGTTGAGCGCGTTGACCAGGATGGACGGGAGTTTGCGTGCCGAGAGTTTAGTCGGAAGTTTGGTGTTCACTTCTGGGAGAAGTTCGGACACCAGATTGCTAGGGAGAGGGGAGACGGTGTTGACGCGAAGAAACTGGTCGCGCTGGACCGATAGGTCCTCGGCTACGAAGCCGGCAACCGTGATCGGAAGCTTTGACTTCCTTGTGAGCGCCAGCGCGAGACTGCGTTGCTGACCATCAACGATCAGGGCTGGACGCGGTGCGTCGCGGGAGGCTGGGAGGGGAATCTCCAGAGTCCCGATGGTCGACAGTCCGTCCGTGCTGTTGGGGCCACGACTACCCCTGAAGCGGACGGTGGAGGGGAGAGCGAGGATGAGCCCGTTCGGGAAGAGCACGTCCTCACCGTCGAGGTACTCCAAGATCTGCTTGACGTGCTGCTTCTTCTCGGGGCGCTGGTACCCGAGCAGTCGGCCGGCCTCGTCGCGCGAGATGCGGGCAACATCAGCCACCAGATCTACTTCACCTGCCTCCAAAGCGAAGAGGTACAAGGGAATACTAGGATGCTGCTCAATGCGCAGTGCGCGGCGCTTGATAACATCCCCGGTCACTGGTTGTTCCCCATGGTCCGGGCGTACAGGCTGGCAAACCGGCTCTGCTCGCACGCCTGACCGCGATCCCGCAGGGTTCGGAGCAGCCGGGTTCGCGAAACGCCCGGATCCGCATTGGTTTCCCGCTTAATGAACACGATGACGTCCTCGTCAGTTAGGGCCTGCCGGTCGTAGCGCTCGGGCACAGCGACCCTCGAAGCCCATCGCTCCCATGAACCATCGGTGGCAGGAGAAGTCAATCTGCCGTCTTGGCAGTGATTCAGCCAGGAGGCGGCCATGCGTACGTTCAGGCTCGTCAGAGTGCCGCCGAGAGCACGACGCAGCCCTGCTCTAGAGGGCACCCTGTGGATGCCGGGCATCTTGGCCGCGCCACCGATCAGCACTGCCTCGCCGTCCATTCCTGCCAGCGCTCGCAGTTCGCCGTCCATGGCACCTGCATATACCTCGGACAGGGCCATCAAGACCGGCCCGCGGCGGCCGAGTTCCTCCAGAGTGATCCTGCTGAACCCCTCTTGGAGTTCGCTCCACCACAGCGGACTGTCCGCCACACTGGTAGTGACCGAGTCGGCGTGCCGAACACCGAAAGTAGCCGCATAGGACGGGGCAGACGCCGATACCGGCCCTACCGGCTGCAGGCCGAGACCCGCCGATGCCACCCACAGTTGTGCCTCGAATCCTGACTCAGCTGCTGCTGCTGTGAGCTGGCACACCTGTGTCCAGTGGTCCCCGCGGTAGAGAGCCGAAAGCGGTCGTGTGTTGGAAGCAGCGCTGATGCGCTCACGCCAAACGGCAGAGCGTCGTTGAACGGTTCCCGGTGGTAGCGATCTGGCATGCAGGGCGACCTCCGGCACGGCAACCTTTCGGTCCGTGCAGGTGACCACCAGCGATAGTTGCCTCACGCGCCACGACTCCCCACAGCATTAACTGAGTACTTGTTGCGGTTACTCTACCTGCCAGTTCTCACGCTAGGCTGCACGAATACACAAGGACCTAACTAGGGAGCACGCCATGGGCCGTCCAGCGATCGTTCTACTCAGTGGTGGCCTGGACTCGACGACCGTCCTGGCCATCGCGAAGGACCAGGGCTACATCCCGTACGCGCTGAGCTTTCGCTATGGTCAGCGCCACAGCGTCGAATTGGAGGCCGCCAAGCGAGTGGCCGCGACCCAAGGGGTGGCCCGCCACGTCATCGCCGACATCGACCTGAGGGTGTTCGGGGGCTCTGCCCTCACCGACGAGATCGCAGTGCCGAAGCATGAGTCTCTTGATGACGCTAGCGGCAACGTGGGCGGCAGCAGCGTGCCGATCACTTACGTTCCGGCGCGCAACACCATCTTCCTCTCGTTTGCTCTGGCCTACGCCGAGACGGTCGGCGCGAGCGACATCTTCACCGGTGTGACCGCCGTCGACTACAGCGGCTACCCTGACTGCCGCCCCGAGTACATGGACGCCTACGCCAAGATGGCGAACCTGGCCACCAGGGCTGGCATCGAGGGCACTCAGGAACTCAAGCTCCACTCACCCCTCATCGCCATGTCTAAGGCCGACATCGTGCGCGAGGGTCTGCGCTTGGGCGTCGACTACTCGCAGACGTCCAGCTGCTACGACCCGGACGAGCTTGGCCGAGCCTGTGGGCACTGCGAGACCTGCCTCCTCCGTTTGAAGGGCTTCGCTGAAGCGGGCATGGCCGACCCCGTGCAGTACCAGGGCGCGTGAGAATGACTTATCTCATCAAAGAGATCTTCTACACCCTGCAGGGCGAAGGGAGTCATGCGGGCCGACCAGCGGTGTTCTGCCGCTTCTCGCGGTGCAACCTCTGGACGGGGCTGGAGAAGGACCGAAGCCGGGCAATTTGTCAGTTCTGCGACACCGACTTCGTAGGAACCGACGGCGAAGGCGGCGGTCGCTTCACCTCGGCTGAGGACCTGGCCAGGGCAGTCGAGCAGGCCTGGCCGACCACTGCCATGGAACACAGGTTCGTGGTGTGTACCGGTGGCGAGCCGCTGCTTCAACTGGATGATGCGGCAGTGGCGGCGCTACACGCGAGGGGCTTTGAAGTTGCTGTGGAAACCAACGGCACCAGGGTACCGCCGCAGGGAATCGACTGGCTCTGTGTGAGCCCCAAGATTGGGGCTGATCTTGTCGTTACGAGTGGGCAAGAACTAAAGCTGGTCTACCCGCAACTGGGCGGCGAGCCCAGCCAGTTCGAGCACCTCGACTTCCAGAGCTTCCGACTCCAACCCATGGACGGCCCCGATGTAGAAGCCAATACTCGCGCAACTGTTGAGTACTGCATGAAGAACCCGCGCTGGATGTTCTCCCTCCAGACGCACAAGTATCTGGGAATTCAGTAATGGAAATCTTTCGCGAGTTCACGTTCGAAGCTGCGCATCTCCTCCCGAAGGTCCCTCAGGGGCATAAGTGCGCGCGACTGCATGGGCACTCCTACAAGGTCATCGTCCACGTTGAAGCGCCTGTCGACCCTGAAGCCGGCTGGGTCATGGACTTCGGGGATGTCAAGCGGGCATTCAAGCCGCTCGAAGCCCAACTTGACCACTACTACCTCAACGAGATCGAAGGCCTCGAGAACCCGACTAGTGAGGTTTTGGCGCGCTGGTTGTGGGAACGGCTGCAGCCTAACCTGCCGGCGCTCTCGGCTCTCACCGTCCGAGAAACGTGCACCTCAGGCTGCACTTACCGGGGCGAGTAATCGTGCATGATATCCAGAACGAAGTCGACACTCGCGGCATCGTGCTCGATCAAGTAGGCATCAGCGGCCTGCGCTATCCACTGACCTTCGAGGACGGCCACTTTCGCCAAGCTGGAATCGCCACCATCGAAGTAGCGGTCCGGCTCCAGCACGACCGCCGCGGCACCCACATGAGCCGCATGGTGGCGCTTGTGCACGACCACCTACAGCAGTTCGATCCCCGGGAGTTGCCGGGTGTCCTCAAAATCGGTGCCGACCTTCTTGAGGCGCCTGCGCTCACGGTGACCATCTCAATGCCCATCAGCACCACCGTCATTGCTCCGGCTAGTCGGGCAGAATCGCTACAAGTACACGATGTTCGCGTCGAAGGCCGCTGGGACAGCGGCAATACGACAGTGATCACTTCGGTGACCAGCGACGTCACAAGCCTCTGTCCCTGTTCGAAGGCTATCTCCGACTACGGTGCCCACAACCAACGCAGTCGCGTCACACTCGCCATCTCCGGCTCCGGAGAATTTCCCTACCCTCTGCCGGTCAACGATGCGGTAGGGCTTCTCGAACGCTGTGGATCCGCCCCCGTGGTGCCCCTGGTCAAGCGGCCCGACGAGCGCGTCTTGACCATGCAGGCGTACGACGAGCCTGTCTTCGTTGAGGACATGGCCCGCGGCCTCAGTAGCATCTGCCGCGACAGAGGGCTCAGCCACACCGTGAGCATCCGGAATCTCGAGAGCATTCATAGCCACGATGCGATCGCACAGGTCGCCGGATAGCCGCTGGCGGCCCGCGACTCTCGCATCAGGCTTGAGATGGCCGCCTCGAGCAGGGGCCGGAAACGCAACCGTGTCAGGCCTGAGTCACCGCAGGCCTGACACGGCTTGGGCCACTCCGCAGGTGCCGACCGCAGGAGAGCTTGTCAGCCTTGTCGTGCACCATGGTCACCATGAGGATGCCGCGGACGACGTGCCCCACCTGCCAGCGAACCGGTGTAGCTGCCATACCCGCAGGGGTTGGCCAGTGGAAGATCGTCCGCCACGACGCGCCCCATGCCGGCCACCG
>OVEP011218280.1_pt1 | contig 25133 bp, 28 predicted proteins | sample 1779801 | NCBI WGS metagenome assembly OVEP01 (sample SAMEA3914791, study PRJEB12502) | metagenome | biome: forest; material: soil | place: Canada | collected 2011-07-03 | depth 0.1 m
AGCCGAAAAGACCCCCGGCCGGTCCACCGAGTCATCGGCGCTGAGGCAGGCCACGGCGGTCGCGCCGGCTTCGGCCGCGTTCGACGCGGGCGATATGTCTCCCCAGTCGATCGTTGCCTTGCAGCGCAGTATCGGTAATGCCGCGGTTTCCCGCATGATCGAGGAGTCTCGCCACCAGCACGGTTCCGGTTGTGGTCATGGGCAGGCGGCGGCTGAGGCTGCGGCCCCGGTGCAGCGTTCGGCTGTCCATGATGTGCTGAGTAGCGGCGGCAGTCCGCTGGACAAGGCCACCCGTACCGACATGGAGTCGCGCCTGGGTGCGGACTTCTCCGATGTTCGTGTCCACACCGGTGCGACCGCGCAGCGCTCCGCTGCCGATATTGGTGCCCGCGCGTACACCAGCGGCAGCCACGTCGTCATCGGCAACGGTGGCGCTGACAAGCACACCCTCGCGCACGAGTTGACCCACGTCATCCAGCAGCGACAGGGTCCCGTCGCCGGCACCGACAACGGCAGCGGCCTGAGCGTCAGCGACCCCTCCGACCGGTTCGAGCGAGCGGCGGAAGCCAACGCCCACCGGGTGATGTCGGGACCGGCGCAGCATGCCGCAGTACCGACCGACCAGCATGAGAGCTCTCAGGTCGAGCGCATGACGGTGACTCCGCCGGTCCAGCGCATGCAAGCGCCGGAGGAGCAGCCGACCACCCCTGCGGCGATGCTTGATGACTTCCGCAACTACCTGGTCGCCGCGCACGAGGCAGACGGCCAGACCGCGGGCCAGGGCGGCTTCGAGGGGGATTTCTGGAACTACGTACCGACTCGGCCGTACCTGGCGGGACGAAACCCCTCGCAGAGCGTTCTAGCGCAGTTCCAAGCGGTGTGGAACGCGCACATGCAGGCGAGGGCCGCTCACGCGGCCGCTCAGGAAGAAGCCGAGCAAAATGCGACGGCGCATCGCCGCGACACCCTCGTCGTGAACAATCGCAACACATGGGAGTTCGGCGGACAGATCCACTACGGCGCGAACGTTTCCGCAAACACGTTCTCGGAAGAGGACATACAGACTCTGACACGTGTCGCTCAAGGCGCGTTGTCCCCGCGCGAGGGCAACGGCGTCCCGCTCTTCTTTCCGGTCCACAGCCATCTGGGGAATGGTGGCCAAGGCGCCGCATATGCGTTCATCCTCGACGCCGACTATCGCGTGAACATTCTCGTATACGCCTATGCTGGCAGCCGCAACAGCAGCAACCAGTACAGGTGGGGCGGCGGCGGCTACATCAGTGGACCCCCCGCCATCGCGCGGGCCGAGGACAATGCGCGCATCCAGCAGTCGCGGGCGCTTCTACCGCAGCCCTGAACAAGCCCATGGTTCTGCCTGGTTGGGCACCTGGGGCGAAGAACCAGCGGCCTGAACAGGCGGTTTTCCGCACCACGTCGAGGACGCCAAGGGCCGATCTGTGCAATGCCACGGGGTCAAGGTCTCGACCGCCGCTCCAATAGACAAGGGATTCCGTATGCGTGCGCAAGGAGCCGAAAAGACCCCCGGCCGGTCCACCGAGTCATCGGCGCTGAGGCAGGCCACGGCGGTCGCGCCGGCTTCGGCCGCGTTCGACGCGGGCGATATGTCTCCCCAGTCGATCGTTGCCTTGCAGCGCAGTATCGGTAATGCCGCGGTTTCCCGCATGATCGAGGAGTCTCGCCACCAGCACGGTTCCGGTTGTGGTCATGGGCAGGCGGCGGCTGAGGCTGCGGCCCCGGTGCAGCGTTCGGCTGTCCATGATGTGCTGAGTAGCGGCGGCAGTCCGCTGGACAAGGCCACCCGTACCGACATGGAGTCGCGCCTGGGTGCGGACTTCTCCGATGTTCGTGTCCACACCGGTGCGACCGCGCAGCGCTCCGCTGCCGATATTGGTGCCCGCGCGTACACCAGCGGCAGCCACGTCGTCATCGGCAACGGTGGCGCTGACAAGCACACCCTCGCGCACGAGTTGACCCACGTCATCCAGCAGCGACAGGGTCCCGTCGCCGGCACCGACAACGGCAGCGGCCTGAGCGTCAGCGACCCCTCCGACCGGTTCGAACATGCCGCTGAGGCAAACGCGCGGCGAGTGATGTCCGGCCCCGCACCTGACCGTCCGCTCGCGCCGGAGTCGACTGCGGCAGCCTCCGCTCCCGGTGTCGTCCAGCGATCACCTGGGGGTCCGGACCGGGCAAAGCCCTACGACCGCCCCCAGGGCCCCACCACCACGTCGGCCGGGCCATCGGACTCGCCGGTGCCCCCGTTCACGAGCAGTGCCAATGTGACTTATATCGGCGACAGGAGCGGCTTGGTCAAGAACAAGCTTTCTGATTCCAACACACTGGCAGTGAACGTGGAGCACTCCGGTGACATGTACCACCTGCGGGCGGCCATGGTCACCTCCACTCCTTGCAACCTCCTTTTCTTTGGTGCCACCCCGGCGATGAGGCGCAAGACGCAGGGTCTGGTGGAGCTCGTCGAAGACCTGGCTGCGAACGACCATAAACTATTTTGGTCGGACAAAACGGCCAAGGCTATCGGCCTTACTGTGGACGTCGACTCGAACTCCAGGAGGAGTCTTGGTCGGAAGGGTGACACGGCATCGACCAGGTACTTTACGAATGACCTCCAGAACCCGGGCAACCCGTACGGCTACGCCGGCGCCAATGATCTGGAGAGGGAGGGGAAGCGGAAGGAGTTCCACGACGCCTACGCCAAGCCGTCCGATGAGCTCGCCGCAGCATTCGCACAGTCTCCGGAAGTGAGCCGCTTCCAGCGGAACGTCCCCTATGTACTCGTGAACTTTCGCGACAGCGGCCACAGTGCCGAGGGCAACCACCCCGCGCTGGACACCGGAAAGGAGGGAATGCAGCAGATCGTCGAGGCGGTCCACAGAGCGCTCTCGGATAATGTGCAGGTCGTTCCCATCGGGGGCTTTCCGGGAAATATCACCGCAGAAACATGGGCTCCCCGCCCCCATCTGGTGGAGTACTGGAACTGGGCCGTGACGAGGGACCGGAGGTCACAACTGGCGCTCCTCCACTACCTCAACGCGAACTGCAAGATCATCGGCGCCATCGGAATGCGTAGCGGAGTCACGGACCAGTTCGCGCTCGCAGGCATAAGAACGCTTTCCATTGATATCACGCCGTATCAGAACCATCGCGATCCACAGAACGACGACATGCAGAAACACCCTTCGAAGGGCTGGGACCGGGGCATGAAGATGGAAAATGCATTCGGCCCCGACTATGGACGTGTCTTCCTCAGCGATGCGCGGAATGGAGACGACCAGAAAAATCCCGCGGGGTGGAACGGTCGGTTCAGCGAAGGCGAAGAAGGCGACATGGCACGTCTCACTAACGCCATCTTCTTCTACTTCTCGCAGTCGACAGCAGCCCACTTCGGGTGGGATGCCCCGGAGGGGGAGGCCTCCTGGGGGAATTCCCGGCACGGTACCCACCCGCTCCACAAGGACAGCCTCCTTCCTTGGCTGGTCAAGGGCGGCATGACCGCGAACCGGCAATTGGCGGTGCTACAGCAGATATACGCCCAAGTCAAGCCTTCCGAGGTCCAGGATGCGGCAGTGAAATCGGCGTACACGCAGGTGTGCGCACACCACAAGCTCCCGGTCGCCTGACCTCGATGAGGTGAGCGGGTGGCGTTCACGCCAACTGGCCGAAGTGCTCAGTACAGCTGCTGGACTTCGACGCCTGTTGCGACGTCGGGCCAGCCCCTGGGGAGGTAGGGGCACTCGGCTCGGCCGGTGAGGAGGTGGGGCGGGGCTTGGGTGAGCGGTCTGCGGTAGTGCCAGCGGGTGTGGCGGTCGGCGATGACGACCGTCCAGTCGGCCGGCTCGCCGTGCGTGAGCCAGCAGCCGATCCGCCCGCCGTTGGCGGTGTTGCCCCAGCGCAGCAGCGGGCCCGCGACGGTGGCGGGGTCGATGTCGCGGGAGATGCCAGTGGCCGGGTCGAACTCGACCGCCTCCTCGGGGGGACCCCACTGGGTCCAGTCGTTCATCTCGTTGAGCGGGGTGAACAGGTCGAAGCCGGCGACGGCGGGGTGCAGCAGGATGAGTTGGTCGTCGAAGACGAGCGCCGGGTAGAGCTGGGCGAGTTCGCGGTAGTCAGGCGGCAGGCCCACCCCGCTCCGGGCCTCCAGCGCCGCCCAGTCGATCGCCGGCGGCCGACGGAGCGGCGGTCCGAACAGTCCCTCAGGCCAGGGAACAGTCATGGACGGCAAGTTAGCGCCCCAGCGATGCCGGTGCGGCCGAATGGTGGGCTACTTCGACTTGAGCTTCTTCGACAGCAGCTTCACCGCGGTCTCCCGTGCCCCCTCCGTCGGGTTCGCGTTGTCGGGCTGCATCGTCTCCCGGCTGACGCCGATCGCGTCGCAGATCGCCAAGGCGAACTCCCGGAGGTCGGGGTAAGTCTGCGGAGTCACGGTCAGGCGCGCCTCCGGCGCGCCTGACCGCCTCGCGCAGGGGTTCGCTTGCCCTCCGCATCATCGCTTGATCAACCCCGAAGGAATTCCGTAGGGAGAGGCATCATATGTCGTACTGGGCAAGGGCATCACTGCTCTGATTCTCTTGCCATACGGTAAGTTCTTGGATTAGTTGCAGCAAAACTTCTGCCGGGAAACCTGTGTTTCCAGTTCTGATCTGCACGTCGATGAAAGTAATACCACTGGGGCCGACGAAGCCTTGCAGATCGGAGAGCTTGAGCCTTTTGGCGTGAACCAGCTGCCTATAAACGTGCGACAGCATGGGGTAAGTAAGCTCGCTGACGGCTCTCTTGAATATTGCCTCTGCGCCCGGTTTGGAGTACTGAAAGAACGTTCCCTCGACAAAATCGATCGCAATGGCGGACACTTCTATGCTCTGGCCGTCCCTCACGAGCGTCCCCTCGACAATCTGAGGGCTGCCGATGCTAAATCCTAGCTGACTGGTGGCTGTCCCGAGGGATGTGCAGGCGTTAGTGAAGACACTGCTAGCCCTTGCGTATAGTTTATATATCTTATTCTTGGCCTTGTAGACACCCATCGCCTCTCGAGTGGTGAAATCTTTTTCGAAGCGTATCGCCGTGCCCTCTGCAGTGGTGAGCACGCCGAATGGGGAGCTTCGGGCTGGGGTCGCTCGCGTCTGATTACTGCCTCCGGTCGCACCATTGCCCTGGCCCTGATTCGAGCGGGTGTTCTTGTTATTGCGGGCTCGCTGTACGGCCATTTCCCCACCCGTCGACGGCGCGCTAGCGCCTGGTGCCTCGCGGGTGGGTGATGACGCTCCATTTGTCACCACCCGGGTGGCGTTGGCCTCGGCTTCGCGTTCGAAGCGGTCGGAGGGGTCGGAGACCTTCAGGCCGCTGCCGTTGTCGGTGCCGAGGACCGGTCCTCGGCGTTGCTGGATGACGTGGGTCAACTCGTGAGCCAGGGTGTGCTTGTCGGCTCCGCCGTCGCCGATGACGACATGGTTGCCGGACGTGTAGGCGCTGGCGCCTACTTCAGCGGCAGAGGCGCGGGCGGCGGAGTCGTTGTGGATGCGGACGTCGGAGAAGTCGGCGCCGAGGCGGGATTCCATGTCGGTGCGGGTGGCGCCGTCGAGGGGTTGGCCGCCGCCGCGTAGGACGTCGTGGACGGCGGAGCGCTGGACTGCGGGCTGCTGGTGGCCGCAGTTGGCGCCGTGCTGGTGCTGCTCCTGGGCCCAGGGGTGACCGGCTTGGCGGAGCATCTGTACGACAGCGGCGTTGCCCGCGCTGCGTTGCAGGGCGAGGATCGAGTGCGGGGACAGTCCTGCTGCGGGAGTCGCGGCGCTCGCGGGAGCGGGCATCGGGGCGCGGGCGGTCCGGGCGCTGCGGTCGGCGTCCGGAGCGTGTTCGTGGGGATGCATCAGGGATTCCTTAAGATTCCTCGCCCTAGGCCAGGAATCACAGACAATGACTGTGCACCCTGTGTCCGGATCGCCGAGGAAACGGCCCGGTTTCGGGATCAAACCACCTGCGTACAGGTCGATCCAGGCAGAACGACAGGCGGAAGTGTCGACTGGCTACTTCTGCCTAAAACCTGCCCGACGGTATATGACGCATAATCACGTTCATTGTTGATCTTTGACGCTGAGGCCTTCCTTCCTCGGCTTCCGTGCCGTGGGCGGTCCTGGTGTTGGATGGTGGGCATGACGGGGATGATGAGTTTGGCTGTGGGGCCCACTGCGACTGCGCCGGGGCTGATGCTGCGGAGGTGGCGGGGGTCGGATGCGGCGGCGGTGGTGGCGGCTCATCGGGATGAGGTGATGCGGCGGTGGTTGATGACGCCGATCGGGGACGAGGAGCAGGCGCGGGCCTGGATCGCTGAGCAGGAGGCGATGTGGGCGCGCGGGACTCATATGAGTTGGGCGGTGGAGGAGGAGGGGGCGCTTGTCGGGTACTTCATCATCAAGGCGGCCAGCCCGCCGGACACGCTCGCGACCGGCGTCGGCTACTGGACGGTGGCCGGGGCTCGTGGCCGGGGCATAGCGTCGCGGTGCGTGGAGGCTGCCGTGGAGTGGCTGTTCGGCGGGCAGGAGTTGATGGACGCCGACGAGATCGAACTGCTGCACACCGTGGGGAACGAGGGCTCCTGCCGGGTCGCGCAGAAGTGCGGGTTCGCGCTGGAGTCGGTGCTTCCGCCGTGGCCGCCGAGGTACCCGAACGAGGGGCACCGGCACCTGCGCAAGCGGCCCGTGTAGGTGGGGGAGGGCGGCCCCGGGGTGTGGGGGCCGAGCGCTGTGCGGTGGCTGACGCATCATCATATGGCTTGACTGGCAGTGTCTATGGTGTGCCATGGGGTGGCGCCGGCGCCCATGGTGGGGGGTGCGCCCTCGTGGCCCTGGCCGGGCTGTGAAATGGTGGGGGAGAATGCCACTTGATGTGTCACGATCAGTGAGGGGAGTCCTCATGCGCGCGCAGGACGTCGGCAAGGAGCGGGGCCGCGGGAACGGACCGGCGGGACAGCAGCCCCGGCAGCCTCAGGTGCCCGGGTGGGCGGCCCAGGTCCTCGCGCTCCAGCGGCAGGTCGGAAACGCGACCGTGTCGCGCGCGATCGCCGAGGGACGGCACGAGCACGGTGCCGGGTGCGGACACGGGGAGACGCCTGTGCGGCAGCAGGTGCCGGCGGTGCAGCGGGTGGTGGACGACGACGCCATTGCCCCCGCTCCGCAGCAGGCGGGGGCGGGGCCAGGCCACCTGGACGGTCAGTTCGGCAGGGAGATCCCGGCCTACTGGGATGAGCTCGATTGGAGCCCCAGCCAGAACGGCTACCAGACGGCCGTCCTGCCCCGCGAGCACGCCGTGTGGGCGGCCGTCGCGAAGTACGCCAACCTCTCCCAGGAACTCGCGCCCGTGACCGCGCCGAAGGGCGAGCGGACCCGGATGGAGGCGTCCAAGGACCGGCTCAAGGCCACGGACCTCACCCCCGAACAGCGCGCCTCCCACGAGCTCCGCATCCAGGAGGGCAAGCCCGGCGGTCCGCCTCCGCCCAGCAGTGCCTACATGGACATCGTGGAGATCGTCGTCTGTGCCAACCCCACGCTGTGGCAGAGGTATGCGACCAGTCGGCAGCAGTACCGCCAGGGGCTGACCACGATCGGGGAGAAGGGGTGGAAGGTGAGGGGGGACCGCAGCCAGGACGTCCCCTGGTCCACCGGAAGCCGACCCAACCTCGACAACGCGGCGCAGATTTCGAGCCGGGACGGCTACCAGCGCCCCGCCCCCGAAAGTCGGCCGTCGGTCGCCCCGCCCCAGGATGCCGGGGAGGGGTTCTTCTGGCACGGCACCAGCCCCGCGGTCATGGAACTGCTCAACAAGGGTGGGGCGGCGCCCAAGCTGGGCCGGAACAAGAACGCGGGCACCGACAAGAAGCCCGAGTACGGCGTGCTGGGCCAGGGCACCTACGTCGCCGACAACACCTCCAAGGCGCAGACGTACTTCGCCTGCCCCACCTGTGAGGGCGCCGACTGCCAGGATCCGACGCACGCCCCCCGGGAGCTGATGCTGATGCGCGGCCTCGTGGGCTCGCCCGACTTCGCGCACCTCTGGCAGAACCGGCGGGGCGATGACCACAAGTCGACGCTGAAGACACCCCTGACCACCTCCGTGGTGAGCCCCAGCCTCAAGAAGAAGCCGAAGAGGCTCGGTGCGACGGGGACCAACGAATTCCTCATCAAGGACGCGGTGTTCCTCTACCCGGAGATCCGCGTCCGCTACCGGCGGTCCGCGGCGCCCATCCCGATCGCCGGTCAGTCCGAGGCGTGATCCACCACCCTCACATGCCCTGCGGCGGGGGCGGGGCGTGTCGGGGGGAAAAGGCCGTGCGGTGGGGGAGTGGGCCGAGTAGCGTGCCCGGGCATGAAGATGCCTCGTATCCGCCCGCCCTTTGACGCCGACGAACGCACCCAGCTGCTCGGCTGGCTCGACATGCAACGCGCGGTGATCCTGTGGAAGTGCGAGGGGCTGTCCGAGGAGGACGCCCACCGCTCCGTCCTCACGACCTCGCCGTACATGACCATGGCGGGCCTGGTCTCCCACATGCGGTGGGTCGAGCACCTGTGGTTCGAGGTGCTGTTCCTCGGCGGCCCGGCCGAGGGTCCTCAGTTCGAGGGCCCCGAGGACGCCGACATGATGGTCGAGGGGATCCCGCTCGCGCAGCTCCAGGGGGAGTACGAGCGGCAGTTCACGCGGTCGAACGAGATCATCGCCGACCACTCGCTGGACGAGGCCGGTCGGCACCCGGACTACCGCTCGTCCGCGGGCTCCCTGCGGTGGATGCTGCTGCACATGATCGAGGAGACCGCTCGGCATGCCGGTCACGCGGACATCATCCGGGAGCTGCTCGACAGCGGGAAGGGCTACTACTGAGCCCCGGGCTCAGCGGGCGTCCGGGTAGAGGTTGTTCAACTCGGCGTCGAGCGCTGCCAGATCGGGGTGGGTCTGGACCATCGCCTTGCCCTCCAGGACCTCGACCTTGTGCCTGACCTTGTCGAAGAGGTTGGTCAAGGTGGCGTCCAGCCGCTGCCGGGTCTCCTCCAGTTGCCGAATCGCTTCGTCCATGGCTTCGTCGTTCTCCACCAGCGTGCAGTCACAGGGCTTGCGACCGGCGGGGAGCTCGGCGAACGGGACGGCGACGGGCGCGGCCACCTGGAAGCCTCTGGCCTTCGCGTTGTTCTGGGCGTTGACGAGTCGATGGCAGTACCGGCTGGCGTGGTAGCGGGTGCCGCGTGCGGTGGTGAAGACGATCTTCGGGTCCTTGGGCATGGACCGATTGTCCCGTATCGCCGTTCGACGAGCGGGAGTTCGTGCGACGCGGGTCCCCCTGCCGGGGTTGAGGGCAGGGGGACATGACGGGGTCTCAGGTGCTGGGGAACTCGCCTGCTTTGACGGCGGTGACGAAGGCGGTGAAGGCGTCCGCGTCGAAGAGCAGGGCGGGGCCTTCGGGGTCCTTGCTGTCGCGGACCGGGACGGCACCGGGGAGGAAGCCGGGCGCGGCCTCGACGCAGTTGCCGCCGTCGCCGCCGCTGTGGCTGGACTTGCGCCATGGTGCCGAAGTGAGGTCAGTCATGTGCGCTCTGCCTTTCCCTGAGGGGGAGTTGGTCAGCTGCTGGGGAACTCGCCGGCCTTGACGGCCTCGACGAACGCGCTGAAGGCGTCCACGCCGAAGACCAGTGCGGGGCCCTGGGGGTCCTTGCTGTCACGAACCGGGACCGCGCCAGGGATGAAGCCGGGAGCGGTTTCGATGCAGTCGCCGCCGTTGTCGCCGCTGTAGCTGGACTTGCGCCACGGTGCGGAGTTGAGGTCAGTCATGTGTGCTGTACCTTTCCCTTACTTCTCTGATCAGGGCGGCCGAATCACGGGCTGACAGTGCATCGGCCCTCAGCCGATCATAGATCCGCTGATGCTTCGCCAGCACCTTCGGATCGTTGCTGAAGTGCCCAGTATCCAGCGATTCCGAGTAGACCCAGCGCTTCCCGGTCGGCATGACGATCAGAGACATGGGTGTATTGGGAGCAGGCACGTGATGCAGGGTGAAGGGGATGATCTGGATGCAGACGTTCGGTAGCTCGCTCACAGCCAGCAGGTGGTCCATCATCTCCACCATGACCTCGTTGCTTCCGATCACGCGCATGAGACAACTCTCGTCCAGCAGCGCCACATAGAGCGGGCCGTCCGGCTCCAGGAACCGGGCCTGGCGGCTCAGTCGAGCCTCCACGTTGTCCTCGGCGGTCTCGTTGTCGCTGTCGGCGACTCGCTCGAACAGGGCTCGCGCGTAGGCCTCGGTCTGGAGCAGGCCCGGAATGAGTTGCGTCTGGTACTGGTGTAGCTCGATCAGTTCGGCGTCCATCGCCGCCCGTCGCCGGAACCAGTCCGGGAAGAAGGACAGTCGGGTGGTCCAGTTGATCCGCCGGTACAGCCGGATCAGCTCCCCGCGGCCGCCCAGGAGATCGTCGAACATCGCGACCATCTCCTTCCGGGGGACGCGTTGTCCGGCCTCGAACTTGGTGATCAGCGAACGCTCGACGTGGACCAGGTCCGCGAGCTCGTCCTGCGTGAGCCCGGCGTCCATCCGCTTGATCTTGAGCAGCTCGCCGAACACCGCAGCCGGCGTCTCCGCGCCCTCGTTCTCTCGCCTGACCATGACTGTCCTCCCCATGTCCCAGAAGTGATGTGATGCTCCGTCAGTCTCCGCGCCCAGGTGGTCATCCAGCCACGGACGGTACACATACAACTACCACCAGTAGCGGCATCCGGGCATCGTTCTCTGCTGAAGTCCACCCGAATCAGACATCGCACTGAATTTAGACCTGATGCAACATCAGTCTTGCTGTTTCACCCCTTCTTTGGCCGCGCCACTGTCGAGTCGTCCCGAGGCGGGACAATTTCCGAGGTGGCCTGTTCGGGCATCGGGTGGTGCCCGGAGGTACCTGGCGGGTCCGTCCGCTCGGGGGGTACGCAGGAGGGACCGCTCCCCACTGTCGAATGCGAGTTCCCGATGCGATCGCGAGACACTGCCAGGACAACGAAAGGCGGCGACGCCGCCCAGGCGTCGGCCGCCCCCGCAGTCGCAGCTCAGGCGCCTCCGGGTAGTGCCAAGTCGATCCTCGATCTCCAGCGCAGCGCGGGAAACGCGGCGGTCGTGCAGATGCTCCGCGAGGGAGGGGACCCCCGTGCCATCCAGGAACAGCACCAGCACGGCGCGGATTGCGGCCACCAGGACGGCAGTCCTGTTCAGCGGTCGGCGGTGCACGATGTCCTGAGTACGTCCGGGCAGGCGCTGGACGGCGCCACCCGCAGTGACATGGAGGCCCGGCTCGGGGCGGACTTCTCCGACGTCCGCATCCACAACGACAGCAGCGCCAAGGCCTCCGCCGCCGAGGTCGGCGCCCGCGCCTACACCTCCGGCAACCACGTCGTCATCGGCGGCAACGGCAACGACAAGCACACCCTCGCCCATGAGCTCACTCACGTCGTCCAGCAGCGGCAGGGGCCGGTCGCCGGAACCGACAACGGTGGCGGGCTGCGGATCAGCGACCCGGGGGACCGCTTCGAACGCGAGGCCGAGGCCAACGCGACCCGGGTGATGTCGCGCCAAGCACCGGAGCCCGCCGCAGCGCGGGCCCCGAGTGCCGCACAGACGCCCGCGGAGGCCCCCGCCGGTGATCCGAGCGTGCAGCGCATCGCGGTCACCCCACAAGGAGACGCCCTGAGCGCGGCTGTGTTGAGCGAGGTCGGTGAGGGCAGTGTGGTGACGACCGCTGCGTCCGGCCAGACGGTGTACCGAGTCACCAACGGGACAACGGCCCGCAGCTACCTCCTCAAGGGAATCGGCAAAGTCACTAATAGCGCCACCTGGACCGAGTTGGGAGAGGGCCTCTATACCGGGCATGATTTTGGGCACGCCGAGGCCTATGCCGACTCCATGACCGGGCTTCCGGTCATCCTCGAACTCACACTCAAGGAGAACGCGCGGGGAATCCGGGTGGCGAATACGACGAACACCGACGGAAAGAAGCTCCCTGTCAGCAGCCAGGCGTTTGATTACCTGACGGACCCGCATGATGCGCAGTTCAAATTCCACCAGAGGTACTACACCAGGAACCTGACCATCACCAGGCTGCACTCGCGCGATCAGGGCGGCGGCTGGGCACCGTACGAGCCGGACGCATTCGTTCCCGCCTTCGACGCGTATCTGGCGGCTTCGCACAGGAGAAAGGCCGAGGCGTTGCCTCGCGGCAACGGTGCCCCGGAGCACCAGCAGGCCGAGCCTCCCGCCGGCGCCAAGGACGCCGCCGAGGAGGACATGCAGCTCATTAGGTTCAGCGAGCATGCCGCTGCCTACGAGCAGCGCCTTGCCACGTACCTGATGGGGAGGCAAGACGTCCGGGCCGAAGTGGACCGTCTCGTCAAGCTAGCCTGGAGCCGGATCACGGAGACCAAGAAGCGCGGCAAGTTCGGCACCCAGGCCAGTGGAGTGACCGGCATGGTCGGCAACGACGAGCACATGGTCCAGCGGGTCGTGGAGTCGGGGAGCCTGCGCGAGCAGATGGCATTCCTCTGCAACGGATACACCCAGGGCCTGTTCGCCGAGGTCGCAAGGGTGCGCCAGCTTCCACGCCCCGATGCGATCGAATACGACCGCGAGTCGCGCCTGGACGTCGAGAAACAGCGCGTCGAGGAGATCAATAAAATTGCGGTTTACACGGAGGAGGGGAGGAAGCATCAGAAGCGCGTGGTCGCCAAGGAACTGGCCACGGATGCCCATGCCCTTGACGTTAATCCGGAGCTCAGCCAAGGCGAGTGGTACTCGGCAGTCGGTCCCGACGGGAAGCTGGGATGGCGTCCAGGTGCCAAGAGCTACGACTACCAGATGAAATCCCCGACGCAGCAGGAGGCGCTGCACGTCGGCGGACTGGTCAAGACGGGCATCTCGGGCACCGCCTTCGGAATTCTCCAGTCAGCCGAGGTCATGGACAAGCACTGGGATGCCAAGGCGAATCCGTTCCTGCTGCGACTGGCCCTCCTCGCCTGGATGATCTCGGCCGACGACCACACGTACGCCGAGATCATGCACGGGGCCTCGGTCTTCAATCCCGAGCTGACCTACCACCGCGGATACCGGACCTACCGGTACCTGCACCCCATCGACGAACAGACGCTCCGAGCGAACGTGGCCCCGGACGGAATGTTCCCCGATGAATTGGTCCCCGCCCTCTCCGAGCGCGAGTTGGGCCTGCTGAACACCTCCGGCTACACCACCTCCTGACCTCGCCACGGCCGACGGCAGACGGGCACCCGGTCAGCCCGCACACACCGGCGGCAGGGAGATCGGACAGAATGGGGGGTGGCACGACCCCGCAGCACTCCGTCTACAGCTTCAGGAGCTTCTTCATGTCCAGCACTGTCACGTTCCGGGGTACCCCGATCACCGTCGAGGGCACCTTCCCCGTCGCCGGTGGCGCCGCTCCGGCGTTCTCCCTGGTCGCCAAGGACCTCAGTGACGCCACCCTCGCGACCTTCGCGGGCAAGCGGAAGGTTCTGAACATCTTCCCGAGTGTCGACACCGGCACCTGCGCGGCCTCGGTCCGCAAGTTCAACGAGCTGGCCGCGGGCTTCGACAACACCGTCGTGCTCTGCGTCTCGGCCGACCTGCCGTTCGCCCAGGGCCGCTTCTGCGGCGCGGAGGGCCTGGACAACGTGGTGACCCTGTCCACCATGCGCGGGCGCGAGTTCCTCTCCGACTACGGCGTCGCCGTCGCTCAGGGCCCGCTCGTGGGCGCGGCCGCCCGCGCGGTCGTCGTCCTGGACGAGAACGACCAGGTCATCCACGCCCAGCTGGTCAGCGAGCTCACCGAGGAGCCCGACTACGACGCCGCCGTCAAGGCGCTCGGCTAGTAGTAGCCGACGCGTGGGGCCCGGGTCGGTTCGGCCGACCCGGGCCCCTTCGCGTGCTTGGGACCCGTGCTTGGGACCCGTGCTTTGGACCCGTGCTTGGGACCATGGGCGGGGGCTAAATGCGTGGCAGGCGGTCCCACCGCCTGGGACCATCCTGCCCATGCCGACTTTTGACGCGCCCGACGGTACCCGGCTCGCCTACCACCGCACCGGGGCGGGGGGCGACCGCCCGCTGGTGTGCGTCCCCGGCGGGCCGATGATGCGGTCGGCCTACTTCGGCGACCTCGGCGGGCTGGCCGCGCGGCGTGAGCTGGTGCTGCTGGACCTGCGCGGCACGGGGGACTCCGCCAGGCCCGCCGATCTGTCCGGCTCCCGGGTGGACCGGCAGGCCGAGGACGTGGAGGCGCTGCGGGTCGCCCTGGGCCTGGACCAGGTGGACCTCCTCGGCCACTCCGCCGCCGGTGACCTGGTGCTGGCCTACGCGGCCCGCTACCCGGAGCGGGTGCGCTCGCTGGTGCTGGTCTGCGCGCGGGCGCGCACCGCGGGGATCGACTTCCCGGTCGGGCGGCGCCGCGAGGCGCTGGAGCTGCGGCGGGGCGAGCCGTGGTTCGGCGAGATCGCGCCGGCTTTCGAACGGGCGGTCGCGGGCGAGGCGGACGGCGGCGACTTCGCGCTGCTGGACCGGCTCGCCTACGGCCGGTGGGACGCCGCCGCGCGGGCGCACGCGGCGGCGTGCGCGGAGTGGTTCGACGCGGAGGCGGCTGACGCCTACCTGGCCCCGGGCGCCTTCGACGCGGCCGACACCGCCCGCACGGTGCTGGGCGGGCTCGGCGCACCGGTGCTGGTGATCTCCGGCGAACTGGACGGCTCGCCCCGCCCGGACTCCGCCGCCGAGGTCGCCGCGCTCTTCCCGCACGGGGAGCACGTCGTCCAGGCGGGCGCGGCGCACAGCCCGTGGCTGGACGACCCGGAGGCCTTCAGCCGCACCGTCGCGGAGTTCCTGGCCCGGGTGTGACCGTGGGTGTGACCCCGGGTGTGACAACGTCGATCAAGGCCGTTCGAGCCATTCCAGCGGTGGATGATGGGTACATGACGACTATTGAGACCTCCCGGCTCCTGCTGCGCCGCTGGCGCGACGACGACCTGCTGCCCTTCGCCGCGATCAACGCCGACCCCGAGGTGATGCGGTGGATCCGCGACGGCTCGGTCTGGGACGAGGCGCAGACCCGCGAGGGCCTCCAGCGGATCGAACAGCTTTGGGAGACCGAGAAGTTGGGCCTGTTCGCGGTCGAGCTCAAGGAGACCGGCGAGCTGATCGGCTTCACCGGCCTGTCGGTACCGCGTTTACTGCCCGAGGTGATGCCCGCCGTCGAGATCGGCTGGCGGCTCGGACGCCCGTTCTGGGGCCGGGGCCTGGCCACCGAGGCCGCCCGCGCCGCACTCGACTACGGCTTCCGCACACGCGGCCTGGAGCGGATCATCAGCATCCACCAGATCGGCAACCTCCCCTCCGAGCGAATCATGATCAAGCTCGGCATGCGGCACGAGCGCGACTTCGTCCCCGCCGACACCCCCCGCGAGATCCGCGTCTACGCCCTCACCGCCGAGCAGTACGCCGAACAGGGCCTCGACTCCGCCTGATCGCTCCGCGACCGTCCCGCGACCGTCCCGCGTCGGCACCGGGTGCTTGACTTCACGCGCGCTTGAACCGCGAGGCTGGCGCGATGACACCGAGCCGGACACCGACCCGCCTGCTGCCCAAGGCCTACCGCCCGCTGTTCGCCCACACCCGGTTCCGGCGGCTGCTGCCGGCGATGGCGGTGTCCGACCTCGGCGACGGGATGAGCGCGGTCGCCGTGGCCTGGCTGGCGATCCTGATCGCGCCACCCGGCCGCTCGGGCCTGCTGCTCGGGGCCGCCGTCGCCGCCAACTCGCTGCCGGGCGCGGCCGGGGCGCTGCTGCTGGGCCGCCGGATGCGGGGGATCCCGGCGCGGCGGCTGCTGGTCGCCAACGCCTCCCTGCGCGCCGTGTGCCTGGGCTGCATCCCCCTGGCCTGGGCGGCGGGGCTGCTCAACCCGGTGCTGTACGTGGTGCTGCTCGCCGCCTCGTCGATGCTCAGCGCCTGGGGCAGCGCCGGAAAGTACGGCCTGCTCGCGCAGCTGCTCGTGCCCGAGTTGCGGCTGGCCGCGAACGCGCTGGTCGGCTCCAGCTCCTCGGCCGCGATGGTGGCCGGCCCGGCGCTGGCGGGGCTGCTGGTGGCGGGTGTCGGCCCGGCCTGGATCATCGGCCTGGACGCCCTGTCCTTCGCGGTCCTCGCCGTCCAGGTGGGCCGCCTGCGGCTGCCGCCGGACGCGGAGCCGGACGCTTCTGCCGCCTCCGCGTCCGCCGCGTCCGCGGCTACCGGGATGCAACTGCTGCGCGGGCAGCCGCAGTTGCTCGGCATTCTCGCGGTGACCTGGGTGTTCTACTTCCTCTACGGCCCGGTCGAGGTCGCCCTGCCGCTGCATGTCAGCAAGGACCTGCACGCGGGCGCCGGGCTGCTCGGGATGTACTGGGCCTGTTACGGCGTCGGCGCGGTCCTCGGCGGCCTGACCGTCGGGGCCCTGCGCCGGCTGCCGCTGTGGCCGGTCACCCTCGGCATCGTCGCCGGGTGGGGCGTGGTCCTGGTCCCGGTCGGCCTCGCTGTTCCCACCGCCGTCTCCCTGGGCTGCTTCGCACTCGGCGGCCTGATCTACGGGCCCTTCATCGCCCTCTCCTTCACCCTGTTCCAGCAGCGCACCCCGGCGGCCCTGCTGACCACCGTCCTGGCCGCCCGCAGTGTCGCCCTGCTCACCTCCGACCCGGTGGGCACCGCCCTCGGCGGCCCGCTGACCACGGCCCTGGGAGCGGGCCGGGTGCTCGTCGGCTCCGGGCTCGCCACCGTCGCGCTGGCGGTCGGCGCGGCCGCCGTCGCCACCGCCGTCCGGGCGCGGGCGCGCAGCGGCGGATACGTGGATCCGTCGTCGGCCGACGCGGCGCGGTAGGCGGCGGGGGGAGGGTCAGCGGAGCGCGGCGGATGGTCGAAGCCCTCCGCGTGCAGCGCGTTGACCGAGGCGTTGTCGAAGCCGCCCCGCCACTCGTACGTGATCGTCATGGCGCGAGCGTAGACAGTCTCAGTTGACGGGACCTGACGACGACACCGCTGACGACCATGACGGCCCTGGTGCCGACCCTGGCGACGACGCGCCTCCCGACGCGCCTCCCGACGCGCCTCCCGAGGCGCCTCCCGAGGCGGCGTCCCGGCCGGTGGCGCAGACGAACCCGGCGCCGGTGGCCAGTTGGGCCGGTGTCGCACGTGGGTTGATCATCGCTCCGAGCGCGCAGGGCGCGGGCAGCGCCTTCCACAGCCGGTCCCAGGCCGAGTTGCTGACCAGCGCGGTGGCCTGCTGCACGGTCAGGGCCTGGTGCGTCGCGCCGGTCGACTCGCCGAAGGTGACCGACTGGCCGTCGGGGCCGTTCCAGTCCACGGTCCAGACCGAGTCGCCGGCCCCGGTCACGGGGTTCTTGAAGCTCAGGTCCACGGTGAGGGTGCCACCGCTCAGGGGCGTCTCGGAGCAGTCCCCGTAGGGCGCCCGCGCGTGGCTGGGGCAGCTCTCCTCGGCGGCGAACCCCTGCACGTTCAACCTGATCGAGGAGGTGCCGGCGGGAGTTGTGAGCTCCGTCGACAGCCCTGCGGTCCAGGTGCCGCTCGCGGTCAACTCCGGTGCGGCCACCGCGTCGAGGCCCAGCGTCGCGGTGGTGGAGTCGGCCGGGACCAGGGAGTCGAGGGTCTGCGCCATGTAGGCTGACATCCACGCCGTGGCGGAGGGCGACAGCGGGACCGCGCCGCCCATGCTCATGGCGCTGGCACTGGGTGCGGGCATCGGCGTGGCGGGCGTCGGCGTGACGGGTGTCGACGTCGACGCGGTCAGTGACGTGGACGAGGTCACGACGGTCGGCGAGGCGGTACTCGCGGCGTCGCGCAGCAGTGGTATCCGCACTGCGGCCACCACCACGACTGCGGCGGCGATCGCCAGCGTCTGCCGGAGCGTGCTCCGGCGGCGGATCCGCTGGCCGCGGTCCACCCCGCCCACGTACAGCTCCACCACGTCCGGCGGCTCGGCCGAGTCGGCCGCTTCCCTGAGCGCCCGCGTGAGTTCGAACTCATGGTCCGGTGGCATGCCACATCCCTCTGCTTCCGCTTTCGATCGATGAGGACTGCGAAGTCGGCGAGACCCTGCTCCCGCCCCCGGGGCCGCGTCGCCGTGCCGCCGGCTGTCGTGTGCTCCATGCCCGACTAACGCCATGACCGGGGGTTTCTGTTGCAGCAGCGCCCTCGGCCGGGGGCCGGGCTTGCCGCCGGGAGCGGAGGTGCCCGGCGGGCGGTGCCCCCTCGACGGCAGGGGTCGGGCGGCATAGGCTCGACGGAGCGGCATCGCGTGTCGGTCACCGGCCGGGTGAGGCATGGAGGTGTCCGCGAGGTGCCTGACGGAGGCATTCCACCCATGTCAGTCGAGTTGAACCACACCATCGTCCATGCCCGGAACAACCGGGAGTCCGCCGAGTTCCTGGCGGGGATCCTGGGCCTTGAGGCCGGAGCCGAGTGGGGGCCGTTCGTCCCCGTCGCCACCAGCAACGGGGTCACCCTGGACTTCGCCAACGCCCCGGCCGAGTCGATCACCACGCAGCACTACGCCTTCCTCATCTCCGAGGAGGAGTTCGACGGGGCGTTCGACCGGATCCGGCAGGCCGGGATCACCTACTACGCCGACCCGCACCAGACGCAGCCGGGCGAGATCAACCGCCGCGACGGCGGACGCGGGCTGTACTTCCTCGATCCGGTCGGCCACGGCATGGAGATCCTCACCAGGCCCTACGGCAGCGGCGAAGCCCAGGGGTAGCACCCCAACTCCCGCCCACCGACCGTGGGTTGACCTCCGGCCCGGCGGCGGCCTCAGCGCTGTACCCGCCGCCGGGCCGCGGGTCGGCCCGGCGGGATGTGCGCGGGCCGGCGGTGCCGCCGGTGGTCAGGAGGGCATGTTGATCTCCGCCTGCTGGCCGTCGCCCAGCAGGAAGTAGCCGAGGAACGTGGTGCCCTCGTCGGTCGCGTCGAAGCGGACCAGCGTCCCCTCCGGCTCGTAGAACACGTCGCCCGGCTTGAGCACCGAGGCGGGTTCGCCCTCCAACTGGAAGATCACGGAGCCGGATTCGATGGTCCCGAAGACCGGGCAGTTGTGCAGGTGGAAGCCGAGGGCGAAGCCGGGCTGGATGGTGATCCGGCGCACCTCCACCCGGGTGGTCGGCTTGAGCGGCACCGGGGTGTCCAGCACCACCACGCGAGAGATGGGCGGTTCCCCCGCCACGGGCTGGTCAGAACTGCTGCTGTTCTCCATGCGCCCGATTCTCCCCGCCCGCCCCACCGCGCCCCGGCGACCCCCCACGAGTGTGATCGACTTCACGGGGTCACGGTCATCCTCACGGAGCACGGCAAGGAGGTCATCCGGATGACCCCTGCGGCACAGCCCTCGTCTGCTCTGGATCGGCTGGCCGCCGAGGGGCGAATCCGGCACACCCCCCATCCGGGCGCCATGCCCGAGCTGCTCGACGACCTGGCCGAGCTGCCCTCGCTGTCCGACCTGCTGATCTCGGAGCGTGACAAGGAACGCAACCGGTGAGCCTGTACTACCTGAACTCGTGCGTCCTGCTCAAGTTCGTGCAGCGGGAGCCTCAGACCGACGCACTTCGTGAATGGCGCGGCAGTCTGAGTGGCGACGCCTGCCTGGTCACGTCGCAGCTGGCGGGGGTCGAGGTCGCGCGCACGTTTCGGCGTGCGGGCATCGACCGGCAGCGTGTTCCCTTTCTCGTCACCAACGCCCTCAAAGGCGTGGACCAGATACTGCTGGATGACGATGTGCTGACCCGGGCGGCGGCCTTCGAAGTGCGGAAGCTGGGGACACTGGACGCGATCCACCTGGCGACAGCGCAACCCCTGGCCGCGGAGCTGGACGGATTCCTCACCTATGACGGGGAGTTGAGTGCCGCGGCCAAGGATCTCGGCCTGCCCCTCCTGGCGCCGGGCTGACCGGAGGGGCGGGACGGTCAGGGCTGGACGGTCAGGGGTGGAGCTTCTTCTGGTCGGCCAGCATGGCCACGAACTTCTCGATCCGCTGGGCGCGGGTCTCCGGGCGCTTGGCGTCGTGGACGCGGTAGAGGACGGCGTAGCGGTTCTGGCTGTCCAGGGTCGCGAAGAACGCGGCGGCGGCCGGGTTCGCGGCCAGTGCCCGGGCCAGATCCTCCGGCACCTGCGCGCTGCTCGAACTGGCGTAGGCGGCCTCCCAGCGGCCGTCCGCCTGGGCGCGTTCGACCTCGGCCAGGCCCGACGGGCGCATCCGGCCCTGCTCGGTCAGCGCGGTGGCCTTGTCACGGTTGATCATCGACCATTTGCTCCTGGCCTTGCGCGGGGTGAACCGCTGAAGCCAGAAGGAGTCGTCGAAGCCGCGTTTCTGGCCGTCGATCCAGCCGAAGCAGAGCGCCGAATCCAGCGCCTGCGGATAGTCGAGCGCGGCCACGCCCGGCGCCTTCTTCCGGAGCTTCAGCCAGATTCCGGGCGAGGAGTCGTGGTTTCCGGCGAGCCACTGCTCGAATTCCTCGGCGGATTCGAATCCGATGACCTCCAGGCTGTCAGCCGGCATCGATGCCCTCCCCGTCCAGGTAGACCCAGGCGCCCTGGTCGCGGACGAACCGGCTGCGCTCGTGCAGCACGTCCTCGTGGCCGTGGTCGCGGAAGTACGCGCGGAACTCCACCACGCCCTCGGTGTGGAACGCGCTGCCGCCCTCGGTGTCCAGGATCTCCAGCCGCAGCCAGCGCTGCGCCGGGTCGAGCCCGAGCCCGCCGGGCCGGGTCGAGGGGTGCCAGCTGCGCAGCAGGTACGGCTCGTCGCCGACGGCGAAGGCGCTGTAGCGGGACCGCATCAGCGCCTCGGCGGTGGGCGCGGCGGCCCGCCCCTGGTGGAACGCCCCGCAGCACTCGCCGTAGGCCCGCCCCAGCCCGCACGGGCAGGGATCACCCGCCGTCGGCGCCGCCTTCGCCTGCTGTTTGCCTGCCCGCTGTCCCCGCTGTGCCCGTGCCTTCGCCATGTCCGGCATTCTGCCGGAACGGTCCCCGACCGGCAGTCCGGATGCCCTGACCGGAGGAGGACCCAGCCGTTAGAGTCGTCCCGTGGATCAGGAACTGGCAATACCGGAAACCGGAGTGGTGCATCTGTGGATGCGCGACACCGCCGCCGTCCCGACCGAACCCGACGTGCTCGACGCGGACGAGCACGGGCGCGCCGCGCGCTTCGTCCGCGACACCGACCGCGAACGCTACATCGCCTCGCACCTGCTGCTGCGCCGCGTGCTCGCCAAGTACACGGCGGTACCGCCGGAACTGCTGCGCTTCACCCGCGAGGAATGCCCCTGCTGCAGTGAGCCGCACGGCCGCCCGGCCCTGGACGGCATCGCCGGCGCCCCGCACTTCTCGCTCTCGCACGCCGGACCGCTGGCGCTGATCGCGGTGGCGTCCGACCCGGTCGGCGCGGACGTCGAGGCGCACCCGAAGGCGTCCAGCGTCGAAGGCCTCACCAGTGTGCTGCACCCGGCCGAGCAGGCCGAGTTGAACGCCGCGCGGCTCGACCCGAAGGCCTTCGCCCGGCTGTGGACCCGCAAGGAGGCCTACCTCAAGGGCCTCGGCTCCGGCCTCGGCCGGGACACCAAGCTCGACTACGTCGGCGACCGGCAGCCCGGCCCCGAGGGCTGGACCCTGGCCGACACCCCCGCTCCCCCCGGCTTCGCCGCCGCCATCGCGCTGCGCGCCGCGACCCTGCGCTTCGCCGAGCACTGACACCGTCCTGGCTGACCTTCCCGGCGGGGCCACCGGCCCCGCCGCTGTCATTCGGTCACTTTGGCGATGAACGCGGCGACGTTCGCCACCGTCCGCTGGATCTTCTCCTCCAGCGTGAGCGACTCCTGGAGCCGCGCCCCGGAGCCCGCGTCCCGCTTGCCCCGCACGTACAGCGAGCAGGCCAGGTCGCTGCAGATGTAGGTGCCGACCGAGTTGCCCTGCTGTCCGGCCTTCCCCGCCCTCGGCGCGACCATCAGCGAGACGCCGCCGGTGTGCGCGGTCAGGCAGATCCCGCACATGCTGCGGCGCATCCCGCGCTGGGCGGGGCTGCGCAGCGCGATGGCGGTGGGGCTGCCGTCGAGGTCGGTGACCAGGTAGACGCGGTCCGGTGCCTGCGGGTCCCGCCAGCCGAGGAAGTCCAGGTCCTCCCAGGGCTGGTCGGCCAGGTCGCGCGGCACGGCCAGGCGCTTCGCCTGCCCCTTGGTGCAGTTCACGAACGCGGCCCGGATCTCTTGCTCAGTCAACGGCTTCATAGAGGGCATGCTATTTTGCCTATATGTTTTAGGCAAATGTATAGTTGCTTATGTCGAGGAGGCGGAAGGCTATGGCACGTGCTGGACTGACCACGGAACGCCTCACCCGGGCGGGGGCGGAGCTGGCCGACGAGGTCGGCTTCGACCAGGTCACCGTCTCGGCACTGGCCAGGCAGTTCGACGTCAAGGTCGCGAGCCTGTACTCGCACCTGAAGAACTCGCAGGACCTGCGGACCAGGATCGCGCTGCTCGCCCTGGAGGAACTCGCCGACCGGGCCGCCGACGCCGTGGCCGGACGGGCGGGCAAGGACGCGCTGACCGCCCTCGCCAACGTCTACCGTGACTACGCGCACGAGCATCCCGGCCGCTACGCCGCGGCCCAGCTCAGACTCGACCCGGAGACGGCCGCCGCGAGCGCCGGCGTCAGGCACGCCCAGATGACCCGGGCGATCCTGCGCGGCTACGACCTGACCGAGCCGGACCAGACCCACGCGGTGCGGCTGCTCGGCAGCGTCTTCCACGGCTACGTGACCCTGGAGCTGGGCGGCGGGTTCAGCCACAGCGCCCCCGACACCCAGGAGACCTGGTCGCGGACCCTGGACGCGCTCGACGCCCTGCTCCGGAACTGGCCCGCGGCCTGACCCCCGGCTGATCGAAACCTTCACCTCAAGGGGGGCGACGATGATCGCGGATGTGGCAACGTTGGGGCATGACCGTACGACGTCCCTACGTCCTGCTCAGTGTCGCCATGTCGATCGACGGGCACATCGACGACGCCACCGCGGAGCGGCTGGTGCTGTCCGGTCCGGAGGACCTGGACCGGGTGGACCGGCTGCGGGCCGGGAGTGACGCGGTGCTGGTCGGCGCCGGGACGCTGCGCGGGGACAACCCCCGGCTGCTGGTCAACTCGCCGCTGCGGCGGGCCGAACGGCTCGCCCTCGGGCTGCCCGCGCACCCGATGCGGGTGGTGCTCTCCGGCGGCGGCGAACTCGACCCCGGGCTGCGGTTCTGGCACCACGGCGACGAGCGGCTGGTCTACGCCCCGGACCGGGCGCTGCCCCGGCTGAAGGCGCTGGACGGCCTGGCCGAGGTCGTCGGCACCGGCCCGGAGCTCGACCTCGGCGCGGTCCTGGACGACCTGGGCACGCGCGGGGTGCGGCGGCTGATGGTCGAGGGCGGCAGCTCGGTGCACACCCAGTTCCTCAGCCAGGGGCTGGCCGACGAGATCCAACTCGCGGTCGCACCCTTCTTCGTGGGCGTCGACGCGGCCCCCCGCTTCGTCAACGCCGGGCGCTTCCCGCAGGACGCGCTGCACCGGATGATCCTCGCCGAGACCCGTACCGTCGGCGACATCGCGCTGCTGCGCTACCTGGTGCCCAGGCCGACCGACCCGTCCCGGCTGAACGAGGCCGACCGGCGCCGGCTGGCCCGCGCCGTCGAACTGTCCCGCTCGTGCCCGCCGTCGGAGACGGCCTACTCGGTCGGCGCGCTGATCGTCGCCGAGGACGGCACCGAACTGGCGCGCGGCCACTCCCGCGAGAGCGGCCCGACCGTGCACGCGGAGGAGGCGGCGCTGGCCAAGACCGACCCCGCCGATCCGAGGCTGCGCGGCGCCACCCTCTACAGCACGCTGGAGCCGTGCAGCGCCCGGGCCTCCAGCCCGACCCCGTGCGCACAGCTGGTACTGGCGGCCGGGATCCCGCGGGTGGTGCTGGCCTGGCGCGAACCGCCCCGGTTCGTCGCCGACTGCCAGGGCGTGGAACTGCTGGAGCAGGCCGGGGTGACCGTGCTGGAGTGCCCCGAACTCGCGGCCGAGGCCCGCGAGGTCAACGCGCACCTGAACTGAGCAGGACAGCGACTGGGCAGGCCAGCGACTGGGCAGGTCAGTAACCGGGCAGGTCAGCCCGGAGTGTTGATCATCGACCTGGCGGCGTAGACCAGGTAGTCCCAGAGCTGCTGCCGCAGGTCCGGGGCCAGGTCGAGATTGGCCACCGCCGCCTGCATGTGGCGGATCCAGACGTCGTGGGCGGCCTGGTCGACGGCGAACGGGGCGTGCCGCATCCGCAGCCGGGGGTGGCCGCGCTCGTCGCTGTAGGTGCGCGGGCCGCCCCAGTACTGCATCAGGAACAGCGCCAGGCGCTCCTCGGCCGGGCCGAGGTCCTGCTCCGGGTACATCGGGCGGAGCAGCGGGTCGGCGGCCACGCCCTGGTAGAAGTCGTGCACCAGCCGCCGGAACGTCGGTTCGCCGCCGACCTGGTCGAAGAAGGTCGGCGGTTGCGGGGTTCCCTGCTCGGTCTGGTCCACGTGACCATGGTCTCAGACCGGTGCGCGAGGGATCCACCCTGTTCCGCGCCCTGTTCCGCCCGCAGGACCGCGCGGGCGGAACAGGACCGCGGTCAGGCCCGGTGCACGGTGATGGTGGTCCAGGCGCCGACGTGGATCCGGTCGCCGTCCTGCAACGGGACCGGCTGGTGCGCGGCGATGGGCTCGGCCGAGCCGTTGAGGCTGGTGCCGTTGGTGGAGTCCTGGTCGATCACGACCCAGCCGCCGTCCGGCTGCTCCTGGAGCAGGGCGTGCTGGTGCGAGGCGCCCGGGTCCTCGGGCGCTATCGACAGGTCGATCTCCGGCACGGTCCCGCGCTGGTGGCTGCGGCGGCCGATGCGCAGCTGCTGCCGCCCGGTCATCGGCACCCGCCGTTCCGGCGTGTACGGCGGGAAGTACAGCCCGGCGGCGTCCGGGCCGCTGCGCGCCATCATGTCGTCGAAGTA
>OVEP010000071.1_pt1 | contig 24716 bp, 17 predicted proteins | sample 1779801 | NCBI WGS metagenome assembly OVEP01 (sample SAMEA3914791, study PRJEB12502) | metagenome | biome: forest; material: soil | place: Canada | collected 2011-07-03 | depth 0.1 m
GCGGCTCCCGCCGCGTCCGCCGCGTGCCTGGCCGTGCTCCTGGGCCCGGCGTGCTCGCCCGCCGGGGCGGCGGCCTGGCCGACGGTGCCGCCGACCGCGCGGCCGATCGGGGCGGGGACGCTGCGGCGGCGCTGCGGCAGGCCGCCGGGCGTCCGCTCGGTCAGCGCCGCCGCCTCGCGCTCCCCGGTGGAGCGGAGCCGCTGCGTCGGCGCCGACGGCTGCGGCTGCGGCTGCGCGGGCGGCTGCTCCGGCCGGGGCACGGACGCGGCCCCGAGGCCGGGGACCCTGCCGGTGGCGGGCGCGGTGGTGATCAGGTTCTGCGGCACGATCAGTACCGCGCGCACGCCCCGGTACGCCGAGGGCCGCAGTGAGACCTCGAAGTCGTAGGCCCGGGACAGCCGCCCGACCACCGCCAGGCCCAGCCTGGGCGTCTCACCGAGGTCGTTCAGGTCGATCCCGGCCTGCGCCTCCCGCAGCATCCGCTCCGCGCGCGCCCGGCCCTCCTCGGTCAGGCCGAGGCCGCCGTCCTCGATCTCGACGGCGATGCCCGCCTGCACGTCGACGGCGGTCAGGTGCACCCGGGTCTGCGGCGGCGAGTAGAGGGTGGCGTTGTCCAGCAGCTCGGCCAGCGCGTGGATCAGCGGTTCCACGGCCGGGCCGATCACCGCGACCTCGGACACCGAGTGCAGGTCCACCCGCTGGTAGTCCAGGATCCGCGACATCGCCCCGCGCAGCACGCTGTACAGCGGCACGGCGTTGCTCCACTGGCGTCCCGGCCGGGCACCCCCGAGGACGGCCATGCTGTCCGCCAGCCGACCGACCCGGGCGAAGCCGTGGTCGAGCCGCAGCAGGTCGTCGAACACCTCCGGGCTCCGGCCGTGCCGGTGCTCCATCTCCTGCAGGTCCTGGGCCTGCTGGTGGACGATGGCCTGCACCCGGCGGGCGATGTTCACGAACGCGCGCTGCGCCGACTCACGCAGGTTCTCCTCGGCGCTGACGGCCTCCAGCACCGAGCGCAGCACCGTCAGGTGCGCGTCCTGGAGCTGGAGCCCGTCGGCGCCGGCCGAGGCCGCGTCGGTGAGCACGTCCGTCACGAAGTCGCCCTGCTGGATCCGGGCCACGGCCCCGGGCAGCAGCACCTTTCCGAGCCGGGCCGTCTGGATCTCCTGGCTTGCCAGCCTGCGCTCCAGGGCCGCCGCGCGCTGGTGCTCCCGCACCAGCGAGCGGCCCCGGTGCACGGTCTCGGCCACGAGCAGGGCGGTCGCTATCACCGTGACCACGCCGAACCAGGCCACTCGGCCGCGATCCCCGGCGGCGACGAGCGGGACTGCTCCGCCGGCGGCGGCCACCGTCACGGCGGCGGGCAACAACCAGGCGAGAACAGAGGCGGCTCGCCGCCCTGCGGGTGACGCTCCAGCACCAACCATTCAGTGTCCTCAAACGAATCGATTACGGCAACGGTCGACGATCGGGGATGACGATCGGGATACGGCGGCGGACCACGCGCGGCCGGGGCTGCGCGGGCAGCACAGAGCACCCCCGCATAAGGGGCATATCTTGCTGAAGTACTACCAAAGGCCCACCGCAGGCACCCTAGTCCGGTCACACCCTGTGCTGTCCTGACAACAGGCTTATCGGTCAAGGATGTTGGTGAAATTTGACACGGCGTTAGGGCGAGCGGTAATGAGTGCGGCGGTGGAGCGCGGAGGCATGCGACTGCCCCCGGGCGGCGGGCGCGCGGGGGCAGTCGGGGGGTGGCGGGCGTGGGGTGCTGGGTCAGCTGTTCGGGCGGCGGGCCGCCCAGGCGGTCCGCCGGGTGCGGACGGCGAGGTCGGCCCGCCGCAGGACGCTCTCCGGTCCTTCGTCGCCGATGAGCAGGTCGAGCGTGGCCAGGTCCTCGGCGTCGAGGCTGCCGTCCAGGCCGGTGCGCATGCGCCGCAGCGCGGCCTGGGCGTAGCGCCCGGCGGCGGCGGGCAGCGGCGGGCGCAGGTCGACGGTGAGCGGTCGCTCCGCCTCGACGGTGAAGCCCGCCCGGGACAGTCGCGGCCCCCAGTCGGAGCCCAGGTCCGGCAGGTCGTCGCCGTGCCGGTGGGCCAGCGCGGCATGGCAGCGCTCCTCCAGGCCGGGGCGGCCGACGCCGAGGTCGTGCGGCAGGAAGCGCGGGAACGGCACCGAGTCCATCTCGACCGCGAGCAGCAGCCCGCCGGGGCGGAGCGCGGCGAAGGCCTCGCGCAGGGTGCGGTCGGGGTCGGCCAGGTGGTGCAGTGAGGCGGAGGCCCAGATCAGGTCGACGGTGCCGACGGCGGGCCAGCTCGTGTCCAGGTCCGCCTGGAGGGGGTGGACCCGCTCGGCCAGGCCGAGCTCGCGGGCCCTGCCGGTCAGGTGCTGGAGCATCTGCGGGGAGGCGTCCACGGCGCTGGCCTCGGCCGACTCGAAGCGCCTGAGCAGCGCGAAGGTGCCGGTGCCGGTGCCGCTGCCGAGGTCCAGGATCCGGCGCGGCGGCGTGCCGTCGGTCAGCTCGCCGACCCAGGCGGTCAGGCCGTCCACCTGCTCGTGCAGGACCTCGGCGTCCAGGTCGAGCAGTTCGGCCAGGTGCGCGTCGTCGGGCCGGCCCGCGTCGTGCCGGTGCCCCGCGTGGTCGGCCTGGTGCTGGTGTGCGTGGTGTTGGGATGCCATGTCTCCGAGCCTACGACGCCCTTGCCGAAATGGCGTAGCATCTTGCGTATGACGCAAGACAGTGAGCTCGACGTCCTGGTCCGGACCCGGATCCGGGGGCTCCGCGCGGCGGCGGGCTGGTCGCTGGACGAGCTGGCCGCCCGCTGCTACCTGAGCCCGTCCACCCTGAGCCGGATCGAGACCGGCCACCGGCGGATCAGCCTGGACCAGCTGAGCGCGATCGCCAGGGCCCTGGGCACCAGCCTCGACCAGCTGGTGGAGTCCCCGGGCGACGACGACGTGGTGATCCGGCCGCACCACGACGCGACCCGCGGGGTGACCACCTGGATGCTGAACAGCAGCCCCGGCGTGGCCGTCGCCAAGATGCGGCTGACCAGGTCGGAACAGTGCGCCGCGGCGGACCTCAAGGTCCACCCCGGCAAGGACTGGTTCACCGTGCTCTCCGGGACGGTGGTGCTCCACCTGGGGGAGCGGACGGTCGTGGTCGAGGCCGGGCAGGCCGCGCAGTTCTCCACCATGGTCCCGCACGCCTTCGGCGTCCGGGGCGGCCCGGCGGAGATCCTGGGCATCTTCGACCACGACGGGCAGCGCACCCACCTGTGGCCCGGCGGCGGCGCGGCGGCTTGACCAGATTACTTATACGACGCACAATCATTGTTATGACTACAACTAGTGCGAGCTCTTCCTCCAGCACGCCGTCGACCCCCGGCGGCCGGGTGCTGCTGATCGGCGCCTCCCGCGGCCTGGGCCTGGCCCTGGCCCAGGAGTGGGCGCGGGCCGGCCGGCAGGTCGTGGCCACCGTGCGCGGCCCGGGCCGGACCCCCCTGCACGACCTCGCCGACAGCCACCCCGGCCAGGTCGAGGTCGAGACCGTCGACATCACCGAGCCCGCGCTGGTCGCGGCGCTGCGCGAGCGGCTGGCGGACCGGACCTTCGACCTGCTGTTCGTCAACGCCGGTGTCACCAACGAGCCCGAGGGCACGGTGGCGGAGACCTCTACCGAGGAGTTCACCCGGGTCATGGTCACCAACGCGCTCAGCCCGCTGCGGGTCGTCGAGGCGCTCCAGGACCTGGTCGAGCCCACCGGTACGATCGGGGTCATGTCCTCGGGCCAGGGCAGCGTCACCAACAACGAGAACGGCGGCCACGAGGTCTACCGGGGCAGCAAGGCCGCGCTCAACACCTTCATGCGCAGCTACGCGGCCCGGCACCGCGACGGGAGCCGGACCCTGGTCCTGATGGCCCCCGGCTGGGTGCGCACCGACCTCGGCGGACCGGGCGCCCACCTCACCGTCGACGAGAGCATCCCCAACGTGGTCAAGACCCTCGACGCGCTGCGCGGCGCCCCCGGTCTGCACTACGTCGACTACCTCGGCCGAACGGTCGCCTGGTGAACCAGGCACCAGAGCGGCCCGGGCAGGCCTGGGCCCTCATGCGGCAGTTCGTCGAGGCCCACAACCGCCGGGGCGAACTCGCCGAGGCCCTCGGCTTCCGCCTCGGCGGCGGCCGGGGAAAGGTCCTCTTCCAGCTCCGCGACGGGGCACTGACCCTGGGTCAGATCGCGGAGGCCAACGGCGTCGACGCGCCCTACGCGACCCTGATCGTCGACAAGCTGGAAGCCCACGGCCTGGTCGAACGCCGTCCGCACCCCGACGACCGGCGGCGCAAACTGGTCACCCTCACGGCCGCCGGGCAGGAGGCCGTCGCCACCGCCGACGCCATCCTGCTGCGCCCGCCCGCGGCGATCGGCACCCTCCCGGCCGACGACCTCGGGCGGCTCGCCGACCTCTTCACGCGCCTGCTCGAAGCGGACGCGGCCGGGCCCGAAGCCCCGGGCTAGGAGCGTGGGTCAGTATCGTTCTGGGCTCGAGCGGTTCCTGCGGCCACGGCGGGGTTCAGGCGTGGTGGTGGGCGCGGTCGTTGAGGTCCTGTAGGAGTACTGCAAGGAGGCGGGCCAGTTCCTGCTGTTCCTGGGGTGACAGGGCTTGGATCAGGCCCTGCTCGTGGGTCAGGAGGCCGTCGACGGCGTTCTCCACTGCGTGGTGGCCCTTGGGGGTGAGTTCCACGGGTACGGCGCGGGTCCCGGGGTCCGCGGGCAGTCTGCGGACGAGTCCCTCGTGCTGGGCCCGGTCCACCCGCTGGGTCACGGCGCCGGGAGTGATCAGGCAGCGGGCGGCGAGCTCGCGGGTGGACAGGCGGTAGGGCCGGCCGGAACGGCGCAGGGTGCTGAGCAGGTCGAGGGTGGCGGCGTCCATACCGACCCGGGCCAGGGTGCGGCGGCGCTCGTCGGCCAGCAGTTTCGCGGCGTGGTGGACGCGGGTGAGGATGCGGATCGAGTCGACCGGCAGTTCCGGCTGCTCGCGTCGCCAGGCTCGGGCGATCTCCTCGGCACGGTCGATGGGGGGCTGGTCCGAGGTGGTCATGGTGGTACTGTCCCACACACGTTTAGCACTAAACGAGGAGTGGGGATGCGTCAGATCGTGGTTACCGGCGGCGGCACCGGGATAGGCCGGGCGGTCGCCGATGCCTTCGCCGTACAGGGCGACCGGATAGTGATCACCGGGCGTCGCAAGGACGTGCTGGAGGAGACCGCCGCACACCTGGGCCCGAACGTGCGCGCCGTCGCCTTCGACGCGAGTGACCCCGCACAGGTCCAGGCGGCGCTCGACACCCTGCCCGCGCAGGTGGACGTCCTGGTCAACAATGCCGGGGGTAACACCGACATCGGCACCGAAGCACCCTCTGACCTGGTCGGCGTCGCGGCGGCCTGGCGGGCGAACCTCGACGCCAACGTGCTCTCCGCGCTCCTGGTCACCACCGCCCTGCGACCTCGCCTGACAGCGGGGGGCTCCGTGGTGAGCATCAGCTCCATCGCGGCCCACCGCGGCGGGGCCGGGTCCTACGGCTCCGCCAAGGCTGCCGTCGAGGCCTGGAACCTCACCCTCGCCCAGGACCTCGGCAAGGACCGGATCACCGCCAACGTCATCGCCCCGGGCTACATCGAGTCCACCGACTTCTTCCACGGCGGCATGACCCCGCAGCGCCACGCCACCCTGCTCGCCCAGACAGCCAACGGCCGGGCCGGCACCCCGGCGGACATCGCGGGCACCGTGCTGTTCCTCGCCTCACCGGCCGCAGCACACGTCACCGGTCAGACCCTGCACGTCAACGGCGGGGCGCTGTCCGGACGCTGAACGACACGCCCGCCCACACGGAGCCGACCCGCCGTCGGTTCGCGAGCGGCTCCCTGAGATGTCGCTGCCGTCGCGCCGAACGACAGGGAGGCCCGTTCCATGCCGCTGGACAAGACGTTCCGGGCGTTCGCACCGGACCAGATGCTGCTGATGCCACAATCGCTGGACGACTGGCTGCCCAAGGCCTGGGTGTCCTCTTCGGCGACACGGTACCCACTGCCGATCCGGTGCGCAGCCGGGGCCCGGCCCTGTGGACCTTGGTCCCGATGAGCGCGACGATCAGCCCGACCCGTGCTCGGTGCAGCTCGAACCAGGGATGAACCAGGCGTCACGCCGCGGCGGCGGCATCGTCTGCTTCCGGGCGCCGGCTGGGGCCACCGCCGCTCAGACCGCGGAGTTGAAGGACCACATAGCCGCGCTGAACTACCTGCTGGCCCAGAGCTGCATGTCCCTCACCGGTAGGGTTTCCCCCAGGTCCGTCATGCTGAACAAGAATGGAATGCCCATAAGCCTGGAGGCATGGGCCATCCTGGTGAAGGAAGTACAGAAACGGAGGGTCACCTAAGCTCCGGGACAGGACGCCGGACATGTGCCGAATACCACATGGTCCGGAAGGATGAACCCCTACTGTTGGCAGAGTGAGTACGCGTCAGTGAGCCAGAAGGTCGGGAGGTACGCCTTGAAGTATCAGGTTGGGTACCAGCCCACCGGCGTCTACTACGCCGGTGTGGACAAGGATCCGGGAACCTATACGACGCAGATTGAGATCGGTCCCTCAGCATTGGTCCGAACGATGCCTGCGAGATTTCGAGGATCACGCCATGACCGAGATCTCTGGCCTGATCGATCGTCTGCCGGCAGTGCGGGCGAGCCAGCACGTAGATGACGACTTGATGCCTGTCCCGGTCCGGAATCCACCAGCAGGCGAAGGGGCAATCGCTGAAATTGAGTTGCGGGCCGGTTTCGCTCTTCCCGGCTACTACCGGGACTTCCTGGCGGCTGCGAACGGCATCAGGGATTTCTACTTCTCTCTTCCTTCTCGGGACCGGTGACTGGCCCGAGCGCCGATCTCAGGTCGGCCCCCCAGGTGCTCGACGGCTACGCCGAGGACGGCCTGCTTGAGGAGCTCGGTATCGCCTCGGATCCGGTGTACCTGTTCCCCGTAGCAGGGGGAGCCGATTTCGAGCAGGCCGTGTTCATCACTCGTCCGGACCGGCAGGTCGCCCGCGAGAGGGCTGTCTGGTTCCGGGGCAGCGGTGTCCTCTATTTTCCCGACATCGCCAGCCTGATCGAGTCCGAAATCGATCCCACTGGCCCCGCGGAGGCCGGTGGACTGTTGTCGTTCCCGTTCTCTGAATGATGACAGCTGTTCGCCTACGAGTCATCAATTCGAGTGACACTCTCGGGGGCAGTACTGCGGTCGAGAAGTGACCGGGCCTGCTCGACTTGGAGATTGGCAGGGGCGGGCCCGGACACGCATGTTATCCGGGCCCGCCGGTCTGCTGGTGTTCGGGTTAGTTGGTGGTGGTGCCGGAGTCGTAGAGGTTGAGGGCTTGGCGGGCGTTGAGGGCTCGGTTGTAGGTCTGGACGTTGGCGACGGAGCCGGTGAGGTCTTCGTATGAGGTGGAGCCGGTTGCGGTGCACAGTGCTCCGCCGATGGTGAGGTTGCCGCCTGCGACGGGGGTGGTGTTGGCAGCGGTTGCTGCCGGTGTGCCGTTGACGTAGAGCGTGAGGGTGCCTGCGGTGGCGTCGTAGGTGCCGATGAGGTGGGTCCAGGTGTTCAGGGTGGGTGTTGGGCCTCCTGCGGCAAAGGCGTAGGTAGTGGCTGCCGTGTCGCTGGTGGTGGTCATGAACTGCCAGTTGGTGCCGTTGTAGCCGAGGTAGAGCGCGGCGTGGTTGGTGTCGCCTTCGGCTAGGGCCCACTGCTGGCCGGTGAGGGTTCCGAGTTTGACCCAGGCGGAGACGCTGTAGCTCTGGGTGGTGTTGACGGCGGCGTGGGCGTCCAGGGTGCTGCTGCCGTTGAAGTTTGCCGCGCTGGCGGTGGTTGTGGGCCCGGTTGCGCCGAAGGTGATTGTGCCGTCGACGGTGGCGGGGTCCTGGGCTGCGGTGTCGGCGGCGATGGTGCTGCCGGCTTTGTCATTCAGCTCCCATTCGGCGGTGGGGCCGGTGCCGGGCAGGCCGAAGCTTTGTGTGCTGTCGTACTTGCAGGTCCAGGTAATCAGGTCGGTTTCCGGGGTGGTGCTGGCGGCGGGGTCGGAGAGGCACACGGGGCTGCCGCTGCCATTGTTCGCTCCGGCGTTCTGCAGCGAGTCGTCGCTTTGGATGCTCCATTGCTGCAGGGTGTTGCCGGTGGCGCAGGTCTGCAGCGCCACGGATGCTCCATTGCCGGTGGTGGCGGTGAGGCAGGCGTTGCTTTTCTGGGCATGGATGCTACCGTCCGACTGGAAGGTCCACTGCTGCGCGGCGGTTCCGTTGCAGGCGAGGTCCCAGATGAGCGTGCCTGCGGCCTGGTTGGCTTCGTTGTCGTCCATGCACAGGGTGCCCCCCTGGGGTGTGAGGGTCACAGGCCCAGAAGCGGACAGGGGCGCGGGGTTGGACTCGATGGCGGTGGTGACGGTGGCCCAGCCGGGCCCCTGGAGTTGCGCGGGGCCGGGGTTGGCGGTGCTGGGGCTGCTATTGAAGGCGGGCGCGGCGGCGGTGCCGGTGTTGGTGATCTGGAGCAGGGAGCCGTCGCTGGTGGTTGCCATCAGGTCAGGCAGTCCGTCGCCGTTGAGGTCGCCGTCACTCATGATCTGGGGGTAGGCGCTGGCGGGGAGGCCGGTGCCGATGGGTGTGGGGTTCTGGACGATGCCGACGCTGTCGTCGGTGTCGGTGACGGTGTAGGCGTAGATGTCACCGGTGCTGTTGTCGCGGGCCCACAGTTGGGCGACGCCGCCATCGCCGGCCGTGTTGCCGGGGGCGATGAACGTCCAGTTGTCCCATGGTGCCCAGGTGCCCAGGAGTTGCGGGGTGCCCAGGTGCTGGGAGCCGGTGCCGGGGAAGAACCAGAGGTTGCCGCCGGCCTCTTCGGTGATCACATCGGACAGGCCGTCGTCGTTCATGTCGCCGACGGCCAGCACCTGGTTGACATTGGACCAGTTCAGGGCGTGTCCATTGCAGGGGTACGTGCCTCCGTCGCAGGGGGTGATGCTGACTCGGCGGCTGGAGGTGTAGTAGGGGGCCGTGCCGGTGCTACCGGGGGTGTTGAGGGTGTTCTGGTAGAGGTACATGGTCTGGCGGTCGTTGCTGAGGGCCCACAGGTCGTCGACGGGGTGGGCACCCTTGATGGCGGGGAGCCGGTGTCCGTACAGGGCTCCGGCCCAGGACCCGTTGGCGTCGGGGCCGTTGCCGGCGGGTGAGATGTCGGTGCCGGGTGCGTTCGGTGTGGTGGTGGACCACATGTCGAGGTTGCCCTCGGCGTCTGCGGAGGTCAGGTCGGGGTGGTAGTCGCCGTTGGCGTCCGCGACGCCGTCGATGTCCCCTGGGGTGGAGTTGACGGTGTTGTTGGCGGTGACGTTGAAGGTGTAGCAGGCGGCGCCCGATTGGTTTCCGGCGTTGTCGGTGGCGTCGAACCACAGGGTGTAGGAGCCCCAGCTGGTGGGTGTGAAAGTCAAGGTGGCGCTGCTGCTGGGGGTCAGCGGGACGCCGCCGCCCGCTGCCAGGGTGGAACCGTCCTGCCAGGCGTAGTGGAAGTGCGCGAGTCCGGACTCGGCGTCGGTGGCTGTCAGTACCACGCTGCTTTGGGCCCCCTGGGCAAGGGTGCTCCCCACGACGCACTTTCCCCCGGTCGCGGAGACGCCTCCCGCCTCAAGACCGTTCGGTGCACTGGAGTCGTACTTGAAGTAGCAGGCGGGGGTGGTCGCTGACTGGGTGAATCCGTCCCACCCGGCGACGTACCAGCCGTAGGTGTGGCCGTCGATCAGATCGGCAGTGGGGATCCGCTTGGTGACGGTTTTGCCGCTGGCGATCCAGCCTGCGTCGTCGGTACTGGTCACACCGGAGTACAGGTTTCCGCTGTCCTGGCCGAGGACGATGGGCACGGTTCCGGCGGTGGTGTCGTGGAGGGAGAAGCGTCCCTCGACATCCTGGCCCCACTCCCCGTCAGCGTCGGAGACCACTGCGGACAGGGTGACGTAGCCGCCCGATCCACCGGTCGGGAGCCAGCCCCAGTCGGAGGCTGTCGTCGTGCAGCCCTGGCTGCTGGGCGAGACAGGTGGGGGGCTGGTGGTGGTGCCAGTGGGCATGTTAGGGGTGGTGTTGTAGGTGAAGGAGATGTTTGCGGTCTTGGCGAACCGCTTGTACAGGGTCTCATCGCTCTCGTTGCCGCGCAGTTCGATGTCCACGATGCCGTTGGAGGTGGACGAGAGAGCACCGGCAACGTTGAACGCTGTGGCGGTGTCACCGGCGCATCCGCTGCGGTCGGCTCCGCCGATGCTCTGGCTGTCGAGCTCGGACGCACTGGCGCCCGAGAAGTTGCTCCAGTCGGTGCTGCTGCTGATCTCGGGGACAGACCAGGCCGACACGGTGGCTGGGTCGCAGCCGTCGGAGGCGATGTAGGTTTCGTCCACGTTCAGTGTGGCGGACTTGATCTGGTCGTTGTCGATCCAGCTACCGATGTTGAATTCGTAGATGGAGCGTTCGATGCCGTCGCAGGTGGCGTAGCCCTGGTAGCCGACGCCTATGCCGTACTGGTCGTAGGTGTTGTTGGCATCCTCGTTGGTCGCTGTGGAGCAGCCTTGCTGGATGTAGGTGTAGTGGGACAGGCCCGTTTGGTGGCTGATGGGCTGAGGGGTGTAGCTGGGGTCGATGACTATGGGGAACACGGCGGTGGGGCTGTCGAGCAGTGCTTTGTCGGGGGTCAGGGTGATGCTGTCGGCTGAGACGCTCACCGCGACTGGGTCACTGGTCGAACCGGCGGACGGGGCGGGCGTGGTGTCCTCGGGGCTTGGCGTGGCAGCGGGTGTGGTGGTCGCGCTCGGGTCGACGGTGGCACTGGGCGCGGTCGTCGGTGTGCTGTCCTGCGCGGTGAGGCCTCGGGCCGCGGCGGTGCGGGCCTGGGCCGAAACGCCGCTCGGCGAGGCCGAGGGAGACGCGTCAGTCGAGGATGACGAGGCGGGGGAGGGTTCGATGCCGGGGCTCGCGGCTGCGGAGGGGCTGCTTTCCGCAGGACTGGTGGTGCCGCTGTCGTACATGACCGGTGCGGGGGATTGGTAGACGAGGTCACCGTTCGCCTCGGTGGCGGAGATGTCACCAGCGGCGTCGGTGGACAGGGTCAGGCCGCTGGAGGCGGTGGTGCCCATGGTCAGTGAGGCCAGAGCCGGGTTCTGCGCCGCAGTCGGTGTGTCGATGACGACCAGGTCGGTGAAGCCGCCCTGGTCGTTCGCGGTGACCTGAAGGTCGACACCGGGAAGGATCCCGCTGTACAGGGCGGTGTCGCCGGTCACGGTGGGCGCGGGAAGGGTGGTGGGCCAGGTGAAGGCGAGCGACTGGCCGTCGTCGTCCATGCTGGCCAGGGTGCTGCCGGCGGGTCCTCCGCCGGAAAGGACCAGGCTGGCGGTGGTGGCGCCGGTGGACCAGGTTCCGTCGCTGTTCTGCTGGAGCGTGGCGTTCAACGGCACCCAGGCACCGCTCTGCTGGACGCGTATCGGTGTGGCCGAGGTGTCCTGGGTGAACGTTCCGTCCGGGTTCGCGGTGAGCGTGTTCTCCTCGTCGGTGGCCGCGGTCACCTGTATCGGCCGGCCGGTGCTTTCGGCCTGTGCGGAGGCGGTGATCATCGCCTGCTGAACTGTGCCCGGCTGACTGTTGGAGGCGGGTGGGGCGGTGGTGTCGGCGTGGGCAGTGCCCGTTATGGACGAGGTAAGCAGGGCCGCCAGGAGTGTGGTCGCAGTGGCGAGGCCGGCGACCTGGCGTGGACGCCGTGCGCGATTTCGAGATGGTCGTTGCACAGCGGTCCTTTGACGAGGGGGCACAGGGCATGGGCCACCGGACGCTAGCTGTTCCTGTTCGGGCGAAGCAAGCATCGTCTTCGTAGGTGAGATGCCATTCCATGCTCTACCTGGGCAGTTGCTGAGCAAGGCCGTGAAGGTGACCTTTCTGTCATGTACGTTAAGACTTAGGCAAGTTGGACGTATGCGGTCAATAACTTACCTTTTCCTTACTTTTCTGGGCTTTCGGTGGACCTATGCTCGTGCAGCCGTTTGGCGATCTTGTCTGCTGGGGTGGGGGTTGTGATGCGTCGTCAGCGCGGGGTGCGTCCGTGGGGTCGGATCCTGTCGACAGTGGCGGCGCTGTCGGTGGCCGGTGCGATGCTCGGCACTCCGGCTGCCAGTGCGGCCAGCAAGCCCAAGGGCTTGTGGTCACCGCGGTCGGCCGCGGCTCAAAAATCGGTGCCGGTGCGCAACGCCAAACCCACCTCAGTTCCCGCCGTCGCTCGTGCGGGGAAGACCGCGAAGGGCATCGCGGGCATGACGTACACACCGCAGAACGTGATGTGGCCGGTTGCCGCTTCGGCTACCGTCCCCGTGGACGCTGCTACCACGAACGCCGCCACCGAGACGTCCCTTACGCAGGTCTACGCCCCACGCAAAGTTCCGGCGGACGCACCGGGGCCGCTGAGCGGTTCGCGGCTGCTGGCCGCGCGGCAGGCGTCCGGAGTGCCGGTGCAGTTGGGCGCAGCGGGTGTTCTGGATGCCGGGTTGCTGCCGCCCACGGCCTTGCGTAGTGCTCTGGCGGAGGACAAGGCGCAGGGCACACCCGCGACGGTGCACGTCGCGGTCGCCTCTCATGCGCTCGCGATGAAGGCTGGTGTCAACGGCCTGATGGTGTCCCTGGCCGGCACTGACGCCTCCAGCGCCTCCGAGCGGGTGTCGGTCGCCCTGAACTACTCAGCTGTCCAGGACGCCTTCGGCGGCGGCTACGCGGACCGTCTGCGGCTGGAGTCCTACCCGGCATGCGTGCTGACGACACCGCAGGTCAAGGGGTGCGACGTCGGGACACCTGTCGCCACCTCGGCCAACGATGAGGCCAAGGGCGAACTGGTGGCGGACGTGACGCTGCCGACCGCGCGTCCTGCGGCTCGCGCTGTGGACGCCGCCGACGCGTCCACAGCGGCGGCCGTCCACGCTGCCGCTGTCACACCGCAGTCGGGCGTGGTCGTGCTGACCGCGGCCGCGAGCGCCTCGGGAACCTCTGGTTCGTATGCGGCAGCCCCACTCAACGACTCCTCGAAGTGGGGGACGTCGGGCAGTTCGGGTGCCTTCACCTACTCCTATCCGATCGCCACGCCGCCTTCGGTCGGCGGGACCGCACCCAGTCTCGCCCTTTCCTACAACTCGCAGGACGCGGACGGCTGTACCTCGCAGGACAATGGGCAGGGTTCGTGGGCGGGTGACGGCTGGACGATGTGGCCCGGCCAGATCACCCGGGAGTACCGCTCTTGTGCGGACGACGGCGAGGCGAGCACCGAGGTCGACGAGTGCTGGGCCGGGGACAACGCCTCGATGACTTTGAACGGCTCCACGCAGCAGTTGGTGCCGATCGACTCGACCAAGAACACGGACGGCACGTACGGCGAGTGGCGTCTGTCCGGCGATGACGGCTCGGTCGTGTACGAGCTCAAAGGCAGCGACTTCGGCATCACCAACGGCCTGTACAACAACACTTTCTGGGCCCTGCGCGACCGCACCGGGACGATCTACGTCTTCGGCGCCGACCACCTGCCCGGCAAGGGCGCCACCTCTGCTGAGCAGAGCGAACTGGGGACGCTGGGCGGCTCTACTGGGATCGGCTCCGATGCCTCCACCAGTTCGGCGTGGGGTGTGCCGGTCTACGGCAACAACGCTGGTGAGCCGTGCAACAGCGCGTCTGGGTTCAACTCCAGCTCCTGCATGCAGGGCTGGCAGTGGAACCTGGACTTCGTGATCTCCCCCCGGTCGGACCTGACCGCCTACAAGTACGCGGCGGAGACCAACTACTACGCAGCGGGCACCACCCACACGTTGATCACCACGCCGTATGTGCGGGGCGGAACACTGGCCTCGATCGCCTACGGGTGGAAGATCGCGGACTACCAGGCCAAGGCGAACGCGGCCGACACGGTGACCTTCGCGGGAGACCCGGCCGGCCGGTGCTCGACCAGCGGCGGCTTCAGCTGCACTGGGACCAACGGCACGATCACCACGGCTCTGGCCTCACACTGGCCAGACGTCCCCTGGGACCAGAACTGCGCCAAAACAGGGACCTGCACCAACTACGCGCCGACGTTCTGGACCAACGACCGGCTCCAGACGATCACCACCGCGGTCTGGGACACCTCGCTGAAGACCCCCGGCTACCGCAATGTGGACCTGTACACCCTGTCCAGTGACGACTTCCAGGACCCCTCCGACGGAACGACCGGGGTGAACAACTCGGACTCCCCGGAGGCGATGTGGCTGGACTCGATCCAGCACACTGGTGAGGACACCGGCGGCGGTGGCGCAGCGGTGCCCGAGAATCCGGTCTCGTTCAAGTACACCTTCTTCCCCAATCGCGTCCCCGGGCTGATCGAACCGGCCGTCACTCCGATGAACCGCGGGCGGTTGACGTCCATCGTCACCGAGACCGGCGCGTCGATCACCGTCTCCTACGAGAGTGACCTGAGCGACCCCGGGAATCCTTGCTCACGTACGTCGCCGCCGCCCGAGGACGACGACACCTTGACGTGCTATCCGGTGAGATGGACACCACCCAGCTACACCGCACCGATCCTTGACTGGTTCAACAAGTACCTGGTCGGTTCGGTGTCGGTGGCGGACAACACCACCACGAAGTCCCCGCCTCAGGTGACCGACTACACCTACAAGCAGGGCGGTGCGGCCTGGCACCACGACGATGACGACATCACCGCAGCCAAGTACCGCACGTGGGATGCGTTCCGGGGTTTTGACCAGGTCACGACCAACACCGGGTCCGGCACCGATCCGATCAGCCAGACCGTGACGCAGTACCTGCAGGGTATGAATGGCGACAGCAATCTGAACGGCACCAAGAAGTCGGTGTCGGTGACGAACGACGCCGGTGACACCATCACCGACAACGACGCCTGGGCCGGCATCGCCTACGAGACCAGTACCGACAACCAGGCGGGCACCTCAGGCACGCCGCAGACGCACACCATGACTGTGCCCTGGATCTCGCCTGCCACCGCGGTCCATGTGCCGACGGACACCACGTTGCCCGACCTGGACTCCTACTACACCGGCACGGCCTCCAGCTACACCGACACCCTGATCAGCCCCGCATCGGGAAGCACCGCGGCGGTGTGGCGGCTGACCGACACAGTTGTCACAAACGACCCCACTTCGGGGTTGGTGACCAGTGTGGACGACCGCGGTGAGGTCGACCCCAGCACCAACCTGCCGGTCTCCGGTGGTACCACCCCGGAGAAGTGCACCACCACGACCTATGCCTCGAACGCGGCTGGCACGATCAGTGCTCTTCCCGCCGAGGTGACCACCCTCGCCGGCCCTTGCGGCACCACAGAGAACGGCTCGGACACCTTGTCGGACGCCAAGACGTTCTATGACGGCTCCACCACGCTGGGCCTGATCCCGGTCGACGAGGGCACTACCACCACTCCCGCTTCGGGTGAGACCACGTCCATGACCGCCCTTAAGGACTGGAACGGCACGGGTGGTGCGGCGGAGTGGACGACGCCGACTGAGGTCTCCTACGACACCTACGGGCGGGTGGTCTCGAGTACCGACGCTATGGGCCGGACCACCGCCACCGCGTACCTGCCGGCCGGGACGAAGTTTCTGCCGACCTCGGTGACCACGACCAATCCGATGGGCTGGCAGTCCACCGTCACCGACGACGTCGGCCGGGGACTGCCGATCTCCAGTTCGGACATCAACAAGCAGGTCACCACTGAGACCTACGACGGTCTAGGACGACTGACGCAGGTGTGGCTGCCAACCCACCCGTACGCGCTGGCGGCGAACGACAGCACACCCAATGACCTGTACACCTACGACGTTTCTGACACCGGACCGTCCTGGACGGACACTCAGAAGCTGCGCGACAACCTGACCTATAGTCAGGACTATAAGATCTACGACTCGTTGCAGCAGCTGCGCGAGGAGCAGACAACCCCGCCGGACGCCACCGCGAATGCGCGGCTGATCCAGGACACCATCTACGACTCGCACGGCAAGGTGCAGTTTACCGACGCGGCCTACTTCAACTCTGCCTCAGCGCCCAACGGCACCTTCGCCGTGCCGATCGACGCGAACATCCCGCAGGAGACCACGACTACATACGACGCCATGGGCCGGGTGCTGACCTCCACCGACGGCTACAACGGCGTCAACCAGTGGACGACCACCACCAGCTACCCGCTCGGCGACGAGGTCGACACTGTGCCCCCGGCCGGAGGCACAGCAACTGCGGTCATCACCGATGCCCGCAGCCAGGAGACCGAGCTGCGGCAGTTCCACGGCCCCACTAACAGCGGTGCCTACGACGCCACGGACTACACCTACGACGCCGACGGCCGCCAGGTATCCCTCAAGGACTCCGCCGGCAACGTGTGGACCACCGTCTACGACGCCCTCGGCGACAAGGTTTCCACGACCGACCCGGACACCGGAACCTCCAGCGCCGGATACAACGATGACGGCGAGGTCACCAAGACCCTCAGCTCACTTCCGAACGGCTCCGGCGACATCACGACCCTCTATGACAGCCTGGGCCGAGTCACCGACACCTACGGCTGGGACGCGACTACGTCCACCTCGGTCCACCTGACCCACACCGCCTACGACCCCACCGGGGCGCTTGGCCAGATCGCGGGCACCACCAGCTACGACACCGCAGGCAATGCCTGGACCTCGACCATCACCGGCTACACCCCGGACTACCTGCCCACCGGCAGCATCACCACTGTCCCCGGTGCCGCGATCGGCTCGACCAGCAACATCACCTACACCACCTCCACGAGCTACAACGCCATCTCGCGCACCGTGGACGGCACCACGCTTCCAGCCGAGGGCACCATGCCGAGCGAGACCGTGGGCTACACCTACAACGACAACGCCTTGCCGGTGAGCATGGGCAACGCCACCGACACCTACGTGTACTGGACCGACTACACCCACCTCGGGCAGGTCCAGGACACCACCATGGGAAGCTACGGAACCCAGGTCGTCCAGGCATACCAGTACACCCCCGGCACTAGCCGTCTACAGGGCTACACCCTGGACGCCCAAGCCGGCAGCAGCACCGGCAGCTCGGTAGAGACCGACGACATCACCTATACCTACGACGACGCCGGACAGATCACCTCCGACACCGACGTCCAAGCTGGCGTTGACCCGGGCACGGATGCTCAGTGCTACGAGTACGACTACCTCGGCCGCTTGGACCAGGCCTGGACCGACACCGCCGGAACCACCACCGAACCGGCCCCGCAGATCCCCGAAGACGGAGCCTGCACCACCACCACGCCCAGCACCAGCACCCTGGGTGGCCCCTCCCCCTACTGGCAGTCCTACACCTACGACGCCGACGGCAACCGCCAGACCGAGACCGACCACGCTCAACTCGGCGCCGCTGACGACATCACCACCACCTCCACCTACGGCGCCATCACAGCCCCCGGGGCATCCGGCACCGGCCAGACCATGCCCCACGGCCTTGCCACCACGAGCACCACCGGCGGTGGTGGCGGCAACCAGACCTTCTCCTATGACGCCGCAGGTGACACCACCGAGATCAGTCAGGCCTCCGGCAGCAAGGTCATCGCATCTGGCGGCACCCTGGCCTCCGGAGCCAGCCTGACCAGCGACAGCACCCGACTGACCATGCGGACCGACGGGGACCTCGCCCTGTACTCCCTCAAGTCCGGTCAGAAACTTTGGGATACCGCGACCAGCGGTAACCCCGGTGCCACCATGACCATGACCACGGCGGGCGCCCTGACCGTTACCAGCACGACCGGCACCGTGCTGTGGTCCAGCGGCACCAGCAGCCCCGGCGCCTACGCCACCGTCCAAGACGACAGCGACCTCACCGTTTCCGACACCACCGGCAACACCCTGTGGGAGAGCCACACCACCAACACGGCCGCAGGCGCCGATGACATCAAGATGACTTACGACCACAATGGTCGCCTGTCCACCACTACCCAGGGCGGGGTCACCTCCAGCTACACCTACGACGCCTCCGGCAACCTCATCGCCGAGGACGACAACGGCACGACCACCCTCTACCTCGGCGACGACCAGATCACCGCGGTCGACGGCGCCATCACCGGCGACACCCGCAGCTACACCTTCCCCGGAGCCCCCACCACCATCCGCACCGCCGTCTCCGGCTCCACCACAACCACCCTCCAATACCAGGCCAACGACCCCCAAGGCACTGCCACCGTCCAGATCTCCGCCGACAACAAAGCCATCCTGCGACGGATGTACACCCCCTTCGGCACCGATCGCACCCCCGACGGCAACCCCACCGCCTGGGCCGGAACCAAGGGCTACATCGGCGGCACCCAGTCGGACCTCACCGGCCTGACAAACCTCGGCGCCCGCGAATACGACCCCACCCTCGGCCGCTTCCTGTCCCGCGACCCGATCCTCGAAACCAACGACCCCACCCAACTCGGCGGCTACGCCTACTCAGGAAACGACCCCGTCAACGCATCCGACCCCAATGGCCTCTGCCACTACTCCAACGGCGCAGCCTGCGTCGTCCCAGGCAGCGGCACCGGGGGCAGTAGCGGGGACAGTAGCGGGGGCGCTACAGAGGGTGGCGGCGGGAGCGGTGGCGGCGGTGGGGATGGCGGCACCTTTATTCAGGCAAGTCCTCATGTGTATCTCGATGAGAGCATGCCGCAAACCCAGGCCCTGTATAAGGCCTTCAAAGCTCTTCTCGTAACCAGGGGGCCGTTCAGCAATTCGGACAATATTCGGGACGGCTCGGTGGAACTGGGCTACTGGGTGGAAGTTTGCGATGACAATCCGGCACTCTGCGGTCCAGCGCTAACAGAGCAGTTCACCGCCCTGTCCGAAGTATCGATGATGCATCCCGACATGGTTCCAGAGGCGATCGGAGTGGGTGGAGGGGGAGAATTGGCAGAACTTCCTGTACCTCTCCTTTTTCGCCACTTGCGGGGAGATGAGTCGCCGGACGAGATTAGTAGCGTAGGAGACGGTCCGACCGATCCGTGGCGGCACGTAATGCCAGGTGATCCCAATAGCGAGTGGATATCTACGACCAAGGACCCGGCGATTGCATTCGAGAGATACGGAAATACGGAAGCGGCTAACTATACATCTGGAAATGGAGTAGTGGCCATCTATGAGAATAACCTGACAACAAAAACCGTCAATGCGATGGTTTACCTGGATACCCCGGCTGGCGATTTTCTTGGCGATATGGCCAAGGAGAACGCTTGGAATGACAGGGAGGTTCTTGTGAACTCCACAATTCCAGGGGAGGCTATCGCCATGCATTGGCCTGAGGGGACCTCACTTGCAGATGCACAGGCCGACATCGACCTTCTCCGATCTGGAGGTGGAGAAGGCGATGGCGCGCCGTAGGTGCCTGAGTTAGAATTGTCACTCTGAATGATAGGAGATGGGCGAGTGTCCAACGGAGATGAGCTCCTTGAGGAGCTCCGGAAAGCATGGATGGCAAGCGAGGGTGGATTCTTTTATCGTCTCAGGGGGGGAGATGTATCAGAATCAGACGTCGACGGTCTAATCCAGCTTCTGGAAGAAATCTGCAAGCATGTGGAACTTCTCGGGCGTCGTGACTCTATTATCCTTACATGGAGAATTCCCTCATACCTGCAGATCCACGGAAAATTCCTGCAGGAAGGCGAATCTGATACTGCTCGAAAGATTAGGAATACATACGGGCGCATAGATGAACTAGTCTCAAGGATCGTTGAGGGGTAACTGTTCAGGGGGACGGTGGCCGGGACGTCGATCGAGAAGGGTGCCGTCTCCGACGCCATCGCGATGATTGTCACCGCCGGCGGCCCTGCCGCTGTGATCGGCGCAGCGAGGTACGCACTCGGGTATAGGACCGACATCACCAATACCGTCATCACTCAGCGGGCCGAGACGGGCAGGGAGGAACTCCGACAGGCCGGGGAGACTGAGCGCGCCCGACTCGCCCAGCAGAGCCCGCCGCCACAGGAGGGCAACAACTAGACCCAACGCCGGGTAGTTGGGGCCTGCCGCAGATCAATGCGTTGCTTCCCGTTCTGGGCCTCGTTGTTGTGGTAGGGGCATATCCGTGGGGGCCGAGGCGCTGTTCCCGCACTTGGACGAGCGACAACGTCGTCTGCTGGCCGGGGCGGAGGCCCGATCGTTAGAGCATGGCGGTATCCGGGTGGTGGCTCGGGCTGCGGGAATGGGCGAGGGCACCGTCTCGCGCGGAGTGGACGAACTGGACTGCGCGGTGGAGCCGACCGGCCGGGTCTGCCGGCCCGGCGGCGGCCGCAAGAGGCTGTCGGACCTGAACCCCGAACTGGTGCCCGCGCTGCTGGCGCTGGTCGAGCCGAACATCCGCGGGGACCCGATGTCGCCGCTGCGATGGACGACGAAGTCGACCAGGAAGCTGTCGCGGGAACTGACCGCGGCCAGCCACCGCTGTTCGGCCGACACCGTCGCGGGCCTGCTGCACGCGGAGGGCTTCAGTCTGCAGGGCAACGCCAAGACGATCGAGGGCAAGCAGAGTCCCGACCGCGACGGGCAGTTCCGCTACATCAACGAGCAGGTCAAGGCCTTCCAAGCAACCGGCGACCCGGTGGTGTCGGTGGACACGAAGAAAAAAGAGTTGATCGGCGAGTACCGAAACGCCGGGACCGAGTGGGCACCGGCCGGGCAGCCGGTCCCGGTGCGCACCCACGACTTCCCCGACGACACGCTGGGCAGGGCGATCCCCTACGGGGTCTACGATGTCGGCGAACACCGGCTCGGACGGCTGCTGATCACCTGCGACGCCGGCGGGTCCAACGGCTACCGGCGCCGGTCCTTCAAAACCGAGCTCGCCGCGTTCGCCGAACAGAGCGGCCTGGCCGTCACCGTCTGCACGCTCCCGCCGGGAACCTCGAAGTGGAACCGCATCGAGCACCGACTGTTCGCCCACATCAGCATGAACTGGCGCGGCAGGCCGCTGACCAGCCACCAGTTCGTGCTGAACTGCATCGCCGCCGCCACCACCCGCACTGGGCTGACGGTCACCGCAGCACTGGACACCAACAGCTACCCCACCGGGACCGCGATTGGCGACGCCCAGATGGCGTCCCTCCCGTTGGGCCATCATACCTGGCACGGGGACTGGAACTACACGCTGCGACCCGAGCCGTTCGCCCACATCGACAACACACCCGACCCGTTCGACGAGCCCAGCACCGACCGGGCCTGACTGGTCCACCCCGCGATCACCGGAATGACCGGCGAGCAATGGGCAGGCCTGGTCCGCCGACTACTCGTCCTGCACCACGGATAACGCGAGGATGGAGCTGCAAAGACGGCGGGGCAATCGGCCCCGGCAGGCCGCCCCGGGCACCGGCCACCGCCCCGGCCTGACCCTGGCCGACCGACTGCTGGCCGCTCTGCTCCACGACCGCCTCGGCCTGCCGCAAGTCGCCATCGCCCAGCTCTTCGGCGCCACACCGTTCACCGTCAACCGGCGCATCCGCAAAGTCCGCCAGCTCCTGGACCAGGACGGAACAACCATCGACCCGGCACCCACACGTCTCCACCACCTCGACGACCTCCACCACTACACACAGCAGTCAGGCACCACTCGCCCGAACGAGATCAAACCGGCGAGTTGATTCACGGCAGGCCCCAACTACCCGGCGTTGGGGCTAGGACTTGTCCGCCCGATCATGTGACTATCGTCTGGCTTGCTCGTTGGCTCGGGTATGGGGCGGGGAGATCTGACGGATGCCGAGTGGGAACGGCTGCGGCCGTTCCTGCCGGTCAGCAATAGGCGTTGTGGCCGGTGGCGGGACCATCGGCAGGTGATCGACGGGATTCTGCACCGGGTACGGACGGGCGTTCACTGGCGTGACCTGCCCGAGCGGTTCGGGCCGTGGAAGACGGTCTACGAACGCCACCGGCTGCGGTCGGCCGACGGGACCTGGGAACGGCTGCTCCAGCAGGTGCGGGCCGAAGCGGACGCGGCCGGCGACATCGACTGGGACGTCTCAGTCGACTCGACCATCGTGCGGGCCCACCAGCACGCAGCCGGTGCCCGCACCGACCCGCCACCGGCCTTGGCCTCAAAGGGGGCTGGGCCAGGGGAACACCAGGACGAGACGCCGTGGCAGAGCCTCGTCGCCCGCCTGGTGGAGGTGGTGCTGGAGGCGAGGGCCTGGGCCGCTCGCGCGGCGGGTTCACCACCAAGGTCCACCTGAGCGCCGATGGCCGCTACCGCCTGCTGTCCCTGGTCGTCACGCCGGGACAGCGGGCGGACTGCACGCAGTTCGAGCCTGTGCTGGAGGAGATCCGCGTCCCGCGGACCGGTCCGGGCAGGCCCCGCAAGACACCCGACAGCCTGGCCGCCGACATGGCCTACAGCAACGGCCCGTGCCGCGACTACCTGCGCAGGCGCGGCATCCCGCACGCGATCCCGCAGAAGACGGACAGTCGTGCCGCCCGCCTGCGCAAGGGCTCACGCGGCGGGCGACCACCGGGCTTCGACGAGGAGCGGTACAAGAAACGCAACACCGTCGAACGGGCCATCAACAACTCAAGCACGCCAGAGCAGTGGCCACCCGATACGACAAACGCGGCTATGTCTACCTCGGCACGGTCACCGAAGCCGCCCTCGTCATCTGGCTCCGCACGTGATCGACCGGACAAGTCCTAGCCCGCCGACCACTCCTACGACGTGGTCCTGCTCATGGGCCCGCTCCAGCCGACGGCGACCCCGTGACGGGGCCGGTGCGTCAGGCCGTCGGGTGCGGGCGGCGCCAGCGCGGGCCCCGGCCGGGCCTGCCGCCGTGCCGCTTGTAGCTGGTGGTGGAGCCGCTGGCCGGGCTGGGGGAGGGGGAGGGGGACGCCGACGGGTCGGTGAACGGGGTCTGGTCCAGTGGCTCCTGGGGCTGCCCGGCCATGGCGCCGGTCATCGCCTGGGCCCAGATCGGTCCGGCCATGGAGTAGCCGTAGGCGATGGGGAAGTAGTTCGGGCCGAGTTTGCTGCCGTCGAGGGAGGCCAGCGGCGCGGTGGTGTCGCTGACCACGGTGGAGGCGGCGATCTGCTTCGTGTAGCCGGTGAACCAGACCTGGAGGCTGTTGTTGGTGGTGCCGGTCTTCCCGGCGTCCTGCCAGCCGATGTTGCCGATGCTGGAGGCCGTGCCGCCGTCCGCGACCACGCTCGCGAGCAGGGTGTTGACGGACTTCGCGGTGGTCGGGGACATCGCCTGGCCGCACTGCGGCCTGGGCACGCTCAGCACGCGCCCGGTGTTGTCGCTGACCGAGGTGATCGCCATCGGCTTGCAGTAGACGCCGTCGGCGGCGAAGGCCGCGTAGACGGCGGCGATCTGCATCGGGGTGTAGGAGTTCACGCCCAGCGTCAGCGACTGGACCTGCTGCAGCGGCAGCAGCTGGTCCGGGTGGTCGGGGTCGAGCGTGGCCTGGTTGCCGAGCCCGAGCCGCTGGGCCATGTGGACCACGTTGCACAGGCCCGCCTTCGCCTCCAGCGGGACGAAGTAGGTGTTGACCGACATCGCCATGGCGGTCTTCATGTTGAACTTCCCCTGCAGGTCCGGGCTGTCGTTCTGGTCGCCCGGGGTCTGCGGGTGCACGGCGCCGGTGCAGTCGGTCATCTGCGGGTAGTCCGCCTGGTAGGGCGCGTTGACGCTGTAGGACATCGGGATGCCCTGCTCCAGGGCGGCGGCCGCGGTCACCGCCTTGAAGGTGGATCCGGTGGGGAAACCGCTGCCGCCGCCCATGAGCCGGTCGGTGTTGTAGTTGAGGTCGGTCTGGTCGGTGCCGCTGCCGTACGGGCGGCTCTGCGCCATGGCCAGGACCCGGCCGGTACCCGGCTGGACCATGGTGATGGCGGTGGCCGGGCGGTCGCCCGGGTCGGCGTGCTGGGTGACCGAGGTGTTGGCCGCCTGCTGGCTCCGCGAGTCCAGGGTGGTGTGGATCTGCAGGCCGCCGCGGTTCCACAGCTGCTGGCGCGCGGACACCGTCGCCCCGAACTCCGGGTCCTGCAGGATCTCGTGCTCGACGTAGTCGCAGAAGAACGCCGCGCCCTGGGAGGCGGTGATGCAGCCCTCCAGCGGCGCGCTCGCCTTCAGGCCCAGGTTCGTCGCCTGGTACGTGGCCGCCTGGGCCCGGGTGATGGTGCCGTACGCGGCCATCGCGGCCAGCACCTGGTTGCGGCGTTGCAGTGCCAGCCCCGGGCTGTCGATCGGGTCGTAGGCGGAGGGCGACTGCACCAGGCCCGCCAGCAGCGCCGCCTGCGGGATCGTCAGCTGGGCGGCGTGGACGCTGAAGTAGCGCTCGGCGGCCGCCTCGACGCCGTAGGCCTGCTCGCCGAAGAAGGTGATGTTCAGGTAGTCGGCGAGGATCTGGTCCTTGCTCAGGTTCTCCTCCAGCTTGATGGCGTAGCGGAGCTCCTTGATCTTGCGCCCGGTGGTCTGCCGCTGGGCCTCCAGCACCTTCGCCTGGTCGTCCCCCGCCTCCTCCACGAAGACGTTCTTGACGTACTGCTGGGTCAGCGTCGATCCGCCCTGGCTGACGCCGCCGGACCCGGCGTTGGTGGTCAGCGCGCGCAGGGTGCCCTGGAGGTCGA
>OVEP010008254.1_pt2 | contig 24647 bp, 20 predicted proteins | sample 1779801 | NCBI WGS metagenome assembly OVEP01 (sample SAMEA3914791, study PRJEB12502) | metagenome | biome: forest; material: soil | place: Canada | collected 2011-07-03 | depth 0.1 m
TAGTCGATCACGCGTGCGTGTTGTCGTGCATTGGCCAGCGGCCCGATCTGTACTTGTTCGTCACGCGGGTCGCCAACAATCATGGCTCTCGCGGCGTCCGCAACGTATGCCGAAACGGCGCCATAGAGACTGCGTGGCACAAGCAGGCGGCTGTGCGCGCTGCACGTCTGTCCGGCATTGACGAACGCCGCGCGCAGCGCACCGGGAATCGCTTGCGAAAGATCTGCGTCGGCAAGCAGGATTGCGGCCGATTTACCACCCAGCTCGAGAGTCGTGCGCTTGACTGTCGCCGCAGCAACCTCACCGACCCGGCGGCCCGCCACGGTCGACCCAGTGAACGAGATCATGTCAACATCCGGATGGCTCGCGAGCACCTCGCCGACCACAGGTCCTGTTCCGTTGACGAGATTGAATACGCCCGGCGGCAATCCAGCTTCGTGGATGATCTCAGCGAACATGGCAGCGCACGCCGGCGCCTCTTCAGACGGCTTCAGGATCACCGTGCAGCCCGCTGCGAGCGCGTACGCGACCTTCGCCGCGATCTGATGCAACGGATAGTTCCATGGTGTGATGCACGCGACGACTCCGATTGGCTCTTGGACGACCTGCGAATGACCAATCTGTTCAACAGCGTCGCACTGCTGCGCCAACTGCGCGGCGATCGCGAACGTGGCGATGGGCAACCCCACCTGCGCGCGCCGCGAAAAGGCAATCGGCGTGCCGACCTCCCGCGTAATAGCCTGAGCCAGTTCTTCCCCTCGCGCTTCAAGGCCGGCCCTGATGGCAAGCAGATAGCGTGTCCGCTCCGCAGAAGATGTTTGCGACCAGCTGTCGAATGCGTCGCGTGCCGCGGCGACGGCATGAGCAGCGTCCTCAGCCGTGCCGAGCGACACGGTCGCGACCGGCGTGCCATCGACCGGGTTGTACACCTGGTGTGCTTCGCCGTCGGCGCGCTGATACCACGTGCCATTGATATAGGAACAGTTATAGCGATGAGACATAGACACTCCTGAACTGCCTGGTTGAATCGGTGTTTAGCGGGAAGCGAACGCAGGTATGCGCCGTGCGGGTCGGTCGAAGGCATCGTGAGCCGGTTTTGGGCAACAACGGCTCAGGCAATGTTGCCTTCAAGAATGAGGTCGGCCGCCTTCTCGGCGATCATGATGGTTGGGGCATTCGTGTTGCCGCCGACAAGCGTCGGCATCACCGACGCATCCACCACGCGCAGGCCTGTGAGACCCTGCACACGCAGTTGGTCATCCACTACGGCGAGACGGTCCGAACCCATACGGCAGGTTCCGACCGGGTGATAGATGGTGTCGGCACGGCTTCTGATCTGACGCTCCAATGCGTCTTCACTACTCTGTGGTGGATGCATGTCGCGCAACCGGTAGCGTGCGAATGCAGGTTGCTGCATGATTTTCTGCGTGATGCGATAGCCATCGATCAGTGTTCGCATGTCCTCCGGTTCCGCAAGGAAGTTGGGATGGATGACGGGGGCAAGTTGCGGATCGGCACCGCCCAGGGTGACCTGCCCCACCGACTTCGGCCGCAACACGCACACGTGGCAACTCATGCCATAGCGCCCCGGGTAGCGGCGTCGGCCATGGTCTTCCGCGAAACCGACGAGGAAGTGAAACTGCACGTCTGGCCGCTCGAGGTCGCCGCGTGTGCGGGCGAACCCACCCGCCTCCGCGAAATTGGTCGTAAGCGGCCCGCGGCCATCGCGGCGCCATGCGCGGATCATGCCAGGCAGGCGCATCGCCTGTTTGAGCGTGATGCCGAACACGGAATCGTCGTGCGTCTGATAGAGCGCGATGTAGTCGACGTGGTCCAGCAAATTGCGACCCACGCCTGCGAGGTGATGACGCACCGCAATGCCATGGCGCTGCAATTCGTCCGCGGGACCGACGCCTGACAGCATCAGGAGTTGCGGTGTCTGAAATGCGCCTGCGCACAAGATTACCTCGCGGCGTGCGTGGATCGTGAAATCCCCACCAGCGCCGCGGCAACGCGCACCTTTCGCAAGCGGTCCGTCGAACAGCACCTGCAGAACCTGCGTGTCGGTGAATACCTTCAGGTTGCTCCGCGCCATGGCCGGATGCAGATAGGCACGGGCAGTCCCATGCCGCACGCCATCACGCTGCGTTACCTGATAAAGACCGAAGCCGTCTTGTGACGCACCATTGAAATCGTCATTGCGCGCATAGCCCGCTTCCTGCGCGGCGGTCACGAACGCGTCTGCCGCCGGATTCGGATCACGCAACGCGGCGACATTCAGCGGCCCCCCTGTGCCGTGCCACGCGTTCTTCCCCAACTCGTAATTCTCAGCACGGCGAAAGTACGGCAGCACGTCGTCGTAACCCCAACCACGATTGCCGAGCGCAGCCCAATCGTCGTAATCGGAAGGATGTCCACGCGTGTAGATCATCGCGTTGATGAGGCTGGATCCCCCCAGGCCCCGGCCACGCGGCTGATAACCGCGGCGACCGAGTAATCCCGTTTGCGGGACGGTTTCGAACGCCCAGTTGTGCTTGCCGCGCCTGGGTACAACGGCGGCCACCCCGGCTGGACAGCGCACCAGGACACTGTCATCAGACGGTCCGCATTCGATCAAACATACGGACACGCCTGGACGCTCGGAGAGGCGCGCGGCCAGCACGCTGCCAGCCGAGCCCGCGCCGACGATCACATAGTCGAAGCCGGCAACAATGTTGTCTTCTTTCATGTCTCCTCTTACCTCGCAACGGTCGTACCTGATTTCCTTTAAACGGAATCGGAACTTCTATTCCGTTTGCGGATAAAAATCAACGACCCTGTAAATTCAGGCTTCGTCGAAAATGCGTTTGCATAGATGGAACGAGCTTGCGGCTCGTCAGCGAAAGCGGACCTGGATCGTTCAACAGACTGTTGACGAGCATCCCGACGAGAAACTGCAATGCAACGCGCACTTCGAATTCGAGTGCCGCCAACCGGGGGGCGCTCATTCGACGGCCCGCGCCTAACACGGCGACAAGGCGTGGCACGATCAACTTCAGCGCCTCTTCGTTAGTTTGCTTGACGGCGTCCCAGGTTGTCTTGCGTTGCGACGACCGCAACAGCGATGCATGGTAGAGCCCTCGATTGTCCCGGAACGCCTGAACATAGAGGTCGACGACTGCATCCGCAATGGTTCCGGCATCATTCGATTGCCAGGCAGCCTCATGTTCGACGAGATCACGCAAGTACTCGAGGTTATCGGTCAATACCATGTCCTGTACGACGTCAAAGAACACGTCCTTGTTGTCAAAGCGACGATAGAACGCACCAATCGATGTGCCGGCCTGTTCGACAATGCTGTTGATCGACAGGTCGTCGAGATTGCCGCTCGCCTCGATCAACTCGCGCCCGACCTGCAACATCTTCGCGAGGCCCGCCTGGCTGCGCGCCTGGCGCGGTGTGGCGAGAGCCGGCTGTGCGCTCTTACGGCGACGCAATGGGGTTGTCGTCATGCGGTGTTCGTCAGCAATGTCATGGTCAGTCTTGAACGAAGCCAGCGCAGGAGGTTCTGCGGCAGCGCAATGAAGGCCTAAAAAATCGGAATCAAGATTCCGGATTCCGAATCCTCGTCGATCAACGAGACTTTGTCAACACGACTCAGGGAAAGTACCGTGATTGCGCGGAAGGCACGGCGACACATCCATCGGGGAACCGACATCGATCGTCCACGCGTCACACTCATGCTCATTCGGTAAATTGAATTGGCAAATTGACGTCGTGCGTCCAGCAACCCTCGATAGCCACTGATCCAATGCAATTCTTGCAATCTTCCAATTCGTAGATCGCACTTGAATTAATGATTGATACCACCTCCAATGTGCGCAAACACAACGATGCCGTTCGCGATAAAGCAGGAACTGCAGACTGGAGACACGCATTGACGATCGCAATTTTTTCCTCGAGGCGCAGCTTGCGCCCACACACCTGGAGACGACGCGCGGCGCCTTGAACTATCGCGAATCCGGATAACGAGGTCGATCCCCCGACCTGCCCCGACCTTGCACGCGCGGCGCGCTACGCGCCGCGAGGTCCCCGCCATACCACGCCTTGCGACACCCTGTGCTCCCGACCAGAACGCCTGGCCGGAGTGGAACCATTGAGTACTATTAAATGATCGAATCAGAAAACGTCAGATTTGCACCAGAACGTGCCGCGGCCGCCCCTGGCACAGGAAACCGGCGCTGGCTTATCGTCACGTCGCTCTTTCTCTTCATGCTGATCAATTTCGCGGACAAAGCGGTGCTCGGCCTCGTCGCGGTCCCGTTGATGCATGACATGCAACTGACCCATAGCCAGTTCGGCCTCGTCGGGAGCGCATTCTTCCTGCTGTTTTCACTCTCCGGTATCGGTGTCGGCCTCGTTGCCGACCGCATTGACGTCAAGTGGCTGCTTGCGGGGCTCGCATTCACCTGGGCGGTTGGGCAGTTGCCCCTCGCCTGGCCCACCAGCTTTGCCGTGTTGCTGGGCTGCCGGATTCTGCTGGGTGCGGGCGAGGGACCGGCGTCGCCTCTCGCGCTGCATGTCGTCTACACCTGGTTCGACAATCGTGAGCGCAACCTGCCGACGACGCTTGTTCAACAGGGCGGTACGGCAGGCGTGATTCTGGCGAGTCCGCTGCTGACCTATATCACCGGCCGCTGGCAATGGCACGCCGCCTTCCTCACGCTGGGTATCGCCGGCCTTTTATGGACCGCACTCTGGTTGTGCGTCGGCAAGAGCGGCAACGCTCAGGGCGATGCGCCACGGATGCCCGAGCCGCAGTCGCATGTCGTGACTGACCAGCAGACGTCCGTTGGATGGCGGACCCTGCTCACCGACCGCACCGTCATCGGCGTGCTGCTGCAATGCTTCGTCGGCTACGTCGTGATCTCGATCGGTATGACATGGGTGCCGGCTTACTACCGGTTAGGGCTCGGGTTTCAGGCGAACCAGACCGGATGGCTCTTTGCGCTCCAGGTCGCCATGCAGATTCCGGTCGGCATAGCCCTCGCCGTATTCTCGCACCGCCTGCTCAAGCGCGGCACGCCGTCGCGATTTGCACGCGGCACGCTGATCAGCGGCACCTGCGTGGTGAGCGGTATCGCCTACTGCACGTTATTTCTCAGCGCGCCGCCCCTCGCGAAGGTCGGCCTGATGGCCATCGCCAGTTCACTGGCCATGCAGGTCTTCACATTCGGCCCGCTTCTCGTCGCGGAAATCGCGCCGGCTTCACGGCGTGGCGCGCTGCTCGCCATCACCAATTCGATCGTTACCACGGCAGGGCTCATTGCGCCCGTCTCAATGGGCAAGCTGCTCGGCCTTGTCGGCGAAAGCCGTGGCTATGAGATTGGTTTCGCCGTGACCGGCGCACTGCTGATCGCCGCAGGAGCAGCCGGGTTCGTGCTGCTCGACCCCCAGCGTTCGCGCCGGCGGTTTCACGCGACGCATTAGTGCGTTTGAGCCGTCGCGCCAGATTGAGCCAGCATCCGGCGCGCAAACGCACCGATCGACCCATGCATCACTTCGCCAGTTCAATCAATTCTAATCAACTAGGAGACACGAAGCATGCCAGCAAGTCATCGTAATCGGATTGGAGCCATTCTTGGATTAATGGGCGCATGTGCATTGGGATCGGCCCAGATCGCCCATGCACAAAGCAGTGTTACGCTGTACGGCATCGTCGATGCTTCCCTCCTCTACACCAGCCAGACACCCAACGCGAAGACCGGCCAGGATGCCGGCCACCAGTTCTCGTTCACCGACGGCGGGGTCACCGGCTCGCGCTTCGGCATGCGCGGCGTTGAGGATCTCGGCGGCGGCATGCGCGCGATCTTCGAACTCGAAAGCGGCGTCAGCATCGCCAACGGTTCGCTGAGCAACTCCAACCGCAACGAGTTCGGCCGCCAGGCGTGGGTCGGCGTGGACAGCCGCTTCGGCACCGTCAAGGCCGGCTTGCAGTTCTCGCCCTTCTTCCTTGCCGTGTACGACTTCGACCCGCGCGAGATGTCGTACTTCGGCAGCGGTCTCGTTGCCTACCTCAACAACGTCTACGCGACCGGCCTGTTCAACCCGAACGCGATTTCATACACGTCGCCGGAAATCGCCGGCTTGCAAGCCAGCGCGCTGATGGCACTGGGCGGCACGGCCGGTGATTTCCAGGCCGGCCGCCAGTACTCGGCGAGCCTGCGCTATCACCTCGGCTCGCTGACTGTCGACGCGGCGCTCTACAGCGGCAACGCGGGCGGCAGCGCCGCGTCGATTGTGATCCCGAGCGTGGTCGCCTTCGACGGCCGCGCACTCGGCGCCAGTTACGTCTTCAACAACCTGATCGTGAAGGCCTCGTATGTGCAGTACAAGGTGGCAGGGTCGTTTAACGATCAGGTCTATTCGGGCGGCGCCAGCTACCACATCACACCGGCGCTGAACGTCGACGCCGGCGTGTGGTACACCCATGACGGGAACAACTCGACCAACCATTCGGTGATGGCGTCGACGGGGCTGGAGTATTCGCTGTCGAGAGCCACCATGGTCTATGGGCAAGTCGGCTTCGTGAACAATCACGGTGCGATGCACACAGGCCTGTCAGTCAACAACGCCCTGAACGAAGTCACGGGCACGACCAGCGGCGTGAATGTCGGCATCCGGCACATGTTCTAGCAGACATTGACCCGCGCGCCGGGGGAGCAAACTTCCCGGCATTGGGTGGTTTGCTCTATCATTCGAGCCAGTGCGTCGCACTGCTAATGCATCAACGTGCGTCGGCACTACCGCGATGAACTTGAACTTACCAACCTAACTTGCGTTTCACGGGTCATGCGCGGCACATACTAGCGCTGCGTCTTTCGCTGACCGGAAACGCACGTATTTAAAGGGCTCGAATGTTTATCCACTCCAGTGATCTTTCATCCGTCGGCAAGCGATGCGCAGCCATCGCCGTCGTGGTCGGCTTGTCATCATGGCTGTCGGTTTGTGCCGCCGCAGACAGCGTCGCTTCAGCACCGGCGCCCACCGCGCAAAGCGGCGCTGCGGTGGATAACGAAAGCGGCACCGTCAGTTTCATCGACAAGCAGAATTCAATCATCGTTGTGACGGTCAGCGGCGGCCAGGAGCTAAGCCTCAACGCGAAGGATCATGCCGACGTGCTGGATCGCGTTCGCGTCGGTGACAAGATTGCCATCAGCTATCAGGAGCCGTACGTAACCAGTCTGGCGAGCGCGAAAGGTACGCCGCTCACGCGCCTGACGCACACTGTCAAAGTGACCAAGTCCGCGACAGATGCTGGACCCGACGGTTTCCAGGCGGTGCGGACGTATAGCGGCGTGGTGGAAATCACCGCGATCAATAGTAAGCAGCATGTCCTGACCTTTGCCGACAAGTCCAATGCAGCTCACTCGATCAAGGTGATCGACCCTGCGTTGGTGAAGGTCGTGGGCTCGCTTAAACGTCACGAGCATGTTCAAATCGGCTACGAATCTGCTTTCACGGTGACCTTCGTACGCTGACGTCAGCCCCGCGCGCTTCGCCCCGCGTACAACCGGTTCATCGTCGCGGGCGTGGCGATCGCCGTCAGGACGCCCAGTGCGTCCTGACCCTGATATCGTGGCTTGACTCAAAGACATCATGACGTCATGATGTCTTCATGAACACCGATCGCAACAGCCAACTCCCGCTCTACGCGCAAGTCGAAACGGCACTCGCCGCGAGGATCGCGGACGGCACGTATCCGCCAGGCACGCAGTTGCCCAATGAAGCGAGCCTGCTGGCAAGCTTCGGCATCAGCCGCACCACGCTGCAAAAAACGGTGCAGAACCTGATCACGCGCGGCTTGATCGAAATCCGCCGCGGCAAAGGCACCTTCGTCACCCAGCCGCGCCTCACTCAGCCGCTCACCGAACTGAGCGGCTTTGTCGAGGATATGCGTGCGCACGGTCGCCACCCGACCGCCCGGCTGTTGGCGAGGCGGATCGAAAACGCCAGCGAGGACGTCGCCGGCAAGCTGGCGCTCGAACCGGGCACGCCGGTCGTTCACATTCAGCGCGTGCGCATCGCCGACGGCACCCCGCTCTCATTCGACGAAACCTGGCTGCCGAAAGACATCGGCGAAAAGATCATCGAGAACGATCTGGAGGCGGAGCCGATCTTTACGCTGCTCGAAGAGAAGTACGGCATTCCGCTGATCGAAGCCGAATACCGGCTCGAGGCGATCGCCGCGAATGAAGCCGTTGCGCAGGCCCTCGAGGTCGACATGGGCAGCCCGATTTTCCTGATCGAGCGAACGTCGTATTGCGACGAAAACCGTCCAGTCGACTATGAAAAACTGTACTACCGCGGCGACCAGATCCAGTTCGTTACCCGTCTCGCCCGGCGCAAGCCGAACGCCCAATGACCGGCGCGCAGGCTGCAACGGATCTGAGCTACACGCTGTGGCTGTTCGCGGTGTCGCTTGGGGCCAGCGCGCTGGGCGGCATGCTCGGCATGGCAAGCGGCATTTTTATCGTGCCCATTCTGACCATGTTCGGTCACGTCGATATTCACGTCGCAATCGGCGCCAGCATCGTTTCGGTGATCGCCTGTTCGTGCGGCGGCGCCGCACCGTTCCTGCGCGGACGCTTGACCAATGTTCGTCTGGCCGTGGTGCTGGAAACCGCCACCACGCTGGGCGCCTTGTCCGGCGTGCTGCTGAGCGGGTTCATCCCGGTGCCCGTGCTGTTCTTCATTTTCGCCGTCATTCTGCTGCTGTCGACCCAGCAAATGCTCGCACGGCGCACCGACCCGGTCGCCAGCCAGCGTGCCAACGCGCCGGGCGCAAGTTCGTGGGGCGCTTCGTTGTGTCTGGATTCGAGCTATCCGGATCGCGCGCTTGGACGCGACGTCGACTATCGTGTGCATCGCGTGCCCTTGGGCTTGTCCCTGATGTACGGTGCAGGATTGATTTCGGCCTTGCTCGGCATCGGCAGCGGCGTCCTCAAGATTCCGGCGATGGATACGGCGCTGCGCTTGCCGATCAAGGTCTCGTCGGCCACCTCCAATTTCATGATCGGGGTGACGGCGGCGGCCAGCGCCGGCGCCTACTTCCTGCGCGGCGAGATCGTGACCGCAATCGCCGGCCCGGTGGCATTAGGATCGGTCGTTGGCGCGGTGCTCGGCGCGCGCGTCCTCATGCGCGTATCGAGCGACAAGCTGCGCGTGCTCTTCGTCGTGGTGCTCGCGCTATTCGCCGTGCAGATGCTGCTCGAAGCATTCGGCGTGCACCTTTTCGGCGCGTCGTCATGAGTCGCATCGCGTCAGCCGGGGGGCGGCTCGAACATTGGTTGGCGAAGCTCCTGCACTACGGCACATGGGTGGCAGCGGGCACGATTGCGGCCGGCCTTGCGATGGGCCTTCCGGGCGGCCTCGACAGCACTCTTGAAAGCGCATTGCCCGGACTGCGAACTCACGCGGGACTGCTTTCACTGCCGGCCGGCATGCATATTGTGACCGTTGGCATCGCGCTTTTTATCCTGCTACCGGTAATGCGGCTTATATTGATGTTAGGGATGTTTCTGCATCAACGTGACTACCGGTTCAGCGCGATTACGGCGCTCGTGCTGGTGATCGTTGCGGTGGGATTACTGGTTGGGGCAGCTTGATGTGTGCGGCGCGAACGGCCCCTAGTATGATGCCGATCGTACACCGGTCGGCGTTCGATTCATCGCCGCGCTGTGTTTTGCATTCTGAAGTTGCATTCTGATTTGCATTTGCAGCCGCGTTTCGCGCGGCACTTCTTCTAGCCACGAGAACCATCATGCCCGCCCAACACGACAAAGTCCCCACTGCCAGCACCACGCCGGGCAAGGCGAAGCGCAAGGATCTGTCCATTATGTCGCGCAATCTTCTGATGGTTGCGATCGGCGTCGTGGTCTTCGCGATCGTTGCGACCATCGTGCTCTACGGCCCGATTACTTACGGTGACGAAATTCCCAACTTCGGCATCATTCTCATGCTGACCGTGCCGGTGATCGCTGGCGTGGCCTTCCGGGTAGGACTGGACGCCTGGCTGGATAGGGAATAAGCGCGCTCAACTAGGCCGCCAGCGGCAACACCACCCACACCTCCAACCCGCCGCCCTCGCGCGCACGAAACTGCAGGCTGCCGCCGTGCAGCCGCGCGATCCGCTCGACAATCGCAAGCCCCAATCCGGTGCCGCCGCTATGCGCACGCGCATTGCGGCCGCGCTGAAACGGCGCTTTCAGTTGTTCCAACTCCTCTGCCGAAAGACCTTTGCCGCGATCGCCGACCGCGACATAGACCGCCTCGCCCGAAGCCCAACTTCGCACGGCAAACCCGGTCCCGCCGTACACGATCGCGTTCTGCATCAAGTTCATCAGAAGCCGCATCATGCTGATCGGCCGGTACGCGACCGACGGCAGCTTGGCGAGCGACAGCGCAAATTCATGGCCCAGCCCCGCGAAATCGCCGGCGAGCCGTTCGATCAACGCATTCAGATCGCCGGGTTCGGCAGCCTCTCGCTCGCCGCTGCCCGCGTAATCCATGAACTGCTGCAAGATCGTCTCGATCTGGTCCAGATAGGACTCGGCGGCGACCACAAAGCTGCTGTCGCTGCCGTCCGGCATCGCCATCGCCATCGAAAGCCGCAGTTTGGTGAGCGGCGTGCGGATGTCGTGCGAGATGCCCGCCAGCATCAGCGCGCGCGTCGCCTCGGCTTGCTGCAACGCATGCGTCATCTGATTGAATGCACTGCTTACCGCCGCGATCTCAGTGGGACCGTCGGTCGGCAGCGGCGCGGGCGTTTCGCCGGCACTCACGCGGCGCGCCGCCCGCGTCAACGCCTGGAGCGGCTGGTTGAGGTGGCGCTGGATCACGTAGCCGGTCAGCGCCGCCAGGGCGCCCAAACCGAGCGACAGCAGGATCGCGGCGTCGAGTCCGGCACCTTGCGCGTCCTCCGGAATCGGCAGCGCGATCCAGTACGGCGCTTGCGGCGCATCGGCCGGGGCATGCATGCGAATCCACAAGCGTTGACCGCCTTCGGACTGCCAGCGCGCGGGCATGTCGGCAGGCAGATGCTCGCGCAAGCTGTCGAGAAACACGTTGCGCTGATAAGTGCGATAGGCAAGCATCAAACTAGGCGGCGGTTCAACGGCGGCTTCAGCAGGGAGTTGCGTGCGAGCGTCGAGGCGTGCGGTCAATTCGGTGCGCGCGCCTGGCGGCGTGGCCCGAAGCAGGCTATCGAGCGTCGTCACATAGGTGGCGAACACCGCGCCCGCTCGCTCGACGCGGGGCCGTTGCACGTAGTGCAGCAGCACGCCGAGCGCGCATATCTGGCTCAGCATCACCAGCACGATCAGCAAGGCGATATTGCGCGCCAACAGCGTTTTCGGCAGCGCCCTGTGCAGCCACGCGCGCGTCATGAGTCGACGTCCGCGATCAGCATGTAGCCAACGCCCCACACGGTCTTAATGAAGCGCGGCTTCGACGGATCGTCCTCGACGATCTGCCTGAGCCGCAGGACCTGCACGTCGATGCTGCGATCGAGTGCATCGTGCTCACGCCCACGGGCGCGCGCCAGCAGATTGTCCCGGCTCACGGGTCGGTTCGGTGACGAGGCCAGCGCGACCAGCAGCAACATCTGCGCCGAATGAATCTCCAGCAGTTCTCCAGCACGCGACAACTGCTGCTTGCCGACGTCGAGACTGAAATCGCCGAAACGCACGCTCTGCGAGGTCACCGTGACATCGCCCGAGGCGATCTTCTGGCGGCGCAGCAGTGCATTGATTCGCGCCACCAGTTCACGCGGCAGGAACGGCTTGGCGAGGTAGTCGTCGGCACCCGTTTCGAGGCCGGCCACCTTGTCGAGCGGATCGCCCTTCGCGGTCAACATCAGGATCGGCAGCGTCTGCCCTTGCGCGCGCAAACGGGCGCAGATGGCGAGGCCGTCCTCTTCGCCGATCATCAGATCGAGAACCAGCAGATCGAACGGCTCGCGCTCCAGATAACGGTCGAGCCGCTTGCCGTCTTCCGCGATCCGTACGTCGAAGCCGTGGCCGCGCAAGAAGCGCTGCAGCATGTTGCGCAGTTCGGCTTCGTCGTCGAGCACGATGATTTTGGCGGGGCGATCCATACGAATGCTCCTCGGTTCAGGCAGCGGGACGCAGCGGGTGTGCGTCAAAGGTCCTACGATCCCGCCGGCGCCCACGCGGCTCAGTGCGCTGCCCCGCGTTCCTGCATGAATGCCGCGATCTGCGGCAACGTGATGTAGCCCGCTTTCTGCGTATCGATTTCATCGAAATGCTTGGCAACCATCGGCATGCCCGCAGCGGCCTGCGCTTTGGTGAGCTTACCGTCTTGCGTGGTGTTGGCGCTTGCGAAGCGCGTTTGCAACTGCTGCGCCATGCGTTCCATGCGCTGGGGATTGCCGCCCTGCGGCGCGGTGGTTTGGGCGAACGTGACGGTGGATGCACAGCACAGCAGCACAATGGCGAACAACTTTTTCATGACTGAATCCTTCGATTGAGTCATCGTGCGTCGCCTGCAATGTGCCGCGATCCGTTCGATGACAGGCCGAATTCTTGGGTATGTGCCGCCGGAAGGCAATTTCAGAATCATGTCGCCCTATGTCATGGTTTTTCGCGGCGTCGGCATCGCGGGTACGCGCTGCCGTCGTAGCACAGCATACGCTCCATACAAACGCACACTGACGTCATAGCCCACTTTCACGCGACATTGAATGAAATAAGTTCGCGCTCCCGTTTCGAAGGCGGTATGCGTATCTTTCGTCTGCCGGCGCCACAAGCACCCAAGCGCCTCGACGGTTCGGAAAGACTCTCAAGCAATCCGAACCAGCCGCACGGCTTCTTCACCGGAAGACGCGCCGCACCGCTCAACGTCTCAGGAGTATCAAGTGAGTATTCGTCTCGTCTGCGCCTCGACCTTCACCGCCCTCGGTCTCGCCTGTTCGTCGTCGGCGTTCGCCCGAGTGGTCGTGTATATGCCCGCCGCCGTGGTCTACGCACCGCCGCCACGCCCTGTCTATTACTACGTGCCGGTCAAGCCGGTCTATGTCGTGGCGCCGCCGCCGGCTCCGGTTCCCGTAGCGGCCGGCATGCCCGTGCCGCTGCCTGCGAAACCCATTCCCCTGTACACGACGGTCGTGGTGCCCGCACCGACCAACTATGCAATCGTGCCCGCCCCTGCCGTCACCTATGCGCAACCTGTGACGGCGATACCGCGTTAAGCGCGCCAAATCGATTGATCAGACTATTGGGGGGCTAACTCGATGCCAACTCAACATCGTGGAACGCGGCACGGCACTTGCTGGATTCCACTGCGTCGTCAGACGTGCCGATTGATTAGACCTATCTGTTCAACTGCCGGCATCCCGCTTGCACCGTTGCATCGCCCATCCACCTCTCCTTCAGGAACGTTAGATGAGCTATCAGGATATAGACAAAGAGATTGCCCATTTCGAACTCGTGTTCGGAAAAATTTCCACCAGCGATCGCATTCCGTTGTCGTATTGGCGAAATAGACTGGCCATGCTTCCCAAAATGTTGCTGATGCCGATACAGCGCGCGCGCCTCACACGGCTCGACGCAGCGTTGCGCTTACTCGAACAGTCCGCCCAGACGCCGGCGGCTGAGGAGCCGCCACAGGCTGTGCTCAGCCAATCAGGATCCGCGCGGCGAGCGCCAGCGCAAGGGCCGGCAGCATCACCACCACCCCCACTTTCAAAAACTTCATGAAGCTCACGTCCTCGCCTTCGCGGCGAATGGCGTTGAGCCAGAGGATCGTTGCGAGCGAGCCCGTGATCGACAGATTCGGACCCAGATCGACGCCGATCAGGAACGCATCGATCACGCGCTCGGGACTATGCGCTTGCATCACGGTCGAACTGGCGATCAGACCCGCCGGCAGATTGTTCATCAGATTGCTGCCGATCGCGATAGCGCTGCCCGCCCAGCCGGCCGTCGCGACCTCGCTGTGTTGCGTCGCGTCTCGCAACAGATTGACGAAGGTCGTGATGACGCCGGTGTGATCGAGCATCTCGACGAGCACAAACAAGGCAGCGACCAGCGGCAGTACGCTCCACGATATTTCCTTGATCATGGGCAGCGGCGATTTGCGCTCCTGGATCAGCACGACCGCGGCGGTCAGCGCACCGAGTATCGCGGTGGGCAGGCCGAGTGGGACATCGAAGGCGGAAACCGTCAGCAGCACGACGGCCGTCGCCGCGATACCCGCGAGCGCAACGCGCCCGCTCGACGACAATTCGAGGGGCTCGAGATCGGCCTCGCAGGTCCCGGCGAGCGCTTCGCGCTGGGTCCAGCGCAACAGCACATAGGTCGCGACGATCGACAGAAGCGAAGGCAGCGTGAAGCGCATCAGCCACGCGCCGAGCGCCGGGGTGTGATTGCCGTACAGCACGATGTTGGCTGGGTTCGAGATCGGCAGCACGAAGCTCGCGGCATTCGCGATGAACGCGCAGACGAAGAGCAAGGGCAGCGGATGTGTCTTCGCTTTTTTGGCGGCGGCAAATACCGCCGGCGTAAGGACGACCGCGGTGGCGTCGTTGGAGAGGAACGCCGTGATGACCACGCCGACCAGATAGACCAGCAGAAAGAGCTTTCTCGGCGAGCCTTTGGCGTGGTTCACCGCGAATACGGCGACCCAGTCGAACAGACCTTCGCGGCGCCCGACCTCCGATAGCACCATCATGCCGAACAGGAACAGGTAGACGTCCGAGCCCTTGCCGACTGCCTCGATTGCCCGATCGACGGGAAGCAGGCCCAGCGAGACGAGCAATAACGCGCCTGCGACGGCCCACACGGCCTCGGGCCATTTGAACGGCCGGGTGATGACGCCGGCCGTGGCGGCAATGGCGATACCCCAGGAAAGGAAAACGGAATTCACTCGGTAGGTCCCAGGTTGTTTGTCGCGGCTAGCGCGGTGTTCGCGTGCAGCATAACCTATGGGTGACGGGTGAGTTGCCGTTACAGCTTAGGGGGCAACATGGCCATTGATCGACGTGGCGGATTTCACAGGGGTCTCGGGCCTGCGGGCAGCGGAGTTTCGGCATGCTTCGCCGCGTCGAGCATCGCACTTGGCAACGGCGGCGGGCCATCAACCTGCGCAGTCTTTTTCGTACCTCGCACCACGCCTGGGCCCTTGCCCACGAAGATGCGCTCCGGTAGCACGAAGCCACGGAGCGCCAACAGTTCAAGCGGACCTTTGCCCACATCCGTTCGCATCATGTAACTCAATGGATAGGTGAACTCGACCGAAGCCGGCGTAAGCGGTCCCTGGACGGTCAGGCTGGTGCTGCCGCCTGCGTCGTCGCCCTCTTCGTCAGCGGGTATAGCGCTGACGTCGAGCTTCGGAACCGCACTCGCCGCGGCAGGCAATGAAACGGCCTTGCCCGGCTGCGCGAGCCCGAGCGGCTTGGTGTCGGGCCCGGCCTGCCAGGTCAGCTGATACGTCGCGCTGTCGATCGGCTCGACTCGCGCCCGCTCCAGCATCCGCACCAGCCCCCAACGGCCGCCGTACTCGAAGTTCTTGCTGGTGCCAGCCCTTTCGGTTTGCCACTCGAGTCGCGTGCCGAGGTCCTGCGGATGATTCGACGGCCACGTCAGCGCCTGCCAGGCCTCCTGCTGGTTGTAGTAATGCAGTTTCTGGCCGTCAAGCGTCAGCACGGTATCCGTGATGCCCGGTGTCGGCGACGGTTTGAACTCGAACCGGTATTGCGGCTCGCCCTGCGCGAGCAGATGCCCCCCGATGCGCTGCAAGGTGTTCAACGCCTTCAGGAACGCGGGATCGAACGCGAGCGCCTGATTGCCCGTGGTCGCCGGCACCCATTGATCGCCCTGCAGCTCAAGCACGCCCGCCAGTTGCGAGCCCAGGAAGGCGCCTATCAGTCCGCCTTGCGGACGCAGGAAGCGCGCGAGTTCCGGCAGAGATGCGTCGTTATCGGTATTGGCGAATGGATAGCGCCCCGCGAACGAGCGGTTCCATGTCGCCACGATAGTTTGCCGCCATGCTTCGTTCAGGCTTGCCTGGGCGGGCGCGAGCACCGTCTGGGTGGCCTGGGTGACAGGCCGTACGAACAGCGCGTCACCCAGCCCTGCCCACTGGGCGCCAAGGCTTGCCGCGATCAGTTGTGCGTAGGCCTGCGTATCGGCAAGTTCCGAGCCCTTGCCCTGGAACAGCGACTGCGCGACCTGCTTCGCCTGCGCGTCGGCGTCGGGGCTGTCGCTGATCTGCTGCAGCTTCAGGCGCAACGTGGTGACCCGCTCCATAAAACGTTGAAGGCTCAGGTCGCTGTTTGCCGCGCCGCTCGCGGTGGGATTCGAATTTCCTTGCGCGACGAGGCGCAGTAGCGGGCCGAATGACACGCCGAGTGGGCCTGCGGGGTCCGGCCTTGCCGTCTCAGGTGCTTCGGTCTTATTAGCGAGCATGTTCTGCGCTTTCGTCACCAGCGTGTCCGATAACGATTCCTTCAACGCTCCCGCACCGCCGTGGTATTCGAGCGATTTCATCAGCGCGATCACCGGCGACTGACGGGTATCGGCCATCAGTTTCAGTTGCTCGATGGCGGAAGGCAACGTCGGCGCAGCGCCCCATTGCAGCGTGTTCATGAACCCCTGCCAATGATCGGCGTAGTCGGCGAAATAGCGGTTCGTCAGTTCTGCTCTGAGGGCGTCGGCTGATTGCGCTGGCGCCTGCGTTGGTTGTCCGTTACCGTTTTCCTGACCATTCTGCGCGTCGGTCAGCACCCAGTCACTCGCGACCTCGCTGCGCTTTGCAACTTCGTCGATAGCGGCCGCGACGGTGCCTTCATACGCCTCGCGCGTGAAGACGCCTGGGACGGTGCCGGTAGTGTAAATAAGACCGCGCGTGTCCGTTCCGGCCGTGAGCGAGGCGAGCGTCTGGTTGGGATATTTATTGCCCACCGCGTTCAGGATGCTCTGGTAGACCGTGTCCTCGGAATTCTTCGCGCCGATCACGGCGAGCAGTGTTTGCCGCGACGTGTTCACCAGGTCCGCGCGCGGCTGGATGCGCCAATCTGCGTGGGCCTTCAGGTGCTGTGCGTAGAAACCGAGCAGACGCTCGGACAGGTCGAGTTTTTCGCCGACCGACAGGTTGGCGTTTGTGTTCCAGTCACGCGGGAGCAGCGGCGCCATGAAGCTTGCGTCGGCGCGGTCGGGATCGGCCATCATCAGATAGGTTTTGAGTGCCTTGTGGCCGTCGAGCGCAAGACGGTTGGTCTCGTCGTCGAACTGGGTGGTCTGCATCTGGCTGAGGTCGACCAGTTGTGCTTCGAGATTCTGCTGGATGGGTGCGATCAGTGCACGTCTGCTGGCTTGTGCGTAGACAGGCCACAACGCGGCGAGTACCTCGGCGTCGTGGCTCAGGCCGAAGCGGGTCAGCAGTGGCGCGTGGTGTTGCGTACGCTCTTCGTAGTGGGTGATCTGCTGTTGCAGTTTCAGGAGCGCACGCAGGCGGGATGCCAAATCGGGCGCGGTGTTGAGGGTTACCGCGGCCTGGCTGGCGATGTGAAGGTCGCGCGCGTTCGACAGGCCAGAGATAATCATGCCGATGGTCCATACGCCGATGGAAGTCAGCGCGAGAACAGAGAATACCGATACCGGGTGCCAACCGATGCGCTGCCCTCGTGTGTTTCGAGCCGCTTCGCCCAGGTGTTGCCATAGCGGCAAATCAGCGCCGGCCGGGCCTTCGTCCGCAAGCTCGGCACTCAGCGGATAGGGGGCGAAGAACACGCCGCTGATGGGTTGGTGGCGCTGCCGTTTTGCGAGCCCGCCAATCCAGCTAGCCAGCGGCGCGCTGCGGGCATCGAGGCGTTCCGAGAGTTCCGCTGCATAGCGATCGTCCGGGTTGCGGCTGAGTTGCGCGATGCTTCGATTGATCAGGCGATCGCGTACGGTCAGAAGCGCAGCTTCGATTGCTCCCGCTTCGGCTGAGCGCTGAAATTCGCAACCGATCACTGGCGTGGCGCCGTTCGTGACGCTATCGGTTTGTGCGACGTCGAGTACGTAGATCGGTGCGGACCAGTGCATTGTGTCTGCGATGCGCGCGAGGTTTACGCTATCGGCACGGGTGCCGCGGCGTTGTGCGGGCAGATCGGCGGTGCCGTCGAGGGTGAGCACGACCGCGTCGATAGGGCGGCGACGACGCAGTTTATAGAGCGCTTTCAGCCAACTCAGTTCGGGACAACCGTCCTTGTCCGTCTCGCTCCATAGCAATACGGCGTCTGGCCTGACGAGCCAGCCTCGCTCCGCCAGTTCGGGCAACAGCTTGCTGACCACTGCGCCGTCGCCGGTCAGCAGCAGCCACGACTGGCGATAGCGCCAGCGGAAACCGTTAAGGCTTCGCAGCGTTTGCCGAAGCTTCGCGTCCCACCGTAACGTAGGCTGGACCTCTGACGTTTTCTCAGCTCCCACTCGCGCAGCCGGATCACGCGTATAGCGCCGGCGGCGGGTCGATTGCCGCGCAAGCCATCGCCATGCTGCGAAGATGGGCGCCCGAGCCAGCAGCAGAATGGTGCCGATCAGCAGGACCGTTACGACTCGCAATTCCGGTGATGGGTGAAGGGCTTCGCCCTTGAATCCGACGATGATCGCCGCGATTGACGTCATCGCGCCGACAGCGAGCCCGTAGCCCAGAAATTTCCCAATACTCATCCGTTCCGTTCTCCGTCACTTTCCCGTTTCGCCGGTTGTGCCACAGCAAGCTGGAGCGCTCCGTCAAGGCTTGCCGTCAATTGCGGCTCGCCGGTGTGCGCCGCATGTTCGATTGCTAACGCCGCAACCAGCCACGGGGCCGCGACGCCCGCATCGCCCAGAGCCGTATCGATATTGCGAAAGCCCGGGAGTCCCTTGGTTTTCGACGCATTGAATTCCAAGTCAGACGCGCCCCGAATAAGCGCGGATCTGTCGTCCGGGCCAAGCGCGGCCTGCCAGATGTTGTTGACCTGATGCGGTCCGGCTAGCCCCCACAGCAAGGCACGCTCTATCGCGTTGGCGATCGGGTTCGCTCCCACCTCGACCGGTCTGTGCAGTTGTCCTTTCGTTTCAATGCCAACTCGTTCGGCGAGCGGCGCCCAGCCGAGCAACAATGCGACGGCAGCCTCAGCACTGCCCTCCGGAGGTTTCTCGTGCAATTGCACGGCCACGAACAACGCAAATTTTTCAAGTGACGGGCCACCCGGGATATCCAGCCACGCATCGAGCGCCATTAACCCGGATCCGTCCGGAAGCCAGCAAACCTCCGCTGGCCGATGGCCGAATTCCTGCCAGCACGCGAGCCACATTGCTTGGGCCTGTTTCCGATCGACATTGGCCGGCAGCCGCAGATAAACATCGAGCGGCACACGGGAAGGCAGGTTGTAAAGCTGATCGTCAATCAGATTCAGCAATTCGAAAAAGCAGGACCGATACCGGGTCAGATGCTCCGCGTCATCGATTACCGACAGCGATGTATGGCGAACAGACTTGCCTCCCGAGCGCGGCGGATGAGCCTCGAGCACGGCAGGCCCCTGCGCGATACGGCTGGCTACGCCCGAATTGCCGGGTTCGCACAGGTACGCAGAGGCGACGACTGCGAGGGGCTCGCTCGCGAACTGGATCGCTTCCGCACGATCGGCGCGGCACACTTCATCATCCGCGCGAAACCACTCGGCCTCCTCGTGGTAGTAGTGGCACCGCAGTCCGAATCCGGCACAGCCTGTCAGGGCGGGCAGCACGAGCAGGCGGGTCCAGAACCACGCGGTGCCGGTTGGTTCGGCCTTCGGCCACGTCAAGAGGGTGACCACCACGCTCGCGAGCATGAACGCAACGAATAGGAAAAGCCATAGGACCAGGTTCGGCGGGGTTGGCCGTTCGCTCTCCGGTCTCGGTACAGGCAGTTCCACTGGCATGCGGGTAGCGTCTTACACCAGACTCGAAATCAGTTTGCAACCACACATTGCGCGATAGCCGTGTCGCGCCAGCGATATGCCGTTGTTATTCATCTTGTCGTCGCCGTCGATTATCAGATTGGGCTTGATATCGTGCTTCGGACATGAAACTTCGTCGCCCTTGCGCGCCACATACCGGCCGCCGATGCGCATCGTTGTCGATGCGCTGATGACTTTGCCGCCGTGATCGGTGTCATCGCCGAAACGGATCAGATCAATCATTTGAATTAGCTCCTTGTTGGTTGATTTTCTATAGCTGTGTGTTCAGTACCTGAAGTACAGCGTGCCCATGCCCGGACGGTCACCCGGGCGACTCTGTTTTTTGCTGCGCGCGGGCAGATCAATGTTCTGTACGTCCTGCCAGCCCAGCGCAGAAAATACCGATTCCGCCATCCGTACGAACGGCATGAACTTCCATGACACGCTCAGCGCAATGAGACCGAGTAATGCAGTTCCTAGCCCCCCGCCCCCCGCGCAGCCGATAAGAACCCCATCCCATGGAACCTGTGGCTCCCCCAGACGACATGCCAAAACAAACGGAATAAACGCTATCACGGCGAGCAACGATGAGATGTACAACCAGTACCTGACCGAAGCTCTGAAATGCGCGCGCCGGCCCCGCGAACAATGAGGATGAAGCGCGATTATTCTGTCAGCATGCCTGAGTATCGCGAACGCCCAATAGCCATTGGCGCCGCGCTCGGCCAGCACTTCCACTTCATCACCTTCCGCGAACGGCGACCACGTGAGCACCCCTTCCACTTTCTCGCCATCAAGCTCGAACTCCACCTGATCGGCCTGCTCCCGCGTGCCGTTCATACCCGCCAGACCAATCGCGCCGCCCGATCCTCCCAGCGCCGCGGCAACTGCCGTAAGCCCCGCCCGCTGCCGCATGCCGTCGTTCAGCAGGAAGTCCCTGACGATGCGGGTCTTCCGGTAGTTCGTCATATTGCCGCGCAGCAGCACCGCGCGGGTTGTATTCGATTCGTTACTCATTCCACATCCCTGTCTTTGATACCGCTATGCCAGACAACGCGTCATCTTCCTTCAACCCCACCGCCACCAATGCCTTCTGAAACGCTTCACCCTGCTGCTTTGCCATCCTGTACTCCGGGTCAATACCGAATGCCGATTTTGCGCAGGCACCCTGCAGTTCGTTGGGTGAGAGCCACCAGATGAGAATCTGGATACCGACGATGACCACCTGCACCTCCCAAGTACCCAGAAATAGCAGCGCTCGCCCCACGATCAGCACCCCGGCGCGTTCGACTGCAACATCAACCGCAACTGTGCCGGCCGCAATGGCCACCCGCTCCGCAGTCGCAGCCACCACGCTCTCGCCCATGCGCTCAAGCAAGACCAGCTTCAACCTGCCACCAGTGACCTGACCGGCGATGCGTACCAGTAGGGGGGCGGATGTACTAAGACCCGACAGCATCGCGCCCGCACCGAGCATGCTCTTGGCCCCATACAAGAACATCACGCCGTACTGGCGCCTGTTGTATGCCGACGCGCCCTCAACCCCATCCAACGCCGCCCCCGCCCCCGCCGCCACAGCCCCAAACAACCCACCCAGCTCCGCCATAGCCTTCGCAGTCCGAACCAGATGCAGCGCATCCACCGGCTTAAGCGCAATCTGCGCTACCGCACCCGCCACCGAAAACGCTGCCGCAACAAGCTGCGCATACTCCTTACCGCTCTTGTCCGCCTGAGCTAGCAGCTTCATAAAGCTCGCGAGCTCAATCAGGCCAATCACACCCGCGAGCCCGACCTTGGCTCTAAGCTCGCCCCCTTGCTCGCCCGTCTTCAGCGCGGCCCACTGTTCCCGCACTACACGCGCGCCATTGGAATTCGCCACCGCATGACTCGCGGCCACGAACGATTCGGACGGTGTCCGCCCCGCGACCGACTGGTTCAGGAACTCCGAGAGGAACTGCGCGCGAATCTGCGGCTCGAACTGCGCCTGCTGCGCGACAAGCTGGACCGCGTCGTTGCCGTTCACACCCGCACGCGTCAGAAACACCATCCGGATCACCGACTCACCCACGCAGTTGCCCAACGCCTCGACATAGAATTGCTTGAAGAACCGGCTACCCGCCGTCACGATCAGCTTGTCGACCTCCGAGTCGTGCAACACCTTGTCGCCCGGCGTGACAGCAATGCCGACCGTCAACGGTTCCATCTTTTCGTAGAACTCGATGAAGTTCTTCAGCTTCTCGGATGCCTCCACAAACCACTTTGCGCCGTCTCCGCCTTTGTCGAGCAGCGTTTTCTTGTGCTTGCTCGCCACCGTCAAGGCCTGCTCCAGAGCCAGTTTCGGTTTCTTCTGGTTGCGCGCCACCACACGCCAGAGAATGCTCTCCGCCTTCGTCGGATGGAGATGGCTGATCAGCCTGTCAAGTACCGCTACGCCCTTTTCCTCCGAGTTCAATCCCAACACCGCGCTGCCGATCACGATCTCGTACGCCAGCCCGTCTGACGCGTTGCTCTCGTCATAGTCGCCTAGCGTGTCCAGAAACAGTTGCGCCGAGACCCACGTGTCGAGGTCTGGCGTGCGAGCGCCCTGCAAAGCTAGCGCGTCTGCCTGGATGCGTTGGTAAAGCTCACGAAACACGTCGACGCGCAGCGGCAGAGGCTTGCCCGGCTGATCCGGCGAAAGATACTTTTGATACGGCTTCCAGTCGTGTACGGTGCGCACCGGTGTTTCTCTTTCGATCGCGGTGTCGCGTCGCGCCGCTGCGCCCGGCTTCGCGTCGATGTACTTCTGCGCGTCGCCGATGACGTTCTCGCGAGCTTTCGCGTAGGCTTGCCGGGTCGCGGGATTCGCAGCCATCTGAGGGTTGCCCAACATCACCTGCATCTGCGTCAGCCGACGCTGATAGCTACCCGGCACGCCATTGCGGCCCATCCAGTCCAGGTCGTCGTAGTACTCGCTAACCTGACCACGTTGCGCGGGCGCAGCCTTGGCCATTGCCTGGGCGCGCGCGGCCATCAGCGCCTTCTGGTCGTACCAGCCCGTACTGCCGGGCAATGCCGCGCTATGCGCGAACGTCGCCGCGTGACGTGCATTGGCCTCAACCGCCTGATGCACCATATCGATGTTCTGCAGCGCGTCGATCTGCAACTCGCGCTCGTCCGCGTACTGCACGAGGCGAGCGTTGGCGTCATTGCGGAAACCGTTTAGCTGATGCACGATGCCAACGGCGTCCCACAACGCGAGCATCATCGGCTTCGACGAGGCCGCAGACGATTTACCCTGCGCGTATGCAACCAGTTGTGCGGAGGGTGCGAGCGAGGCACTCGCCTCCTTCCTGTTGTGCATGCTCCAGGGGTAACAACTCGAACAGGCTCGCAATCCGTCCTTTCTGTACGCCCCTTTGTCGCCTGAGCTGACCTGGTCGGGCAGACGGCTGTATGGCAAATGCACGGGCTCGGCTGTGGTACCGGTCACGGCGACACCCGGCGCGTATTCGATGACATGCTCGAGATTGCCCTGCGTCAGCAGGTCGACATGGCCGCCGGGGCTGGGTGCCTTGATCCATGCGGCAGGTTCGATCGGTTGCATACGCCCCTTGCGCAAGGCCACCGCGTCGGTGGCGCCAGAACTGCCGCCTCCCTTGTGCGCCGTACCGGCGTACCGCTCCAGCGTTTCGCGGCTCCATTTGTATTCGCTGAACGCAACCCAGACGGTGCCGCACTGCGCCGGCCGGTCGATCACGAAATACTGCTGCCGCAACGCGCTGTGGCCGCTGCGCGTGCACGCCTGAGGGGCGTCGAGATAACGTGCCGAATGCACGTCCGGCTGCTTCTGCAGGATGCCGTCGGGCGCGACCGAATAGACTTCCCAGTAGTGATTGCCGCGCGGCCCCTTCTCATAGAAGAGGTACACGAACCCCTTTCGCAGTCGGCGCAAGGCGTAGCGGCTTTCAGTGAGAGAGCAGTCCCTGACCCGCGCGCCGCTGAACGGTCCGAGATCGGGAGCGGTGAAATCCTTCGGCACCACTGCATAACGCGTCGCATACACGACCAGACCCGTCGCCTTGCACACATCGCACATGTCTTCGTTTTGAGCTGTCATTCACTACGCCTTCTGGAATCCTGGTTCGTCGGCTCCCGATGCCCGCACCTCGTGCCAGTCACGCTCGCTCACAGCGGCTGTCACTCGCGCGTAAAGCATGTCGGGCGCTACGTTTCGCAACGCGCGCCGAATCCGCGGGTGACCGTCGAAGTCCGGCCGTACACTCAGCGCGTGCCACGCGAACAAGACCAGGTCATCGTCATCGCTCAATCCATAGCCGCGCGCACGCTGCAAGGCATCCGCCAATTTCGTGAAAATCGCCAGACTCACCGGAATGCCCTCGTACCGCGCCCGGCTCCACGCACGATTGATGGCGCGGACATTCGCGAGGGCGTCCCATTGCGACGCGGTAAACGACAACCCCGTGCTTTCGGTCGCCGCCCCGGCTGACGCGTCACAACGATGGGCGCTGCAGCGTTGCCAGCGATCCACGACATACCAATCGTCCACCGGACCCAGTACCTGTCGCCGCTGTGCGGTCGAGCAAACCTGCCAGATGCCGTCGAATGCGGCGGGATCGTGAAGCCCGAGCAGGCAGCGGCCGCTGCGTGGGCGGCGTTGTAGCGCCACATGGCCGAGATGGGC
>OVEP011218254.1_pt1 | contig 24447 bp, 15 predicted proteins | sample 1779801 | NCBI WGS metagenome assembly OVEP01 (sample SAMEA3914791, study PRJEB12502) | metagenome | biome: forest; material: soil | place: Canada | collected 2011-07-03 | depth 0.1 m
GGAGCTGTGTAGACTGTCCTCCGTTGCCGCTCGCAAGACCGGCGCGCCGCCTTAGCTCAGTTGGCCAGAGCAACGCACTCGTAATGCGTAGGTCTCGGGTTCGAATCCCGAAGGCGGCTCAAGGAAACCCCAGGTCATAGCCTCTGACCTGGGGTTTTTGCATTTACTTGACCACTCCTGGCGGGCGAACCCGAGCGGATGCTCGGCGTGACGGCGGTGCCTGAACTTGCCCGCAACTTGCCCGGACCTGTGATGATCATGAAATTGGCCGTGCGCAGTTGGCTGAGGTGCCTCCACTGGAGCTTCTAGCGGCGGGTTTTGGCCAAGGTCCCGAAGGTGGAACGAGAGCCAGCTGGCCTGGCGCGCTGTGTAGCCCACGAAGATGCTCCCGTGTGGATGGGGCGGTAGCTTGATCGGCTTGCCTGTCTGGCTGGGTGGCGCAATTAGTGTCCGGAAGACGCATTGACGGTGGGGCGACAGCTCGGTGCAGCCATCGGACATCCCGAGGGACAGAAATGTGACAGATGTGCGATGGGCGGTCAGTGTGTGCTGTTGGGGAGGGATGGCGGTTCTAGGGTGGTTGCTGCCGTAGCGAGTCAGCGAAAGGCGCGCCCAGTGGATGCACAGAAGCCTGTCCGCATCGAGCTCACTCTTGTCCCCGATGGTGGCAAGGCGATGGACCCCGCACCGAACGGTGTCAGTATCGGTGCGGTTCAACTGCGTGACTGGCAGGTCGACCGCGTTGAAGCTCAGTCAGGTATGTACGAGGGATTTGATGTTCATCTCATCCGGATCAATTACGAACTGGAGTTGGAGCCGGGCTTGCCTGGGCTGCCCTGGTTCGAAGTCGCCTTCGAGTTCGTCGGCGAAGACGGTGAGGGGAAGGAACGCGTCAGCGTTATCGATGCTCTGCCGTTGGACGGGATGGCTGCGGACGTCCCCAAGGCGTACGGGCTCAACGGGTACTTGAACTTCATGCCGGTCGAGGACGGTGCGACCGCGCACGCAATGCTTCCGGCGGGCCGGGACAGGGTCGACATGTTCGGTGTCGGCGGACAGTGCGTGCGGTGGCGGCACGTCTCACTCGGCGACCAGGGCGTGCGGCCCGGCTCGTACCGGGCCTGGGTGGTGCTACTGACCACCGCCGGCCGGTCCGGGCAGGAAGTGGAGTTCTCTGCCCGGTACGACCTGGCGGTCGGCGCCGACAGTGGGTACTGGCCCACACAGCAGCCGGCCCGCTTCCGATTGGCGCTCATGGCTCCCACGGAAGGCTCGGTGGTCGTCAAGCCTTCAGCCTCGGTGGCTGCCACAGCCCGGGACCAGAGCGTGACGTACCACCCGTCGGCCTTCATCTGCTACGCGCACGACTCGGACCAGCACAAGGTCTACGCCAGGAGGTTCGGCGAAGTCCTGGTCAGGAACGGTGTCGACGTGCGCATGGACCAATGGGATGGCGGCTGGCGCAAGGACTGGGCGACTTGGGCGTGTCGTCTCATCAACAGCGTCGACTTCATCATCGTCCTGGCGTCTCCCATCTGCCGCGCGGCGTTCGACGGGGAGCTCGACAGCTCTTGCCATCAGGGGATTCAGAGCGAGGCTGCGCTGATCACCCAGAACCTGCATCGGTTCCGAGACCAATGGACGCGCAAGGTGCTCCCGGTCGCCCTGCCCAATGAGCGGCTGGAGCACATTCCCCGGATGCTGCTGCCGTGGACGGTGGATCACTACGACATCACCCGTCTGGACACCGAGGGCATCGACGATCTCCTGCGGGCGATGACCGGGGTGGCCCGGTACGCCCGGCCGCCGCTCGGCTCGCTGCCGCTCAGCGTCCTCAGGCCGCTGGCCGGCAGCGAGCACTGACCGGTAGCCGCTGCGTCAGGGCTCCTCCCCGGACGCTCGGTAGTCGGGGTGGTCCTCGTCGAGGATGGTTGCGATGTGCAGCGGTACGGGCATCTGCGTGCGGTCGTCCCAGGAGACGGCCTGCTCGCAGAGGCTCGCCGTGAGGCCCGCCAGCTGCTCGGGCGCCCATGACCCGGGATGGACCACCACGATCTCCTTGGCCGTGTACGAGTGCCAGGGCACGGTCAACCGGGAGGAGAGCCGGGCAGGAAGGGTCCAGCGGGTATAGCGTGCGCCGAGGTCACCGCCCTTGGCCTTGATCGATGCCGAGCGGCCGGCGAAGAGCCAACAGTTCTGGTCGCCATCCACGAGCTGGTACACCTTCCGGTCAGGCGCGGCTGGTTGCTGCGAGTCCCTGGGCATGTTGGCTCTCTCGCTGCGGGTGACGGGGCGCCCGATCTCGCTGATCTCGCTGTTCAGGCGGACGACGGCGATATCGGCCCCCCTCTCGCGCAGGGTGTCCCCTGGAAGGTGTCCGGTGCCCAGGTGACCGTTCTGCAGTCCGGCCCAGATGGTCCTGGTCTCCATAGTGTCGACGAACAGCACCGTCGGCGTGCCGTCCGGATACAGGGCGAGCAGTCGGCTGAGCCTTTCCTCGACCACCTGGCGGGTCAGCTCGCCCTTCTCCTTGGTGCGGCCGAGGCGCACGGTACCGATGGCGCCGGAGTGGAAGTCCGAGACTCCCTGGGAACTGCGGACCCAGGCCTGTTGCCGGTCGCTGTGGACCAGCAGCCGACAGCGCGACAGTTCGTCGGGATCGAGGTACAGCCCGACCATGGTGAGCACCAGCGGTGTGCCGGCCTCGCCGGTCTGCTGCCTGCGTACGTGGATGCCCACCAACAGCGTCTTCCGCGAGAGCCCGAGCGGGCCGTGCGCGGCCACCACGGCTTCGAGCAGCCGGTCGTCCAGGACGCCGACGGCCCGCAGCAGGTCCCGCAGTGCGGCCCGAGCGGCATGCTTCATGGTTTCGGGATTTCGCCGAGCAGCCTTGTCCGGTAGTACGGCGGGCTCGGTCGCCAGGAACTGGGTGGGTGCACCCAGATGACCGAGCAGCCTGCGCAGGTGCGGCTTGGCGTCGAGCTCAGGACGCGGAGCGTCGGGGTGGTACTCGGTCTCCAACCAGACGGCGGCCGCCTGCTCCTCTGCGGCGGGCAGGCCCAGGGAGCCGAGGGCGGCCGCACGGTTCACCGTGGAGTGGGACAGCAGCTCCGGGCAGTGGCGGGCGACGACGTCCAAACGCGCGTTGACCGGAACGGCTGGCCCGCCGCCTTCCGGAGCCACCGGGCGGCCGGCCAGCTCCGAGAGCTCGGCTAGCATGCGTTCGCGGCCCCCGGGAGTGCTGTAGGCACAGACCAGGGTGATCTTTTGGAAGCCACTCGGGCCGACTGCGGTCGGTTGCAGGCCGTCGAGCGGATACCTGGTGACGCGCCGCGCGAGTCTGATCCGTTTGTCGGGTTCGTAGGACAGGGGGACCAGCGCGGGCAGCGTACGGACAATGTGTTCGTGCAGCCGGAGCATGAACCTGGGGCCCGGTCCACTGCCCAGCGCGTGGAACCTGCTCCTCGCCAGCAGCGGCCTGTAGTCCCCTGGGACAGAGGGAAGTTCGTGAGGGATCTGGAGCGCGGCGAGCTGGCACGCTTCGAGTACAGCCGTGACTGCGGGATCGAGGCGGCTGCGCCACTCGCCCGTCTCCTCGTCCAGGTAGCGCCGAAGGGGGAGTCTCAGGATGGGCGCGCCAGTCTCGCCGCGGTCGATCCATACGTTCTTGGCCCAGTTTCCTTGAGGTGAGACGCGGGACAGGTGGGCATCGAAGCAGAGGACTGGATCCTCGATCCCCGCCCGGGTGGTCAAGCGTGCGGTCACCCGGTGCATGCTGAAGGCGGTGCCGGCGCGGTTGACGAGCAGCTCCTGCGGGTTCCAGGCCAGCAGTGATCCGTCGGTGTCCATCCGCAGGGTGACCGGCGACCGGCCGTCTACCTGGAGCGGAGTGGCGGCCAGCTTCCGCATCACCTGCCACTCGGCTGTGCGAAAGGCCCAACCCGGCAGGAGCGGTACCTGTCCGGGGCGGGGCCGCACGAAATCCGCGAAGGACCGGTCCTGCTCGGGGACGGGTAGCAGCTCGGCCAGAGTGCTGGGGCTCTTCCCACCTCGGAGGTGCCCCTCCCAGGCCCGGACCGCGACCCTCAGCAGGCCGTCAAGGGCACCGTCGCTGGTGAGCAGCAGCATGCGGCTCCCGGTGCGCTGCTCTGCTTCGGCCAAGTCATGTTCGCCGAACAGTCTGACGGGCCGCCCGGTGGCGGCGATCAGGCCTGTGGCCAGGGCGGAGTAGCGCGGCCGACGTTGGCGCTCGTGCTTCGGCAGCCCCTCCCAAGCAGCTTGGAACTGCTCGGTGAGCGGATAGGCCGTGACTGTCCCCAGCACGGCCCCCAGATCCTGGCTGCGGATCCGGTAGGCGAGAGTGATCAGCATTGGACGTCTCCACGGCCGGCTTGTTCGGCATAGGTGAGGAAGGCGTCGAGGGTGGTGCCGTAGTAACGCTGCATAGCGGGCAGTACTCCTTCGTTCCGCCATTTGTCCCGTAGCGCGAGGAGGAGGGTGGCCAGGTCGGTGCCGCCTTCGGAGTCGAGCAGGGCACCGTCCACCAGGTGCAGGGCCGCTGCCGTGCCGCCGCGTCTGGCCCGGCCGATGAGTTGCACGGCTCCGTTGACGATCTCGGCGACGACTCCGAGCTTGACGTCGAGGGGCTGGGCCTGGAAGTAGGGCGGGTGCCGGATGATCTCGTCGAGGTACCACCCGGCCAGGCTCCGCCGCTCCGCCAGCAGAGCCTGTGGGTCGCTGGACGGGCCGCGGTGTTCGGCCAGGGCCCGCGCCTGGATGTGTGCGACGAGTTCCGCGGGTTCGTCGATCAGCGGGATCGGTCTGATGATGAGCCATACCGATCCCAGAGCAGACCGGTTACCCTCCCCGATGATGTTCACCCCCCGTTGCACCCGGGCCAGCGGGGCGATCAGGATCTCGGCTCCCTGGATCGCGGGGAAGGCCTCCAGCCGGTCGGCCGGAAGCTCCTGCCAGCGGCCCGCGTTGACCGCTGTCCGCTGGTCGTCGGGGTGGATCCCCGGCCGTACGGCGAGGCAGATGCGGCTGGCGGCGACTCCGGCTGTGGACAGCCCTTCGGCCACCTGCCGCGCCGAGGCGTAGGAGGTGGTGGCGAGCAGGACCCGGACCCGGTCCGGCTCCTCGATCCGCAGCCGATCCAGTTCGGTGTGCAGGTAGCGGTTCCACAGGGCCGTGGCGATCTGCCGGGTGGCCAGGTCGCGCGCCGCCCCGTCGAGCCCGGAGATGCGACGGGGCCGGTCGCGGGCGTCGTTGACCGGCGCGGGCAGGATTTGCACCGAGCCCGGATTGTCGTCCGCCACCGACCATTTGGGGGTGGTGTGCACGTGGTGGTGCGGCGCGCCGGGGAAGTAGGAAGTGGCGGACATCCCGAGTACGATCCGGCGGGTCCCGGCACGGGCCAAGGCGGTGACGTCACCGAGCCCCACTGTGTAGCTGTGCGGGTCCCCGCCGAACGCCGCGGTCGACAGGCGGGCCGGCTCGCCGCCGGTGTCGTCGTAGTACTCGGTGAAGGCGAACAGCAGCCGACCCAGCGGGCCGGTCGGTGTGGCGCGCCAGACGCCGTAGGGCGCCAGTGCATCCGCGATCTCCTGAGCGGATTCGACACCCATGTCGACCAGTTGGGCGTTGTCGGCCATCAGTCGGTGCAGGAACCGCCGAATCCGTTCGAGGATCGCGCGACGCAGGATCCGGTTCACCAGCACTGTCCGTTCCTCCTCCGGTACGTGCTCGGCCAATCGGTCGAGGGCGGTGCGTGCCGCGGCCAGGGCCAGACCCCCGGAGCCACCGGCTACCACTGACGCCAGGTGCTGTCGGACCTCGTCGAACGCCGGGGGTTCGCCCTGTTGGCGCGGCATCTCGTCCAGGAAGAGCGAGCGGAACATCTTCACCTCCTCAGCGTCGACCTGTTCGTGGTCGCGGCCGAACAGCCTGGCGGTCAGCCAGTTGTCCCAGCGGCGGGGCACCATCCAGTAGCGTCCCGGTCCGCGCGGGCGCCGCCCCTTGGCCGGTCCGGTACCGCCCAGCCGCTCGTAGGTCAGATGGCTCACATAGGTCTCGGACAGGTAGCGCAGGGTGAAGAACGCGTCGCGCACACCGCTGTCCACCTCGTCCTGGAGGCGGCCGGTGGCCTCCGCGAAGTCCTGGTCGAACCGGCGCAGCGGAGTGTTGGTCCGGCCGGCGTGGTCGAGGAGCAGGCTTCGGCCGGCCTGCTCGATGGCCGTGCTCTGGAAGACATCCACTTCGTCGATGACGACGATCTGGCAGCGTCGCAGCAGTAGCTCCTCCACGGTGAGCCGGTCGTCGCCGCCGGAACCGTCGTCAACCGGCGCCTGGATCTTCCCCAGCAGCAGGTTGGCGTGCGAGGTGACGATGACGTCCGCAGTGCAGGCCTGGCGGGCTGCTCGGAAGCGTCCGCAGCCGGTCCGCCATGGACAGGCGGCTGTTCTGCGCCTTCGCTCCCCGTCTTCGGTGGACACCTGGCGAAGCCTGGTGCATGGTTCGCGGCCGGGCTGCCACTGGTCGACTGCCGTACTGGAGTCGGCCACCGCGGCGAGCGCGCAGCCGTAGCCGAAACGGTCCCAGATCCAGTCCGCAGACGGGCCGTTCGAGGTGACCCGGGCGGCGGCTGTCTCGGCCACCCTGATCAGTGACCGGGGTGAGATCAGGGGCACCACTCCGCCTTCCGAGTGGATGCGGCACAGTGCCAGGGAACGTTCGATGCCGTGGACGGCTCGGACCACGTCGGCGTTGGTGGGCAGGACGAAGGCGACCGGGATTCCATGGTCGACGGCCCAGCAGGCGAAGGTCTCGACAAGGACGACCGACTTCCCGAATCCGGTGTAGGCGAGCAACTCGTTGAGGTCGCCCGCGCTCAGGTCCAGCCCCAGGACGCGATCGCCTCCATAGGAGCGGACCTGCGTGGCGAACCGTTGCACTGCCTCCACTCGGTGCGCGCTTCTGCCCTGCTGGCGCTCGCCATCGTCGATCAGTGCCGCGATCTGCTCCAACTCGTCAAAGGGGACACACTGTTCCGCCAGCGGAGGCGCGTCGCGGACGGCCGGGAGGGTCTGCCCGGTACTGAGGTGATGCGGAAGGATCTGGTGCCGGGCGTCGAGGTACAGCTGCCGGCGGCCATCCGCCCCGGGGATTCGGGTGGTGGTGGTGTACTGGCCCGCCCCGGCAGTGGGGGACAGCCGCTGCTTCGCCCTGTGCAGGTCGTCGAGTTCTCGCAGGAAGCCGTCGATGAAGGCAGGCAGCGGCATACCGGGATCGACGGCGATCAGGCCGTAACCGCCTCCTTGGTCTTGGTCATCGACCGCACGGCACCCGGGGATCTTGTCGGCGCGCAGCAGCCGCTCCAGGACCGAGCCGGCCGCTTTTGCGTTGGCCAGCTGGTTCGGGCGGTGACGAAGCAGGCGGGTGAACCGGCGTGCGTCCGCCTCGGCCAGGCCACGCCAGCCGGACCAGTCCGCGATATGGCCGTCCAGCACGTAGAGGACGTCGTCGCGAGTGGTCGTACGGTCGGATCCGCCGCTGTCCCCGATGGCGAAGAAGGCCGCCGCCAGCCCGATGGCGGCACCCATGACCCGGGGGAAAACCCGCTCGGAACCTTGTGCGGAGGTGTTCATGATGTCCTCAGCGCTCGTCGTACCTCGGTGTGGAACCTGGTCTCCGTGGTGACCTGGAGCGAGGGCAAGGCGGCCCTCAGGCTTCCCAGCTGGTGTTCGTGTGTCCTCGGCAGCAGGATCCGGGCCCGCGGCGGGCGGGATCGCAGGGCGGCGATGAGCCGGTGCGGTGAGCGGTACTCCTTGAGGTCGACCCGGAACTCCTGGCCGCCGGCGAGCACACGCAGGTCGTAGGAATCCTGGTCGGGCCAGAGCTCGACGGCTGCACCCCGCGCGGTGAGCTCGCGGGCGACTCGCAGCTCGCTGGCTCCGGGCACTACAACGAAGCGCCAGATGCCGAACTCCAGGCAACAGGAGTCGGCTGCCGACTGGGCCACCGGCCTGGGCCCGCGCGGTCTGCCTTCGTCGATCCGGGTCACAGTGGGGCGGGAACTGCGGGTCCTTCCCACAGCCAGCCGGTAGACGGCGGCATGTGGACGGTACCGGCAGCGTACGGTCGGGCCGGACACGGCCATCGGCCAGCGGCAGTCGGGGCAGGGCCACCACCAGGTCTCACCGCTCGCCGCGCGGTGGAGGTGCTCGCCTGGGATGTCGGCGTACCCCCGGCGAGGCGGGCGGACCCCGGTCTCGCTGATCAGTTCCTGGAGTTCGGCACGCGGGCCTGCCGGGTGCTCGATGAGGAAGCGCCGGGAGGCGACGTAGCTCTCCTGGCTTCTGCCTTCCCGCAACGTCTGGAAGGCCTCGTCCCGGATCTGGTCGGCATGCTGCCGGGTCCAACTCGGCAACCAGTCGACGGTCTCGGGCGGCCCTCCGACCGGGAGCGCGTATTCGCAGGCGAGGTCGTACGCATCCGCCGTGAGCTGGTCCGCAGCGTCCAACAGTACGGTCCGGGTGATCGTCTCGTCGCCGGCCGCCGCGACGACCGGCAGTTGGCCCAGGGGATGACGTAGGCAGTCGACGAGGTCGAGCGGGGTGGTCGGCCCTTGGCCGGGGCCGTGGGCCTCCATGACTACGCCGGTCATCCGGGCGACTTCACGCATCGCCTCCCGCTGCGACCGCCGGACCGTCCAGGCGTAGGCGGCGCGCAGCGCGGCAGCCACCACCCGGTGCGCGCGCTCGGGCGGGGCGTCCCGTGCGCCGGCCAGCCACTGGCTCATCGGCTGCTCCCCTCGGCCGTGTCGGGGCACCAACGGGTGTAGGGGCAGCTCTCGCAGACCTTCCCTGGACTGGCTGGGTAGCGGGAGTCGGCGTGCCAGGCGTGGACGTATCCCTCCAAGATCTGTCGCGCTCTGGTGACCTGGTCCGGTGCGGTGGCCTCGACCTCGGTAAGTACCGGGCCGCTGCTGGTCAGCCGCTCCAGTTCCACTCGGCAGGGGGTGTCCCCCGGCAGTACCCCCGCGTCAGCGAGCACCACGGCCAGGGCCAGTTGCGGGTAGCGCTCCAGTGGGTCCCCCTCGCTGAGTACCCTCGTGGTCTTGGTCTCCCGCAGAGTCCACTGCTCGGCCACCCGGTAGAGCAGGTCGGTCTTCGCGATCACGACGACATCGGCGTCGGGATCGTAGGCGGCGACCGCTCGTTCTGGTTGGAGTTCTGCGTCGGGGTGCTCCCGCACCGGGCAGACGAGGGCGTGGTCGCCGATCATCTGGGTGGTGAGCCTGGCCTCCAGCCCGGCCGCCGCTGAGACTTCGCAAGGGTCGTCCGGTGCGCGTGGGACGTCGTCCGGGGAACAGGGACGCTGCGGTGCGCGACTGTGCCGGCTCTCGATCCACGCGTGCACGGCTCTGCCGCGCTCCACCGCTTGACTGCCTTCGGCCGGTTCTGCCCTGGGCAGGAACAGGTCCTCCAGGTGGGCGCGGGCCGGACAGGCCTGGTAGGAGCGTCCGGTGGTCATCGACCAGGAGCGACGGGGCTGTCCGGAGTTGCTGATACCGAGGAGCCCAGGGCGGGACGGGACCGCAGGGCAGTCGGCGACCGTGGGGCACCGGCCGCAGTCCTCTCCGGGACGGTACGAGCCACCAGTGATCACCTTGCGCACGCGCGCTTCGACCCCGGCGTCATAGCGGGCGTACGCCTGGTCTGAAGTCCCCTCGAAGAGAACCTGATGGGACGCGTCGAGGCAGCCGATCTCCACCAGACGGATCCCGCGGGCGGGTTCGAACGCGCCGAGGGTCAGTGGTTTGGGACCCCACTTGGGGCCCAGCACCGGGCGTCCGCCGGCGAGGACGCCCACCGCGACCGCGATCTCGGCCTCGTCCCGGGGGCGATCGCGCACGGATCCGGTTCGCACCAGGCGCAGTTCGCGGACTCTGTGCCCGGCATAGCGTCGGCCGGTCACGATCTCCTCGTACACGTCGGGGTCGCCCGGCGCGCGCGGTGCCCGCTGCCTGGCCCAGGTGCGGGACATCGGTTCGAGTAGCGTGCCGCCGGGCAGCGCGGCCGAGGCGGCCAGGTAGCCGCGGACGGCGTGCTCGGTCCACTGGTCCAGCCCTGGATGGACTCGGCGCGCGGGGGAGGCCCGCCACTCCGCCAGAGCCTCGTCCAGGCTCCGCTCCCGGAACTCGACGAGGTCCAGCACGTCGTCCAGCGCGCGCAGCGTCGAGTCGAGCAGCGCGCGGCCGGCCCCGGGGCGGCGTGGCCGGGGCGCGGCAGGGCGGGTCTTGTCGGCCAACCGGTGCGGACACCGGCGTCCGTCGTCCCGGACGTTGGCCGGGGTTACCCGCACCGGGCCGGTGCTGTTCACCGGTACCGGGCGAGGTTCGTATGAACTACTCATGTCTCTTCACTTTGAAATACCAGGGAACGCGCCGTGCGTCCTGTATTCGCTGGTTCCCGCCCGGTCGGGGCGGCACGGCGTATCATTCACCTGACCCCTTTTCGGGGTTCGTGGATTTTGCGGACATCGGGGATTGCGGGTGGCACAATGAAGTTCCATGGGCTTTTTGTGGGCATCGACTCCTATGCTTCTGATTTCGTTCGGCTGAAATTTGCCATACGGGATGCGGTGGTGCTCGGCGCCCTTTTCGAGGACAATCTCGGCGGCGGCTGCACGGTCCTCCTCGGCGACGGCGCCACGAAGGAGGAATTCGTCGCGGAAATGGAGCGCCTGGCACAGGTCAGCACGGAGGAGGACCTGGTGGTGGTCACCTTCTCGGGCCACGGCGTCACCGGTGGCGCCCTGGCGATGTACGACACCGAGCGGGAGCGGACGGCCGAGACCTCGGTACCGCTGGACGAGTTCGCCCGGCTGGCTCAGCGGATCCGGAGTCGTGCCCTGCTCGTGGTCCTGGACTGCTGTTTCGCGGGCCATGCCGCGGACAAGCTGCTGCGGCTCCCGGCGGACGGTTACGTGAGCCGGGACGGCGCTGTCTCCGCCATGTCCGGACTCCACAGCCTCTACGCAGCCGGCCACATCGTGATCGCCGCCTCCGGACGGGACCAGCGGGCCTTCGAAGTGCCGGGCTTCCGGCACGGTCTGCTCAGCTATTACCTGATCCAGGGACTGCTGGGTGCTCCGGGCGCGGTTGAGGACGGCAGGATCTACCTGCTGAAACTGGCCCACTACGTGATCAAGAGCGTGAGTTCGCACAAGATCGAGCCGTTCTTGCCGAATCAGGAGCCGGTGCTCGGCGGCAGTGTCTCGAACCTGTCCTTGGAGCTGTTCCGGCCGGGCCCGCGCTACGTCGCCACCGCGGACGGCACCAGGCCGGAGCCGGCCAATGCGGACCTCTCCTCGCTTGCGGCGTACGGAATTCCGGGCTCGGTGCTGGACGTCTGGCGAGGGCGTGTCGGAAAGCTCAACCAGTTGCAGGTCGACGCCGTCAACGAGGGTGCGCTGCTGGAGGGCATTAATGTCCTCGTCGTTGCGCCGACGTCCACTGGCAAGACCATGGTGGGCGAAATGGCGGCCATGCGGGCGGTCGCCGAGGGCGGAAAGGCAGTCTTCCTGCTGCCGTCCAGGGCCCTGGTCAATGAGCAGTACGAGAACTTCCGTGCTCTCTACGGCTCTCTCGGAATCAGGGTGGTCCGGGCCACTGGTGAACTCAGGGACCAGATTTTCGACCTCGTTTCCAACCAGTACGAACTCGCAGTGCTCACCTACGAGAAATTTATCGGCCTGCTCCTCAAGAAACCCGAGCTGCTGGACGTGCGCGTCCTGGTTGTCGACGAGATCCAGTCCCTCTTCCTGCCCGGCCGGGGACCTTTGCTGGAGATCATGCTCACCTGGCTGAGAATGCGCAGCGATTCCATCGGAAAAACTCAGCTGGTGGGGCTCTCTGCAGTACTCGGGGAGCCGGGGGAACTCGCCAGGTGGCTTCGCGCGAGCCTGGTGACGGGTGCCCGCCGGGGTGTCCCGCTGCTTGAGGGCGTGATCGGTCCGGACGGCCGCTACCGGTACCGCGACCAGCAGGGCACAGAGGGGAGCGACCAACTGCTGGAGGCGAGGACCCTCCCTGAAACCGACGACGACGCCCTCGCGGTCGAGTTGCTGAGAAGGCTGGTCGGCGAAGGGGAGCAGGTCATCGTCTTCCGAGCCAAGCGTGCCCAGGCCTGCACGCTGGCTGGCCGGCTCGCCCGCACGCTGGGGCTGCCGGCCGCTACCCGGACGCTCGCGGCCCTGCCCGGTGGGGACGAAGGGCAGATCACGGACATGCTGCGTGCCTGTCTGAAGGGCGGCGTGGCCTTTCACATGACTGATCTGACGCTGGCGGAACGCCGCCTGCTGGAGCTGTCCTTCGGGAGCGAGGTACGGGTGCTGGTGGCCACGACCACCCTGGCCCAGGGCGTCAACCTGCCTGCGGATACCGTGGTCGTCTGCGAACTCGAACACCCCTCGTCGAGTGGGCTGCCGTACTCCGTCGCCGAGTACAAGAACATGGCTGGCCGCGCGGGCCGCACCGGTCTGGTCGACCGGGGCCGGACCATGGTCCTGGCGCGAGGAACCACTGATGCCGATCAGAAGTGGCAGCGGTATGTCCAGGGAGAACCCGAGGAGCCGCGCTCCGTTCTGCTGCTGTCGGCCGCTGATGCCCCGGCGGTCATCCTCGCCGCCTTGGCCGGACCGGTCGCTGCGAACCGACGCTGTACTCAGCGCGACGTCGAGGGGTTCCTGGCCGCTACCTTTGCCGCACACCAGGCCACCGCGGACGGTTCGGTCGCCCCGCTGCCGACCGCGGACGTCCGGTCCCTGGTGTCCCGGCTCATCGCCACCGGCTTCATCACCCGCACGCCGCCCGGACCGGAGGAGCTGCCGAGCGAGCTCGTCCTGACGGAGCTGGGCCGGCTCGCCATACAGAGCGGTTTGGGCGTCGGGTCCGTCTCCGCCGTGGCTGAGGCACTGGCGGCCGTGCCGGCCGAGCAGGTCGACCGGGCCACGCTGGTCTGCGCGGCCCAGCTCACTGCCGAGCTCGACGACCTGCGCTTCAGATGGCTGCCGCAACAGCACAACCGGGAGCGCGGGCGCATGGCCGAAGGGCTCAGGAAGCGCGGAGTGGCAGACCCGGTACTGCACAGACTCATGGGTGTCTCGTCGAGGGATGGCATCGGCATTGGTCATGCCCGGCGGAGCATTGCCTGCTTGATGTGGACGGAGGGCATCAGGGTGGCGGACATCGAGCGCGTCATCGGTGACTCGCGGAGGCGAACCAGGTCGGCCGTCCCGGGCCCTGTCCAGCAGACAGTACGCCGGGCTGCCGATGTGATCGGCACGGTCATCGACATCGCCGCCCACCTCCACCCGAGCGCCGACCTGGACGATCTGGCCGATACCCTGCCCATCCAGCTGGAACTGGGCATCGTCGCGGGACTGGTGCCCATCGCCCGGCATGCGCAGGCCGACCTCGTCCGGTCGGTCTACATCGACCTGGCGCGGGCCGGCCTGGTCTCCTATGCGGACATCCTCGCGGCGGCCCCGGATGACCTGCTCGCATCCCTCGGCGGCAACCGGAAGCGGGAGCGCATCGTCCGGGAGGCCGCGCAGGCCGCGCAGGCCGAGGCCGACGAGACCGACCTGCGGGACCTGCTCATGTCGCAGAGCTGAAGTCCGGCAGGCGTCGGGCCTGCTCCCGGATCGGTATCCGTGAGCAGGCCCGACCCGTCGGCTATGGGACGGCCGGTGGCACCGGGCCGCGTGCCCCAGCGCGACGGCCGCCGCACACTCGGCCAGCCGCTGGAGTGCCGCATCGACGTGCCGACGTGCGGTTCGCGGATCGCGGTCGAGACGCGCCGCGATCCGGCTGAGCCGCTGTCCGAACCGTTCGGCGCCGGAACCGTCCAAAGCGAGCGCCGTACGCGCGAGTTCGGCGGTCTCCGGGGGCAGCGCACGCACCCTCGCCAGCAGGTAGGCGACAAGCTTGGTGCGCTGCGCCTGCGGACCGTCGCCGACCGCCCCGGCGAGGTGGCACAGCGCATCGCCAGCGCGGGTCAGGGCAGCGGCATCGTCCAGGCCGAAGCCTCGGCGCAGGGCCTTGAGCCCGGCGAGCACCTCGGCTGCGGTGGGCTCCCCGGCCGACTCGGCAGGGCACCTCGGCAGGTCAACCGGCCAGGCGGACACGGGCCTCACCGAGCATGACCGGCTCCAGACCACCGTGCACGGCGTCGGCGCGCGTCCAGAGTTCAGCCGCCGTCTCCCGGTCCCCCGAGACCCGGCGGATATTGCCGAGACCGGTGAGCGCGCGCGCCTGCTCGTAGCGGCTTCCGCAACTCTCGGCCAAGGCGAGCGCCTCCTGGTAGCCGACGCCTGCGGCGACGTGGTTGCCCGACCGGAAGTGGGCCCATGCCGCGCAGTTCATGGACATGACGACGTCCAGATCCAGGGCCAGGTCCTGGAATGTCCTACGCGCCTCCAGCGCATGCTCCACAGCTGCCGCACAGAAGCCCAGCTCCGACTCCAGCAGGGCGATTCCGCGGAGCGCGATAGCGGCGTTGCGCCTGTTGCCGACCTTTCGGTAGTGGCCGAGCACGGTCCGCAGACCGGCCAGGGCATTCCCGCGGTCACCCAGGTACATCTCGGCCCAGGCCAGGTTGGAGATGGTGTTGAAGACCCCGTGCTGGTCGCCCAGTTGCCGGTACAGGTCCAAGGATTTCTGGTAGTAGCCGATGGCCACGGTGAGGTCTCCCCGGTCGGCGTGTGCGACACCCAGGTTGCCCAGGCTGATGGCCAGCCAGAACCGTGCCCCTGCTGTCTCTGCGGATTCGACTGCCAGCCGGTGTGTCTCGATCCACGGACCCCAGCGCTTCGCCAGGAAGAAGAACTCCCGCAGGGCGAATGCCAACTGCCAGCACATGGAATGCAGGCCGTGGTCTGCGGCGGCGCGGCACAGTGCCGCGAGGGAGCGCCACTCCGCTTCGATCCACCTCAGTCCGGCGGTGCGGTCGCGGAACGGCGGCGGCCCCATGGGGAAGTCGTCGAGGACGGCCGGTGGCCGGTAGCGGTGCGGAGTGAGCAGTTTGTCTGCGGCTACGGCGAGTCGCAGACAGTGTTCGAGCAGCCGTTGGAGCGCGCGTTGCTGCTCATCGGGCGCCACCTCCGGAAGGACCACGTACCGAGCGTATTGTCGGACCAGATCGTGCAGGGTGATGCGATCTGAGGACTCGTAGTCCACCAGGTGCGCATTGGCGAGGCCGTCCGTCAACAGCGCGGCGTGGTGCGGATCGATACCCGCCAGCGCGGCGACTGCCCGCAGGTCGACCCAAGGGCCGGGGTGCAGCGCAAGCAGTGCCAGCAGCCTGCGCTGTTCACCGGTCGCCTGATGGCAGCTCACCGTCAGCGCGGCGGTCACGTTGCGCTCCCCGTCGTCGAGCATCGGCAACCGGTGCAACTCGCGCGAAAGCCGCTGCTCGATATCGGCAGCTGTCTGTGTCGGTGTGCTGCGAATGCAGGCGGCGACGATCCGCAGTGCCAGTGGTAGTCGGCCGCAGTGCTCGGCGATCGCGCGGACGGTCCGCTCGGCCGCCTGCTCGGCTCGGGTTCCCCCGACTGCGCGCAGCAGTGCAACGGCGTCCGCACCGGCCAGCATTCCGATGGGCAGGTGTGCGGCCTCGTCCAGGGCCTTGAGACGAGTCCGGCTGGTGGCGACGATCTTGCAGCCGGATTCGCCGGACAGTAGCGGGGCGATCTCGGATGCGGTCCGGACATTGTCGAGGACGAGCACCATTCGCTTTCCCTGGACCTTCCTGCGCCACAGGTTCGCCAGCGCGTCCTGACGGGACGGCAGCTCATCCGCCGACATCCCCATGAGCCGTAGCAGGGATTCGATCACGTCCTGGGTGCGGCGGGCGGGGGTTTCGTCGAAATCAAAGTAGAAGCATCCGTCGGCGAAGGCCCCTGAAGCGTCCCAGGCTGCCCGAAGAGCCAAGGCGGTCTTGCCCGCGCCTGCCAGACCGCTGAGCACGAACACCGTGCTCCCGGAGGTGTCGGCGAGGTATTCGGCGATTCGGGAGAGTTCCTCGGAGCGTCCGACAAAATGAGCGGGAGCGGGCGGCAGTCCCATGGGGGCCTCCGCTGCCTCCACGGCGAGCAGCGCCGCCAGTTCGCCGTGCGCGCCCAGTACCCGGTCGCAGTCCGCGGCGAGCTGCGGGGTAGCGGTCTTCTGGTTCTTTTCGACTTTGCAGAGTTGGCTCTTGCTACAGGCGACCCGATGGGCGAGCTCGGTCTGACTGATGCCCTGTTCTATGCGCCTCCGGCGGAGTTCGCCGCCGAAGCTGATCCTGGTATTTCCCATGACGCCGATACCTCCGCGCTGTGATCCGCCGGCGGCCCCTGAGTCGGGGGTACACCCGAACCGGGAGTGCCGTGGATGGATTCGGGAACAGCATCCCACCTGGTGGAGTGGGATACCGCCGTTTCCGGTTTCCGTCGAGAATTGGAAACAGGAAACGCAGAATTTTTCCTGGCAGCCGCGCCGAGTGGCCGCGTGGGTGCACTGACCACCCGTCGGCGAACCCTGGCGGACGTTCCCGGCCCCGCGCGCCGGGTCGTGGTGATGGTCCAGGGTCGGCGTCTGGCCTCTCCGACATGGGGCTGGCCTCCTGGCTGCCATAGGCGTGGTGCCGGGACTTCACTATCTGAGGCAAGCAGGATGATCAGACGGCCATTCCGGTGCCCCGGAAAGCCATCTTGCGAGGAACCAGCTTCACGACGGCCTCGGCTGCCTCGTGCGCGAGGTCATCGAGGATCGACTGGTAGATGTCGCGGGTGACGTGCGCGTCGCTGTGGCCGAGCATCTCCGCGACGACACGGATGTCGATATCGGCTAGCAACGCAAGGGTGGCTGCGAGGTGGCGAAGGTCGTGGAGTCGGATCGGAGGGAGCCCTGCCTCATCGGCCAGGTGGGTGAACATGTCGCTGACCTTGGCGGGGCGCAGCCACGTCCCGTCCTCCGCTACGAAGATTCGCCCGGTGTCGGCCCAGCCTGATCCGAAACGGACCCGTTCCTCCTGCTGGGCCTTCTCGTGGCGTAGGAGGGCGTCGGTGGCGTCGTGAGGTCCTCCATGGCCTGCCGCCGTTGGGTGTTCTGCTCGATGATCTCCTGGTTGGTTGCTGCGATGCCCTCCTCACCCACCGCGGCACCCCTGATCGTCACGCGATTCACCAAGAGCCAGTGCCAGGCATGCCCGGACCGGCCCCGGTGCACCAGCTCCAGCGACGCCCGCAACGTGGGCTTTCCCCCACAGGAACCCCGTGACCTGCAAATCCGCGTCCGCACCGAGCATCAGACACCCGAATGGAAGGCCCGCTACGCGATCCGCTCCGGGGTGGAGGGCACCATCAACGAGTTCGCCCACGGCCACGGCACGCGCCGCTGCCGCTACCGCGGACAGCCGAAAGCCCACCTGCAACACGTACTCACAGCCATCGCCGTGAACATCGAACGACTCAGCAGCCAACCAGAGACCGAGAAGTCCTCTTCACCGAGATTGCCTACGGCCTTCCAGACCTTCCTGGACCAGCAGTCAATTCCCCGATCCAAGTCCTGGCGCACCCTCGGCACCTGACCTCGACCAACCAAGATCACCGACAGAGTCATGATGAGGACTGCAGAGGCGGCGCTCCTGCAGGGCCAGTTGCCTTCTGCTCCGGCTGCCCCGGGGGTCTGTGCGGCTCCGGGTAGTTCGGGGACCGTCAGGTAGATGGTCGGGTTGTCGCCAGTGATGGCGGCTTCGATTCAGGTTGCTGCCACGGACTGGTGGCCCGAGGCAGTGGGCCCGGTACCGAGTTCGGGGCTGGGGGTTGGGTCACGGACGGATCGTGGTGTTGTCGCCGGTGATGGCCGTGCCGATGGCCTGTGCGGCGATGGACCGCTCACCGGACGCGGTGATCGTCACCGCACCGGCCGCGGGAAGCTGGGCGGCCAGTTCGGTAAGCAACTGCGGATCCTCCCGTAGCGTCCGCTTGATCTGCTGGCGCAGTGCGGCCGCAGCATTGGCGTCCCCTGGCTCCTCGGCCGCCTCACGCACTGCCGCCTCCAGTTCCGGGCGCCCGGCCGGGCTCCGGCGCCGCCAGACCGCGTGCAATATGCGGCGCCCTGCGTTCGCCGTCGCTCCCATCGCAGCGTCCTCGGCCCGGGCCAGAACCCCCGCGCCATAGGCACCCAAGGCCGCGCTCAGATACGGCCCTGTCTGCTCCACGAACTGCACGATCTCCGCTTCCACAACGCACCTCTGAGTTCCTGTCATTGACTGCGGCCAACCATCAGGGTAGGACGCCCAGTCGGCGCGTACGCGGCAACTCTGCAATTCGCGGCCCGTCGATCGGCCTCACCCCGCGCGAGTCAAGCGAACACCTCCCTGCCCCTGGCACAGTCTGGCTGCACTCCCGACCATCAGGTCGCTGACCAGGGGAAACGGGGAACTTTCGCTGGAGTGCTAACTGTCCAGTCCCCGAAGCGGCCTACTTGGCTGAGTCGATCTTTGCGCGGATCTGTGCGACGAGTGGGTTCTCCGGGCCCAGGGCGGGCTCGACCCGGTCGAGGGCTGCGTGATAAAGGGCGATCGCCTTTCGGCGTGCACCCGCCTCCTGGTGGGTGTCCGCCAGGGTGAGTTGGGTGATCAGGACATTCGGGTGGTCGCCGAGGGTCTGCTGCCAATGGACGAGATTGGCTTCGTACAGTGGCAAGGCCAGATCGGGTCGGCCGTCGGACCGGTAGATCTCGGCCAGGTACTGCCGTTGCTCGAGTGTGTCCGGGTGGGTGGCGCCGAGTTCCTTTTCGGTGCGCGCGACGCTGTGTTGCAGCAGTTCGGTCGCTCGGGCGTGGTTGCCGGACCTGCCGTGGGCGCGGGCCAGCATGGCGGTGCAGTGAAGTGTTTGCGGGTGGGTACCGCCGAGTTCGTCCTTCACTTGCGCGCGGACGTCCTCCAGGACGGCGACTGCCTGTGCCGCGTTGCCGGACTCGAGGTGGGCGGCTGCCAGGTTCGTCCGGCCGGTGACGGTGCGCGGGTGGGTGGCGCCGAAGAGGCGGACGGCGCTGGGCACGGTGACTTCGAGGAGCTGGAGGGCGCGCCGGGCGTTGCCGACCGTGAGGTACGCGGTGGCCAGGTTGCTCCGGCACGCCACGGTGTGCGGATGGTCTTCGCCGAGCGACCGGACGCACCGTTCCAACGTCGTCTCTCCGAGGGTGACGGCACGTGCTGGAGCGTCGGTCAGGCGCAGGGCGTCGGCCAGACTGACGCAGTTGGCCAGGGTGTCGGGGTGGGAGTCGCCGAAGACCTGCTCGCACTGGGCGACGACGGTCTCGAACAGCGGGACGGCGCGAGCCGGGTCACCCGCTGCGAGGTGAGCCTTGGCGAGGCCGCTGCGGGTGGCGAGGGTGTGGGGGTGAGTCTCGCCGAGCAGCGCGGCACGGTGCTCGAGGACGGCGTCGTACTGGGCGATCGCCCGTTTGGTGTCGCCGGCGACCCGGTATGCCTCTGCCAGCCCGTTCCTGGTGCTCAGGGTCTGGGGGTGGGCGTCGCCGAGCAGGTGGGCGCTCTGCGCGGCTGCGGTCTCCAGCAGCGCGAGCGAACGGGGCGCGTGCCCGGCGTCCCGGTAGGCGCAGCCGAGGTTCGCGCGGACGGCGATGGTCTCCGGGTGCGCCTCGCCGTACACCTCCTCGCACCGGGCTAGGGCCGTTTCGAGGTGCTGCGCCGCCCAGTCGGGACGTCCGGCGATCACGTAGGCGTAGGCGAGGTTGTTCCGGCTGGTGATGGTGGCGGGATCGCTGTCGCCGAACGCCTGCTGCCGCTCGGCGAGGACGGCGGTGTACATCGGGATGGCGCGGTCCAGGTCGCCGGTGGCGAGGCAGGCCGCGGCCAGGTCGTTCCGGCTGCTCAAAGTGGCCGGATGAGCCGGTCCGAGCCACCGCTCGTACTGCGCCAGGGTCGCTTCGTGCAGGGGGATGGCGCGCTCCAGGTCGCCGGCGGCCTGGTACGTGCAGGCCAGCTCCTTGCAGCTGACGAGGGTGTCGGGGTGGTCGTTGCCGAGTGCCTGCTGGCGGCGGGCCAGGGTGGCCTCGTGGAGGGCGAGGGCGCGCTCCAGGTCACCGGCATCACGGTAGGAGTTGGCGAGGTTGGAGCTGACCGTGAGCGTCCCCGGGTGCGAGTCGCCGAGGACCCGCGCGTACTGGGCGCCCAACGGCTCGAGGATCGCAATGGACCGGCCGAAGTCCCTGGCGCCGTGGTAGGCGCCGGCCAGGTTCGCGCGGACCTTCATGGTGAGCTCGTGCGCGGACCCGGCGAGTGCTTCGCAGCCGGCCAGGGCCGCCGTGAGCAGCGGAACGGCCCGGGCGTCTTGGCCGAGGTCAGTGAGGTAGCTCGCAGCGCTCGCGTACCGTCCGGGGGGAAAGGTGTCCGAGTGTCCCTCAGGAGTGGTGGCTGCGAGCGCGACGAGGTGCGGAAGAAGCCGATCCCAGGCGGTGGACCGGCCAGAGCTGGGTGGTTCTGCAAGCGGCACGACCGCGGCGCACAGCAGCCGTTCGGCCTCCAGCCGGCCAGCCGGCGCTGTGCCACCGAGGGGCGACTGGTTCCGGAGGGTGGTCTGGACCAGTTGGTGGACGCTCACCGTGTCCTGGGTGAGGGAGACCATGCAGTAGACGCCAAGGATCCCAAGGGCCTCGTGGAGGTCGTCGCTGTCGTCGGCGATGGGGGCCAGCAGTTCCACCGGGATGTCGTCGGGCGCCAGCCACGCCAGCGTGGACAGGACTGAGACTGCCAGGGGGTTGCGCGCAGTGAGGGTGCTGATCGTCTGGCGCCAGATCCGGGCGACGGTGCGCTCCGGGTCGACACCGTCGGGAGCCTTGTCCAACGCGCCGACCAGCCTTCGGCGGTAGCGTTCCATGCCGATCGTCGGGTTCTGTGCGAGGTAGGCGCCTGCTTGCATCAACGCGATGGGGAGCTGCCCCAGGTCAGCGGCGAGCGCCCGGGCCTCCTGCATCTGACGGGGGGTCGGCGGAGTCCCGCCGAGCACGTGCTGACAGAGGAGCTCGCTCGCCGCGGCCAGGTCGAGTACGTCCAGGGACAACGTCGTGACGGAGGTCGGCCAGCCGGCCGCCCGCCTGCTGGTGGCGATGACGTACCCGTCCGGCGCGCCGATGTAGGGCTGCAGATCGGCCGGGTCTTCGACGTTGTCGAAGACCAGCAGCCAACCTGGATGCCACTGCAGCCACATCATCGCCCAGGCGGCGCGCTCCTCGGTAGACGCGCTGCCGGCCCACGCGGGGATCAGCCGCAGAGCGAGGTCGGCCAACGACTGCTCGATGCGGGCGGGCGATCCGGCGGCGATCCACCACGCCACGGTGTGGTCGCGACGGTGCCTATGGGCATACGCGAGTGCCAGGGTGCTCTTGCCGACGCCGCCGAGGCCCTGGACGACGGCAGTCCCGGCGGCCCGCTGCCCGGGCGCGCCGCGCAGCCAGCCCAGCGCGTCCGTGCGGCCGAAACACAACGGGAGCGGCGGCAGGTTGGTGAGCCCGGCAGGCGCCTGGACATCGCGCGCCGAGTTCAGCGACTCGGCCGTCAGAACGGTGACCGGGCCGGTGATCGCCGTCCCGATGCTGTGGGCGGAGACGGACCCAGGCCCTATCGCCTCGAAGGTGAAGTCCGTCACCGCAGGGGCCGCCGACTCCCGTCGCCAACGGTGGCCACCCACTGTTCTCTGCCGCTTCCGGGCGTGGTCCGGCCCGGAGGAGACTGCCACACCGACGGCCCGCTGCGTGCACTCATCTCAGTCCCCTCTCCGGGTCGGCCGGATGTCTCGCTCTCCAGCACGGAGCGTACGCGTTCCCCATGTCGGATTCAGTATCGGCCAGGCTGCGGCGGCGGGTGCTGGCCTGGAGTCTGGGCCTTCGTCACTCACACGACCGCCGATGTCGGGGTCGGCACGCTCCCCGCAGGAGCCAGTGGTCTCAACTGCGCTCTCAGTACCGTTCAGTGGTCGGCGATGCCTGGTGGCACGACCCACTCGGTGGGTTGGCCAGTGAGTGAGGCGATCATGTCGAAGTCGCCGTCGTAGTGGAGGACGGTCAGCCGGTTCAGTTCCGCTGTGGCGGCGATGAGAAGGTCGGGGAGTGACAGTGCCCGGTGGAAGCCCGCGTTGAGAGCGTGGCGCTGGACCTCCAGCGCGCGGGTGAAGGTGTTGTCGTCACTGGACAGGTAGTCGAAGGCACGGAGCCAGGTGCTGATGCGCGTTGCTTCCGCGCTGTCCCGGGCCGAGTGGATCATCTCGTACTCGGTGGGTTGGCAGACGGCGAGCAGATACCGCTCGTGGAGCGGATTCAGTACCTCTCTGACGCCGGGTTTCGTCCAGCGCGCGAGAGCGGACTTGTCGATCAGATAGCGGTCCTGCATCAGGCGGCCCGGCCGCCCTCGCGCTTGAGGGATCCATCGGCGTTGCGGGGGCCGGTGCTCTCGACGATCTCGCTGAAGTCGAGCTCGCCGGCGTCCATGGCGTCGAAGCCCTCCTGTCGCAGGTGCCGTTTGACGGCGTCCTCCATAGCGAGCCGTACGGCTTGGGCCTTTGTCTTGGTGCCGAAAATGCGCATGGCCTCGGCGACCATGGTCTCGTCGAGGTCGATCACTGTTCTTGCCATGCTGGCCTCCTCGGGTTCTCAAGTATCTCAAACGATATCAGTATATCGCTGAAGGCGATATCGTTTGCCGTGCGGCGGGATATCCTGGGAACCGGATGTGGTCCAGGGGGCGGCTGCGGAACGCGGTCGGTTGGCTGCCCAGGTCCGCGGGGATGTCGTCAGTAGAGCTCCTCGTTCGGGTGAACCGGCGGCGTGCGGGGATTGCCTGTGTCCGCAGCGGTGACGCTCCTCTCGGGAGCGGATTCGGCTCTCATCGCAGAGACGGAGCTGGGGGCGGCGCGTTGGCTGAAGCTCATGAGACGTTCGACGGGGTGACCCTGCTGCGCACGTATGTGATGGCGCTGCCGCCCACGGTGGATCTGCGGACGGCCAACAAGATTCTTTCGATCGGGAGGAGCACCGGCTACCGCCTCGCGAAACAAGGCGAGTACCCGTGCAAGGTGCTGAGGCTTGGCATTACCCACCGAGTAGTGACCGCTGACCTTCAGCGTGTCCTGGCGCTGGGAGCGACAGAGGCGCCGGAGCTTGTAGCACCGCCGGTTCAAGTCGGCTCTCCTCGACGCACGGAGGCAATGCAGGGCTGCTGCTGTCATTGCGGATGCCGATGTCTGTCGGTTCCGTAGGGGGTGGATTGTGGAAGTTCGACAAGCGCCGTCCTCCGCTTCGGCCGACCGCGCGAGCAATGATCGCGGTGGCCGCTCGGAGGCTTCGCTGGCCTCCAGCGAAGCCTCTCCGGTGGACGGTCGGTGGACAGACGCCTTTGGACGGTGCAGTACAGGTCGGCACGGGTCAACCTGCTGCATGCGGTCTGACCAGCAAAGACATCATTACGCAGCACAACGCGGCACCCCGCAACATGATCGCTCATGGTCTCGTAATGCGTAGGTCTCGGGTTCGAATCCCGAAGGCGGCTCGCTCAAGGCCCAGGTCAGATAGCCTCTGACCTGGGCCTTTGTGATTACTTGAGCTGCCTGCGGCGGCGGGCCCGGGCTGCGCTGGCGTCCGTGGTCTCAGTTGCGGCAATGTGGGATGAGCTCGCAGCGGCGGAGTGGTCTTCCGGAGCGTGCTCGGGTCTGTTGCGGGGTGTGGGTGCGGCCGTTCGCGTGGGCTGCCGGGTCTGTCAGGCGGTCTGGCGGTCGAGGTGGGTGCGGATGAAGGTGCCGACGTCGTTCAGGGCTCGGGCGCCTTCGGCGAGGACGGCGGAGAATCCCTGGAAGACGTGGGGCGCGCCTGGGAACGTCTGCAAGGTGACGGCCACGTCGTCGTCAGCGGCCTTCGCGGCCAGCCGGACGGCGTCGTCGAGGAGGATCTCGAAGGTCCCGGTCTGGATGAGCAGCGGGGGAAGTCCGCGCAGGTCGGCGAAGAGGGGGCTGGCCAGGCGGGATCGGGGGTCCGTGCCCGCGAGGTAGTCGTCGGCGCGGGTGGACAGCGCCTCTCGGGTGAGGGCCGGGTCGAGGGCGGCCCTGGTCCGGTAGCTGCGGCCGGACTGGGTGAGGTCCGCCCAGGGGGAGAGGACGGCGGCCGCCGTCGGCTGGGGGAGCCCGGCTTCCTTGATCGCGATCAGGAGGGCCAGCGCGAGTCCCCCACCGGCGGACTCGCCGCTGACGGCGATCGACTCGGGCGGGACGCCGCGGTCGAGCAGCCCGCGGTAGGCCGCGAGGGCGTCGTCGACGGCCGCTGGGAAGGGGTGCTCCGGTGCGAGGCGGTAGTCCACGGTATAGACGGTGGTGCCGGCCCGGCGGGCG
>OVEP010013790.1_pt1 | contig 24088 bp, 19 predicted proteins | sample 1779801 | NCBI WGS metagenome assembly OVEP01 (sample SAMEA3914791, study PRJEB12502) | metagenome | biome: forest; material: soil | place: Canada | collected 2011-07-03 | depth 0.1 m
CGCCAATTCGTGGATGCAGACGCCGGCGGGCATTACGGTCCAGAACGGCAAGATCGTCGTGACCGACTACGCTGCCGCGATCTTCAATCCGGATATGGTCTGGGGCGTCACGCACATGTGGGTCGCGGCGATCGAAACCGGCATGTTCGTGATCGCCGGCATTTCCGCGTGGAACCTGTTCAAACGCCGCAATCCGGAATTCTTCGCGCGCTCATTCAAGATCGCCCTGCTGGTGCTCGTATTCGCCGCGCCGATCCAGATCTGGCTTGGCGATTCGAGCGGCGGCAGCGTATTCAAAACGCAGCCGGCAAAGGGCGCGGCGATCGAAGGCAACTGGATCACCAACAAGCCCGGCACCGGTGCGTCATGGTCGCTGCTCGCGTGGCCTAACCAGAAGGCGCAGCGCAACGACTGGTCGATTGAAGTGCCGGGCATGCTGAGCATTCTCAGCACCCATACCCTGCATGGCCAGGTCAAAGGCCTCACCGATTTCCCGCCGGCCGACCAGCCGCCGATGATTCCGCTGCTGTATTACGCGTTCCGTGTGATGGCCGGCATCGGCTTCGCGTTCATGGCGCTGGCGTTCTGGACGGCATACGTGCTGCGCAAGACGCGCGGCGACCTCGAGCGCCTGCTCGCTCAACGCAAGCTGCTGCTCGCATGGGTCCTGTGCATTCCCCTGCCCTATGCGGCGGTCGAGGCCGGCTGGATCGTGCGCGAGGTAGGCCGCCAGCCTTGGGTCGTGTACGGGCTGCTACGCACGAAAGACGCTGTGTCGAGTGTGGCGCCGACTTCGGTGACCCTGAGCATGGTGATGTTCTTTGCCTTCTACGTCGTGCTGCTGCTCACCTTCTTCGTGCTCGCGCGCAACTGGCTGCGCACCGGTCCCGATCTCACGTTGATCCCGCCCGCACCAGTCAAAGCCGAAGCAGCGGCGGCCGTCACCGGGTACTAACCCATTCCCGTTACGAGGACATCTCATGGACAACGCTATTCACACGACGCTCGCTTTCACCTGGTTCGGCCTGATCGGCCTGATGCTGGCGTTCTACGTGGTCACCGACGGCTTCGACCTCGGCATCGGCATACTCAGCCTGCTACGCACTCGCCGCGACGATCACGACGTGATGGTGCAGAGCATCGGCCACGTCTGGGACGCCAACGAAACGTGGCTCGTCGTGCTCGGCGGCGCGCTTTTCGGGGCGTTCCCCGAAGCCTATGCGCGGCTTTTGCAGGATCTGTACCTGCCGGTCATGGCGCTCATCGCAGGTCTGATCATGCGCGGCTCCGCCATCGAATTCCGCCATAGCGCGACGCACGGTCCACTGTGGGACAAGGTGTTCGGCATCGGCAGTCTCATCGCCGCGATCGCCCAGGGCGTGGTGCTCGGCAAGGTCATCATGGGACTCCTGCCGGGCGAACTGAGCGGCATGTTCGTCACCGTTTCGGCGGTCGGCGTGGTGGCCGGCTATTCATTGCTCGGCGCGACCTACCTCGTCAACAAGACCGTGGGCGCGCTCGAACAATGGGCGCGCCGTCTCGCCCTGCTGAGCGCCTTCGTCACGGTCGCCGCGGCCGCGCTGCTGACCGCCGCGACCTGGTTCATCAGCGAGGTCGGCCATGACCGCTGGACCCAGCGCGGCGTGTTTCATCTGCTGATCGGGCTCGGCGCGGTCGCGGCCTTCGCATTCGCCTACGTTGTAGGCTCGCTGTATCTGGGAAGATCGCGCGCCCCATTCCGCGCGTCGGTCGCCCTGTTCGGCGTGTCGTTCATCGGCCTCGCGGTCAGTCTCTTTCCCGACTTCATTCCGGGCAAGCTCGGCATTGTCGAAGCGGCATCCGACTCTTCGACACTCGTGTTCATGCTGATCGGGATCGGGCTCATCTTTCCGGTGATGATCGGCTACAACCTCTACCAGTACTACATCTTCCGCGGCAAGGTCATGGCCGGTTCACACGCGGCTGAGCGGCCATCGCACTAAGCGTCAGAGTCCAGCCCGGTGGCGGATACCAGCGCTTGCACAGCCTCAGATCAAGTCGGCGCCGGAACAGCCTGAAGCTGTAGCGCTCAGAGTGCGACGGCGTTGTCGAGCACGGTGCGCAGAATCATCGCACCGGAGTTGAGCGGCACGGGACGGCAGGGACGGGGCTTGTAGATCGCGTCGCCCGGCTGGATCGCTTGTCCGCTCATGGCGCAAACGCCGAACACGCGCGCGCGGCTTGCGTGCCAGACCTGATCACCATAGGAACAGCGGGTCGGGTCGCGCCATATGACCGTCGCGGTCGACTTCGACGGCCGGTCGATCACATGCACCTGGGTTTCAAAGCGTTTTCCCATGACCGGCAGGTCGCAATTCTTGCGGCCGTTCAGGGAGACCACCGCGACCAATTCGTTGACGCCGGCGTCGGTGTCGCCGGACAGGACGGACAGCAAACCGAGGGTTCGCATCCAGGGATCGGTGAAATTCGCATTCGCCAGCATGATTGCACTCCTGTTTCGGATAATCCAGTTGATCATCGAGGCGGCGCCAGAGAGGGTGTTCATCCAACAGAGCGATCGACATTCGCTTTCCTCCTCCAGCAAAATGGGGTCTCCCCTACCAGCCGTTTGAACACCGTCGTAAAGTGAGCCTGCGATCGGAAGCCGCAGCTCAGCGCGACGTCAAGCACGTTGTGTCTCGACTGGACCAGAAGATGTTGTGCGTGTTCGATCCGGCGTCGCAACAGGTATTCGTGCGGACGCATGCCGGTCGCGCGACGGAACTGCAAAGCGAAATGCATGCGGGTCAACCCCACGCTGCCGGCGATGTCCGCCAGCCCGATCGACTCGGACAGGTGCGCGTCGACGTATTCAATCGCACGGCTGAGCCGCCATGAAGGCAAGGCACTCCCTCCGCGGGTCTGCCGTTCGGCAACCGTGAAGTGACGTGCGATCACGCGCGATACGATGGCGAGACTGACGCTGTCGGTGAAGACCTTCCCGAGCGCGGCGTCGTCAGACTGCGACACGGCAAGCGCCTGACTGAGACGTTCGAGCGCAGGGTCGCGCACGAGCTTCGGATCGTCGATACGGATCTCGCCGGCATGCGAGTAGCCGAACACGTCTTCAAAGCATTCGCCGAGCACCTGCTGGGAGACGAATAGATGCAATACGTCGCCCGGCGACTCGAACACGGCGCTGCACGGCACCTCCGGTGCGGTAATTTGCACCGCGCCCGCCGTCACCCGCCCACGCACGAGCGTCCTGCCGGCGTGCACGAATGTCAGCGACGTGCACTTCAGGTTCATGGCAATGCAATGGCGCGCAGCGCTACCCGGATTGACGACCTCCAGCGGCTGGGCATCGGTACGGGTCCAGCGCGACACGAGAATATCGCTTCGTTGGCGTGCGTTCGCGTGATCGTCGCCGGGGGCACGCCATTGATGCTCCATGGCGATCGGGCTGCTCCGACTCCTCTGGACGACGTGCGCAGCGGGCAAAGTCAACGAGCTGATCATGATCTGGTCATCCGATTGAGTAGTGAGACGGTGTCCGGTTGATCCGGCACCGTGATGACTCCAAGGTATCGCACCGCAAATACGCCAACTAGCCCTACATACGGTTGCCCGCAATGACCAATGGTTGGGTCAACTCATATCCAGGTTTAGTCATACCCCCAACTGATGCGGACAACACGGCGCTCCGCCAGGCCGCCGCGAGCGCCAGAGCATGGGGATTAAGACGGGATAGAAACGGTTTTCTTGCCAGAAACGGTGAGCGACCTATACACAGGTATGAGATCGATGCCGGCCATGAGCGCGTGAACCACGCGCCAACAACGGACCGTCCGGCGCGATGCTCAGGTCCGCGCGTTGCGCGCCGCCGTCATGCCTTGCGGCGCCTTGATACCGAGCGCCTCCGCCTTCAGCACGAAGTCAGCGAGCGAACGTGCGCCCATCTTGCGCATCGCCTGACCGCGATGAATCTTGACGGTGATCTCGCTCAGATTCAATTCGCCCGCGATCTGCTTGTTCATCAGCCCGGCCGCGACAAAGGCCATGACTTCGCGCTCGCGCGCAGTCAACGACGCGTAGCAACTCCGCAGATCCGCGACGGACCGGCAGGCCGCGCGCCGCGCCTCGTCGCTCGCCAACGCGTTCGCGACAGCGTCCAGCATGTCCTGGTCACGAAACGGCTTGGCAAGAAAATCCTGCGCGCCGGCCTTCATGGCTTTGACGGTCATCGCGATATCGCCGTGCGCGGTCATGAAGACGATCGGCAAACCGAGTTGACTGGCCGCGATCTGCTCCTGCACCGCGAGTCCGCTTTGACCTTTGAGACGAACGTCGAGGATCAGACAGCTCGGTACGTCCGGCATGTCGTAGGCGAGGAATTCCTGTGCGGAGCCGAAGGTTTCGACGCCGAGCCCGACCGAACGCAACAGCGTGCTGACGGCCTCGCGCATCGACTCGTCGTCGTCCACGACATAGACCATGGTGCGGCCCGCGTTGCCGCCGGCATTGCTATGCACATCACTGCTCATGAGATATCCCTTCATCAACAGGCAGGATGAATTGCAGCACCGCGCCACCCGCAGCCGGCGATTCGGCCCAGATGCGGCCGCCGTGTGCCTCGACGATCGAACGGCAGATCGACAACCCCATCCCCATGCCCTCGGCCTTGGTTGTAAAAAACGTATTGAACAAACAGCCGCTGTTTTCCTCACTGATCCCCGTGCCCGAATCCTGCACGATCACCTGCGCATGCGTGTCGTCGAACCGGCGCGTGGCGATCCGGAGCTTGCGCGGCCCGCTCACGTCGGCCATCGCCTGGACGCTGTTCATGATCAGATTGATCAGTACCTGCTGCAGTTGCACACGATCGCAGCACGCCGTGGGCGGAGGCACCGCGAGGTCGACGGTCAGCTCGACACGGTGGCGCTCGAGTTCGAGGCGCATCAGTTCGATCGATTCGCCGACGATCCCGTTCAGATCCACCGCAACCGGCAAACGGTCGCGTTTTTTGGCCATCGAACGGATCCGCTGGATGACCTCGTCCGCGCGCTTCGCGTCGCGGATCATCTGCGCGACAGATTGCGCCGCTTCGTCGATCTCCGGTGTGGGACGGTTCAGCCAGCGCAATGCGGCACCGCCGCACGTCACGATCGCCGCGATCGGCTGCGTCACCTCGTGCGCAACCGAAGCAGCCAGCTCGCCGAGCGTGGTGATGCGCGTGACGTGAGCGAGTTCCGCGGTGGAGCGCGCGAGCGCTTCCTGAGCGAGCTTGAGCAGTTCGACCTGCTCGTGCAACAGCGTCGTCGCGGCCAGGTTTCTCAATGTCAGGATCGACGTCGTGGCGATCGCCAGCAGGCTCACCGAGCACCGCGCAATCGCGCCGCCGGAATAAGCGCCATCGTGCGACATCAGGAAGCCGAGCAGCGTCAGCGCCACACAGCCCCACGCGGCGGCGAGCGTGGCCGGGCGGTTGCCGGCCGAGGCGACCAGCAGCACCACCACCACGTAGAACACGCCTACCGCGATATCAAGGGGAGTTAGCGCATCGATCCCGAACACGGCGAGCGCGATCACGGCGGCGAGCGTCGACACGACGCGGACGTCGGGACGCGCCGTGGGGGAAGCGCGCCGGCAATTTCTCATGGCGGGCGGATCAACAGGCCGCCAGCCGGCAATGGGCCAGAACGGAACAGACAGGCGTAGACATAAGCGTTCGAAGCGGCGTTCGTTGACGAATACCGGAAGCCTGTCCATCTGGATGACAGCCAGGATGGCTGTCAGGGCGCATGACACTCAGACCTACCGGTGACCGATAGCTTTTAAGCTGAATGTGATCATGCGCGAGCGCGCGTCAAACGCGTTACTTATTTTTCCTTAATCGTTCCAAATTCGCCGCTGCGCGGCACCGCCCCCGGCCGCCGCGCAAGCGCGTCCGTCAGTGCTTACCGTAGTCCTGGCGTGCCACCGGAACGGTGCGGACCTTCGTATACTGAAAAGCCGGAATCGACTTGACCGCGTCGCGCGTGGCGCCCGCCCACACGAGCTTGCCGTTCACAAAGTCCAGTTGCGACATCGGAATCGCGACGTCGTGCTGCGACACCCCGAGAAACTGATGAGCCGCCACGATCGCGAACGAGGCGGCGTTATCCGGCGCGATGATGATGTCGTGGAGCACCCCGACTTTCTCGCCACTGTCGTTATAGATGCTCTTGCCCAGCAAGCTCTTCGTGGCGCTCCAGCCTTCGACGATCAGCTGCGACTCCTCCACGCTGACGCCGATGGTCTGCGTGCCTGCGACCTGTGCGCTTGCCGACTGGCACACCGCACCAAACGCCGACGCGGCCAGAAATACAAGTGCCCACTTTGCCTTCATGATTATTTTCTCCGGGAAATACGTTGGTTTCAAAACGATAAATCGCAACCGGATGGCGGCGCTTGCGGTGCCGCGTGCCGGTGTCGCGCTGACCCTTACTTTGAACCGGTTGAGCTCGCGATGTTTTCGAATTCGCACGGTTTCGGCGTTTACATACTCAAATGTGGCGCCTTGCCTGCCGCCGCCAGATCAATCGCCGCGCCGAGGCCGCAGCGTCACCGTGCAGGTCATGCCCATCGCGAGCTTGACCCCGGCGGGAATCTGATCCAGATGAATCCGCACCGGCACACGCTGCGCGAGCCGCACCCACGTGAAGATCGGGTTGACGTCCGCCAGCAGATCCCCGTTGCTGGTTGGGTTATCCCGATCGGCGATACCGCTCGCCAGGCTGTCGACATGCCCCTGGATGTCCTTGCCGCCCGACATCAGCCGCACGACCGCCTGATCGCCGACATGCACGTGCGGCAGCTTCGTCTCTTCGAAATAGCCATAGACCCAGAACGAATGAGAGTCGATCAGCGCCATACGCGCGACGCCGGCGGTCGCGAAATCGCCGGGATACAGGTTCAGGTTGGTGATGTAGCCATCCGACGGCGCGTGCACTTCGCTGCGCGTCAGGTTGAGCAGCGCGGTCTGCCGCTCGACCACGGCGGCTTTGTACAGGGCTTCCGCCGCGCTATAGGCGGCGACGTCGGCGGAATAGGAGGAAGCGGACTGCCTCGCGAGCGACGCCGAATCTTGCCGGCTCTCGTCCGAGATCACATCGCCCGCGAGATGGGCCCGGCGCGCCGCCTGCGCGCGCTTCATCGCGAAGCTGGTTTCGCTGGCGGTCATCTGGGCTTTGGCCTGGGCCATCTGTGCCTGGGCCCGTTGAAGATCCGCGTCGGCTTGCGCGACGGCATAGTGGAAGCGAGCCGGATCGAGCACGAACAAAACGTCGCCCTGGCGTACTAACTGGTTGTCCTTCACGCGCACTTCGCTGACCAGCCCCGACACATCGGTTGCGACCTGCACGACCTTGGCGCGCACCCGGCCGTCCCGGGTCCACGGCGAAAACATATAGTCCAGCCACAGCATGCGAACCAGCACGATCGCCACCACGAGAAGAGTCAGCGTGAAACCTGCGCGCAGGATGGATTGCGTTTTCATCTTCGTTACCGGGCGTGAGCTGTCAGCGAATTCATGGGGACCTGGGGTGTTCAATGTTCATTGCCACAGCAGCAGCGACGCGCCGCTGAACATCGCGGCGAACAGCGCGACCCGGAATAGGCCGGGATGCCACGTATAGGCATAGAAACCGAGCCTGGCCAGCACCAGATCGAGGACGATAAACAGCAGCACACACCCCGCGAGAACCGGCAGCAGGCCAGGTACGAGCAAGGAAAACAGATCAATTTCGCCCGGCATCGTCCGCTCCTTGCAACACTTGGCCGGGCGGCGCCGATGCGAAGCCGCCACCCAGCTCCTTCATCAGGAGCGCCCATGAATCGAGGCGTTTGGCCTGGATCTGCGCGAGGCTCTCCTCCTGCTGCAATTGTTCGTTCTGCGCCGCCAGCACATTCAGGAATTCGGTAATGCCGCTGCGGTAGCCCGTATCGGCGAGCCGGAAGGATGCGCGCGCCGAATCGAGCGTGGCTTCAACCGACGCCTGCTGCTGCTCGAGCGAGCGCAGCGACACGACTTGCATCGCCACCGCCTGCATCGCATTCACCACACTCTGGTTGTACGCATCGACGGCGGCGTCGCGGGACGAGACGGCCACGCCGTAGTTGCCGCGCCGGCGTCCACCGTCGAAGATCGGCAGCGAAATCGCAGCGCCCACGCCGTGACCCATGCCGTCGCTGTTCACGAAGTTGAAGAAGCCGCCGAACGTCGCCGCGGAGCCCAGCGACGCGGTCGCCAGCAGATTGATGTCCGGATAAAAATCCGCGTGCGCGGCGTCGATGCCCTTATCCGCCGCGAGCACGCGCCAGCGCTCGGCCACCACATCCGGCCGGTGGCCGATCAGTTCGGCCGGCAGCGAGGCCGGCAACGCCACCGGCACGTTCAGCGCCAGGCTCGGACGGCGCAGCGAGTCGCCATAGCCCGGCCCCTGTCCGGCCAGACCGGCGATGCTCAGCCGCGTCAACGCGAGTTGCTGCTCCGCCTGCTGCACCCTCGTTGTGCTCATCGCGAACTGGGTCGACGCCTGACTGACTTCGAGTCGGCTGCCGACACCCGCGCGCCAGCGGCGCGTCGCGATGTCCAGCGTGCGCTGCTGTTCGTTCTGCACGGCATGGTAGACATCGAGCAAGGCGTACTGCAGTTCCAGTTGCACGTAACTGCGCACCACGGCGGTCTGCAGTTCGATTTCCGCGAAGCGTGCGTCCGCGGCGACTGCGTGCACAGTGTCGAGCGCGCCTTCGCGGATCGCGCGCGACTTGCCCCACAGATCCAGATCATAGGACAGGTCGGCCTCGATGCTGTTGCTCCACACCGTCGTGCCGCCGGGCGGCGCCGGCGTCGTGTAGCGGGCGTACCGTCTGCGCTCGAACGTGCCACCCGCATCGAGTTGCGGCAACGCGTTGGCGCCGGCGATCTGCGCCTGGAATCTCGCCTCGTCGATACGCGTTTCCACGGCGCGCAGGCCGGGGTTGCCGGCGGTGGCGTCCTGAACCAGCCTGTCCAGTTGCGGGTCGCGCCACTGCCGCCACCAGTCATCGACCGGCCATTTAGCATCTTGCTGGGTCGCGCGCAAGGCAGCGCCGGGGTCCAGCGTGGCCGGGTCGATCATCGACGCTTGCGTATGGATGCCGCCGCTGTTGATACATCCGCCCAACAGCCACGCACAGGCGAGTGCGGCGGCGGCCGATCGACGCGTGGCGGACACGCCCAGGCAGCGCGCTTTCATGCCCGCTGCCCCGCTGTTTGCCAGAGGGGCAAGGTGTCGTCCAGCAGCGCGAGCTCGGTGAAATGCAGCAGCGCCCGCATCCGGCAGTGCGTGAGCATCGCCGCATCGACCGCACTATGCTGCGCAAACGGCAGCGTATCCAGCGCCCGCCGCGTCGCGACCAGCGCGGCGTCGGCGGCCTGCGGCGTGACAGCGGCAAACACGTCGGCGAGCGCCGCCAGCCAGGCGGTCTGCACGTCGAGCCAGCCAGCCGGCAGTCTCTCTCCGAGCTGTTCGGTGTCCAGCCGCATCTGGATCATCGCGCGGCCGATCTCCAGCGCCGCGAACGCCCAACCAATCAGGTGATTGCGGTCCACTCGCGGATCGGCCGGCGCCGACGCGATCTGGATAATGAAATCACGCAGACTCAATTCGAACGTGTAGAGCAGATCGTCGAGCGCGTCGTCCCGCGCACTCTCCGATACCAGTGCGCGAATCTGTTTCAGGTATTGAGCCGAGATCCAGTCGCCCGCGCGCGGCACGATAATCGAAAACGCGGCGGCCGCCACCGCGATGCCGACCAGCAAGGCAAAGCCGGTGTCGAGGTAAGCGCTCGGGTTGTAGACGGTCGGATTCGATATGCCGACGATGAAGCAGAAATAGATGTTGAAACCAAGCCCGAGGATCGACGTTTTCGCGAACGTATTCACGTAGCTGCCGATCATCACGAAGATCGCAATCGATGCGGCGAGCAAGACAAAGCCATCGACGCGCGGCAGCAGAAAAAAGTTGAACGCGAACCCGGCAAGCCAGCCCGCGAGGCAACCACAGAATATCTGCCAGCTCGTACCGGCAGGGTTGGGCACGAGCGCAAACAGCGCGCTCGTAATCGCCACCGCGACGATCGCGCTCGATCCGCCCACCCATCCCGACGCGAGCCATGCCGAGCCGACCAGCATCACCGCCACGGCCGCACGCGTGCCGGCGATGAGCGCGGCCGTACGGTTGGCCGTCGCACGGGTTCTACCGATGCGGCCTATGGCATGGATCACCGACTGCGACCACGGCAGCCGATCGACCGCGCGTGCATCGACATAGTTTCTGCAATACAAGCGAAGATCGGCAATCGAAAAGAACAGCGCAGCGCCGGTGGTCGCCACGAACTGCCGCTGATGCGGCGACAGATCCGCGAGTGAATGGATCAGCCGGCCCAGTTGCGCGGGCAGCGCCTGCTCGAAGGCATCGAGACGGCTCGATAGTGTCTCGACCTGGTCGAGCGTGATCAGCTCGAGCTGCGCCTCGGCCGGCACGATCGCAAGCAGCGCGTCGATCAGTTCATCGACAGCCGCGATCGCACGCGGATCGGCCTCCACGGCGACGCGCGCCTTCAATTGATGCAATGCATGAATCCACGCGACCGTGTCGAGGAAACTCCTGTCGAGATCGAAAAAGACATGGCTGTGCAAGCGTATCGACGGGTCCTCGAATACCGCCCCGCTACGCAAACTTTCTACCCCGGCGCGCTCGCGAATCAGGTCGAGAAAGGTGTCGAAACCGACAACAGTCGTCGCGCGCCCAAGCATCTCATGCACTGCGTTCAACAGGTTCGTGAAGTTTCTGCGACTCGACGCGTAGAGCGCCGGCGTGACAGGCTGCGGCAACACCACCGCGCTGACAAGACTTGCACACACCACGCCGATCACCACTTCACTCACGGTAAACACGACGTTATCGAAAACGCCATAGGGATTGGACCAGGCCGGCATCGCCGTGATGGCCGTGCCGTAACCCGTCAGGACGAAGCCGTAGGATTGAAAATTGCGGTAGTACGATGCGCCGAATACACACGCACCGATCCACGCAGCCAGCGCGACAAAGAACAGCAGCGGCTGCTGCGGAAACAACGCGATGATCAACAGGCCGGCAAGACTGCCGCACACCATGCCAAGGCCGCGATAGAAACCGCGCGCGATCACCATGCCGCTTTGCTGGTGCATCATGACGATGACGACCGAGACCATGGCCGTGGCCGGCGTGCGAAGCTCCAGCCTCATGCACAGCCCCATCGCGAGGCTCACCGCGGCAGCCACCTTCGCGATGTGCACGAAGCGCGGGCCGTCGTCCTTCCAATACGTCTTCAGCTCGTCCAGCCATCGCGACGAGGCTGGGCTGTCCGTCAGCAAAGTCATAAGCCACTCGTCAGTTCTGCGTGCGGCCGGCGCAACTGGGTCTGTGCCAGCTCAACGATCTCGTCGCCTCTTTCTTTGACGATCGCCCGCGTTCAATCCGCCTAAGCTATTGGAGTGCCGCAAAAATGTCCTGAAGCGGACCTTAAAACACCTGAAGGTCGCATGTTGACAGGCCCGCGGAGAGGCGCGCCTCGGGGATGAGTCGGGCACGGATGGGTGCCGCCTAGCCGCGTTCCCCGATCGTTGCGCTCGGCGGTGCGTTGGAAGAATCCGCCACGGCAGGTGGGGCGGCCGGACCCTTGGCGCTGGCGGCGGCCTGCTCGCCGGCCGCCGCCGTGATCTGCAGCAAATGGGTAGCGGCTTTGAAATCGTCCCAGTCGAGGCCCTCGGTCAGTCTCGAGCAGGCCGACTTGAGGAGCTGGGCGGCCTGGGCGCTTCGGCCTTGCGCGTGCCAAAGCCGGCCGAGGCTGGTTGCGGTCCGCAATTGCAGCGAGCGGCAGCCTTGCATCAGCGATTCCTCCAGCGCCGCGACCAGGCACGCTTCCGCATCCCTTGCCACCACGATGGACGGGGACGCGCCCGTCTGCCCCATCAGCAGCAGTTCGCCGTGGATGCGCCTGAGTTCGCTGGCATACCAATGGTCGCCCGTTTCGTCACACTGAAGCAGCGCGTGCACGACGGCGGCAATGCCTTCGTCCCGCTGCCCGGAGCGGCCTAGCGCGTAGCTGTACTGCCCGGTGAGCATGGCGCGCGGCGCACCGAACTCGAGCGACTCCAGATCGTCCAGCGCCGCGCGGAAAGCCTGCAAACGCTCGGGTGACACGTCGTCCATCGAGCGCAGGTACTCATCGAAACAGCGACAGCACGCTTGCGCCACGCTCAAACCCGCGCGCGCCGACACCTCCTTGAGCAACGCGATCGCGTAGGCTGCCCGGTCCCGCTTGCCCGACAACAGCGCTAGCGGAACGAGCGCCTCGAGCAGCACATAACTCATGACCATCGCCTGCGGCTGATCGCAAGCAGCGACCACGCTATCCTCGGCAAGCCGCAGCGCCTGATCGCGGAAGCCTTGCAGCCACAGCACGCGCGCGAGCGTCGCGCAGCCGACGATCCGTTGATCGACGGACTGGCCCAGCGGCAGGTGCTGATACAGGCCGTCGCTTTGCCGCAGGAATTGTTCGAGCGACGCCCGGGCCTGCCGTTGATCGCCTGCGTAATGCGACGCGATGCCGAGCAGCCTGCAGCCGAGCACCGCACAGCCCCTGTCGCCCACCTCGGAAGCGAGCAACGCGAAGCGCCCGGCGAACGCCAGCGCATTGCGCGCCGCACCGGACGATTGACTCGCGTTCCACATGCCCCACAATGCGCGGGCTTCAAACGCAGGGTCCCCAAGCGCAATCGCCGAGGCGAGAACCTCGGACCAGATGCCGAAGGTTTCCTGGTTCGGTCCGTTGACGTAGACGAGGGCCGCCCCAAGCGCCGCCTTCAGTTGCATGCGCACACGGAGGTGGTGGGTCGAGCGCGAGCCATGGTGGGTCGCGGCGACGCTATCGAGGGCCCGCCGCGCCCATACGCAGCACTCGTCGACCAGCGAAAGTTCATACAGCAGGAACACGACTTTCACGGCCAGCGCTTCGCCCAGTGCTTCGTCGCCCTTCGGCGACAGGGTCCAACCCAGCGCCATGCGCAAGTCGTCGAGCAGCGCGCGCATCTGATGATGCCAGCCGTCGGCGAAGGCGCGCGCGGAGTCCGCGCGGCTCAGCGCTTCGCGCTCCAGCAGCGCAACGAAGTAACGCGCGTGATGGAACATGACGACGCGTTGCTCGCCGTTATCCTCGAGCTTCTGCATCGCGTACGCACGCGTGGTTTCCAGCAGGCGAAAACTCGTCCCGCCGCACTCCATACCCCTCACCAGCAACGATTTTTCAACCAGCCCCGACACCGCCGCGATCACCTCGAGTTCCCGCAATGCACCGTCGCTCACGACGGCGATCGCCGCGTCTATCGTGAAGCTGCTCGCGAAGATACCCAGCCGGCGCAACGTCGTGCGCTCGGCATCGTCGAGCAAGGCGTGGCTCCAGTCGAGCGTCGCCTTCAAGGTCTGGTGGCGCGGCAACGCAGTGCGATTGCCGCCGGTCAGCATGTTGAAACGGTCGTCGAGATGGCTTGCCAGTGTCGCGATACCGAGTATCGCCGCGCGCGCGGCTGCCAGTTCGATGGCCAACGGTATGCCGTCGAGCCGGCGGCATACGATGCCGGTCAGTTGAATGCTTCTTTCGTCCAGCGAGAAGCGCGCATCGATCGCGCGGGCGCGTGACAGGAATAACTCGACCGCGCTGCATTGCAGGACCTGCTGACTTGGCTCGTCCTGGGCGGGCACCTCCAGCGAAGCGACCCAATACAGGTGTTCGTCCACGACGCGCAGCGCCTCCCGGCTGGTTGCGAGCACACGCACCGCGGGCCCCGCGCTCAGGAGCGTCTCGGCAAGCTCGGCGGCGTGGCCGAGCACATGCTCGCAGTTGTCGAGCACGAACAGCGCGCTGCGCTCGCGGAATTCCTTGCTGATGCGCGCGAGCGTGAGCGGCCCGCTCGCCGGATTCACGCCGATGCTGGTCGCGAACGCCGCGAGGACGCTGCCCGCATCGGAGGCCGAGGCGAGCGCGACCAGATAGACGCCGTCTGGAAAGCGCCCCAGCGAACTGCGCGCGACTTCCACGGCGAGACGGGTCTTGCCGATGCCGCCCGAGCCGACGAGCGTCACGTGGCGGGCCGACGCGAGCGCCAGCGAAACATCGTCCAGCGCCTGGTCCCGGCCGATCAGCGCCGACAAATTGACAGGCAGGTTGTGAGGGACGTGCGCGACTTCCACGACGTCGTCGAGCTTGCCGCCATCTTCAGCGTTGCCGGAGGCCGCCGGCGACGAAGCCCGCGGAACCAGCCGGTAGCCTCGTCCGGACACGGTCTGTATCAGTCCGCGGCTTTCGCCCAGCATCTTGCGCAGCGCGGACATATGAACCTGAAGATTGTTCTCTTCAACGATCGCGTTCGGCCAGACCTGTTTGAGCATCTCGTTCTTCGACACCAGCCCGCCGTTCGCGGCGATCAGCACGGCCAGCATGTCGAACGCGCGGCTGCCGAGGCGCACAGGTTGCCCGTCGAGAATCACTTCCCGACGCTCAAGGTCTACCTGAAGCGGGCCAATGTGAATCATTACCTGAGCATCCCAAACACAGCGGACAAAGGAACAACTGGGGGAGGACCGAGGGGAGAACTGAGGCAAGAACACTCAGCGGCGGATCCCCCGGAGTCTAGAGCAGCGACGAATTCGCATGCGCGGAAAAATCTGAACGTACAGTTCAAAAATTTTGTACTAAGCGCATCCGCCCTGAGCGCGCGCGACATCGCCATCGGACGTTGCGCGCGCGTCCGACCTGCCTGCGGCACGCTCAGCAGGCGCTGCCGCCGGGCGCCCTCGCCTAGCCAGACCGGGGTAATCTTTGTATGATGCGTCCGAACATCTTGGGTACCGAACACACCATGCCGAGAAAAGGACCGACGGTCGACGCAGCGTCGAAGAGCGAGGTGCATGAGAACGAGAAGGGCATCACGCGCCGCCTTGCCCCCGAAGTACGCGAGCGCCAGATCGTGCTGAAGGCCGTCGACCACTTCGCCACACACGGATTCTCCGGCAGCACCCGCGAACTCGCGCGCCAACTCGGCGTGACACAACCGCTTCTGTACCGCTACTTTCCGAGCAAGGAAGCATTGATCGACCGCGTGTACGAAGAGGTCTATCAATGGGACACGAGTTGGGAATGCCTGATCAAAGACCGCTCCGTACCGATCCAGGAACGGATGGTCAGGTTCTACTCGGCGTATGCCGGCGTGATCCTGCGGCGCGAATGGATCCGGATTTTCATCTTCGCCGGCTTGACGCGCGAAGGCATCAACTCCAAATATCTGTCGCGGCTGCGCGAACGCGTGTTCCTGCCCGTCATGGCGGAAATCCGCTCGGCCTATGACCTCCCGGCATCGACCAGCACGAAGCAGCGCGACATCGACCTGGAGCTGATCTGGAGCCTGCACGCCAGCATCTTCTATCTCGGCGTGCGGAAATGGATCTACGGATTGCCGGTCAGCGACAACGTCGAAGACCACATCGCGCGCCAGGTCGACGCCTTCCTCAATGGCGTGCCTGAAGCGCTCAAGCACGCACCGAAAGCGTCCGGTAAGACCAAAGCCTAACGCTGGCCGGCACCACAGCCGGCCACTTGCTTCATCGCTCATTGCGCAGCCTCCTACGCGTTTCCAGGGTAAACACCGTCGTTACGCCGCTTTCTCCTGGCGATGAATTCACCTATTATTTATCCATCGATCACTTATCGAATGATAAATAGCATAGTAGGAGTTCCTGATGCCCGTGTCAAAACTTGCGCACTTCTCGATCCGCACGATGGATCTCGAGAAATCCTGTCGTTTCTACGAGCGGATTCTCGGTTTCAAGCGGGGCTACCGCCCGCCCTTCGATTTTCCGGGCGCGTGGCTTTACAAGGGGGGTGATGAGGCCGACTTCGGCACCGTTCACATCATTGGTGTCGATCCGGACAATCCCGCCGGGCTCACCGCCTATCTCGGCGACAAGGCACTGCCCGCCAGCGGGACCGGCACGGTCGACCACATCGCGTTTCTCGCGACGGGTGTCGAAGACATGTGGAAAACCTTGCAAGCGGAAGGCGTCGCCTGGCGCGATCGCACGGTGCCGAGCCTCGGTCTGCATCAGGTGTTTATCGAAGACCCGTCCGGCGTGACCATCGAACTGAATTTCCCCGCCGAAGAACTCACCGGTCTGGCCGAAGCCCATCCGGCCATCGATCGGGCACCCATCATCGTAGGAGAGTAAGCATGGCCAATCCTTCCACACGTTTAAAGGCGATCATCGTCGGTGGCTCACTGGGCGGCCTGTTTGCGGCCAATCTGCTGGTGCGCAACGGCTGGGATGTCGACATCTTCGAGCGCGTTCCCGAAGAACTGGCCGGCCGCGGCGCCGGCATCGTCACCCATCCCGAGTTATTCGACGCCATGACGGCAGCCGGGATTGCAATCGACGATTCGATCGGCGTCAAAGTGCAGTCGCGCGTGACCTTCGCGCAAAGCGGCGCGGTGTTGTCCGAGCGCGAACTGCCGCAGACCCTGACCGCGTGGGGCAAGATGTATCACGTGCTGCGCGCCGCGCTCCCCGATGTTCACTACCATGCCGGCGGCACGGTCGTTTCCGTGGAAGACGGCGCCGATCAGGCAAGCGTGTCGCTCAGCGACGGCACGGTATTGCGCGCGGACCTCGTGATTGCGGCGGACGGCTTCAAGTCGGCGATTCGCGAGCGGTTCCTGCCTGACGTGAAGCTTCAGTATGCCGGCTATGTCGCATGGCGCGGCCTGGTCGACGAAACGTCGCTGTCGCGCGCCACGCGCGAGGCGCTGTTCGACAAGTTCGCCTTCTGCCTGCCGCCGCGCGAACAGATTCTCGGCTATCCGGTTGCCGGCCAGGGCAACAGCACGACCCCGGGTGAACGCCGCTACAACTTCGTCTGGTATCGCGCGACGAGCGAAGACGTCCAGTTGCCGAACCTGCTGACCGATGAATCCGGCAAGCGCTGGGTGGGCGGCATTCCGCCAACGCTGATTCGCCGCGAGGTGCTCGCCGACATGGAGGAGGCGGCGCTCACGCTGCTCGCGCCGCAATTCGGCGAGGTGGTGACCAAATCGACGCAACCCCTCTTTCAACCCATCTTCGACCTCGAAGTGCCGCAGATGGCGTTCGGCCGGGTTGCCTTGCTGGGCGACGCGGCGTTCGTGGCGCGGCCGCACTGTGGCATGGGTGTCACCAAGGCCGCGAGCGACGCAATGGAGCTCGTCAGCGCGTTGAAGCGCCATGCAGACGTTCAGGAAGCACTGGCGGAATACAGCCGCGTGCGCACGCAAGTCGGCACGGCCATCGTCCAGCACGCACGCCATCTCGGCGCTTACATGCAGGCGCAATTGAAAAACGAGGTCGACCGTGAAATGGCCGAGCGTTATCGCACGCCCGATGCAGTGATGCGCGAAACCGCGGTACCTGCACGCTTTTAAATGTTCGTTGTGCTTGCGGCGGGTTCGCTCAACGGCTGCAGCACCGATAAGAAGTCGATTCGAAAGGAGACAAAGTGGAACATGGCGCCCCAACCTATCCGATGAGCGCGCAGCCCGTCGCCAGCGACCCGCCGCCCCCCGCCAATCCGCTGCTCGACGATCCGCGTTTTCGCGCACTCGTGCGAGCGCGACGCACCTTCTCGTGGACCCTCACGATCCTGATGCTGGCTGTGTACTTCGCCTTCATTCTCACGCTTGCGTTCGCACCGGCGCTGCTCGGCCGGCCGATCGTCGAGGGCTATCCGGCAACGTGGGGGATTCCGGTCGGCTTCGGCATGTTCGTCTTTACGTTCGCACTGGTCGCGGTGTATGTCGCGCGAGCCAATACCATCCAGGACCGCGCCGTGAATGAAATCCGGCAAGGAGCACGGCAATGAAACGCAATCCTCTATCGCATGGCCGGTTGTTAAGCGCGGCCCTGATCGGCGCCCTCACCGCCCTGCCCGCCGTCGCCGCCGAAACCGCGGCGCCGGCGCGCTCGCACAATCCGATCGCGATCGGCATGTTCCTGCTGTTCGTCGCGTCGACGCTGTTCATCACGCGCTGGGCGGCAAGAAAGAACCACAGCGTTGCCGACCACTATGCGGCCGGCGGCAAGATCACCGCCTTCCAGAACGGCTGGGCGATCGCCGGCGACTATATGTCCGCCGCTTCGCTGCTCGGCATTTCCGCGCTGGTTTTCACGAGCGGCTATGACGGTCTGATCTATTCAATCGGCTTTCTTGCCAGCTGGCCCATCATTCTCTTTCTGATTGCCGAGCCGCTGCGCAATCTCGGGCGCTATACGCTGGCCGACGTGGTGTCCTATCGGCTGCAACAGCGGCCGATCCGCGGCTTTGCCGCCTCGAGCTCGATCGTCATCGTGCTGCTCTATCTCGTCTCCCAGATGGTCGGCGCCGGCAAGCTGGTCGAATTGCTGTTCGGTTTCAACTATACGATCGCGGTCGTGATGGTCGGTGTCCTGATGGTGGTGTACGTGTTTTTCGGCGGCATGCTCGCCACGACATGGATTCAGATCATCAAGGCAGCCTTGCTGCTGGCAGGCGCCGCCTTCATGGCGTTCATGGTGCTCAGCCACTTCGGCTTCAGTCTGAATGCCCTCTTCGCGCAGGCGATCCTCGCCCATCCGAAGCATGCTGCGATCATGAGTCCGGGCGGCCTCGTGTCGGATCCGGTTTCCGCCGTTTCGCTCGGCTTGGCGTTGATCTTCGGCACGGCCGGATTGCCGCACATCCTGATGCGCTTTTTCACGGTGGGCGACGCAAAGGCCGCCCGAAAAAGCATTCTGTACGCAACGGGCATTGTCGGCATCGGCTACGCGCTGATCATTATCATCGGCTTCGGCACGATTGCGCTGGTTGCCACCGATCCGCAATATCACACGGCCTCCGGCGCCGTGATCGGCGGCGTGAATATGGTGGCCATCCATCTCGCGCACGCAGTGGGCGGCAACGTGTTTCTCGGCTTCATCTGCGCGGTCGCCTTCTCGACGATTCTCGCGGTTGTCGCGGGTCTGACGCTCGCCGGATCCTCGGCGGTCTCGCATGATCTGTACGCGAATGTGATTCGCCGCGGCGCCGCCACGGACCGCGAAGAACTGCACGTGTCGCGGATCACCACGCTGGTGCTCGGCGTGCTCGCGATTCTGCTGGGCATCGCCTTCGAGAAGCAGAACATCGCGTTCATCGTCAGTCTGACTTTCTCAATTGCGGCCAGCTCGAACTTTCCGGTGCTGCTTCTTTCGATTTACTGGCGCGGCCTGACCACGCGAGGCGCGGTGTTTGGCGGCTCGCTCGGGCTGATCACGGCGGTGACCCTGACGATACTCAGCCCGACAGTCTGGGTGCAGGTGCTTGGACACGCACATGCGATCTACCCGTACGAATACCCGGCGCTCTTCTCGATGATCGTTGCCTTCGCCGGCGTGTTCTTTTTCTCGATCACCGACCGATCGCCACGTGGCGCGCGTGAACGTGCGCTGTACGGCAACCAGCTCGTCGACTGCGAGCTCGGCATGGTGAAGCACGGGTAACGCTAAAAGCAGACTAAGGAGACTGATTCATGGATTGTATGTGTTGTGTTTCACCGAAACGCCGCAAGCTGCTCGGAACGATGGCCGCGCTTGCCGGCGGCCTCGCATCGGGACTGCCGGCGTCAGCCACGGCCACCGGCTCCATCGCCGGCAGCGCAGGCAGCGTCAGATCGATCGATGTTCACGCTCACTACTACCCGGAGAGCTACTGCGACCTGGTAGGCGGCGAGGGGCAGAAGTTCGGCGGCAAATTTACCCGCGACGCCAGCAACTTCAGCTTCCAGACGCCGGCCGGCGCACTGGGGCCGCTGCCGCTCAAGTTCATCAAGATCGATGAACGGCTCGCGGACATGGACGCGTCCGGGGTCGACATGCAGGCGCTTTCATTGAGCGTGCCGATGGCCTACTGGGCCGACCGGTCCTTCAATGCCAAGCTGGCGACGACGTGGAACGCGGCGGCGTCCGGCGTCCATCTGCAACACCCGACTCGCTTCGTGGTGTTGGCCACCCTGCCGATGCTCAATCCGCACGACGCGATCGACGAGCTCGAACGCGCGGCTGAGTTGCCAGGTGTCCGCGGGGTTTACATGGGGACCAACATCAACAACCGGGACCTCGACGATCCCTTGTTCGAACCGGTCTTCACGCGCATCGAGCAACTGGATCTGCCGGTGTTTCTGCATCCACAGCAGACGGTCGGCGGCTCGCGGCTGGGCGACTTCTATCTGAGCAACCTGCTGGGCAATCCGTTCGACACCGCGATCGCCGGTTCGCACCTGATACTCGGCGGCGTGATGGACCGTCATCCGAAGTTGCGCATTACCTTGCCGCATGCCGGTGGCGCGTTGCCGATCCTGATGGGCCGCATCGACGCGGGCTGGACGGTACGTCCGGAAACACGGCGGCTGGCGCAAAAGCCGAGCAGCTACCTGCGCCGTTTCAGCTATGACACGGTCTCGCATTCCGGACCGGTGCTGGACTTTCTGATTCAGAACATCGGCATCGACAGACTGGTGCTCGGCAGCGACTACTGCTTCGATATGGGCTATGAGCAGCCGGTCAGGTTCCTGGATCGTCTTGAATTGCCGCCGGAGCAAAAGAATCTGATTCTTGGCGGCAATGCAGCACAGTTGCTGAAGATCTGACGCGCATCGCCCTCCTCGGCCATGGAGGGCGCTCGCCCGCTCCGGCGATCCGGCGCTCCTGCGGTCCCGTGCTCCCGTAGAAAGCCTCCCAACCCCTACTCCACCCTATACGCGCGGATGAGCGGCGTGAATGCATTGATGAGTGCAGCACCCGTATGTAGGGATGGCGCGATCCCGCTGCTGAACGTATTGTCTTCACATCAGGCAAGACGTGTTGCCCAGTTCAACCGGATCCAGGCGTCAAGGAGTCAGTGGCTATGGACAGGCTTTTCAGCATGCGCGTATTCTCGCGGGTCGCGGAGACCGGCAACTTCAGCGTGGTTGCCAAACACATGGAATGCAGTGCCGGCAATATTTCTCGCGCAGTGGGGTCGCTCGAGGAGCATCTCCATACACGGTTGCTGCAACGAACGACGCGCCACGTCTCGCTTACCGAGTGCGGCGAGCGCTACTACCGCCGTTGCAAGAAGATTCTGGCCGACCTCGACGACGCGGAAGCCGAGGCTAGCGATGCCCACACGCTGCCGCGCGGCAGATTGAGAGTTCACGCCGTACCCGACATTGGTCTCACGCAGTTGACGTCCACCATCGTCGAATACCGGCAGGCCTTCCCGGCTGTCTCCGTCGATCTGAAACTGCTGCCACGCATGGCGAATCTGGTCGAGGACGAGTTCGATGTGTCGATCGTGTCGGCCTCGGCGCTGCCGGACTCTCGCAATGTGAGCAAGCTCATCGGACGCTGCGAGCGCACGCTGGTCGCGGCTCCGGACTATCTCGCGCGGCATCCCATTGCCACGGTGAACGACCTGCCTCACCACACGCTCATGCACACCAGTTCGAGCTTCGATCCGCCCTCCGGATGGCTGGCTGAGATCGCCGGGCATGCCCCGGCCACCGCGGAGCTAGCCGGGCAATTCGTGGTCAACAACATGCAGGCGCTCAGAGTCGCGCTGCTCGCGGGCGCCGGCGTCGGCGCGGTGCCCACTTATTCGGTCGTGGACGATATTAAAGAGGGAAAGCTCGTTCAGCTATTTCCCGAGTACCCGCTTCAAACAACCAACGTTTTTGTCATGTATCCGTCCCGTCGATTTGTCGACGCGAAGATAAAGACGTTCGTTGAATTCCTGACCGTGTCGTTAAAGGAAAAACTCGATCTGCGGATTGAGAATCTGGCGGCCGTCGATTCATCTGATCACCCATCCGAGCAACCCCAAGCAGAGCTGCAATACTGATCCTCGCCGCTCATCGAAAGCAAGTTGAATGAAATAGGTCATATAGCTGAAAGAAATAGATCATCTGATCCCTGGATCCGCCGAACCTGAACGAAAATTAATAATTGACGCCGACATTTCCGAGATAATCGCGCAGCAATGCTGATTATCACCCTCTCCCGCTTTTGGCAAAGCGAACTGGCGCGACTGTAGCGCGACGAACGGAGGTGACGGATCATGTTTAACGGTGCGGAAACGTCCGCCGCCACGGTAGCGCGGCAGAAGGACTCGCTGGGTTGTCTTTCGAATCAGTTGCATAAGGACCTGGAACTCAACACGGGTGAATTCACGTTTTATCGCAAATGCAAACGCCACGAGACGACCAGTGAAGTTGCAACCCCGGCTTCGGATCGCGGCTTCCTGATCGGCGTTTCGCTGGCAGCGGGCCATCGCAGGCGGATTCTTTCAGGGAAACGGTCTGCGTCGCACGATTTTGAAAAAGATTCGGTCTACATACGTAATTTTGAGGAAGACTACCGGGCCGACTTGCATGGCGTTTTCGATTTCGTGCTGGTTGAGTTGTCGCGCGCTTTTATTGCTAACGCCTGCTATGAGCGAAACGGCGCGGCCATCGAGGGCTTCTCGTCGCCGGCGGGCCGCAAGGACCCGATCTTCGGCCACCTCGCGCAAGTATTGGCGCTGACACTGGATAGCCAGAGCAAGGCAAGCCCACTCTTTGTCGAGCAACTGGGCGTGACGATCGGGACACATCTGCTCGACCAGTACGGCAATGCGCCGGCCCCGTCGAACAGGAAAAGCCCGCGGCTCTCGAACCTGCACGAAACGCGCGCCAAAGACATGCTGCTCGCGAAGGCGCAGGGCAACGTTTCGCTGGGTGAGATCGCGAGCGCCTGCAACCTGTCGCGCAGCTACTTCATCAAGGCGTTTCGTGAAACCACGCGGCGTACGCCGCATCAATGGTTGCTGGAACGGCGCATCGATCGCGCGCGCGAGTTGCTCAGGCATTCCAACGCGTCCCTGTCGGACATCGCCATCGCATGCGGTTTTTCCGATCAAAGCCACTTCACGCGAACCTTCTCGCAACTGGTCGGCACCCCGCCGGGCACGTGGCGCAGACAGACCGGAATCTGAACCAGCCACCGGCTCTTCGCGGCTTGATCGGAAGGTAGCTCGACCGGACAAGCGGCACCCCGGCTGCGCCCATAGACTTTCCTACAAAGCATCGCACTAACATGCAAGACACATCAGTCATGGAGCGGTACTTTCGAGCGTGCCAAACTCCGGCGCCGGCGACTGCCCCCCGCGCCGCCGGCACGCAAAATCTTTTCCGTGACTCGCTCACTGCTCCTGAACCTGAAAAAGTCATGATCGAATTAGGCCGCTTTCAGATCGATCTCGAGATGCGCACGCTGCAGCTGAACGGCGAAACCGTTCAGCTCGGATCCCGCGCTTTCGACATCCTTGCCGCCGTGGCTTCCGCCGATGGTCGTCTCGTCACGAAAGACGAGTTGATGAATATCGTCTGGCCGAATACCATCGTCGAAGAAAACAACATTCAGGTTCATCTGTCCGCACTACGCAAAGTACTCGGTCGGGACCGGGATCTGATTCTCACCGTGCCAGGACGCGGGTATCAGCTTCGCCAGCGCCGAACGAACGTCCTGTCCGACGAAGCCGGAGTACGGGCATCCGGCGTACGGGCATCCGGCATACGGGCATCCGGCATACGGGCGTCCGGCGTACAGGCATCCGCCTCGCGGGCGTGGCGCGCTCGCCGTCTCCCGACGCCTAAATCCGGACTGCTGGGGCGCGACCTCGCGGTCAGGCAAATCCGCGCGCTGCTGGAACAGACACATGTGTTGACGCTGGTGGGCGCCGGCGGCATTGGCAAAACGAGTGTCGCTGTCGAAGCAGCACACCATAGCTCGGCGGACTTTGAGGAGCCCGTCTGTTTTGTCGAACTGGCCCAGCTGACCACCGAGGAGGCCGTGCTCCGCGCCATTGTCGAGCGCTGCGGGCTGTCCGTGCCCGATCCGCAAGTCGATGTCGAACAGGTGGTGGCGGCCCT
>OVEP011218281.1_pt1 | contig 23614 bp, 24 predicted proteins | sample 1779801 | NCBI WGS metagenome assembly OVEP01 (sample SAMEA3914791, study PRJEB12502) | metagenome | biome: forest; material: soil | place: Canada | collected 2011-07-03 | depth 0.1 m
GGATAAGGATTTCAAGCAGCTGGATCTTAAGATCTGGCCTGACGGAGCATTTACCGTGTCGATTCTAGACATGGAGGAAAATGAATACATTCTGGATGACAGGCTAGGCTACCGCGTTCACACCGACTAGTCGTTGAATCCGCACCGACTAGTTATTTAGTGTGATGCTGGTACAGGAGTAAGCGCATTATTTATTCGTGTGGCTGCTCCTGTAGCGGCACCACGCTAAATCACTGATTATTATTTGGAGATTTACGCCGTGTCTGAGTTTGGTTTTGACGAAGAGCCTATTCCTGTCACGCTGGATGACGCAGAAGATTCGGAGATTAACGATAAGATTGACCGTCTTCGCGCAGCAATTTCGGCAGCCGAAGATCAGATGGCATCTAACCAGTTGAAGATTAAGGAAATTAATACCGAGATCGAACCGCTTAATGCTGAGGAAGAAATACTTCAGCGTAAGTTGGCTGAGATTAAGCGGCAGAAGAATGAAAGACGGCGCGAAGCAGATTTGCTCGCTAAGCAGCGCCGTGATTTGGAGAATGCGCAGAATGCGGCACAGCGTAAACTCCAGACTTTTCTGTCGGAAAAAGCTCTGCGAGATGAATATGAAAATCTCGCGCGTGAACTTGACGACCTCACCGCGAATGCAGCTTGGCGAGAATTTGCATATAACCACCAAATCGATGGTGCTCGCAGGCTTGCTAGTTCTAAGCGTGCTATTTGCGGTGATAAGCGCGGACTTGGTAAGACGCTCACGTCGCTAATCTATCTCGACATGGTTCGTTCTAAGAGGGTTGTTGTATTTACCCCGCGGGACGTTAGCGGTAACTTTTTGCGAGAGATTAAGCATTGGGCTCCGCGTCGACCTGTTATTAACATGGTCGGTATGACCAAGAATAAGCGTGACTTTTTGTACGATGCTATTCGTAACAACGAAGAGTTTACGATTGTTCTTAACTATGAGTCTTGGCGTCGCGATAGTTCTGTAATCGACGCTCTCATTGACATGCAGTTTGATACTGTCGTAATCGATGAGGCTCATAATCTTAAGAACGCAGAAGGTATGTCGTTCTTGGGTATGCGTCAGCTTGTATATGCCAAAAATAAGTGCCCGTTCTGCGGTGCGGGTCGTGGTGAATTTACGTACCAAAAGGGCAGCAGTGGTCAGATCATTAAGACCATGTGTGGTGTCTGCTTTACTGAAGATACTGCGGCTGATATGTTTTGCTCGGTTCAGAATGTATTGCCGATGTCTGGTACAACTATCATTAACCGTCCGCAGGATATTTGGCCGCTGCTTAATCTCATCGACCGTAAGACATTCCCGACTCTGTCTTATTTCTTGCAGGACTATGCATACAAGGATATGTATACCGGTAAGTGGCGTTTTGACCACGGCGGCCAAGAGCGATTGATTAAGTCGCTCGGATCTCGTTATATTGGCCGTACTCCGCAAACTGCTGGTGTTACATTCCCGCCGCAGGAAAACATTATCCATGAGATCGAGATGGATTACACGCAGTACGCTAAGCAGGTTCGTATCATGCGTGAGATTTACGACTTCGGCGCTATCCGTTTCGATAAGGATACTGTAATGCCGACGTATGTAAAGATCGCAGAGATTACGCGTCGTCGTCAGGCAGCAGTATGGCCAGCTGGTATTCAGCTTAAGGACGAAGACGGTAATGTTGTTAAGACTCTTGATGCTCACGAGAGTATCAAGTTGGATAAGGCGATGGAGCTTATCGGCACTATCGTTAACGAAGAAGAAGAATGTGTGGTGGTATTCAGTAAGTTCAAGGAAGCATTGAAGGAAATGGAACGTCGTTGTAATGATGCTGGTATCTCAGCAGTTCGTTACGACGGTGATACTCCGGAATACCGCCGCGAAGAAGTTCAGCTTGATTTCGATATCAAGTCTGCACCAGCTTTTGCAGATAAGAAGTGGAAGGTATTTCTTGGCCAGTACGATAGCGCCGCTACAGGTCTTAACCTAACCGCAGCGCGCCAGATGATTATTATAGACCGAGACTGGTCACCCGCGCGAGAAGATCAGGCAACTGGTCGTATTCAGCGGCTCGACTCTATTCACGATTCTATCGTCCATATTCTCCATCTTAATACTCTCGACTTTGAGAGGTTGGGTATCGATGAGTTTATGGCTGAGACGATGGATATCAAGGCCGATGCGATTAACGGATTCGAAGGCGCAAATGATCGGCAAGAAGAATTGTTCAGGCGAATGATGGGCGATGCCTAATCTTTGGATGGACGAAGCCGGTGAACAGTACGTAAAAGTTACATCGGATAAGCTACTCGAATACCTCGAAGAACGCCGTATGTTCGGTGAAGGTGACGACGAGTGGGCAACAATACTAGATATTCAAAAACAACTAGAGATTAATCAACACACAGTAGTCGGCATAATTATGTACAACTGGTTGCACGATAAGATTAAAGTTAAACCGAACGATGACGGTGATCTAATAGTCTGCATAGTCTGGTAACGCTGAGTGGAATTTTGACAACTAAACAGTGAGAACGTGTGCGTCCGGTCACAGTGGGCCAAGTCTTCACACAAGTCACACAAAGGCTCGCCAGTACCCCGGATGTATTTACCAAATCTTGACCTCGTTTACCCTGGTCTCAAGTTGCTTTTGGGCTTGACAGGGAGTACATTTGTCCTTGTGAACAGAGCAGAACTCTCTAGCCTGCTCTGTTCACCTCAGATTTGATCTGACCCCTATTTAATAGGCGCTAGTCGGATCTAATAGAGGTAGGCATATGTGCGTCGGGGAAGAAGCACATAACCGCCGATGGGCGGTGATACTGGTAGCACGTTAAAGAGCCAGTATCACCGCCTTTTATTATGCCTAAAAACCAGTAGTCTTTCCGTGATTACTATGCTAGAGTCATCCCATGAGTTGCATAGCCTGTCGCCAAGGTTTTACGTGGGAATGTCGAAAGCATGGTAATTGCGATGACGCTACTGATAACACATCAGTTAGTGTCCCTGATACGCCAGACGATTCTGAGGAAGATAATAATGAACAGTACATAGTTAAAACACAAGATGATTCGAAGCTAAAGGATCAGCAATCTACTGGCCGTAAACGCGCGGCTAAGATGTATCCTCTAGCTGAGGGTGCACCATGCGAATGGCAAGGTAAAAAGAATTGCGGTGGCGGATCTAATCCGATCACCGGTTGCTATTCTGGAACCCAGCAAGCAAGACATCATGGACCAGATAAAAACACACTTAATAACGAAAAGGGAAATGTACATCGAATCTGCCATAACTGCCACAATCGCTGGCATACTGATAATGATGCCGGTTATATTTGGGGTAGTAATTATCCTCTGCATAACCCTGTAGCGGCTACAAACGCTGAACTAGCTAACAACGAACTGTCTTGGATGAACCGAGATATTAAACCTGTGAAGGACTAATGAGCCCAGCAATTATTACACCGCGTGAGGTCAGCAATTCAGAAGCGATTACGCTTGCCGAATGTCAGCGCAAGTGGCTTTATCAGTATCACCCAGGATATCATCTGGAAGCCGTAACTGGTAACCAGAGTTTTGACCGGGGAACGGCCGTCCATACTATTCTGGAATCATTCTTCCGGGCATATATGGAAACATACGACTACGATTTTTCTGTAAATATCGCCATGCAGAAGCATGCGCTTATGATCGTAGAAGCTATGGGCACTGATATGGGTAAGGTCATCGCAGATCTTCACCTGCCGATTAAGCAATACTTCATTAACGAACGTGAGCGTATTCTCACCTGGGAAATTCTGGGTGTTGAATTGCTGCTCCGTGCACCACTCGCTTTCGGATTGGAAGCAGTCGGTAAGATTGACTTGCTCATCCGAATTAAGAGAGGTCCGTTTAAAGGCGAGACAATTCCTGTCGACCATAAGACTTGCTATAACTTCTGGTCTGAAGCAGAGTTGGAAGTTAATTCACAAGGTCCGCTCTATACTTACCTAGTGAAGCATAACTTTCCTGATCGCGTTGTGCAGCGCGTATTTTTCAATAACGTGCGCTGGCGTATCGTTGCTGATAAGGCAGAGATGTCCAAGATTCAGGTCCTGGATGTCCCAAAGATTTACCGTCAGAATATCCTTGCTAATCATGAGCGCCTTTCAGTACAGGTTGCTAATTGGCATGATCTGCCGGTGGAGGATGCACGGGAACGCGCAACCCGTTCACCTAATCCGTATGTGTGTAAGACTTGCACTATGCGGAAGCTTTGCCGCGCTGAATTGCTCGGCCAGGATACAAAGTCTTTGGTCGCAAACGAGTATCGTCCGAACTCGTACGGTTACAATAATCCGGAGGAAAACTAATTATGTCTGCCAAGATTGACTCGGCCGTGCTGAACGTTATCGCCGATTCTCTGGAGCGTATTCAGGGAGCGATTAACAACGAGTACAAGAAGGCTGAGCGTGACACGGTCGAGGACTCGATTTACTCTAAGCTGGATGATATCTTTTCGGCGGAGGTCGAAAACCTTCGGGACCTGGCAGACAATGATGAGGATGACGAGTCGTAAATGGTAGAGTTCAATAACGACGGAGCTGGGGTTAGCCAAACACAACTCGACTCCATTATGTCGGCAATGAAATCCGTAGAGGATGCGCCGCGTAATGCAGTCTGGGTTTTGTATGGCGACCCCGGCTCCGGCCGGACAGCACTAGCTGCATCTCTAAGTGACAAGAATATCCTACTCACAGTTGAAAAGGGTTTTACGTCACTCCAAAACACACCAGATCTTGCGCGCGTAACGCGAGTAGTTGAGTTGTCCGATGTTGGTGCTATTGGGCAGATCGATGCAATCGTAACAGCCATTAATGCTGGACAGATTGAATGCGACAATCTGATTCTGGATACGATGACTGGAATTTACGAGCGTAAAGTTCAGCAATCGCTAGTTCACCCAAAACACTCAACATATCGGCGTGATAACGAAGGTCTACCGTCCTGGCCTGATTATCAGTGGGCATTTCAGCAAGTGCGACCTATGCTACTCAAGCTCGTTAGGGCTAAGTGTATGGTGACTGTTATTTCCCACATTCGTTACCCGACACCAGAGCTTATTGCTAAAGGCGAGACTACTCGTCCGGACTTGGGTAAAGCCGTATTCCAGCTTCTAAACGAAGAGTGCGGCATTATCGCAAAGTGCTACCGTAATCCGAAGACCCGTGATTTTATGGTACGCACTCAGGGTTCTAGTAATGAGACTTGTAAGAGCTGGCTCGGTATGCCACCTGAAATGGCTCAAGGCGAATTCGCTAAGTACATCCGAAACTACCGGAATGGAATCTAAATCATGTCTGACGACTTTGGCGGTTTTTTTGATGGCGTTGATGATATCGAGGACGTGTCTAACGACCCGTTCTTCATGGAGGACGGGGTTTATCGCTGGAAGGTAGTCTCAGCCGAGGCTAAGAAGACCAACGCTGGAGATAAGACTGGGCTTAATGTTAAGCTCCAGTGTGTCGAGGGTGCTTATCGTGGTAACACCCAGTACTCTCCGTGGCGTCGTATTCCTTTCCGCACTGACGGAGATTTCGCATCTGGTTTTAATTCGGATGACGAAAGTACTCAGGCTGACACTATGGCCTCGTTCCGTAAGCTCCAGGCTCAGCTTCGTAAGGACTTCGAAGCTTACGGAGTCGGAGCAGATGAGCTGAAGACGATTAAGCCTGCCGACCTTATTGGTCGTGAGGTGATGGGCCGTATTCGTAATGAGACGCAGGATAATGGAGACACCTCGCGTCGTATCGTAGGACTTTATCCTGCGGATGAAGTTTCCGGCCCCGATGGTCAGGGTGGTTTCGGAGATTTCGCCAGCTCAACTGACGGCGGATTTAACGCCAATAAGACCAATGACGATGTTCCGTTTTAATCGCTAAGTAAGCCAGCAATTAGCCGCTACAGGGGTAGTTATAAACTTGCTACCCCTGTAGCGGCTCCTACTAAAGGCTCAGGGAAATGGTATGCCGTCTAAGTCTCCAATTAAAGAGTGCGAGGTATTTCTAAATTTCCTCTATGGTAAAGAGTCTGGTTGGGTTTACGCACCGGTTAAGACTGCTGAGCAAGCATGGGTAAAGCACTGGTTTCAGTGGCCTGATCAACGAGAGAATCTAATCAGCCATGTTCTAAGCAATTCGGTTAACGATGTCTATATTGGGCCAGCGCTTTTTGAATCACAAGCTAATGCATTGGTTACTAACGTCCGTGGTAGTAATGTAGTATGGGCAGACTTTGACGGTAATGCTCCTACGGCCGCCGAGATTGCTAATGCTAAGCTCCCGCAACCCGCATTGCGAGTTCAGTCAAGTATTACAGGACATGAACACGTATACTGGAAACTGTCAGCTTTTGAGACAGACGTAAAAACATTCCAGGACATCAATAAGAATATTGCGTATGTACTTGATGCGGATCTTTCTGGCTGGGATGCTAGTCAGGTTCTGCGTCCGGTTGGTTCTGTAAATCATAAGCGTGGCGGAGCTACTGCCACGGTAATAAGCTTCAAGGAGACTAACAGCGATCCAGCCGAATTCTCGCGTATTCCATCGATTGAAAAAGTTCACTTCGATGAAGTGGCTTTTCGTGCGATGGGTAAAGTTCCGCCCATGCTTGCCACTGTATACAAATACACGTGGACGCAGCAAGAAATCAATATTCTACACAGAGAGGAATCACGTCCAGGTGAACTCACTGGGAAGCGTGGTCGACTTCTTTTTAGGTTGGCTTCTATCTGTGCTGAAAAAGGCATGCCAGATACCGACATCTATGCGATCATCTCAGGTAAGGATAAGCGCCCGGGATGGCATAAATTCTCGGAGCGATCAAACCCAGAACGAGCATACATCCGGCTAATCGATAAGGTTCGCCAGAGTCATCCTTATCGATCTGAAGCTGATAAGCTTTCTGGTTTTGATCGTGTTACGTTTAACCAGCACTTTGACGAAGACAATGCTGTAGAGTATATTCTAGAAGGTTATATCGCGCCCAACTCGCTCAACATTATTATGGGCAAGTCTACATCAGGCAAGACTAACTTTGCTATGCATATTGCAAGGAGTCTGGCTCTTGGAAAGGATGTGATGCGCTGGAAGAATGTTTCTGGTAAGTGTTCCAAAATGCTATATCTCTCATACGAGATGAACCGTATTGAGAATAGACTGCGTTTTGAGGATTGGGCTAAGCATTACAACGAGGCAGAGATTCGTCTAATCGATGAGAATCTTATTACATTTTATCCAAGTAACGATCCAGTTCGTTTTTACGTACTGGCTGATCAAGCGCGTATTATGGCCTTGATTGAAGTTGAGCGGCCGGGTGGAATTATTATCGACTCAGCATCGCTTGCAATTGCTCCAAATATGACGGATGAAGAATCTGCAAAGACGTCTATTGAGTTCATTAAGAACTTGATTAAGCGATACAATATCTTCGTCATCCTTATTCACCATCCGCGTAAATCGGTTCCTGGATCTAAGGCTAAGGATACTGATGTCGATGAGACGCATGGCGCGCAGGTAATCATTAACCAGGCCACCACCGCAGTAACACTATCTCGCATCTTCTTTGACGAAATGGTGGAAGCCGAAAAGCTTATCTCTGATATCTCATGGCGTAAGAATCGTCTTGGTGCTACTCCCCCAACATTCAGAGTTGAATTGCAAGCTGATCTAACATTCCGTGAATTTGGAGAACCAAAAGCTATTACAACATCTGGTCCTCCGAAAGCTTTGCCGCCCGCTCGTAGTTCTGGAAATAAAGACATACTGTCTAAACTCGCAGAGAAGAATACAACGTCTAAGAAGCCGAAGAAGACAGATGAATTCTGACTGGGAACGTATCCTTATTGAAGCCGCTACAGCACCAACACTAGCTGTAGATACAGAGGGTACAGAGATCAAAAATAAGAAAAATAACTACGAGGGTACAGACTATCGAGACGGTACGGGATTTGCTTACGGAATTTCGATCGCGTATCGATACGATGGAGAAGTTAAATCATATTATTTTCCAATCAAACATGAACGCGATAACGTACCAGACGAGGTATTTAAGCAACTTCAGATACTAATCCGTAACCATCCACGCATCGTATGTCACCATATGCAGCATGATATTGTTGCGCTGGAGACATTGGGTATTGAAGTTAGAGGTAATTTCTACTGTACTATGCTTATGGTACATTGGATCGATGAGAATCAAATCAACAAAGGACTAGAGGCAATAGCACTTAAATTGCTAGGCGAAGGTAAGGAGCGTAGTCCAGAATTTGAAGCGTGTTTGACTATCTTCGGATGGACACCTGCATTTCCATCCGAAGTTATGTCTAAGTATGCAGCCGTAGACGCAGATAGAACATTGCGCTGCTTCGAACTGATTCTTCCAGAATTCGTTAGGCAAGGTTTCGATGGCTGAAAATGAGCGTTGTGATTTTACAATGCTTTACGTAACTGAATGTGCACATTGCCAAGGACATAAGCACTGGGAGCAAAACACAGATGAAGATCTAGATTTCTTCGGATTGAATGCACCAATTACTCGTAATCCCTGGTTTGCGGCTAAATTTCCTGGTCACTGCTCAGAATGCGGATCACACTTCACAGCAGGTGGCCAGATTGCAAAAACTAGTTCTGGCTATATGTCTAGGGAGTGTTGTGGTTAATCTGTGGCAACGCGAACAGCAATTTATTGTTCTCATTAGCGAGATGATGAAGCGTGGAGTACGCGTAGACGTTCCATTTTCCCGTAAGAAACTCGCTATGGGAGATGCAGAACTTCATCGTATTATCAGAGAGCTAGGTGGACGTAAACCATCTGGTAATAATCTTAAAATAATGCTTATTGACGAACTTGGTCTGCCTGTAGTTCGTCGTACTCCACAGGGAAAGCCTAGTTTTGATAAACTAGCGCTTATTGAATACGACGAAATGTTGGAGCACCGTAATAATCCATTGGCACAGCATATTCGTGCGTATCGTGGATGGCAGAAGACTACCAGTACAAATTACTCAGCTTATCTTAAGCTTCTATCCCCCGACGGTCGTCTGCGCTGTCATTACAACCTTCATGGCGCAAGGACTGGACGGCTATCCTGTAGCGACCCTAATCTGCAAAATATCCCAAAGCTTGAAGACGAGAGTTCTAAGAAGCCTTGGAATTATGATGTAAAGCACGCATTCATCCCTGAGAATGGCTATACTCTACTTGAAGTTGACTTTTCTCAAATTGAATTCAGACTAGCTGCCGCATACGCTGATGAAGAATCACTGCTTGAAATCTTTAATACACCAGGTAGTGACATCTTTAAGAATATGTCAGAAGCTCTTGGCTACCCGCGTGTGACAATTAAAACTAAAGTATACGCAGGAAATTACGGAGCACAGCCTAAGAAAATTGCGTCTATCTTGGGTATTTCGCTACAGGAAGCAGACAACCTATTTCGTGTGTATAACGCGGAATATCCAAAGATGTTTCGCCTGGCCGAAGATGTTAACGAAAAGGCTAAGCGTAGCAAATATATTACGTACTGGACCGGCCGCCGACGTCATTTCCAGAACCCATACGAAGCTCGTAAGGCGTTTAATTCTTTGCTCCAAGGTGGAGGCGCTGAAATTGTTAAGTCTGCCATGATTCGCGTGTTTAACGAGATCGACGGCCCGGATTGCCGGATGCTATTGCAGGTTCATGACTCGATCGTATTCGAGATCAAAACCTCCCGACTTAACGAATTTCAAGAGCGTATCGTAGAGTGTATGTCACGTGTTACGGCCGATACAGGGATGTATGCATCTCACGCTCTAGAACGCGTAATTTTTCCTGTGGAGGCTAAGGTATGGGGAGCTTGATTGTTCTGGGAATTGACCCAGGACTAACTATTGGTATTGCTACAGTACGGGTGGAAAATGGCCGCATTAGTAGTAATGCAAAAATGCAAATCCAGTGGGGCAACGATTTCGTCAACTTTCTCGAAACCATTGCCACCACTGGATCTGAGTTTGTAGTTGTTATGGAGGATTTCGCACTACTCGAATCTAAGGCTGAAAGAGTAGCACGTAATAAGCGATCGCGTAAAATGGAAGCTGTGCAAGTTATTGGTGCTGTAAAGTTCTGGTGTGCAGTTAACAAGATCAAACTTGTATTGCAGGAACCATCTCTAAACCCAATGAACGCTAAGCATTCCGGCGTCGCCATTCCTACAAATCACTCCGTTTCACACAAAGTAATCGCATATAATCACGCTCATCATTATCTATTGTCCAATGGTATAATCAAACACCGGTTGCTAGACGAGGATTAATAACCATGCCGCCAAGGAAACGAGCTTCGTCAAAGCCATCGTTCTCAGCACGGGATCTTACCAATAAGCGTAAGATGGCACAGATTGCAGATATTTTCCAATTTGATGCCAATAGTTTTCAGAAGGCTGCCCGGGATACTGCCCCAGCAGTACACGAGGCTGACCTTAAAAAATCGATGGAAGCGGAGTCTGTACTACTATTCGTAGCAGTACATGGCAAGGGATTTAAGAGAAAGTTCTGCAAGCAGTGTGGTATGGAATTTCTTCACACCTACACTATCGTTGCGTTTTGTAGCGACGATTGCAGATCTAAGAGTCTGCGTGATCTGGGTATTCCGTGGAACCCAAACGCCAAGTCAGATATTGAGCGTTGGGATAATCGGATGCCGATGATTATCGGTCCGTACGGAACATTTGCAGTTGATAACTGGCTTGTATACAACCCAGAACAATTGGAGTTCGAGTTCGAATATCCGGAACCACCTAAGCCACCAGAACTTAGTGCCGAGGAGGAATTGGATAGGCTTTTGGCTGAGGATTAATCATCCGCCAAAATAATCATCACGTACAACCTGCTGGATCTCTGATGGATACCTCTTATTACGTTCCCGCAGCGTTGTACCCCCCCAAATGCCAGTCATATTAAATATGATGGCATAATCAAGACACTCGGCCGAAACCGGGCATCCCTGACAAAGTTGACGCGCTTCTCTAGTACTCTCGCCCTTTGCAGGGAAAAAGTTTTCGTGCGCGTCACTATTACGACATGAACCCTGAAGCATCCATTCCGGAGCCTTTAGCGGGTCTAGTGCCACCGTCATGGAACAACGATAAACCCCCTGGTCCATCCTGTCCATGAGATAACAGGCTGACCAGGGGGTTTTACTAAGTCTTTACTTACTCTACCTTAATAACATGTTCATAACAAACTTAGGGTAGCCTAAGTTTGATCTTTCAACCACTCTTCTCGTCAGTTGTCAACTCATTTAGCTGAGTCTCTATTGTAGCAAGCTCAGACTTAAGCTCTGCAATAATAGTGGACTCAGTAGGAGTAACAGGCTTAGGGGTCGGAGTTACCGGAGGCTTAGGCTCAGGCTTAGGCTCAGGCTTTACTGGAGGCTTAGCAGCTGCGGGAAATGCAGGCCACGAAAGCGGATCGATATGGTCGTTCCATGGAACCTGTGAATGCCCATACCAACCAGCATCCTTATCCCAGTTAGTAAGAGATCGTGAATCCCCAGATCCCTTCGGAATACCATCAGGCCATACATCAGGGATACCAAGGGACTTAACCCACGTGTGTAGAGAATCCCAGCCGCTACAGGGTGTCTCGGAAAGCTTCTCGTATACCTTCCCGTTATAATCGCAATACGGAAAGAATACAGCCTCAATCTGGATTACAAACTTACCCATACGGTTAGTCTGCTGTCCACTAGGGCCATTCATTACGGAAAGCGAACGAGACCACGCAGGAAAGAACTGCGCAAATTTACCGGTAAATGGGCACCAAAGAATATGTGGAGCAACACTAGCTCCGCCGTTCCTAAAGTAGCTAAGAAGCGACTCAAAAGGAACATGGGGGAGTGGCCTAGAAGCACTCGCAGTGCGGTCTGCTGTAATATGAGCAATGGCCTTAGCTGGTAGATTCTGCTGAAGAGAATTGGCGAGAATTTCTGAATTAGGATACTGAGCGACACCAGGCATCCACGCTTCGTACGAAGTCATTTACTTCTCTCCGTTAGTACTAGTCGGAGGATTGCTTACGACATTGACGGCCGCCGGATCAATCTTTTCGATATAAGCCTCGCCCTCACTAACGAGCTTGGCGTAATTCTGAGCCGTATCGTTCTTTTCGAAAATACTGCTAGTAAGTGCTCCATGAATAGCAACTAGAACAGTCAAGACGGCCGTAACAATAGCAGACCACGACTGGTTATTGCCGTGATTAGAACTTACGACATACTGCAATACAGCGGTCAATCCACCAGTCCACAAAACAGAGGAATTCTTAAAATTAATCTTCATCAAAACTTCCCGTTCAAGAATATCGCGGTGGCAACACCGACAATGATGGGTGCTATAATGCAAGATACGACGAGATGCGTAATGCGCCGTTGCGTCTCCTTGATTTCATCTAGAGCCGTATGTACTGTCTCGAATCTCTCATCCCATCCCTTTTCGACACCTTTAACATAGATAGCCAATTCAGGCACCGTCCTTGGAAGGTAGTCATGAGTCATCAATAGGCTCCGTATTTGGAGAGAATCGACTGTACATAATCGTACATGGACGGATATCCCCCATACGGAGTTTTATCGTTCATGTTCGCTACAGCGCCAGGACCACCATACCAAGCCGCAGCAGCTCCGGCCAGTCCATATTGATTCAGATATTTACCCAGCATATACTTAGCGATAGTGTCCTGATCACTATCGCTGGACATAAATTGCTGATTGGTAATCGAGTGTCCCAGAGCCTCTTGAGACCAACTAGGGATATTACTCTGTAGAATCTGATAAGCACCTTCTGCGCCGGATGGATTAGTTGCGGCATAGTTTCCATTAGATTCCTGAGATTTAATCGCGTTCATAAGTCGCGATAGTGAGTCAGTATCACCCCCTGTATCGGCTCCGTTATAGTAACTACTTCCCGGAGCATTGGCCAGTGTCGGATTTGGCAATACAATATTAGTCGGCTTTGGGTAAGTAAACTGTGGCTTAGGTGCCGTAAGTCCATTAGGCTGCTGCGATATTTGGTTTACATTATTCCAGAACTGCTGATTAATCGCTGGATCTACTGGAGTACTCACCAGGGCCTCACGATTGTTCCATTATAGTCACCAATTGGTGCTTCGATAATACCCTTCTGCGGATTATCAGCCTCGATAATCATGCCATTGCCCATATAAAGACCCACATGAGAATTAACGCCAATACCATTTGGATCGGCACTACCAGTATTATAAAAAATAAGATCTCCAGGCATCGCGTTATTAAGGCCCTTGATGACCGTACCAGATTTCGCCTGCTCATACGTCGTTCGTGGGATTTGATAACCCAGCTCGGAATAGATTTGTTGGACGAGTCCACTACAGTCGACACCTTTACTTAGACTAGTACCGCCCCACACATACGGTACTTTATTATTCATTGCGGTCATAGCCAATGCTACCGCCTGTGCGCCAGCGTTATTCGAAGTTGATCCAGCCGGTAGATAAGATGAATCGTAAGCCGCACCGGAATAGCTGACATTGTAACCAGCGTTTGCATTGATCGCATTCTGTTGCTGCTGATATTGTTGTGCATTTTGCGCACCTTGAAGCGCGTTACTACCAACCTGCGTAATTGTTCCTAGGTTAGTTAGCTGTTGCGAGTTATAATCAGAACTTTGAAGTGGCGAATTAGCCTGAACGCCGTAAGAGTTTGTATTCTTCTCTCCAGCAGCCATAGTATTGTATTGCGCTGCTACATTCTGTTGATTCTGAGATTGAGCTTGATTAAAGTTATTATCCGTGGTACTCATATCGTTCATGAGTCCATATTGCATCATAGATGCAGGATATTGACCAGCAAGCGTAGGATTAGAAGTAACAGCCGTAGAATCCCAAGGACTAGTACCAGGTTGTGCAGGCAAAGGCTTAGCGATCCCCAATCCACCGGATGGGGATTTTGGCATTTTAAGCCCCACGGTCGTCCCGGTTTGATCCGGTGTCTGCTGTGAAGCAGCATTACGGTAAGCACCGTAATAATTCATTAGGAAATCGTTAACACCCATTAGAAGCCCGTTCCAGCCTTAATCCTTTGGCTATTCTCGTAATCATCCATAGCTTGCTTAGTGTACTGGTCATCTTGACTAATACCAGCTGCGCCGAGGTAGTTCAAAAGCTTATCAATATTCAGTGTACCCGACGGCTGATCTGGATCGGTACTGGTAATGTTCGTAATTCCAGAATATTGCTGAACCTGGGGGATCTGCTTCAAAAGGTACTGTCCGTATCCCGACTTAGAAGTCATAATAGCACTTCCACCGAGGGTTTGGCCAGTGAGCAATTCTTCAGGAATACGGATGCCAGGATTAAGAAGACTGGACCATGCATTAGCTCGATCTGATTGATCCCCAGACGTCAATCCGCCGAGTTGTTCCAGAATATCCATGGATGGAATATTAGGTGTTACTGAAATATAGCCAGACTGCGCGTTTCCGAACAATGGTCCAATACCCTTATCCTGCAACCAGTTGGGAAATAGCGAATCTGTGGGAAATGGATCTGATTCGGTGGTAGTATTCGGATTCAAGGCCCCTGTAGCGGTTCCAGCTGCATACATAAGTCGAGGATACAGCGAAATTTTAGTAGGTCGCATAAGCAATGATTCCATAATAAGAGGCATTGCCTTACGAGACCAGCTATAAAATGGAAATATCCTACGAACTACGTTACGCTCAAAATTTGTAAGGTCAGTACCGTCAGGATGCCACTTACGTACATCAGTAGATGCCTTATCAGCAGCTTCTGAAAATGATGTGCGAGCGCCAGCTTTTTTCAGTGAATCGACAAAGTGCGAAATACGAATAAAATGCTCGCGTGTTTCGGCAGCCTGGTTTACAAAAGCGTGAACCCGGCCGTTAAAAGGTGCAAGCATTTTAGCCATGGCATCTTCTTCAGGAATATCTTCAATATGATTACCCGTAGGAAGTAGCCCATGCTGGAACATGTGTGTGTAGATCATATCGGCAGTAACATGCATGCCATTTTTAAGTGTGAGAATAATGTCTGAGCCTTTTGGAGCCGCTACAGGAGCAGTTCCGGCCGCCCGTGATATAGCGTTAGCTACCGCGTCTGATCCAGTAAGTTCCTCTGTGTTATCAAATGCTTGATACCGTCCCGCTTGAGCCTTCATTACCTTAAGAGCGGACGAGTAATTTGCTACATCTTCGTTTCCCGCCAGCCATGAAAGATAAACATCTCCCAATGCAGCCCTAACATGGTGCGCAGGAATATACATAGTGGCAGCTGTCTTATACTTACTTAGGACTTTATCTGCCAGACGGCCGAATTTACTGTTAGGCTTTTTGAAATCCTCCAGATTCTTAATGAACTGATTAACTTGTGCAGCCATATCGGAATCGAAATGAATTCCCTTAAGACGCGGGTGTTCAACTGAAGTTTTACCAATCGTACCGAATCTAGATCCAATTTCATCGAACATCTTAGCCTCACGCGTAGCGTGATTAACGGTATTCGAGAGCTGCATCATGAATTTGGTAGGATTCTGAATATCCCACATCTGCCAAGATTTAAGCCAGTCGGCACCCTTAGACAAATCATGAGATTTGCCCATAGCATCTTCGACACTCTTAGCATTGGTAAATTGCCCAGGAAGTCCAAAACGCTTAGCAGCCTTATTTAGCTCAGACATAAGAAGTTGTCCACGTCCGGCCACTGTATCGGACAAAAGACCACTATTTTTAAGAGCTGTGCTGCCGAGTAGATTTTCTGCATGCTGGAGAAATTGCTTTCCCCATTTTTCAGCGTCAGATCCTACTACAGCAGGTTTATGTCCCTGAGCTGCAAGCATTCCAGCGTGCAAAGTCTCAGGATCAGTAGCCAATTGCCGCATAAGACGATTATAAATACCTGCGTCATGTGATGATAGAGCACGAGCAGACGCTATAGCCTGAACAAAAGCAGGTCGTAGATCCTTGTTACCGTACGCCGGATTGAATCGCGTGCCGAAGAAATCGACCAGCTTCTGGGTTCCTTGACCAAAAAGTCCGTAAGAACCAGCGATACGAGAACCAGACCAGCCAATAGCATTAGCTCTAGGGCCAATGAGATTACCAAGTGTAGCCACATTAGGGCCTCCGATAATCTTAGCTAGTGCCTTGTTAATATCTTGTACACTACTCGTATTAGGTGTGAGTATGTCTTTAGACATAGCCGCCAACGAATTAATGTGGTTCTTAGTAACAGCCGTCTCGAACTTATCACCAGTCGTGTAAAGCGTTTTAAGTACATCTTTAGTCACATTTACAGATGCATCAGACCCGCCGGCCGCCCGAGTAATATCCTGAGCTGCTTTACCAGCAATAGTCTGTGCTTCTCTAATACGGGCATCAGATTTACCGGACTGGGTAGCCATATCAGACAAAGCCTGTCCAGCGTCTACGCCTTGCTTAATAGTTGGAGCTTCACTAATAGCAGATCCTGCTTTTGCAGCCTGCATAGCCTGATCAAAAGCATCCTTCAAATCTGGTGCCAAACGTGAAACCTCAAGATTATCCATTTCTCCCGCAGGACCAAAGGCCGAGCGCAAAATAGATGTCAAAAGATCCGCGTGCTTAGCTAGGACAGCAGGATTTACTTTGTACAGGACATCGGAAAGCCTAAGCGGGATTGCATATTGCTTCTGGGCGGCCGAATATGGCGTAGCACCCAACTCTTGAAAATGATCCTCTACAGCTTTTAGAATACGCGCAGATCTAGAAAATAGCGGAGCAGCAGGAATTCCAGGACTAGTCTTACGTACTTCATTAGCAATAGTCTGGAACATATTAACCTGCTTAGGACCACTCCATTTCTTTGTGTTACCCCGCTCAACTTGAGCAGTATAATCGTCAGGATTTTTAAGTCCAGGAAAATGACCTGATCCCACAATTTGATCGTGAAATTTTGAAGCTACTTTCTGTGCGACTCTAAGCTCAGATGCACTAAGGGCACGTGCATCTTTGCTAGGTGCAGCCGCAGCAGAAGCTATAGGATCACCCTTAGCTACGTCGTTGATGATATCACCAGCTTTTACAGCCTTATTAGATGCAATATGCTCTAGATAATCTGCCTCCATAGTCTTGTTTAGCGCACCGCGCATCTTAGTAAGATCAGAACTACGCAGATCGGGAAGACGCGTAGACATACGGTCTAGAAAATTAGCTGTCTTTTCCAGACCATTCATTCCACCATGTGTACGACTTAGCTCACTCATAACGTGAGTAGCCCACTGCGGCCCATCACCGTTACTAAGTACTTTCTTAATTGCAGCGGTGACTACTTTATCTCTAGTCATCTTATTGATCATTGTACCGTAATTACCTGTTGGCTGTACTGGAGCCGCTACAGGGGTAACACTAGGTGCAGATTCGTCGGATACTGTAGACATGTTGTCTTTAAGCATCTGATTAAAGAAATCTGGATCAATCTGACCAGTATTACCGGTCGCCTGGATCATTTGCGCAGGATCAGACGATCCGGCTAGTTGATCCTGCAAGCCAGACTTAAATGCAGTATTAAGATCTGGAGATACGCTGGGCAATCCGGGTGGAGTTTTCGGAATAGCATCTTCGTTTAGTTCTGGCGTCGGGGAAATATCGAGTCCGGCACCTTTTGCTTCGAGTCCTTTCTGAATTGCATCTTGTGCGCCAAGCATAGCTCCCGGTGGGGGAGTGGCTTCCGAAACTGAATTCGTATTTGGAATTTGTACGTTACTGGGTACCTCGCCCTGTCCGACATTTAGATCTCCGACATCTGCCGGTACGTTCTTGTAATCCTTAAGCAAATTCTCCAGATTATTAGGATCAGCTACACGTGCAGCATTTTTCGCGTCATCAGTAACACCAGCTAGGTTCTTAAGAGTACCCAATCCACCCTTAATAGCACTACCGAGGTGCATAAAATTAAGCGGATCCAAAACAACGTCGGCGGCCGTACCCTCTACTGAATTAGTTATAGCTAGCTTTTTAATATCATCTGGTGTAACCGCACGCGTTAGATTAGTTGGCAGATGTGTGCCATGTGCATCGTTGTATACCTGATTAGCCGTATTTTCGGCGTAATTAGGCATAGTCTTCTGCGTACCATTTAGGATACCTGCATCTTGACCATGGTTTAGAAGAACAGTCGCCCAGTCATCCTTATCCCCTGGATGACTATCACCCAAAGCGCCAGCGATACCGTGGCCAAAACCAGAAACAGTACCCATTGCGGTATTGAGCGCTGCTTCCAAGAAGTTCTCATGTGAATTCTCGGCCTTATCTTTTGCATCAATACCGCCTTCCGCTGCGCCAGCTATTGAATAAGTACCTACGTTAAGCAGATCGAGGACATGCGAGATAAAGCTCTCACCACCGTGCGTACTACCTTCTGTCTGGACATTAGACGTAGGTGCAGTAGTAGACGAGATTAGAGCTTGAGCTAGCGCAGCAGGTGATACACCCGTTGATTGGCTTGGCATAGCTGCAAGCATATTGTTTACGGGTGTAGATACTGCACCAAATGGCTGCAAGTTAAGTTGTGTAGGTGGCGGAGCCGGGAGATTAACTCCGCCACCAGGTATATTTGCAACTGGAGCATTAAGCGCTGATCCTGGGAGACTAGCTGATGTAATGGGTGCTCCAGTATTAACTGGAGTAACAGGTACTGGCAGAAGATTAGGCATATGTCACTTCAATTGCTGGTTGTAAGCAAGCAGAGCCTGGTATGCGGTAGCGAGATCACTGGAGTCGGTAATACCGGCTTTTTGCATCTCTTGCTGAAGGTATCCCTGGTAATACGGCATGTCTGTACGAATACGCTGACCGTGCTGTTGTGCATAGGTATTCTGACTGTTAGCATCGGTCATCGCGTTATTAACAGCCTGTAGAATACCCTGCATAGACTGAGCATTAAGACTAGTATTACCAGAGCCATAAAGATTAGCCAGATAATTTGCAGCTCCCTGAGCACCACCACTGTTACCAGTAGTACCAGGCATATTGACAGTTCCAGCACCGTAATGTACACCAGCAACCTGAAGATTATTCAGAAGCGTGTTAGCTGCTTGCGTATTAGAATCAGATTCCTTCTGAACATCCAGGTTGTAGTTATTCTCATCCATAACGCGACTAAACGCATTCTGGTACTGCGTCTGTGCATTCTGGAGATTCTGCCACTGCAATTGGCCGAGCATACCAGCAAGAGCGTCAGCCTTACCGCTAACTAGCGATTGCTGCTGCGTTTGTGCACCGGTAAGATAATTAGAGAGTGCATTCTGTAGATTAGTAACGTCATTAGCACCCTGCAATTTACTGGAGTCAGCCATAGAATTCTGATATTGGGTAGCAGAGTTAGCCTGCTCACTCAATAGATTCTGTGCCTGCTGTTGCTGCAATGTAAGCTGACCCTGCAAATAATTCTGGTCTGTCTTTTGCTGCTGACCAACACCTTGAACACCGGGCGCTTCTTGAGCCGCTACAGTAGCATTACCAGAACTTCCACCGCCAGCGGCCGCCTGAATTCCCAATTTATCTAGAGCTGCCTGCTGCTGGGTAGATTGATTCTGATATTGATTCTGCAACTGCTGCTGTGCATTTGTATACTGTGATTTAGCAGCTGCCTGCTCTGTAGCGGCTTGAGCCTGAACCTGCGGAATATCCTGAATGTAACTGTTACCGAGTGCATTATACATATTTGTAGCAAGACCCTGGTTAACAGAAGTCTGCTGCTTTTGCTGCGCAATTTGACCGAGTAGGTTATTAATCTGTGGATCGTATTGCGCATTAGTTTCGTTCTGTGCCATAGCCTGGATCTGAGAATACGGCATCTCGTAATTGCTGATATTACCGATACCAGCAATTTGAGATTGCTCTTGCTGCATAAGCTGATCAAGTGGGCTAAGTTGGCTGTTATCGGAAGCACCTTGCGTACTATCGGGCTGCAATCCGTTACCACTCGGCATATATGGGCCATACTGCGAAGTACCAACTCCGCCTAGCTGATTCATATTGCTATTTGGAAGTAGATACGGCATGGTTGGCTGCTGAGCCTGTGCCTGCTGCTGTCCGCTAATCCAGTCGTTAAGGTTAGTAGGAGCACCCGTAGGATTATTAAGGAAATTAGTAAGACCAGGAATAGCAGTCTTATATGCTGAACCATTCCCACCTAGTCCAGTGGGAGCTACTGGTGTACTCATGATGTAATCCCCAACAGAGCGGCCCGACGACTAATAGCATCCTGCTTAGCTGCGTCTTTTTGCAACGTAAGCTGTCTCAGGAAGTTGTTATAATCAGACTGATTAGATGTATTTTGCTGATTTTCACCGGTAACTAGGTTAGCCATGTTATTTTGAAGCTGAGTATTGTATTGGTCTAGAGCTGTTGCATATGCTCCAGAACTTAGAACTCCGCGACCGGCAAAGTCGTATTGCTGATTCATCCGGTCGAGCGCTGCCTGATTATTCATAGCGCGCTGTGTAGCATCAAAGTTCTGGCTGATTTGATTACCAGTATTGGTATAATTCTGGTTGTAAGCCTGCTGCTCTTGGTTATATTCAGCTAGTTGTTGCTGATAAGTTGTATCCCCAGCAAGCCATTTATCTAGTGCACTTTCTGGCGCTGGAGCGGGTGCCTTTTTAGCTGGTGCTGCCGCAGCTTGTCTTGCTGCCAGTTGGGCTGTAGCATTACTTATAGCGTTAGAATTAGCTACGGGTTGTGCACTACCTTGCATAATACCAGAGCTAGTAGGTGTCACAGCTGCTGGAATTACATGTGAATTAGGCGCAGCCAGTACACCATTTGGACTATATTTAGGCTGAGCTGGGGCTTGCGATACCTGTGGTTGCGCCGCTACAGGTTGCTGTTGGTTATTTGCAGCGATATTGGCTGCGCTGTATGTATTACTTCCACCTGTAGCGGCTGAATTACTTGCGGAAGGGATTGCTGCATAAGACGATGATATTGATGAAGACGGGTTGCTAGTTCCGCTACTATTTCCAGTAGTTCCGGTGGCAGAATTATATCCGGCCGCCATTGTTCCACCGGTAGGTGCTGTAGGTGTTGCAGAGGTTCCGGTATTTGTTCCTGTAGTTGCATAAGGCATTACCGATCCGGCACTCATATTATAACCAAGCACAGAGCTTCCCGAAGGAGCCTGCGATACGTTATAGTAAGCACCAAACATAGGATTAACTTGGCTGTAGGCTCCGTTATTTTGCTGACCTTGATTAGTAATCGGAAGGAAGCCGTTGTTTGATGCGTTAGCCACGGCGGTTAATCCCTCCAGTATTATATGTCTGATAATTCATGTTATTAGGATCTCCGGTCATCTGACCACCGAGACGCCTTTGAATTGCCGCTTTACGCGCTCTAGCTTGATTATCGCGCTCAGCATAACCACTTAGATCAGATACGTGACCGATATTCGGCATTGGACGGCCGCCGCCGTATGTCTTCTTACCAGCGGCATAACTATTGTGACCTTGATTATCGATTGCACCAGGCGTTGGATTCGGAAGCGGGGCGCCGCCTGCAAATCTATTTGCCTGATTCGACCTGCTCATTATCCTCCAATACTGCTACCTTAGCCCGCATGGCTTCTCTAGCTGCCATAGATGCAGATACGGCATCATAATCAGTAGCGAAGTTAGCGTAGAGTGAGACAAACAGAATATAGAATAGAGAATATTTAGACCAGAAATGGGGAAAGGCAAAGAATACGATAGTCGCTGATACCATATTCAGAAGCCACAAATAGCTGAAAAATAGATGAAACTTAAGTTGGACGTTAGGATCTTCCTCAAGAGCTTTAACTACCTTATTGTGCCTAAATCTGTAGATCGGATTATACAGACCCTTTGCCACTTATTCCCCTAGTTTGTAGCAGCAGGCGCGATAGCCTTAGCACCGACGAAAGCTGTGATTGTGTAAAGACGAGCAGGTCCATCTGTTGTATTACCTGAGTATAGCATATTGACTTCGAACTGCAAAAGTCTAAAACGTAGCGAATACGGAAATCTAATGAACTGCCTAATAAGTTCACCGCCAGCAGTCACCGGAACGATAATAGCTGGTCTTACATTTAGTGGATATGCCCACGTGTTTAGTGCTGACCATTTATAAGTAGCAAGCTGTGCCCAGGTATTTTGGAAATTAACTGAGAATGGGTAAAGCGTCCCAGTTACATTTTCACCTGTAATAACATCTACGCCCCAGTGAAGAAGACGCTTAAATCGATGGGATAGGTTAATATCGTAAATCTTTGTGATAACTGTGAGTGGAATTGATTGAGGTGCTGGTGTAAGCTGCGCAGTCTCAGTAGTTGTTGAATCGTAGTGATCGTTAAACTTCATAATCTTAGTGTACCGATGCAAAGCTGTACTAATACCAGGACCATTAGCGTCGAGTGTCATATTCAAACTTGTACTAGTTACATAGGTCTTATAACCAATAGCAGTCGCATTTGAATTCTGGCGCTGTAGTTCTACCAATGGTCCCATATACTGTACGGTGGGATCATTACTAGTCCAACGCGTCCACGCTCGAACACGCAGATGATAAACCCAGAGTGTATTGTACAATCTAACGACCAGACGGTCGCCAACTACACTCATCCATACTGGATATTGCCAATTAGATCCAAAATTCCATGGATCGTTAATAGATTGATCCAACGTTTGCATAGTACTAAAGATCTTAGTACTGATACGCGTAAAGTTGTAGTTAACCATCTCGTATACCTGACCATAAATCAGGAAAAAGATGGAGTTCTCGTACGATACCATACAGTTAGGACCTTTAGTCCCGATGGTATTATTAACGAGACGTACAATTGCGTTCAGCGGAGACGAGTCGTATGCTAGAACATACGTCGAATTTTCCTTAGATATGATGATGTTATCTTGGTACAGCATCATATCTTCTACTGCATAACCGTCACCAGGAGCAATATCAAAGAAATTAGCACTTGGCCAAGTAGTAGGATCAGAAAGCGCCGAGTAATAAACCCGCGATCTGTTGGTGGAATTTCCTCCACCGATCCACATGGCGAATTTGTAGAAAACAGTTGCGTTACCACCTGGCATACCAGCAACGAGTGTTACAGCTGTAGCGGGTTCAGTAGTCAGGTCGTAATAAAATCCACCGTGCGTAGAATTATTAGTTGGAACTACATAAACTTGATTATTCCATCGAGACGCTACAGTGTACCGCTGCGCCGGAATACTGCTAGACAACTTAATTGCGGTGTTAGCATTAGGACCATCTACGTAATAAATATAGATCTGGGCGTCCGTAAGACTGCTGTTACTCGCATCATTGACAACTTGAAAAAATATCATCCTGATACTGTTATAAACAAATGTACCAAGAATCCAGGCAAAGTTGTACGGAATAGTCGGAGATGCGACATCTGCCGGATTGTTAGAATACCAGAGACTTACGGGTGGACGTGAAAGCAGACTGCCATCTAGGTCAATATCTAGATTAACGCAGTCAACCATTTCAGAGTCAGCAATAGCAGATTTA
>OVEP010000485.1_pt1 | contig 23351 bp, 20 predicted proteins | sample 1779801 | NCBI WGS metagenome assembly OVEP01 (sample SAMEA3914791, study PRJEB12502) | metagenome | biome: forest; material: soil | place: Canada | collected 2011-07-03 | depth 0.1 m
CCTGATCGAGCTGGCCGAGGCGCGGCAGCGGTTGCTCCTGGAATGCCGCCCGCACCGCGACGCACGCCCGTGGGAACGCGGACTGGGACTCGACGGCAGCGACGAGACAACCAAACAGACCCAGATAGCCGCCACCGGAGCCCTGTTCGCGGAGTTCGGCCGACTGGCCGACGCGAGCGCCGTCCGCGGCTATCTCGAACTCCTCGACAGCTGCGCGCCGCGTGCGCTCGAACCCACGACGACCCGGCCGGCCCGCGCGAACGAAGCCGCCGACGAAGCCGCCGACGCCGATGACGCCGAGGGCGACGCCGACGCCGAGGGCGAGGGCGACGAGGGCGACGCCCGGGCCTGGCAACGCCTCGCCGCCGTGCTGGACCGCCCGCAGGTGACGCCACCTCCCAGGGGACGGTTCCAGGCCGCGGCTGGGATCATTGCCGCCGCCGACGCGGTGGACGCGTCGATCAGCAGCCGACTGGGAGTCACCGATTCGCGCAAGGGTCCCGAACGGATCGTGGTCGTCGGAGCCGGAATGGCGGCGCGGATCCACGCCGCGATCGGGGCCTCGACCGCGACCGTGACCACGGTTGTGGCGCGCACAACGGTCGGTGCCACTGGACTGGCCACGCTCCACGGTGCCGACACCGCCACGTCCGTCGCCGGGATCGACTGGCGGCACACCGACGCGCTGATCGTCGCCTCGCCACCGCGGGCCCACGCGGCGGCCGCCCGCGCGGGCCTGAAGGCCGGCGTCCGGGTGCTCGTGGAGAAGCCACTGTGTGCGACGCTCGCCGAAGCCCGGGAACTGGCCGACTGTGCCGCCACCTCCGGCGGCACCCTGCTGTACGGCGAGAACTGGTCCTACCGCCCCTGGCTCGCCGCTGCCGCCGCGCGGGTGCGGCGACTGCGACCGAAACGAGTCGAGATCTCCTGCCAGTGGCCCCATCCGGGGCAGATCAGCTACGAACAGCCCGGTTACGGGGGAGGAGTGCTGTTCGACAGCGGTTCCCACGCGCTCGCGCTCCTCCGCATGCTCCTCGGTCAGCCGCGTCTGCTGGCGGTACGCGCCCGCCTCACGGCCGGCACCCTCCCCTCCTGCCACTCCCACGACACCGAAGCCGTCGTGGAGTTGCGATGCGACGAGGGGCGCCGGGCGCGGCTGCTGCTGTCCTGGCGGGAGGCTGCGCCGCGCGTCGAGGCGCGCGGCGGCGACTTCGCGTTGCGGGTCTCACCCCACCGGGAACTGACCGTCCACGGCCAGTCCGTGACGCTGCCGGTGACCACCGGAAGCCCATGGGCCGAGGGCGGCTCACTCGCCCTGCACGAGGCCTTCCGCGGTCTCCGCGCACCGGCTGCCTCCCTTGCCGAAGGCGTGATGGATCTCGAAACCATTACCGCGTGCTACCTCAGCGCGGGACGCTCCGGCCGCTGGTGCGACCTTCCCTACACCGGCGACCCCTCGCTGACCCCCGCCCGGACGCTCGCCCTGGCGATCCCGGGAACCACCCCCTGACGAACACCCGTCCGACCCGCACGAGGAGGCTCAGATGAATGATCCGGCAGCCTACGGGGACGCCATCGCGACCCTCTACGACCAGGAGTTCGCACCCCCCGCGCTCTCACCCGAGAACCTCGCACTACTGGTGCGACTCGCCGAGAACCGCACGGTCCTCGACATCGGGGCCGGTACCGGGCGCGTCGCCGTCGCCCTGGCCCGAGCCGGCTGCACGGTCACAGCCGTGGACGTCAGTCAGCGGATGACCGACGTCCTCAACACAAAGATCGATGGACTCGACGTGGAGGTCGTGTGCGCTGACGCGACCAAGGTCAGCCCACCGGGGCAGCACCTGCTGGCGGTCTGCCTGTTCAACACCCTGTTCATGGTGGGCGACCGCGAGGCCCAACGTGCACTGCTGGCCAATGCCGCCGGAGCTCTCCACCCCGACGGGCGGCTGCTGGTCGAGGGGTTCATGCCCGACCCCGGCCGCTTCGGCGGCGACGGCAGCGCCAGCCGGGTCCGGGCCGTCACGGCGGACCGGGTCATCGTCCAGTTCAGCCTGCACGACGCCGCCGCCCAGCGGATCACCGGACAGGACGTCGTCTTCGACAAGACGGGCATCACCCTGCTGCCCGCCACCCTGCACTACCTGTGGCCCGAGCAACTCGACGAACTGGCGCGAAGCGTCGGCATGCGCCTCGAAAGGCGGTGGGCCGACTGGTGCTGGGACAGCCCGGTCGACTCGCATACGCGAAACGTCCTCTCACTCTACCGAAAGGCAAACGATGACGGGGAATAGCGGCAGCGACGCACGCGCTGGTGGGGTCTTCATCCAACCGCGTGTCGCCGCCTTCGAACGGTACGCGCGCCTCGCCCGCGCGCACGGGTACGGCTTCGAGATCATCGAACTCGCCGACCCCACCCTGGACGACCTCGCGGCGCGAGCCCTGACCAGCACCTACCGGGACCTGTTGCGCACCTCTCCGGACATCCCGCTGACCATGCACGGCCCGTACATCGACCTGTACGTCAACAGCCCGGATCCCTTCATCAGGCAGGCGTCCGGGCGACGGATCATCGACAGCCTCAACTACGCCAGTGAACTCGGCGTGGGACGCGTCATCTTCCACACCAACCACCTGCCCTGCACGACCAAACCCGAGTACACGGTGGCCTGGCGCGAGGAGAACATCGCATTCTGGACCCGGATATGCGGTGCCTGGCCGGGCGAGATTCTCCTTGAGAACATGTGGGACGACACCCCTGACCTGCTCGTGTCGGTCATCGAAGGTGTCGGCTGCGACCGCTTCGCGGCCTGCCTCGACGTGGGCCACGCCAACATCTTCTCGCCGGTCGGCCTCACCGAGTGGATCGCGGCGCTCGCGGGCTCGCTGCGCTACGTGCATGTCAGCGACAACCACGGCGTGGCTGACGATGCGCTGCCCCCCGGTGCCGGAAACATCGACTGGCAGGCGGTGTCCCGGGCACTGCACGCCAACAAGGCCAGAACGGATGTGATGCTGGGAATCGGCCTGGGCGGGATTGACGCCGTCGTGGCCGCCGACGCCTACCTCCAGCAGGAACACGTCTTCCCGTACGGCGGCCGCTGACGCCGCGCCGGATGTCGCGGCGGTCACCTTCCCAGTCACGCGCCGTGGTGCCCGTGGTAGCGCCACGACAGCTCGTAGCGCAGCAGCGAGTCCGGTTCGGCGGCCAGCGTCCGTCCGATCTCCAGCGCGTCCCACTGGGTCCGGTAGCGGGCGAGCGCGCGCAGTTTGCGCTCGCCGGCCGCTGGGGGGAGCACGCTCCACTCGGCCGTGAGACGCCAGCGCGAGAGACCACAGCGGCGCATTTCCTCCTCCAGCCAGAACCCGGCGTCCAGGAGGTCGGGATCCTTCGCGCCCGGGGCGCCGGACCACGGGTAGCGGATGGCGTACGGGACGTCGGCGTACAGGTGGACCGAGCGTGCGCCGCCGGTGGTGCCCCTGCCGCCAGCGTGGTGCGCGATCAGGGCGGCGTCCCGGACCGCGGTGTGGTCCTGGTGGTTGCCGATGCCGGCGGGGATCCACAGGTCGTCGGTCGCCTCGACGAACGGGAGCAACTCCTCGGCCAACCGCTGCGGATCGACGGGGTGTTCGCGGTGCTGCCCGTCCACCCCGTCCAGCCGAACGGTCCGGGCGCCGAGCTCGGCCAGGGCCGCGGCGTCCTCCAGCAGCCGGTCCCGGACCCGCTGCGCGGGGTCCGCGGCCCGGGTGAGGCGATCCCACCAGCCGGGCGGGGCGCCCTCCTCGGGGATTCCGGCGAACACCGTGACCACCAGCGGCGCGTCGGAACCGATGAGGTGGGCCCCGGCGGACAGGACGGCGTCGTCGAGATGGGGGGAGATGATCAGGGTTTCGCTAGCCATGGCAATCCGGCCTTCTCCAGGGAACGGGCGCCGCACGTGTCCTTCGTTCGTTGCGCCGACATCGCCGATGCTAGTGACCCCGCCGGGGACGGGCGCGGGGGCCGGTGTCCCGTAATCACGTGACGGACCCGGCGAACCCGCCGGTCACCGTGCTGCCGACGGCCACCGGCCGTGGCCCGGCGCGGTCCGCCGGTGCATACTTCGGATCGACCCGCAGGCCACGCGACCCGAAGAGGGAGAGCCCATGGTTGATGACGGTGTTTCGATCCTGGTGGCCGCGAAGGCCGCCCCGGTGACCCACGAGTACAGCGGCGACGGCCTGGTGCAGCACCTGTCGGTGAGCACCGGGAGCGTGGTCGGCGACCTCGCCGGGCAACTGAGCGTCTCCGTGGTCGCCAGCGCCGCCACCGAGGGTGACACCGCCCTCGCGAAGGCCCACCCCGACGGGGTGGCGGTGCGCGCGGCGGGCGGCCGGGAGATCCAGGTGACCTTCGTGCCGCACAGCCCGGAGACACTGTCGAACGACCGCTACGGAGTCGTCACCGAGATCCTCTGGCACACCATGCACGGCCTGTGGGACCGCTGGACCGAGCCGGACTTCTCCGAACGCGAGCGGCTGGCCTGGGCCGCGCTGCACACCCTCAACGAGGACATCACCGCGGCCCTGGTGCGCAAGTCCGGGAAGCCCGGCTGCGCGTACCTGGTTCACGACTACCAGCTCGGCCTGGTCCCGGGTCGGCTCCGGCTGATCGACGCCGACGCCCGGATCCTCTATTTCCACCATGTGGCCTGGCCGGCGCCGGACGTCCTCGCGCTGCTGCCCCGGACGTTCGTGCATGACTACCTGCGGGGCGTGCTCGGCGCGGACTTCGTCGGATTCTTCGCCCGGCAGTGGCAGCGCAACTTCCTCCGCTGTGTCGAGGATCTGCTGCCCGAGGCCGTGGTGGACCACCCGGCCGGCACGGTCCGGCTGGCCGACCGGGTGGTGCGGACCGTCGTGGAACCGCTCAGCCTCAGTCCCGAGGCACTGGAGGGCCTGGAGTCGAGGTGGCCCGACGACCTGGACGCCTGGGTCGGCGACCGCACGCTGCTGGTGCACGCGGCCCGTACGGACCCCATCAAGAACGCCCACCGGGCGGTGGCCGCGTTCGAACTCGCCTGCGCCGCCGACGATGACGTGGCCCGGGCCCGTCTGGTTCTGCGGGTCAATCCGCACCGGATGAACCTCCCCGCCAACGCCGCCTACCTGCGGCGCACCGAGGAGGCCGTCGCGCGGCTCAACGAGCGCTTCGGCGAGGAACGGGCCCGCATCCTGGTCGGCAACGACCGCAGCCTGACCTTCGGCTGCCTGCGGCGCGCGGACGTGGTGATCCTCAACTCGGTGTCGGACGGCCAGAACCTCACCGCCTTCGAGGCCGTGGCGCTGGGCGACCGGGCGCCGGTCCTGCTCATCTCCCCGACGTGCGGGGCGAGCGAGGTGCTCGGCGGCGACGCGCTACCGGTGCATCCGCAGGATCTGGACGACCAGGCGGACGCGCTGGTCCGTGCCGTGGCGATGCCCGCGGAGCACCGGGCGCGGGCCATGGAGCGCCTGCGCGAGCGCACCGCCGGGTACCTGCTGCCGCGCTGGACCCAGCGTCAGCTCGACCTCCTGGAGGTCACCAGGGCTGAGCCGGAGGCGGCGCGGCCGCCGACGGGCGGGACGCCGTCCCGCCGCTAGCGGTCCGGGTTCGCGGCGGCCTGACCCGCCAGCCGGATCAGTCCGCGGGCGGCCTCGCGGACGCCGCGTGGGCGGACCGCCGCGGTGGCGGCCAGGTGGGGCAGGAGCGTACTGGTCAGGCAGGTGTTCTCGGGGCGGGACGCGTAGCGGCTCGCGGCTCGCCGGACCGCGCGGACCAGACGTGGGTCACCGCCGGTCTCCTCAGCGATCAGCCTGGCCCAGTCCGCCCGCGAGATCCGGTCGGGTCCGCCCAGGTGCAGCAGCTCCGGTGCCGGACCGCGCAGCACGGCCCTGGTCACCTCGGCCACGTCGTCCACCAGGACCGGAGTCGTCCACTGGTCCTCGGGCACACGGAACTCGCGGCCCGCGGCGAGAGCGTGCGCGCAGGCGGAGAAGAAGTTGAGCCATTTGGCGCTCTCCGCCGGTTCCCAGCCGTAGACCAGGCTGACCCGCAGCACGGTGGCGTCCGACGCGTGCGACAGCAGGGCCTCCTCGGCGCGGAGTTTGGCCGTTCCGTAGGCGTTCGCCGGGCGTACCGCGGCGGACTCGTCGTTGACCGCGGCTGTCCCGTCGAAGACATTGTCGGTGGATATCAGCACGGTCCGGCGCCCGGCCGCGGCCCGGGCCGCGTTCACGGCGGCAACCTCGTGCGTGGCCAGCGCCTCGGCTGGGTTGGCCTCGCACCAGGTCACGTCCGAGGGGCCATGGACCAGCAGCACGGTGTCGGCGCCGCTGGCCTCGACGACCCGCGCGCAGTCGCCGGGGTCGGTGGCGTCCAGGGCGGTCCAGGTCAGACCGCCCGGCCCGGACTCGGGAAGGGGAACCCGGTTGCGGGACGCCAGCACCGCCCCGCCTCCCCGCGCCGCGATGCCGGCGCCGACCGCGCGGCCGATGAAGCCGCTGCCGATGATCAGTGTCCGCACGCGGTCACTCCGTCCGCTCAGGAGCCGCCGGGCCCGCCGGGCCCGCCGCCCGGTCGGTCCCGGCCAGCCGCCGCTCCAGCAGGTGTCCCACGCCGATCAGGCCGTGGTCGTCGTCGGCGTACCCGAGGCTCACCATCCGCCGGATCTGCTGGTCGCCCAGTCCGAAGCAGCCGAGCTCCAGCAACTGCTCGGTGAGGAGCCGGACGAAGAGCTCGCCGACCGCCTGGGCGAAGCCGCCGATGACGGGGTAGCGGCGGACGCCGATCGCCGAGTAGACAGCGGTCACCGCGGCGGCCAGGTGACGCAGGGCGTTCTGGAGGATGCCGATCGTGAAGCGGTCACCGGCGACGGCGGCGGCCACCAGCGTCGGGTTGTCGATCAGGGCCGGCTCGCCCGCGCAGCGGAGCGCCAGACCGGAGCCGGCGAAGGCCGCCGGGTCCTCGACCGCCCCGCGCCGCGCCGCGGCCAGAATGCCGCGTCCGGAGGCCAGGGCCCCCAGGTGTCCCCGGCCACCGCAGTCGCAGCGGGGCGCGTCGGGGGAGGGGTCGACGCGCCAGTGGCCGAGCTCGCCGCCGTACCCGGCGGGGTCGACCAGGACCCGGCCGTCGCGGAAGACCTTGTTGCCGATCCCCGAACTGACCGTGATCAGGCAGAACGGCTCGGTCTCGGTCCTGGCGTAGCGCCAGGCGGCGGCGGTGATGTCGTTGACCACCAGCACCGGGCGGTCCAGCGCCGCTTCGAGCGTCCGGGCGAGGGCGAGCGGTGGTCCTCCGGAGCCCCAGACCGTCGGGGCCCCGGTCACCGTGCCGTCGGCGGTCACCGGGCCGGCGAACGCGATGCCGACCGGGCTGTCCGGCGACTCGTCCTTGAGTTCGCGTCCGAGCTGGCGCAGCACCCGCTGCTGCAGTCGCGTCGCGCTCTCGCCGGGGTTCGGGTCCAGCCCGTCCACCGGCATCCGGCGTACATCGGTCACCTGGCCGCTGCCCGGGCGGTACCGTCCGATGCGCAGCGTGGTGCCGCCGAGGTCCACCACGACGATGTGGTCCGTCATCTGCCTGCCTCCTGACTGTCCGCGGTGTCCGGCACCGGCTCCACGAAGCCGTCCTCGTGGACGATCGACGAATCGATGCGGCTCCCCTCGGGAACGCGGGCCCCCGGGAGCAGCACGCTTCGGCTGACGCTGGCGCCGTGGCCGATCACCGTCCCGGGGTAGACCACGCAGTGGTCGAGGTGTCCGCGGTTGACCAGATCCCCGGGCAGGATGCTGCGCCGGACGCCCGGCGCGAGGTCCGTCAGCCGGCGCGGTACGCCGGGCTGGAGCGTGGCGGGCAGGTCGGCCAGGCGCAGGGTCGGCTCGGCGGTCAGCAGCCCGAGGTGGGCGCGGTGGTAGCGGTCCACCGTGCCGATGTCCTCCCAGTGGCCGCGGACGAGGTGGCCGCGGATCCGCTCACCGCCGCGGAGCATCGCCGGGATGACGTCGCGGCTGATGTCGTGCTGCCAGTCGGTGCCGTCGAGGCGCTCCAGGTACTGGTGGAGCACGGCCGCGTCGAAGACGCAGAACGCGGCGAAGACCAGATCCCCGGTGGGTTCGGCGGGCTTCTCCACGAAGGTCGTCAACTGGCCGGTCGAGTCGAAGCCGACCATGCCGAACAGATGGACGTAGCGTGGGTCGATGCGCTGGTAGGCGAGGGTGAGCGCGGCGCCGGAGGCCCGGTGCTCGGCGAGCATCGGCCGGTAGTCGAAGCGGTAGACGTGGTCCGCGTGCATGACCAGCACCTCGGCGGCGGCTGATGCCCCGGCACCGAAGATGTACTCGGCCTTGTGGATCAGCGCGTCGGCCGTGCCGCGCTCCACCGGCCGGTCACGATCCGGGAGCACGGGCCGGGTTCCGGGCCGGGCGGCCCGGTAGGCCTGGTCGTAGGGGCCGAAGTGGACCCGGAAGCCGGGCGCGGTGTTCCAGGTCAGGCGCAGGTCGTCCATGAGTTGCCGCTCCTCGTGCTGGGAGAGCAGCAGTACCTCGCCCAGTCCGGAGTCCCGGGCATTGGCCAGGCTGAAGTCGATGAGCCGACTCGATCCACCGAAGGGGACCAGCGGTTTCAGGCGCCCCCGGGCCACCCGGCCCAGTCGCCGCCCCTCGCCGCCGGCGAGCAGTACGGCCCGGGTGCGGGGATCAGTCATGGTCGCCTCCGACCGCCGCGCGAAGGGCGTGCTCGTGCCGGAACTGGGCTGCGGTGTCCGCCAGTTCGACGTCGGTGAGGTCGTCGACGAAGCAGCCTCGACCGATGCCGACAGGGAGCGGTATGTGCTGCCGTCCGTCACGATGCCTGACGGTGTCGGCGAGCGCCCGTGACAGGAGTTCCGGAGTGCACAGCGGGTGCCAGGTGGGCAGGTCCAGGGCGTGCATCAGGGCGATGATCCGTCGGTACTCCTCCGCGCCCAGCAGACCGCGGCGCCGGGCCAGCAGGGTGGTGAAGGCCATGTCGACGCAGACGGCCTCGCCGTGCAGCAGCGCGGGCAGCGCCTCCATCTCGATGGTCGGCGAGAAGCTGTGGCCGTAGTCCATCAGCCGCCGCAACTCCCTTTCCCACAGGTCCGACTGGAGTTCCTCAAGCATGCCGTGGATCGCCCGGCGCAGGACGGTCGCGGCGGCGGCTCCGCCGTCGGCGCTGCCCTCGTGCCGGAAGTGCTCCTCGGCGAGCCGGCTGCCGTGCTCGGCCAGCAGGTCGAACAGGTCCCGGTCCTTGATGAGGGCGATCTTGAGTATCTCCGCCAGTCCGTTGCTGAGGTGGCGGGTGTGCAGGCTGCGCAGGAAGGCCGGGTCGATCAGGGTGACCACGGACGGGTGGTAGCTGCCGAGGCGGTTCTTGTGCCGTCCGAGGTTGATGCCGGTCTTCGCGCCGACAGCGGCGTCGACCATGCCGATCAGGGTGGTGGGCACCCGGACGTAGGGGGTGGACCTGCGGTACATCCCGGCGGCCACGCCGACGATGTCGGTCAGCACTCCGCCGCCGACGGCGATCACCGGTTCGCGGCGGCGGGCGAGTCCGAAGTCGTCCATGGCGGACAGCACACGGAACACCGAGTCCATGGTCTTGAGCTGCTCGTGGGCGACGATGACGCACACCTCGTAGCCGATGCCCCGGGCCTCCAGATAGCCGGTGATCCGACTCCCGTACCGCTCATGGACGTTGGAGTCCACGACCAGGAACCTCCGGCAGCCGGTCCCGGAGCCGGTCCCGGGGGCTCCGGCGTCGGCCAGCGCGGGGTTGTCCGGATGGAGCAGGTCCTGACTGAACCTCACCTCGTAGCGCACGGGATTGCTGGCATTGACCAGCCAGCGGTCGCGGAGCGGGCTTCCGTCGGTGAGCAGACCGTCCCTCTGGTACCCGAGCCCCTCCTCGGCAGAGATCGTCATTTCCGGTTCTCCTCAGTCGTACTGGTCAGGAATGCCGCGCCCGAGTGCGTCGCCCCGCTGTCGGGCCGGTTCAGGCCGGTGCGGACCACTGGTCGTCGCGCACGGCCCGGCGACGCGCGGTCGTGGTCCGCTCGTAGGGCAGCGAGCCGTCCGGCATGTTCACCAGTTCCAGGTGCAGGCCGATCGGTGTCCGCAGGTAGACCCAGCGGTCCCCGGCGATCGGCCCCTCGGTGATGCTCTCGGGGGTCCCGAGCATCGCCACTCCGGGCACGGCGAGCAGATACCGGGCCGCCTCGTCGACGTCGTCGACGTAGAGGGCGAGATGCCGACCGCCCACGTCGCTGTTGCGCGGCGGGCGCTCCAGTGCCCCCGGCACCTCGAAGCTCCACAGTTCCAGGTTGTCGGTGGGACCGAGCCGCAGGGCCGCAGTCCGGGCGCGGCCGGTGCCGGGCACGCCCAGGGCCCGGCCCCGTGCGTCCACCGTCAGGTCGGGGGTGGCGTGCCGGTAGAGCAGTTTCGCCCCGAGCGCTTCGGTGCAGAACGCGACCGCCGCGTCCAGGTCGGCGACGGTGTAGGCGAGGTGGTCGACGCCCAGCGCGGTCGGGACGGCGGGCCGCTGCGGAGCGTCGTCCTCCCGGTTGCTCCAGTGCGCGGCACCGGGGAACCTGCGCGCGGCGGTTGTCGACTCGTACGGCAGGGTCGCCGGTGTGGAGCGCAGTTCGATCGGCATGCCCCACGGCGTGAGCACCCGGACCCAGCGCGTCCCGGCGTGCGGCTCGCCGCTCGGGACGGTGCGTACGCCGTCGAGCACCTCGGTCTCGGCGCTGAGGTGGGCGAGGGCGAGGTCGACGTCCCGGACCAGCAGCCCGAAGTGATGGGCGCCGATGTCCTGCGGCCGCGGGGCGCGGGTGACCTGGTCGGGTGCCTCGTACTGGAAGAGCTCGACATTGGCCGTGGGGCCGAGCCGCACCAGGGCGATCTCGGCGCTCGCGCGCGGGTGCACGTCGAGGTGTTCCGCCATCCAGTCGTCCGCGTGCCCGAGCGGCGGCAGCCGGTAGACCAGTTCACCCCCCAGGAGCCGGGTCATGAAGTCCACGGCCTCGTCGAGCCGGGGGACGGTGAAGGCGAAGTGGTCGATCCTGCGGGCCGTGGGTATCCCGGCCGCAGTCCTGAATTCCACACCCATGGTGTACCGACTGTGGGGACCGGCGGTCACGGAACCCTCTTCCTGTTGAACTTGATCAACTGGCGTGTCAGAGAAGTCAACCACTACCGCCGCAAGGCCGCAATCATCCGGTGCGGAGTTTCCCGGAGCGTGGGGAAAAATCCGTCATACCGGAACCAGTGCCCCAAACGGTCGCTATGGCCCAGTCGGAGACAATGGACCTGGAAAACGTCATCGAGGGAGGACTTGAATCCGTTGCAGAGATGCTGGAGGTGACCTATGCTCATGCGAACCTTCTGCCGAAATGAGGACGGACATGGTGCGCGTTGGAATAGTCCACACCAGTCCGGCCATGCTCAGGGGCCTCCAGCAGATTCTCTGTGAGATTCCCGGCGTACATGTGCCCCTGGTCGCCGACAGCCTGCCGCGGGATTTCGCGGGACTTGACCTGCTGATTGTCGATTCCGCCGCACTGGTCGCGGAGGCGCTGCTGTCCCTGGCCGCCGGGCCGCCCGCGTCGCGCACCCTGGTGATGTGCCCGCCGGGCAGCGGGGTCCCGCCGGAACTCCCCGGTGCCGGGCGCCTGTCCACCCTGGCCTCGCCGGACGCCATCACCGCCGCCGTACTGGGGCTCGCCGCCGCCGGCCTCGGCCCGGCGGTCCCCGCCACGTCCGACGTACCCGCCGCAGGCTGCGGTGTCCGCTCCGTGGCCGCCCTGTCCGGCCGTGAGCACCAGGTCGCGGCCTGCATCGCGGGCGGTCTCACCCAGGAACAGGTCGCCCGCCGGCTCGGTATCAGCCGGCACACCGTGGACACCTACATCCGCCGCTCGCGCAAGAAGCTCGGCCCGGGCAACAAGGCGGACCTCACTCGCCTCGTCCTGCTCGGCGGATTGACCCCGCCGTGACCGCCGCGGCGTACGCCCCGGACCAACCGGAACGGCCCTCCTCGGACCTCGCCCCCGCCATCGTCGTACTGAACGAGAAGTACCTTCCGGATGTGGCGCGGTCGGCCGCGCGGGTCGGTGCCACGTCGTTCGCCCTCGATGTCATGGCCTGTTTCAGCGACGCCTCGATATTTGCCGGCGCCATACTGTACCGGCGGCAGCCGGGACTGGCGGAGCCCACCGTGCGCGCCGTGGTCAGGGGCGGTGTTCCGTGCGTCCAGCTCTCCTTTGAATTCTCCATGGAGGCTGCCGCCGTCCGGCAGGCGATATCCGATTCCGTGGAACAGCTGATGCGCGGCCGTCCGGCCGCCGTCGCGCCCATGCTCTACTATCAGACGGATACGCTGCTGGTATTCCATCCACCGCGGCTCGCGGCCTGCGTCACCCATCATGCGCCTTTTGTCGACGACTTCCGCGAGCATTATCCCGAAGGGGCCGCGGAATCAGCGTTCGGCGACACTGCCAAATCGGTCCACCTGGCCAGGTGCCAGGAGGACGGAATTCGTGTGCTCACCGCCTCGGCGAACATCTTCGTCATCCAGCACTCGCGGGTGCAGCGCGACTACCTGCTGCGACGCGGGGTGGACCGGGCGCGCATCAGGGAGGTCCCGCCACCGCTCCCCGACCACGACCCGGTGGACCGTCCGCTGCCGGAGCCGCTGGCGTCGTTCGTAGCCTCGGCCGACCTGCTGGTGTACACCGCCGTGGCCCGACTCGACTACTTCAAGAACGTCGACATGCTGCTGAGCAGCGGTGAGCTGCTGATGGACCGCGGGCTCCCGGTGCGGATCCTGGTCGTGGGCGGCGGCAGCGAGGACTCGCCGTCGAGGGAGCGCCTGTCGCGCTCGCTGCTCCCGGCGCGCAGCCGACAGGTTCTGGCTGTCGAGCGACTGCCCAAGGACGACCTGTACCGGCTCTTCCAGCAGACCACGGAGAAGGGCGTGTTCGTCTGTTCCTCGCGCTACGAGACGCTGGGGATCACACCGCTGGAGGCGGCCCGGCACGGGGTTGCCACCGTCATTTCCGGAGCCCCCACGGTCGAGGCGGGCCGGTTCTTCCCGCAGGAACTCAGGTTCGCCCCCACCGCGGCGGCCCTGGCCGACACCGTGGAAGGGGTCGTCCGCGCGGGACCGGCCCTGATCGGAGCACAACTGCGCTTTTCCATAAGCCATCTGACATCACGCCAGAAGTTCCGTGAGGAATTCCTCCAGGCCTGGCAGCATTTCACCACCATGGCCCGGGCCACCGCGCCGGACCTCACGGATGCCCCCGGGCCGCCGGTGGCCACCTACTCGTGATTGCGGAGAAACAAACATGTCGAGCTATGACGTCCTCGTTGTCGGTGGTTCAGGCGTGGACACCATCGTTCCGGTCGCGGAACTCCAGATCCCCCGGGGTGACTGCCTGCCGGTGCAACCGATCCGCGACTACGTGGCGCACACCGGAAACGGCGCGGCTCTCGGCTTTCACGCGCTGGGCCTGTCCACCAGGTTCATCGACTACCTGGGCGACGACCCGGCGGGCCGGCTGATCCGCGCCCGCTACGCGCAGGTCGGCCTGGACTTCCACACGCTACCTGCCCCCTTCGGCACGCCACGCAGCGTCAACCTCGTGGACCAGCAGGGACGCCGCTTCTCCTTCTACGACGGCCGGCACCCGGCCGGGCTTCGGCTGCCGCCGGAGTTCTACCGCCCCCACGTGGCCCAGGCCCGACACGTCCATGTGTCCTGGAGCGTCTTCAACCAGGACATCTTCGACGACCTGATCCGGACCGGCGTGACGATCTCCACCGATCTGCACGCCTGGGACGGCGCCGACCCGGCCGGCCACCCCTACGCCTTCCACTCCGACTTCGTCTTCATGAGCGCCGCCACCGTGGGCGAAGCCGCGCCGGAGACGCTGCTCCACATCCTGCGCGAGGGCCGGGCGGCGGTCGCCGTGGCCACGGACGGGGCCAACGGCTGCTACGCGGTCACCCGGGCGGACCCCGTCGTTCGGCACTTCCCCGCGGTCACCCCGGAACGCCCGGTCGTGGACAGCAACGGCGCGGGCGACGGCTTCGCCACCGCCTTCCTCTTCAGCTGGTTCAACGGTGCTCCCCTGGCCGACTGCGTCCTCGCGGGCTCGGTCTCCGGCGCCTTCGCCTGTGGCAGCCCTGGGACCCACGAGGAACTGATCACCGGCAGCCAACTGGCCGCCGCCGTGGCCCGTGCCCAGTGGAACGGGGCCGACCTGCCCGCAGTGTCCGGGTGACCGCCGCACGCACAGGGCTCAGGCGCCGACGCTCTGGTATCCGCGCAGCTGCCGGAACCAGATGGCGTACGCGACGGCGAAGAAGGCGAGACCGACCGCCGGCGCCGCCCACGCCACGGCCGGCGACAGCGACAGGCCGGAGGTGCGGCCCAGCATGACGCTCGACGGGATGTAGGCGACAAACGCGACCGGCACCACCCAGGTGAGCAGCCACGACGCCGTCGAACCGAAGATCCGGATGGGGTAGGACCCGAACATGAGGTAGACGCTGTCCACCAGGCCCATCACCGCCCAGATCTGAAGGAAACGGAACCCCAGCGAGCTGGTGGCGAGTACGAACGCTCCTTCGGCCAGCGCGCCGCCGATCACGGCGGCCACCAGATAGAGCACGTGGACCGGTGAGAAATCGACGTCGGCTGAACTCGCCGCGACAGCGAAGAAAGCTGCCGCGGTGAGCAGGTCGCCGACCGCGTTCAACTGGAACCGGTTCGTCATCAGCTGCAGCAGGGGATTGAGCGGGCGCACCAGAAAACGGTCGAACGAACCTTCGCGGACGGTATCGGCGAGGAAGTCGAGCTGGTTGAGCGGTAGATAGAATGCCGCGTGGGCCAAAAGGCGCATGGCGTAGAGGAAGGCGATGTCGGCGAACGACCATCCGTCAATGGTGTGGAATTGACGCAGCACGGTCCAGACGAAGGCGAAACCGCTGCCCTGATAGGCGACGCCCATGACGGCCAGCAGCGCGAAGTTGGCGCGGTAGCCCAGCTGCCCGCGGATCGCGGCCTTCTGCAGTTCCCACGCGATACGAAGACTTCCCATGTCAACCCCCCTGGATGACCGTGCGTCGCGCCGCGCGCCGCCACATAAACCGCGAGACCAGGCCCAGGAATACGATCCAGGCGAGTTGGAGACCGATGGTGCGCAGCGCCGCGACGCCACCGAGCCGGCCGACGTAGATTTCCACGGGAGCGTAGGTGGTCGCCTGAAAGGGAAGGAGCTCGGCGATGATTCGCAGCGGGGCCGGGAAGAAACCCAGCGGCACCAGAGCGCCGGCAAAGAACTGGTTGACCAGACTGTAGAGCATGGTCAGACCGGCGATCTCCATCGTCCAGAACGCGACCAGGCTGACGAGCAGGGTCAGCAGCAGGGCGATCGCATATCCGGCAAGCAGACTCACCGCGTAGAGCCCGGCCGCCGCAAGCGAGACCGGTGCGGTGAGCGTCCCCGCCAGGGCGACGAAGGGGAGCGCCACGAGGGCCGACAGGCTGGTGGCGATGCTCGCGCCGGTCAGGTGCGCGAGCATCTGCGGCACATAGCCGACCGGTCGCATCAGGTCGAAGATGACCTGGCCCTCCCGTATCCGGGTGTAGATGTACCGGGCGACGGTTGTGTCGGCCAGCACCCAGTTCTGGAGGCTCGCCAGGGTCAGGTACGCGAGCAGACTGTGCAGCGGCATGCCGCCGACCGTGGCCTGGCCGTCGTAGAGCGCCGACCAGACCTTGCACAGGATGAAGACCTGGATGACGACGACGACCAGCAAGGAGGCGGTGTTCTGCCGGTATTCGACCGCGGTCCGGATCCGGCTCCTGACGATCTGCCAGTAGGCGGGTGCGTCACGCCAGACCGCTGTCGGCGCGGCACCGCTGTTCACGGTCGTCACCCGATGACCCCCGCTCACGTCCGCGGCAGCTTCTCGCCGTAGAGATCGCGGACCACGTCTTCCAGATCAGGGTCGTCGATGGACAGATCGCGCACCGGATACCGGTCGTTGACTGCCGCGATCAGCGCCTGCACCGGCGTCACCCCGGTCTCGAAGCGCAGCCGGACCGTGTCACCCTCCTGGTCGACAAGCTCGGCGCCCAGGACGTCGTCGCCGCGGATCTCGGGGATCCGGCCCTCCGCGTCGGGAGCCAGCTGGATGGTGAGCACCCGGTGCGGAGCGTATGCGGCCTTGAGCTGTTCGACGCCGCCGTCATACAGCACCCGGCCGTGGTCGATCAGGATGATGCGGTGGCACAGCTGCTCGACGTCGGCCAGGTCGTGGGTGGTCAGCACGATCGTCGTGGCCGAGGACGCGTTCATCTCCGCCACGAACCGCCGCATGCGGTCCTTGGCGATGACGTCCAGCCCGATGGTCGGTTCGTCGAGGTACAGGATCGGCGGCTCATAGAGCATGGAGGCAGCCAGATCGCCGCGCATCCGCTGCCCGAGGCTGAGCTGGCGCACCGGCTGGTTCAGAAAGGAGGCCATGTCCAGCAGGTCTATGAACTGGTCGAGATTGCGCTGGAAAAGCTTGTGGGGCATCCGGTAAAGCTTGGCGATGAGCCGGAACGAATCGATGAGCGGCAGGTCCCACCAGAGCTGGCTTCGCTGTCCGAAAACCACGCCTATCTGCAGCGCATTACGCTCCCGGTCGCGCCACGGAACGAGCCCGCCGACCGTTATCTGCCCGGACGTGGGAACCAGGACCCCGGTCATCATCTTGATAGTCGTGCTCTTGCCCGCGCCGTTCGGACCGAGATACCCGACAAATTCGCCCGTTTCGATGGAAAAGCTCACTCCGTCCACCGCGTGCATGAGGTCGTATTCGCGGCTGAACAGCGTGCGGACCGAACCGGCGAAACCGTCCGAACGGCGCCGCTTTCGGTAGTCCTTGACAAGGTCCCTGGCTTCAATGATGGGTGCCACCGCGTCAGTATGGCTGCGGCATACCGCTATGACAAGATCCGGATCAGGCGGAGTAAAGGTGCTTGTCAAGTTCGATGACGGCTGATAGCTTGGCCGACGGATCGGCGGAGTCCCGAGTCGAACACGGTTGAATATGCTGAAGAAGAAGGGCTGGCCTGCGGGAAGTCCCGGAACATCCCATTGCCGGAGAATGCGAAGTTCCGAACGGCCGGGAAATGGGGATCCGCGCGTCGTCGGTCGGCCGAGGGGCCCGGCCCCACCGCGGTGCGAGTCCGCTCCAGCAGGTCGCGACCGGTCGAGCGAACCACAGGCGGGTGCCACTTCGTCTGATGCTGTCTGATGCTAGAGCGGGGAGCACCAATGACTGACCCTCGGATCCGGGTTGCCATCATGCACCACCCGAAACGGGCGGCCACGCTGGGTCGGATCATAGACGGCTGCGCAGGGCTCGGGGTCGAGGTGGTGACCGATCCGCGGCCGGACGGGCCGCCCAGTCCACTGCGGACCGCCCAGCGCGCGTGGTCGGCGGTGGCCGACGACGCGACCCACCACCTGGTGCTCCAGGACGACGTCAGGCTCGTCACCGGATTCGCCTCCGCCGTGACCGCCGCCGTGCGGGCGCGCCCGGATGCTGTGATCGCGTTGTCCGTGAACTCGGACAGTCCGCACAACTCCTACCGGGTGCGGCGCGCCGCGTGCGCCGGCCTGCCGTGGGCGCGGCTGTGCCCGGACGAGTGGGTCCCCACACTCGGGCTGCTCATGCCCGCGGCACAGGCCCGGCGACTCGGAGCGCACCTGACCGGGGTCCCTGAGGAGCTGCGCGACGACGACGAGGTGATTCGCGACTACTACCAGCGGCAGGGCATCGGGATCATCGCCACGGTCCTGCACCTGCTCGACCACGGTGATCTGCCCAGTGTCTCCGGCAACGACGGCGATGGCGCGCGCCACGGCACCGTGTTCCGGCCCGAACCGCACTGGGTGCCGTCCTACTGGTGCGGCCCGGACGCCCCGGAACCTGTGGCGGGCCCGATCGGGCCGCACTCGGTGGAGTTGAAGCGCGGCCGTTGTTCCCTCAGGTTCCTGCGGCCTGGGCTGAGCGAGCCCGTCATTCACCCGTTCCCGTGGTACTGGCACGACAACTGCGAGCAGGCCGGGGTGGAGCCGGACACGGTGCTGGACGCGCTCGAAGGCGTCACCGTCGACCTGCGGGGAGTCCATCCGGCGTACGCCGTTGAGGCATGGGCGGCGGGATATCTGCTCGGATCCGACGTGGGATCCGGGGCAGCCGGCTCACCCCGCGCGGCGGCGCACGACGGCACAGCGGACCTCGCCTTCGCATCGTGGATCGACTCGGGGTTCCGGGGTGTGCCGCTGATGAGCACGCGGACGGCCTCGTGGGTGGACTCCGGGTTCGCCTCGGCGGCCGATCCCGCCGCCGCCGAAAGGGAACGCGGCACGCTGCTCGCCATGTGCGAGGCTGGATTCGCAGCTGGGTCGCGGAACCCCGGCCGAGCCCCGACGACTGCTCCCACCCTCACCCAGGGCCCCGACGTCGACCCCGTCGGGCGGACGGCGCGGAGCATGGCCGCGCGCGAGGCCGCAGCTCTGGCGCTGCCCACAGCGGCCTCGATGCCCCACGTTCGCATCGGAGTCCTGCCGTGCGGGCGGTGCGACAGCGCCGCCGGACTCGACCACCTCCGGACCATGAGCTGGTACCGGCAGAGCAGGCCGGACATCCGCTGGGTGGACGACGTCGCCGCCGCGGCCGAACTGGACCTCACCCTGCTGAGCTGCGAGGCGCTGACCGACCGGGCGTTCCTCGTGCTCGCGGCGGTGCTCGGGCGGCCTCGGCCGGCCGGGACGCTCTCCAGGGCGGCCGCGTGGCAGGCCTGGCACCCCTCGGACGATTCCGGTCCGGCGCCGACGCTGCTGCGTCTCGACGCGGCGGAGCGCTGGGCGGACGACCTGTTCTCAGGCGCTGACGACGAACCGGCCGACGGCCCTCGCGTGCTCCCCGCATCGACCCGGCGCGCGGAGACCGCACCCGGTAGCAGCACAGCCGTGGATACCCGAGCGGCATGGCGGCAGTGCCGAAGGAAGCTGACGCCGTCCTTCCTCAGCCACCATGCGTCGTCAACGCCCCCGCAGCTGGAGGCAGACTACCGAGCAGCACTGCGGACAGCTCTGGTCAGCGCCTCGGGACACCCTTGACCCATCCCGCACCCACTGTCATGAGAGGCAGTTCCATGCTGGTCCTCGCGATCTCACCCCACCTCGACGATGCGGTACTGTCCGCCGGCGGCCGATTGGGCCAACTCGGCGCCGAAGGCGCCGACGTCAGGGTGTACACGGTGTTCGCGGGGATCGCCGGGCCACCGTTCTCACCTGCGGCCAGGGGCTTGCACGACCTGTGGTCCCTGGGGGACCAGGACGTTGTCCGGCACCGCCGGGCCGAGGACCGCACTGCCCTCGAACTGCTCGGCGCGGCCCCGATCCACGGCCCTTTCCTCGACGGGGTCTACCGCCGAACAGCGGACGGCCGGTGGCTGGTCGACGAGAAGGGGCAACTGCTGGCGCAGGCGCCGGACGAACGCCAGTTGCGGGAGGACGTCAGCGCGGCCGTCCGGGACCTCGTGCGGGAACTGGATCCGGCGCTGGTGCTCACCTGCGCGGCCGTTGGCAGCCACATCGACCATGTCCTCGCGCGCGATGCCGTGCTGTCGGCGGTGACCGACCGGAGGGTCGAGTGCTGGGAGGACATGCCGTACGGCCAACGGCGCCCGCTGCCGACCCCCGAGCGGCACCTGCGGTTGGCGGCCCCCTATCCGGTAGTGGTCGAGCGCGCCTCCTGGCGGGCGAAGCTGGCCGCTGTCGACTGCTACCGCTCCCAGCACCGGATGCTGTGGCCGCGCGACCCCGAGGTCGGTCCGAGGTTCGACGAGGCCGCCGGTGAACGGGCAGCGGCGTTCGGCGTCGACGGGCCAGTGGAGGTCTTCTGGCCCTGCCTGCCGCCGACGTCGTCGACCGAGGGGGACGCTGCGCGGTCGGGGCGCGACGCGGAGTGAAAGGTGTTACCGAGGTGCAACCCTCCTCGTGCGACCTGCGTCCGTGATGTGTGCGGTGGGATCTCGCAGGATGCTCCGACCGTTACCGTCTCGCCCTAACGCCTGACCGCAAGGTCGGCGCCTGTTGAGGATGTGATCGTGCAGCGGCTCGTCGATTTCCCCATGGATATAGGCCAATACGCAGTGTTTCCTATGGTTTTGGTGTCGGGCACGGCCGCCGGGAGCAGCTCATGAGCGGGCGGCGGGCAGCGGACAAGGGCGGGTCGGTCGCTGGGACACCCTCGGAGGAGGGCTTCGGCGGGGTGGACGGTCCCGCCGCTGCGCCGGGGCGCTCCGGCCGCCGCCGTGGGCGGCAGGCGCGGCGCAGGAGGACCCTGAAGATCGCAGGCCTGGCCACGGCCGGGGTGGTGGCCGTCGCGGGTTCGGGAACGGCCTACCTCTACTTCCACCTGATGGGCAACGTCAAGACCTCGAAGCTCTACGACGGCACCAACCAGGCCGCCGCAGTAGGGGTGGAGAAGCCGGACGCGTTCGGGCGGAAGCCGTTGAACATCCTGCTGATCGGCTCGGACACCCGGAGCACGAGCACGGACGCCAGCCTCGGCGGCGACGCCGGACCCGGCGCGCACGCGGACGTGGAGATGCTGGTGCACCTGTCCGCGGACCGCAGCAACATCACCGTGATGAGCATCCCGCGTGACACCGTCACCACGCTGCCCGCCTGCGCGGGCGGGGTGACCACACTCATCACCAACAGCCTTCAGGACCAGCCCTCCTGCACCGCCGAGGCCGTGCACAAGCTGACCGGGATCACCATCGACGGCTTCGCCGTGGTGGACTTCGGCGGGGTGGTGAACATATCCAACGCCCTGGGCGGGGTGAACGTCTGCGTCAGCAGCAATGTCTACGACGTCTATTCGGGCCTCAAGCTCAGCAAGGGCACGCACAACCTCAAGGGCGTGGCGGCACTGGAGTTCCTGCGCACCCGGCATGCCTTCGGCGACGGCACCGGAGTCGGTGACGGCAGCGACAACGTCGGGCGGACCTCGGCGACGCACATCTTCTTCACCGACATGATCAACAAGCTGAAGAACGCCGGTACGCTGACCGACCCGATCGCCATGTACAAGATCGCGGACGCCGCGACCAGGGCACTGAGTGTCAGCGACAACCTCGGCAGCCCCAGCAAGCTGATCAGCCTGGCCGACGACCTGAACAAGGTCAAGACCGACCGGATCACCTTCACCACCATGCAGAACGTGCCCTACTCCGGCCCCGACATGGCGACGTTCGGGGAGGATGTCCAGGAGGACACCTCATCGGCGCCGACGCTGTTCAACTCGATCATCAACGACCAGTCGCTGACCACCGCCAGCGGCTCCAGCACCGGCGCGGGAACCGCCACCGCCAGTGCGACGCCTGCCCCGGCGGTCTCCTCCATCACCGTCCAGGTCTACAACGGCACCCCGGTCGACGGCCGCGAGGACACCATCGTCAACCAGCTCACCAGCGAGGGCTTCAACCAGGACACCGCAGGACACGGGCACGCCAACGTCGCGACCACCACCCTGACCTACGGTCCGGGCCTGGGCGCCCAGGCCCAGGAGACCGCGAAGGTCCTCGGCCTGCCCGCGACCGCCCTCAAGCAGAGCAGCACCGGCGGCCTGAGCCTGGTCATCGGCGCCGACTGGACCAGCGGCACCGCCTTCCCCCGCTCGACTCCCTCCGCCGCCCCGGTCAACACCAAGGCCGCCCTCGCCGGCAGCCTCTCCCAGAACGCCAGTGACGACACCCAGTGCGCCCAGGTCGACACCGAGTACACGGAGCCCCGCCACACGCCCCAGTCCGAGTACGCAGACAACCCCCAGGTTCCCAACTCGGCCCCCTGACCGGGGTCGGGCTCCGCGCCCGGGCGGCCGGGGGAGGGGGATCCGCTTCCGGCCCGCGCCACCGGATCCGCCTGGCGCCTGCCCGGCCGCCCGCTGTGCCCGGCCGCCCGCTGTGACCGGCCGCGTTCCCGTACGGGTGAGCGGCTCGATCACCGATGGCCTAGCGGAGTTGGACTCCGTGGGCGTGAGCGCGTAGAACATGCGACAGCAGGGCCACCCGCCGCGCGGACCGGTCGTTTCGGGGTCACACCTGGGTCCACTGGTCGAACATGGCAGCCCCGGAGCGCAGTTCGGGCCTGCTGGGCCCTGTCATCCAGTCCGGCCAGGCCGCCTGACCGTGCGTTGAACTCTGATCGCAGGTCGCCGAGTGCAAGGAGTGCTGACATGACGGAAGCCCCACAACGAGCGGGTGTCCCGCGCAGGACCGCGTTCACAGCACTGGCCGGCGCCGGTGCGGCTGCGGCCGGAGCCGCCGCGCTGGCCACGCCGGCGGTGGCGGAGGCAGTGCCGCGCGCCGGTGCGACGCCACGCGCCGCGCAGACGATGACCGTGATCACCCAACGCAACTCGATCACCCTGCCCGTCACGCCGCCGCTGGGTGCCCCGTTCATCATCAGCCTGCAACTGCAGGACGCCAGCGGCAACGTCATCGGCGACGGCTCGGTCAACTCGATGGTCGTCGAAATCGTCGTGGGTCCGCCGGCCACCATCGTCACCCATGACAAGGCGATCCTGCGCCTGGCCGACGGAGAAGTGCATGTGAGCACCATGCACGAACGCACCGTCCCCAACCCCGGCAAACTGTTCCCGGTGGCGATTGTGGGCGGCACCGGCGCCTACAGCACCATCACCGGCGACGGCACGCTGGAGTACACCACCGCCGCGGACACCAGGATCATCCTGAACTACAGCGTCTGAGCCCGAGCCTCAAGCGGGGTGGCGTGGGCGCGGATCCCGCGCCACCCCGCCGCACTCCGGCCTCCCGTGGGACGGACGCGGGGCAGCCCCAGCCCGAGACGCGACGTGCCGCAAGGTCACCACCAGTACCCTCTGTGTGCGCGAGGATGTCTCCAAGTCCTCAAGTCCAGGAAGGCACCACTGATGAGCACCCCGTCCCAGGTCGACTATCCCGCGGCCGTCGCGGCCCAGACCGCCGGTTTCGTCGGCGCCGTCGCCGGTGCCGACCTTGCCACTGCCGTGCCGTCCTGCCCCGGCTGGACGCTGGCCGACCTGGTCAAGCACGCGGGCAGCGTGCAGCGCTGGTTCTCCGTCCTGCTGCGGCAGCGGATCCAGGAGCGGCCGACCAGTCGCGAGGTGGACCTGGAGCTGCCGGAGCACGAGACCGACTATCCCGAATGGCTGGCCGCGGGCGCGGCCGCGGC
>OVEP011218244.1_pt1 | contig 23248 bp, 24 predicted proteins | sample 1779801 | NCBI WGS metagenome assembly OVEP01 (sample SAMEA3914791, study PRJEB12502) | metagenome | biome: forest; material: soil | place: Canada | collected 2011-07-03 | depth 0.1 m
CGCCGGTGACCAGGGCGATGCGGGGGCTGCTAGTCATAGATAGATCCTTCCAATTTCGGGGGTTGCGGCTATTATATGAAGGATCATTCGGTTTGAGTATTCGCTTATGGCTTTAAGCCCGCCCGCCCATCTGACTCCCAGGAAAATGCCCCGTCAGGCGCGGGCGGCGGCGACGCTGGACGCTATTTTCGAGGCCGCCATTCAGGTTTTGATTGTCGACGGGCCGCTTCGCCTGACGACCACGCGCGTAGCTGAGCGTGCCGGCGTTTCGGTCGGCTCCATGTACCAATATTTCCCGCACAAGCAGGCGCTGTTCTATGCCTTGAACGCGCGTTACCTCGATGCACTGGCCGAGAAGGTCGAAGCCACCTGCCGGACGCAAGCGGGCATGCCGATCAGTGCGATGATCGAAGCGCTGGTGACCACCTATTGGGACGCCAAGACCGAGCGGGCGGACGTGACCCGTGCCCTTTACCGCTCGATGGTCGAACTCGATAACGAGGCGCTGATCGAAGCCTTTGCCGGCCGCGTCGATGCGGCGACGGCCGCCATGTTCGCCAGCGCCCCCGACGCCGTCTTCGCCGATCTGCCGACCGTCAATCTGACGCTCCTGACGACGATCTTCGGCACGGTCCGCAACGTCTTCGAGCGCAATCTGTCGGCGCCTGAGGTCAAGGCCGTGCGCAGCCAACTGATCTTGATGTGTCGGACCTATTTGAAGGTGGTTACTCGGTGAGCCTGGTGCTGCGTCCGCACGTTATTGCCGTCGCGGGGTGAATTGCTGCAGATCATGTCGGCGATTTTCATGAGCGCCCGCATTTGAGCGTTATCTCTCCAGCCCTTTGTCACGCACTTTGCTTACAGAGTGGAGCGTGAAATTTTCAATTCCATGGAGCTTCTGAGCGAGGACGAATTGGGATTGTGATGAAATTGGCTGAGGACTCCTTCCTTGACCAACGCGTTTCGACCTTGCGATTCTTGCCGAATTGACGAAGGTCCCCGATGTGACGCGGTACGTCCGCACCATACCGTCCAACCGAGCGTCCAGGCCCACGCTACTTGGCGCTGCCCGCCTTCAGTTTAAGTTGGATGTCGAAGAAGCGATGGAGCTCATCGTACGTCTGCAGGTGCACGCCCTGAATGTGCGAGAATTTGGCCCAGCCGCTTCGCCATTCCCACCGGTCCTTGTTCGTCGAATTCGTCAGTGAGGACGACCGGCCTATGACCAGGACCGCGGCCACATTCGGCCGGCGGCTGCCGAACGCGTCTTCGAATTCAGGCAGGCCACGATGCGTATCGAGCGCCCAGGCCCAATCGACAATCTGGCTGAATCCCTTTTCCATAGGTGTGGCCCAAGGCGCGATCCGCGTTGCCGATGCCTTCTTGAAGATGTCGTTCTCGCTGGCGCCCTCGAATTCGATAAGGCACACATTGGTGGTGCCATCGAGGCGCACTCCCAAGTCAGCGCGGAAATTGGCGCCGATCGTGAGTTCGCGTTTGATCAAGTCCGCTGTTTTGATGAGGGGATGATATTCCCCGAAGAGCGAGCAGAGATGACTCCAGTTTTTGAAATTGGCGAGCACCTGACTGCGCTCGCTCAACGGTCCGTTGGCGTCGAGCAGAGCCTTGAATTCGGTAAGTTCTTGACGCGCTATGGCCAGATCGAACTGGTGGTCGTCGAAATATCGCGAGGACATCAGCCCGCAAGAGCGACGGCGGTCACGGTAGCCAGATTGGCGTCCTTCTGGAAAACGACATTCATGCCGTGTCCGCTGGCGACGTATACATCGTCATAGCCTTCCACCCGCTTGACCTTTGTCGGATCGCTGACATCCTCTTCGATCGACTTGACGGCTTGACGAAAATTGCTCGTGTTGCGCGCATAGATCACCGACAGCATATTGGCTGCTGTGTTGTTCAAACGAACCGTGAATTTTGCTGCGCTCATGACGACAATCCAAACTATGCGGAAGCACCAAAATATAGTCTGGTAGACGAGCTGTGTCCAGTGTTTCCCCAAAAGGATAAAGCACCAGGGCGTACATTAGAACGAAACCCCGTCGTCGGAAAGATTTGCCGTTTCGGCTTCGCTGCCGGGCTCTTCGTCAGCGATGGAGCCCCGTTCCGGGTCTCCAGCCTTCGGCCTCGATCCCTAACGCAGGATCGCTCTCACCTGCCAGGGCCACGTCCAGGTAATCGGTCGAGGAGATCCGAAAGTGACAATGGGCTGAAGCGCGCAGGTAAGATCGGAGTATTCTTCAATGCCATGACCCGCTCAAACTCGGCCCGGACGCCAGCCAGTTTCCGCTCATCTCCGCCGGCGGTGTCCAAATGCTGAACAACCGCCGACATCATCGTCGCACCGATGGCGTTTCGGTGGCCTTTCTCTTCAAACTTAAAGGGCCCGGCAAATCCCAACAATGCTGCGGTCAGCAGGTAGAAGACGCCGATGCCGAAATAGTGCTCGCCCAAAGCATGAGAGGCGAACACCAATCCGAGTGGCTGCAAAACGAATATGAACTTTTTCGTCGTGCTGATGCCATCGAAGTACCACTTGCTATCAGAAACGAATTTCTGCCGCGCTTTCATATACACCTGCCGCTCGACCGTCAGCGGTTGGAATCCTCTACGCAACCATTCGTACATAACAGGCTCTCCAAATCGACGCGCCTATGCTGCCGCGATCGGTAGATACTGTCTACCGTCCTGGCGACACGCTACGCCCAGGTAAATTTAAAAAACAAAGTGGCAAAATTGTAAAACACCTTTTTCAATTTTCAGATGCTGCTAAGTTCGCGCTGGTAAAACAGCTTCGACAGGCGGCGCATGAAAATTCTCGCATTTGCCAACCAAAAGGGGGGCGTCGGCAAGAGCGCAATCGCCACCCAGTTCGCACACTATCTTCGGACGCGCGGACTGAGCGTTCTCGTCATCGACCTTGACCACCAGCAGAACACGTCCGCCCCGCTGCGCTTGAATTCGGGCGTCGACGTCGCCGCCTGTACAGCCAGCGCGGTGTTCGAGACGGACGGGTCGCCACCCATCCCTGTTGGCCCTTTCGTGCTAGTCGGTGGAGACGACTGTCTGTCGACCCTGGAGCGGCAGGCGCAGAACCACAACGCCTTTGCCAACCGGTTCCGCTCGGCGCTAGCGGCCTGGGCGCGGTTCGATGTCTGTATCATCGACACCAACCCCAATCCTGACATTCGCTACGCCACGGCCCTGATCTGCGCCACGCACGTGCTGGCGCCGGTGCAACTGAACCAGGAGGCTATCGCCGGCATATCCGCTCTGCTTGGCCATCCACGATATGGCGTGAAGCGCATCCAGGCATCGTTAAATCCGACCCTGAAATTCCTCGGCATCCTCCCTAACATGGTCGAGCCTACACCCTTCCAGCGCGGGAACCTTCAGGCCCTGGCAACGAACTACGGCAATTTGCTGTTGTCGCGCCGGACCGCCGACGGGGTCAGTTTCGGTTACATTCAAAAGCGCACAGCCATCGCCGAGGCTCAGGCCGCAGGCGCCTTCGTGGGCGATATGACGAAGACGAGCGCGCGCGACGCTTGGCGCGAAATCAAGCCGGTGTTTGAAATGGTCGCCGCTGGAATGGGGCTGGGCGCCGATCAGCAGGTGACGGCATGAGCGTGAAACCCATTGATCTCAGTGCGCTCGACGCTTTCGCCGATGAAGGTGCCCCCAAGTCGGCGGGCATGCCCCTGATGCTCGACATCGATCTGGTCCATGAAGATCCGGACCAGCCCCGTAAGTCCTTTGACGACGTGCTCGACCTTGCCGCCAGCATCGCGGAGGTCGGGGTGAAGGTGCCGATATCGGTCAGGCCGCACCCCACGATCGCGGGGCAATACATGGTCAAGTTCGGGGCGCGCCGGCGGCGAGCGGCGATCTCGGCCGGGCTCAAGCAGATCCCCGCTTGGATCGACGATGTCCCCAGCGATTTCGAGCAGGTCATCGAGAATCTGCAGCGCAAGGACCTGACGGCGATGGAGCTTGCCTATTTCATGGCGGAGAAGCAATCCGGAGGCATGAAGGTGGGCCAAATCGCCCAAAAGCTCGGCATTTCGCATTCGACCGTGACGAAGCACCTGGCCTTAGTCGATCTGCCCCCGGAAATCGACGCAGTGTACCAGGCAGGACGGACGACTTCGCCAGAGACCATCTTCGAACTGCGATCCCTCTACTCCCGACATCCGGAAGAGACTAAGGCCTGGTTGGCCGGCGACGTGGATATCTCCCGCAGGTCAGTGGATGAGCTGAAACGGGCGATCGCCGCTGGCGCGGCAGGGAAGGGGGAGGCTGGAGTCACGGTCACAGCCAAGACTCCGAAGGTTACCCGTTCTATCGACCCCGCAGAGATCAAACGGCCGGTTATCGTGGTTCGTGTCGGTGAGCGCCACGGAATCGTTGTCCTGAATAGGCGGGCCAACGAGGATGGCTACGTGCTGGTAAAGTGGGACGACACGGCCGAGGTCGACCAGATAGCAAACCACGACGTGCACTTTCTGCGCCTCGACGATGCCCGCCGCTACGAGCCGATTAACAGGGGCTTGACGGCAGGGACGGACAGCACAGCCTCACCCCCCGCCAAGCCGCCTCCGCCCACGTGATGGGCGCGGCGGCGTGAGCCGCGCACTGCTTCACCCTTGCAAGGGTGAAGTCGAGCCCGCGAGACGAGGGGGCGGCAAAGCCCCCTTATGCACCGTCCACTCTATAGCCCCGATGAGTTTCCGTTCTCATGAGAACCGTTTTGAATTGTTTTGAAGATTGGCAGGATAGGCTGAACGCCGAAATTGTCACACACCCGACTGAATCGGATGTCTGATGGTTGATCGATCGACTCCGTCGAAGAAGCCACGGACGTCCCTGCTGCACGTCGACCTAAAGGACCAGCGAGACGCTTGGACCGAATGGTGTCGGCGCCGCGGACTGACCCCAAGCGAAGCGGCGCGTCGGGTGTTGCGGGCCGTCGTTGACGGCAATCCAAATGCCGAAGCCGCACCCCACCCGTCGGATTACGCGGACGTCGCCAGCGACGATCGTCGCCGTGTCGAAATCCGCATCCCGGATGCGGAGTACCTGGCCCTGGCCGAAGCGGCGGACCGGGATGGGATGAGCGTGCCGCGCTGGTTGGCCACCCTACTCAAGGTGCACCTGACCGGGCAGGAACCGCTCGGGAAGTACGAGATCGAGGTGTTGTCGCGGTCGAACCAACTGCTGCTGGCGCTCGGTCGCAACATCAACCAGATCGCCTACAACATGAACCAGCGAGTGGATAAGGACGAGCTGACCCTTGCTCAAGTCGAGTACGTCTCGAACTTCCTGAAGGAGCACACACAAGCGGTCGCGGCAGTCATGCAGGCCTCCAGCCGACTGTGGCGCCGGTGACCCTCCCGCGCAATTACGTCGACGGCTTCCTGGTCGAGTGGGAGGAAGGCGAATACAAAGCAGAGGTGAAGTCGATGCGGCAGCGCTCGCAGGCGATCACGCCGCGCATCACCCTGGCGGCGGCAGGCGGCGGGGGTGGCGGTCAATCCACGGCAGCTCGGGCCCAGGCGGTGCGGGCGCGCCTGGCGCGCACAGCAAAGCGCGTACCGGAAGTGATGGTCAAGATCACCTCGTCGTGCCGGGGCATGACCCAGGTCAGCCGGCACATCGACTACATCAGCCGCAAAGGCCAAATCGATTTGGAAGACCAGGACGGAATGACCGTTCGCGGCAAGGAACGGCTGAAGGAGCTGAAGGAGGACTGGCGCGCGGGTGGCTTCGAGGAGATCCCGGGGACCAGCGATCGGCGAGACACCTTGAATATCGTCTTCTCTATGCCGGCCCACACGGACGAGGCGTCGATGAAGCGAGCCGTCCGCGCATTCGCCGCTGTCGAATTTACCGGCAATCAGTACGTCTTCGCCTACCACACCCAGGCGACGGATCCCGATCCGGACCCACCGGCACACCCACATGTGCACCTGTCCGTTAAGACGCTTGGCGCTCGCGGCCATCGGCTCAACCCGCGCAAGGCTGACCTGCAACGGTGGCGGGAGGGCTTTGCGGCCGAACTGCGCAACCATGGCATCGAGGCAAACGCCACCAGCCGGTTGGCCCGATTGAAGCTCGATCGGGGGGATAATCGAGCGGCTATAGCCTTGAAGACCAAACGCGAACCGGTCGTGGCTGGGACGGCGCCGAAGTCGTCGACCCGCGCCGCCAAAGCGCAAAAGCTCGAGTCTGACAGGCTCGCCTACTACGGGTTAGTCGCGCAAACCCTCAGCCAATCCGAAGACCCCGCGGACCGCCAGCTTGGCCGTGATTTGGCCGAAGCCTTGCTTTCCACCGCGAAACCGAAGCAGCCAGAGGCCCGTCCGGCGGAAAGGCAGAACGAACGCGACATATAGCTGCCGGTCGACCAACAGGTGACGTCAGTTTTCGTCGGTATTTGGTTGCAGCAAGTCGAGGTAGTGTACGCCCAGCGCCTGCGAAATCTCGTAGACGGTGATGAGCGTCGGGTTGCGCTTGCCGCGCTCGAGTGCGCTTAAATAGGTTTGGCTTAATCCCGAGCGCACCTCGACCTGCTCTTGCGTCAGGCCCTTTACCTCGCGGAGGCGCTTGAAGTTCCGCCCGAACATTTTGCGCATATCCATGCGCATCAAATCGCAGTTTACAGCGGAGAATTTTACAAACTATAGTTAGTAAAACGGCGCCCGCCGGTTGTAAGATGTGCCCGCCAGCGACGGGGGAGAACAGGATCGAGCGATCGGCGTCTTATTGGGCGCTATCGCACGCGGCACGTTCGACCTGGCTACGTCCTCACCTCTTGGCCGGCACGACCGTAGACAAACCCGATCGTCGGGTAATTTATCGAAAGGATATTGGGAATGAAGAACGACGCGCTCCCACGCGCCAAAGCCACGGATGGCCCGAACCCGGTGGATGTGTATGTCGGGCTTAAAGTCCGCATGCGCCGTAAGTTTGTCGGCATGAGCCAGGAAGATTTGGGAGAGGCGATCGGCCTCACGTTCCAGCAGATTCAGAAATACGAGCGCGGCACCAATCGCATCAGCGCCTCAAAGCTTTTCCAAATCGGTAAGGTCCTCAAGACCGGCGTTGGCTATTTCTTCGACGGATATCGGGACGACGACTCTTCCGAGCAATTGTCCGCGTCAGGGTCCGAGAAAACCGTCCAGCGGTTCCTTCTGTCGTCTGAAGGGGTCGAGCTGGCCGAAAGCTTCCCTCGCATTGCCAACCCAAAGCACCGTCGACGGCTTCTGGAGCTTGTACGCACGTTGGCTGATGACTCCAGCGAACCTCAGGGCGCGGAGCTCGAAAATCCCTGAATGAGTTGAGTTGACCAGCGGAGTTCAGAGCTTCTTGCGAGGACTCACTCGCAACTCGACGCCCGACCGGAGGCAACTAGCGGAATTTTATCGAGCAGTGGACAGGTTTGCAGGCATCCCAATCACGTGGTGCGCCAAATAGCTCGCGCTGTCCTCTAGGAAGGTCTGAACCGCGGGCTGCGTGCAGATCGCGACCGAGCCCGAGAGCGCGAAGGCCCCCAACGCGAAGCAAACACCTAAACCCAAAATGTCCGAATTCTGATGATCTGTTACGGGTGTCATGTCGGAATCTCCCTGCCGCCGCCCGGAGCGTCACGCTTTTTGACGTTCACGTCAATAATAATTCACCACGTTCGCTGTCACAAATACTTGAGACCTTGGCCGTGCGATTTAGGCGTTGGCTCCGATTGCCAAGAGACCTCCGCGCCCTGGGCGGTCACAATGAGCAGTTCCCCCGTAACGCGAAGTGATGGTGCTTCTCGTCAAACAAATTGATTAATGTTGCATCGCAGCATAAGGTCTAACTGTTCCGGCGCTCTTGCGCTGGTTGCCCTTCCTGGGCGTTTCCTCCCTGTAAACTGCGGCGCCTTCGGGTGCCGCTTTTTTTGGCTCTGCCGCGGACGAGAAGGTGCAGCGCACGCATCCGGGCATGACTGCCCATTGCGCGATTCAAAGCGCTGAGTCATGATTTGGCATGAGCCACATACCTGACGGATTGCCGTTCGAGATCCTCGTAGAGGTGATCGCGGCCCACGACAGTCAATCGCTGGAGGGAACGCCGGAAACGCGCGTAGAAGGCCGCATTGAGCGATCGATTGCGCTCGCCCATGCCGCAGCCCTTTTTGACCTACGTCTCTATCTCGCCCGCCAAGATCTGGCCTTGCTTTGCGCAGCGAGGCACGTCGAACGCTACACTGAGACCGCACGCCATATGCGCGTTGGCGACCTCATCGTCGGTCGGGCCAAGGCCGGATTTGAAAGCCACCTCGTAGGCCGCGCGCCCTCGTCGATCGAACGGCCGTTTCCTATCATCGCCGAGCCAAGTTTGACGCCAGGCTTTGTTCAGTATGTGGCGACCGAGCGAGAGAAGGCGGCGCTTCTGGAAACGTTCCAGGCCTACGTTCTTCAAGAGGCCGTAAGCGCACCGGCATCGGGAAAATGGAACTAACTCGGACCCGGCGGCATCTTTGGTCGAAATAATACCGGTGACACCGGTCACCCCAATATTTTGACACCCTCGAACTTCGGTAAGCGTTGTCATATAACGGTTTCGTGTGCCTTAACCGGTAACATCGAGTTGTCACGCGGCAGCAGGCCCTGTAAATTGGTCTTGTTGCCGGCCCCATCCTGCCCCCCTCGATGTCCGGCAACTTTAATGGACGCCCGAGCCCCCCTTGGGCGTCCATTACCCCGTTGGGACGCAAGCAGGCGGTCGGCCTCGGTAATTCATGGAAATTTCGAGATAAGTGGGCGGCCGGTCCCCGGATTCCTTGCCTTCAGGCTGGGGCGCCCACAACACTTTCGCGATAATCTCTGGGAGGACATCCCATTAGGCGCTTGAACGTCGCGCTAAAGGCACTGCTAGACTCGTACCCGAGTGACGAGGCGATGGCACCGATCGATTCACTAGAGTTCATCAACTTGTCGCCGGCGACCAGCATCCGCCATTTGGCAAGATATTCCATCGGGGGGGCGCCGACCATTGCCTTAAATTTCACGGCGAACGTCGTGCGTGATAATCCAGCATGCTCAGCCAGCGTGTTTAAAGTCCAACGATGTGCCGGCGACGCGTGAATGGCGGTTAGCGCTGTGTTCATCTGCTTATCGGCTAGGGCGAGGAGCCACCCGGTGCGGCCGTCAGCGGCCGTCATGACGTGAACGCGGAGGACTTGCACAAGCATCATTTGGCACAGTTGTTGGGCAATCAAAAAGCCGCCCGGACGTGGTAGGCGAAGCTCGCGCATCAATCGGTCCAGACACCAGCGAATTTCATCCTTGTCTTCGTCTTCTAGAACCTGAACAATCGGAGGCAGGATTTCGAGTAAGACATCGGCGGATCTGCCGATAAGGTTAAAATGTGCTGCCACAACGAGACAATCCCCACCTCCATTGTGAGTAAAAACCTGCCCATTTCCAGCCTGCGAGAAGACCTTGCCGCCGTCGATCGCGGGCAAGGTTAAGTCAGTGGCAAGGCGGAAGGGCCGCCCTTGAGGCAGCAAGAAGCAGTCGCCAGCGGTCAATTTGATAGGCTCAGAACCACCCTCGACGGATAGCCAACCTTGGCCAGACATAATGGCGTAGCACTTTAAGCCTTCAAAAGCTGGAAACTGGATGGACAGATCGCCGCCGACATCGAGTCCGCCGACCATATAGGTGCGCAGTTTTAGGAGCGAAAGCACATCTGACAGGGCATCCATGGTAAACCCGAACGATCGCGACGAAATCATGTACCCCAAAGCATAGATCGTTCGGCCTTAATTTGATAGAGTATCTCTGCCGGGCTTTTTTTCCTTAAGATCGTTCAGTGGGCTACAAACAGAGGCCGCGGCGACAGAAGGGACCCTAAGGCCCCAACACCCTCTATCTGAGAAGATTAAATGGCGCCCATCCAAACGAAGGACCGCGTTTTTCTGGTTACAGGCGGCACATCGGGTGTGGGCAAGGCCGTGGCCACGGGCCTGGCACGGCTTGGCGCCAAGGTCGTTATCGTCAGCCGAACTGAACAAGGTGGCCATACGGCGCAAGACACTATAGCTCGAGCAAGTGGCAACGATCGGACCGAGTTCTTGGTGGCCGACCTTGCCGATCAGGCGTCTATCCGCCGGCTAAGCGAAGAATACAAAAGGAAATACGACAACCTGCACGTCTTGGCGAACCTCGCAGGCGCAATCTCCTTTGAAAAGACCCGGACCAAAGACGGTCTAGATATGACCTTTGCGGTTAATTACCTCGGTCATTTTTTGCTCACGAACCTGATGCTCGACGTCCTGAAGGAAAGCGCCCCGTCTCGGGTCGTGACGGTGGCTGGCGCGCCAAGATTTATCAAAAGCGCGAAAATCCATTTTGATGATCTTCAGTTCGACAAGCAATTCAACGGTTTGAATGCGAGCGCCCAAGCCATGTATGCGCGCGTGCTTTTCACTTTCGAACTGGCGAAGCGAGTCGAAGGCACCGGCGTTACAGCCAACGCCTTCCATCCTGGCCTAGTCAAGTCCAACCTTGTTCGTAAGGCGCCGCCTTTGGTGAAAATGCTCACCAGCGTGATGAACGCTCTGGCGAAGGCGGACTGTGCTGTCGGTGTGGAGCTTTCTGCCAATCCGCGCTTCGAAAAAATTAGCGGTGCCTTTTTCAATGACAAAATGGACCGGGTCCCGTCAATCGAGACATACGATCGAGTATCCGCCGAAAGGCTATGGTCGATCAGCGAAGCGCTCACAAAGCCCTGACTGTGCCTGCAGGACGCCACGGCATTCTTGATCCGGTCGAGAGGGCGTGAGTTCGGTTCTCAGGCCTTGCCAAACTATATTTCGGACCAAGGCGGGAAGGCGGTAGCCGGCGCTCAATGAAGGTACGCTCGCTCCCAATTTTTCCAGAGAGGTGACGATCCCGGAGTTCCCTGGACACGCCGCTGATTCCGGAGGCAGTATAAAAATCGCCTCCGGATTTGACGCGGTTCAGAGGGGAGGGGCTATTCCGCGGCCTTGACGGCGGGCTTGCGGCCGCGCTTGGCGGATACGGCGGCGGAAGCGGTAACCCGACCGCCTTGGCCCAGGCCCATTTTCTTGGCCAGATCCGAACGCGCTTGGGCGTAGGCTGGGGCGACCATCGGGTAATCCTTGGGAAGGTTCCACTTGGCGCGGTATTCCTCGGGCGACAAGCTGTACTTGGTGCGAAGGTGACGCTTCAGCGACTTGAATTTGCGGCCATCTTCCAGACAGATGATGTAATCCGAACCGACCGACTTCTTGATCGAAACCGCCGGCGCCAGTGGTTCGGGAGATTTCACTTCTTCCGCACCGCTAAGACCCGTGATCGCCTTGTGGACGCTGGTAATCAGGGAGGGCAGTTCAGCGGAGGGAACGGAGTTATTGCTGACGAAAGCGCCAACGATTTCGACCACCATATTGGTCAGTTTGTTTTGGTCGTCCATTTTACTTCCGCAATTTGAGGTTTTCGAGAGCGGCAGGCTGTACGCCTCATCCCAGGAATCGCAAGTTACATTTGGCCAATCTTGACGGATTGACCAATGTTCGTTATTTGTTCCGCGTCGGATTGAAAGAATTTCGCCAGGACGAAGCGGGTTGCATCATGGAACCGGGTCAAATCGTGTCGGTTTTTGCGCGTGATCGAGCTAGTCGGTCTCGATTTCGTTCGCCGGGACATGAAATTCGGCTGCGCATTGATAGCCGGCTGCAAAGACCTCGGCCGCCGATTGAGTGCCATCTTCCGCTAAATACAGGAGGAAACCGAAACCCGCTGTGGAAAGGACCGTCACGCCTTGCTCGTCGTCCACAATGAAGCCGAGCCGCCGACACTCGGCGTCCCCAAGTCGACGGCGTAGCGCCTCGATCTGGCTCATGTTGTGAAATTCAATTGCCTGTCCGCCCATGGCTGTATCTTAGCACAACGGTGGGAAATCGTAAGGTGCGGCAAGACGGAGGGCGCGGTGCAATCCTAGGCGACGGCCCGTGGGGGCAGACTAACCGAAAGAGTGGCGCTAACCAGATCCAACATGTCTTCGAGAAATGCCAGCTTGATCGGCTTAGCGAGATGGAGGTCAAATCCCGCCTTCGCCGTTTGACGACGCGCCTCACCATCGTTGTGACCCGAAAGCGCAATCAGCTTGATCGCATTGAGAGCCTTATCGGTGCGCATAAGATCGGCGATAGCTAATCCACCGATGCCAGGCATGTCGAGATCCAGAAATACGACGTCTGGCTGGCGCTGTCGGATCATGGCCATTGCATCCGCGCCGTTGACGCACGCCCAAGCTTGCGCGCCGAAATCCTGAATTGCGTCCGCCAGCCCCTCGACGCAGCCGCGATCGTCGTCGACGACGACCACACGGAGGCGCCGATCCGGCTTAACCTCTGATCCTGTAGTGCTCGTCTGCATCTTCAGCCTCATGTGTTGCACTGGCTGTCTACAGATGAAGTGCGGCAGTGGTATTACAGTTCTCAAGCAAGTTTAGAGCTGAATTGTGGCCGAATGTCTTAATGATTTCTTAAATCGTGATCTTGAATTCGATGACGCGATTGTGAATATCAATATTTTGGGGGCATTTTTGTAACGAAATCTCTGCAGAGTGTTCGGTTTTCAGGTCATTTGGGGGCAATTTATGACGCCTTCGATGTAGTCCCGAGTGGTTAGCCGGGCGTCGCCCGAACCGCGCCTTCCTGCAAATTTCGCTTAGACGGCGGTTTCGACCTCCAGTACCGTGGTGTCATTGGCGGATGATGAGCAGGACACGGATGTCAAACGAACGACCAGAAGATGTCGCCTTCGATTTGCGCTTTCGCGCCACTGTTCAAGACCAGGTCGCTCGGACGGCAGTCTCCAAAAGCCAACAGCAATTTGCTTCGAGATTCGCCAAGCAGCTTCGCATTCAGGCTGACCTCATCGAGCAGGGCGTCCCGATCGAACGTGTGCTTCGCTCTGAATCCGACAAGATTTAGAGCCGCCGCGCGCCTCGTGCGGCGACCCAGCGCAAAGGCGTTCATGCCGATCGAATTGAATCTGGTGTGCCGATCTCGAAGGTCAGCAATCGATCAGGCCCCGCCAACGATAAATTTGAAATTCAATGTGAGATAAACGCCCTTGTGGCCCCCTGACCTGCGCACTTAGTAGCGCGCCGCCCGACAATCTCGGACGGCGCGTACCGTATGGTTGGTTACGTCGTTCCTGCCTCTACCAACTGGCATCTATGGAGACGCCGACAGTCCGGGGCTGGAGCACTGTTCCTTCGCGATATACCGGCGTGCTGTCCAGTTGGCTGGTCACATCCGTCGCAGTCAAGAGTGCCTTCGTATTGGCGGCATTCTTTATATAGAGGCGAATGGTATAGCCTTGATTTGACAGGTCGCCGTTCAGATCGATCGCCGTGTAGCCGGGCAATTTGTAGGCGTCAACTCGATCGTCGCCGGGATTGAACGTTACGCCCCGGTCCGTTGTCGTCGTCAGTATCGTACCGCTCATGTAGCGATCGCCGACGGTCCGCACGCCCGCACCAATATGTGCCTTCCAGTCACCGGAGACCGTCCACTTGTAGTTCGCCTGGAGGGAACCGGACCACGCTGGCTGCTCGGGCAGTCTGTCACCCTTGAGTCCACCGGGACCGCCGGGCAGATCCGCGTTCTGCGTCAGTTGCGCGTCGGTGTAGGCGACGTCGCCGGTGAAGCTGAGGTGCGATGTCGGACGTATGTTGCCGTCAAGCGTGAAGCCTCGGCTCTCGGCAGTGCCGCCGTTCACTGTCGCAAAAGCGCTTCCGTACAGCGAGGTGAGCTGAACCTTGCTCCAGAGATTGTCGTAGATGGCCAGGTTGAGCTGGGCCCGGAGCGAGGGGAAGGTCGATTTCAACCCCGTTTCATAGGTTGTGATACGAGCCGCGCTGACCGATGCCGGCGCCCCAAAAATCGGCACGTTCGGTCCGCCGGCCTGATAGCCCGTAGCGACGCGGAGATAGACCATTTCATCGCTATTGATCTGGTAGCGCGGGCTGATGTTCCAGGTTGTAACGCCTTCGCTCGAGTGTCCTGGCACATTTTGCTGAAGATCGACGATATCGTACAGGACCAACACCGGGGCGGGTATAATGGTCGTGAAAAAGCTTTGTCTGTTGTAGGCGTAGCGTATGCCGGCCGCGAGATCGAACTTGTCCGTAAAATGATAGTCGACATTGGCGAATGCCGCGGCTTCCGTGTAGGTGACAGGGAAGCTACCGACATACACGGGATCGACGACACTTACCGAGGTGCCGTCGGGGTATTTGACGGGTTCGTTTTGGGTGTTCGTACCTTTTTCGTTGTCGTAATAGAGCCCCGCCATCCAATCGAGATTGCCGCCCGGGTTCGAACTCAGACGAAACTCCTGCGTGAATTTCTTGTTGTGCAGCGCCAGCTCATACGTCGAATGCGAGTTTTGCGGGCCCCCATAGAGGTAATCGACGAAAGATCCGAGGCTTCCCGTCTCGTCGGTATTGCTGACGATTTTTTCGTGCGTGTAACTCGTAGCCGAGACGAATTTGGCGAATTTGAGATCCCAATCGACGTCCAAATTAAACAGGCTGAGCCGGTCCTGGAAGATATTGGGGACAACGTTTATGTCCTTGTAGCCAGAATAGAGCGGATGGGGATCGCTAGAGTTGTCCAAGGCAATCGTGGCGTTGCCATTTGCGTCGATATTGGAGAACAGCGAGTTGAAACGGATCTTCAGCTCATCCAGTGGCTGAAACAGCAGCGAGAAGCGCCCACTTTCTTGCGTCGAGCTGTTCTGGTCGGTCTGGCCGGTGACCGCGTTGTCGATGTAGCCGGGGTTTGATACGCGGCTGTAACTTGCGATCACGCCAAGCTTGTCATTGATCAGTGGCGTGTTGATCATGGCGCGCACGCCGTTGCCCAGATCCTTGCCGCCCGCGATGGTCTCGGTGTCCGCGCCAGCACGGAATTCGGAATATTTGAGGTTCGGCTGAATTAGATCGAATTTTACAACGCCTCCAAAGGCGTTTGCCCCGTAAAGAGTGCCCTGCGGGCCGGCCAGGACTTCGATATTCTGGACGTCATAAGGGAGGATATCGAGCATGTTCCCGCCCTGGCGCTGGTGCGGCGAAGTCGATCCCATGGGGGTTTCATCAATATAGGTGCTGGCCGTCGGGTTTTGGCTCAGGCCGCCAATGCCACGAATTGCAATGCTTGCTTGCCCAGGCGTTCCCGACGAGTCGATCTGCAGGCCGGGAACATAGGCGCCGATATCCGTTAGTTGGGTGACGTGAAATTGGGCCAGCTCCTGCGCGCCGACGACGTTCACCGCTTCCGGAACGCGCTGGAGGTTTTCGGACTTTTTCTGCGCCGTCACGATGACGATCGTATCGTCGTTCGCTTTGGTCGCCTGTGGGTCCTGGGCGGAGGCGGGTTGCGCGACAGCGAGGGCCAGTACTGCAGTTGTCGTCATCAAAGCTAGGCGAAATGCGGCGGTAGGATGGTCTTTCGACATAATGTCGCTCCCTCTCATGCATGGCTAGGTCGCGCGTTTGCACAACCAATTATGTGCTCGGATCGTTGATCGGTCTTGGCCGTTGGCCCCTTCGAGTAACAGAGCTTTTCCAAATGACACAAATATTATCAAAATCGTCAAGTTAATTTCGTAATTGGAAATATTTTGAAAAACAGGGCGCGTTTGCTGCCACTGTCGCGACGTAGCGGAAGCTTTGGAAGGGGGCGACCCGAACCAGTGAATTCGTTGCGGAATTTTCCGAACGGGGCCGCCCGAGCAGTGCTTCACACTTTATCTGATACGCTCTACGGTAGGACTTCCTTCACCGTGTCGATAAAGGCCCGCAGGCCGGCTGGCACCTGGCGGTGGCCGGGGTAGTAGAGGAACAGGCCGGGGATTTCGGGGCACCAATCGGCCAGCACGATTTCGAGCCGGCCATCGGCCAGGTGGCCCCGCGCCGGACGTTCGGGGACGTAGGCGATGCCAAGCCCGGCGATTGCCGCTTCCAGCATCAGTTCGATATGGTCGAGCGTCAGCGGTCCCGGCACGTCGATATTGATCGATTGCCCGTGGCGCTCGAATTCCCAGCGAAAGAGCTTGCCGCTCGGCATGCGGTGGCGGATGCAGTGATGATGGTTCAGGTCGTCGGGGGATGCCGGCGCGCCCATGCGCTGCAGATAGGCCGGCGCCGCGACAGCGACGAACCGCGCGCGGCCGTCGAAATGGACAGCGACCATGTCGCGCGGAACAGCTTCGCCCAGGCGCACGCCTGCGTCGAAACCCTCGGAAACGATGTCGACCAGGCGGCCCTCGCTAACCAGGTCGATGCTCATCTTCGGATAGCGCGACAGGAAGACCGGCACAGCATAGCGCAACAGGAGGCGCGCCGCCGTTTCGGCGGCATTGATGCGTACCGTGCCGCTCGGCTCGCCGCGAAACGAGTCGACTTCGGCCAGGGCGAGGTCGACATCGCGCAGGGCCGGACCCAGTCGCGCCAGCAGGCGTTCGCCGGCTTCGGTCGGCGAGACGCTGCGGGTCGTGCGGTTCAACAGGCGCACGCCGAGGTCGCGCTCCAGGGCGCGCAGCGTATGGCTGATCGACGAGGGCGTAAGACCGAGCTCGTCCGAGGCGCGGCGAAAGCTGCGGTGGGCGGCGACTAGGGTAAAGGCTGTCAGGTCCGCGAGGGTGGGTTTTGTCATTCATGAATCTTTTTCAGGAGCTCATGCGTAATCCTGCCGATAGTACTCAACAATCGCAAGGCTTAACTGGAGGGCGCAGATACGCAATACGAAGGGATATCCCATGGGCAAGACCTGGTTCATCACTGGCGGTTCGAGCGGTTTCGGCCGTCTTATGACGGAAAAGCTGCTGGCGCGCGGCGATCGCGTGGCGGCGACCGTCCGGCGCGACGGCGTGCTTGACGGTTTAAAGGCGCGATATGGCGAGCGACTGTGGGTCGTCAATCTCGACGTCAGCGATGCGGTCGCGGTCGGGCGGACGATCGAGCGGGCCTTCGGTGACCTCGGGCGCATCGACGTGGTCGTAAGCAATGCCGGCTATGGCCTGTTCGGCGCAGCCGAGGAACTCAGCGATGCGCAGATCCGGTTGCAGATCGACACCAACCTCCTGGGATCGATCGCCGTCATCCGTGCCGCGCTGCCGCACCTGCGCGCCCAGGGCGGCGGCCACATCCAACAGGTGTCGTCGGAAGGCGGCCAGATTACCTATCCGGGCTTCAGCCTCTATCACGCCACCAAATGGGGCATCGAGGGTTTCGTCGACGCGGTCGCCAAGGAGGTGGCGCCGTTCCATATCCGCTTTACCCTGGTCGAGCCCGAGCCGGCGGGAACGAATTTCGGCGCGGGCCTGGTCCGGGGCGAGCCGATGGCCGCCTATGCCGGCACGCCGGCGGATCATGTGCGCCAGGCGATCGACGAGGGGACGTTCAAGCTGACCGGCGATCCGGTGAAGATGGCCGATGCGATGATTGCCGATGGTGATGCAGACGAGGGGCCATTACGGCTGACCTTGGGGAGCACGGCTTACGGCTCGATCCATGCCGGGCTGTCCGGCCGCCTAGCGGCGCTGGAAGCGCAGAAGGCGGTGGCCGTGGCCGCGGATCTGGACGGGTGACGCAAGTGACCGGAAGCGGCCGCTGTCATCTCGAGTCTTTCACCTTTCGAGCGGGCGCGGACGGGCGAGGGGGAGGGGCGCCTCTCGTCTGTGGAATGGCCCCCTCCAGTCTTTGCTAACGTCCCCCCAGAGCATACAGGATCTGATCGGCAGCCGTTTCTGCGCCGGTTTCGCGCCCAATGGTTTCTGATAGAGCGTTTGCCGTGGCCATCACGTCGGGAGCCGCACACAAGGATGCTATTGCCGCCTTCGCATTGCGTGCGCTCCAGGAGCGGAATGGCAGAATCTTGCCCGCGCCCAGGCGACGAATGCGTTCGGCATTGTCGAACTGATCGGCAAATACCGGGGTCACCAACTGTGGCCGGCCGGAAAGGAGCGCCTGCCCCGTCGATCCGATCCCGCCATGGTGAACGACTGCAGCGGCGCGTGGAAAAAGTAGGGAATGTGGCGCATAAGGCGTCACGCAAATCTCGGAGCCGAGATCCTCCCCCAACAAGGGTGACTCTTGCCCGGCGAGTATTACTGCGCGTAGCCCGAGCGCCGCAGAGGCTTTGACGGCCGTCCGATAGAAGCCGTCTCCCCCAAAGACTGCCGCACTGCCAAGGCTGAATACCAAGGGTGCGGATCCACCATCGAGGAACGCCCGCAATCCGGCCTCAAGTCGAGATGTCTTGCCATCGGGGCTGTCGTAGAATGGAAAGCCGGTAATGCGTAAGTTGCCTGGATGGTCAGGTTGCCGGTCGCCGACGAGTCGGGAATAAAGTCCGAGCGTTAGCAGGTCGGATTTCAAAACCAGAAAATTGAGGTCCGGCACAACGCCATACGCCTTATATGCACGTCGAATTGCGGCGATCGAAGGAGCTACTTTCACGCCGCCGAGCGCGAGAAGGAGCCTGTTGACGCAGCGGCTCCAGGGTCCTCGACCGGTCATAAACGGGGCCTCAGGCGTCTTCAGCGGATCGTAGGCTGAAAACATCACGCCTGGACTGAGATGAGCAACGATAAAGGGCTTGCGCTCGAGGGTCGCTGCAATATGGCCCTGGAAGGCTAGGGAGGTCGCGACGACAGCATCTGAAGCGCTGATTAGAGGGCGAATGTCCTCGATCGACTTGGCAAGGTAGGGGCCGATGATCGTCTTATAGAGAAACCCTGCGTCAGCTGCCATCCGCGTTACAAATTCCTCGCGGCTTATGCCGGTCTCTTGCGGATAGGATTCGAAGGCAAGGCCGACAGGATGGAAATCTAGCCCGGCATTCATTACCTTGTCGCGATAGTCCGCCTGTGTCGCGACTGTGACACGCACGCCTCGAGCCCGAAGTGCGAGACCAACCCCGATCATGGGGTGTAGGTCGCCCAGACTCCCGAACACGGCAAGCGTCATCTTCGTCATGTTCTTCCCCGTCCGCGGTTCGAGTCCGACACTTTTCGGAAAGGCGCCAGCCCTCTAACGCTTAACACTCCACCACGTTGACGGCCAGGCCACCGAGGCTGGTCTCCTTGTACTTGACGCGCATGTCCTCGCCAGTCTGGCGCATGGTCTCTATAACGGCGTCCAGGCTGACGATGTGCTCGCCGTCGCCGTTGAGTGCCAAATAGGTGGCATTGATCGCCTTGATGGCGCCCATTGTGTTGCGCTCAATGCACGGTACCTGGACCAAGCCGCCGATGGGGTCGCAGGTCAGGCCGAGATTGTGCTCCATGCCTATCTCCGCCGCATTCTCGATCTGGCCGGGCGTACCGCCCAAGGCCGCGCACAGTCCGCCGGCAGCCATCGAACAGGCGACTCCGACCTCACCCTGGCAGCCCATCTCCGCCGCCGAGATCGAGGCATTGGTCTTGTAGAGGAAGCCGATGGCCGTGGCGGTCATCAGAAGGGTGCGGGTGCCCTCGCGCGTCGCGCCGGGCACAAAGGTCTCGTAATATTTGATCACAGCCGGCAAGACGCCAGCGGCGCCATTGGTCGGGGCGGTGACAACACGGCCGCCGGCGGCATTTTCCTCGTTGACCGCCAGTGCGTAGAGGCTGACCCATTCGAAGATGTGCGAGGGATCGATGCGCGGGCCACGATTCAGCAAGGTTTCATGCATGGCTTTGGCGCGGCGGCGTACCCTCAGCCCACCTGGTAGCACTCCGTCCTGGGTAAGACCGCGATCGAGGCTTGCCATCATCGCGGCGCGCACGGCCTCGATGAAGTCGCGCGTTTCTTCGCGCGGGCGAAAGGCATCCTCATTTGTCCAGACGACCTCGGCGATGGTCAATGCTCGGCGGCGACACTGGCGCAGCAATTCGTTAGCTGAAGCGAAGGGCAGGGGTAGGGTGATATTGCCGGATTTGGCGATGACGCCGTCGCCGGTAATCGCGCCGCCGCCGATTGAGAAATAGGTCGCTCGCTCAGGCTCGCCGTCGGCGGAAAAGGCTTCGAACTGCATGCCGTTGGAATGCTCGGGCAGAAATTCACCCATCATGAACAAAAGGTCGTCGGCGGGCGAAAATACTATACCGTGGTCCCCGCCGAGCGTCAGCCAGTGGTTGGCAGCTATGGTCTCGGCGATAGGCGCGATCTGTTCCGGATCGACAGTCTCCGGTAGAAAGCCGGAGAGGCCCAGCAGAATGGCGCGGTCGGTGGCATGGCCCTTCCCGGTCAGGGCCAGGGAGCCGTAAAGTCGGCAGACGACGCGGATAGGTCGAGCCCGGCCGAGAGCACGGGCCGCAAAGTCTGCCGCGGCTCGCATCGGGCCTACGGTATGAGAGCTCGAAGGGCCCACGCCGATGGTGAATAGATCAGTGACGCTCAAGGCGGCCGCGTGGGTCATAGCTCAAGCTTTTCTTTTCTGGCACGCGTGAGCGCAAGGATCGCAGGTGGTGTCCGGGACGGTATCTGGACCTGAAGTTGCGACAAAGCCTGGCTGGGAAAGGCGAGCGCTTTCGCCAACCGCTATCCGTCGTCACTTGGGGGTCAACTTTACCGCCGCCACCGCAATTCGGAGCACTTTCCAGTGCGCTCCGAATTGCGATTGGCGCTGCGCTTATTGAGTGGCGCCGTCCGCGGTTTTCTGGAAATTGAGATCATGGAAATCGAAGCTGGTATCCGTCGTTGGTGAGACCGGTTGCATCGTCATGCCCTCGATCTTGCCGTCAAAGCCTTGGGTAAAACGAACGTAGGCATCCGCATTCAATGAGCGATCATTCCAGTGGACAATGAAAATATTGCCATTGTACGGAACCAGGCTTCCCTCCAGACCGTTCGTCCGGCTGAACTTCAAGATCAGGGATTTATCGACCAGTTTTACAGATGCCGTGCCCCTCCAGGGGTCGGTGTAAACCCCTGAATAGTCGGCCAGGGCCAGTGTCGGCTGTACGCCCTGGGCAGCCTTATTTTCCGCGGCAGAGACAACCGTTTGTGCGTCAGCGGCTTGCGCCTGGGAATAGGCCGTTAGCATAGCGACCATATCCCGCTTCGGGGCGCCAACATAGGCGTCGAGAATTTGGTGCCCGATAGCTTCCGACGGCATGACGTCGTTCTGGTTCGTAAGCACCACAACGGCGAGCTTAAGCTCTGGAATGATCGTTACCCAAGTCAGCGATCCCGGAACGTCGCCTGTGTGGAAGACGGTCTTGAGACCAAAATCATCGCTGACTTCCCAGCCCAGCGCATAACCTTTGAAATGTGAGTGGGTGAGGGCGGCGATCGTCGGATCGAGAGGTTCGATCGTATTCTCGGTCCACATCTCATCGGAGCGATCCGCGCTGAAAAGTTTGGTTCCATCTGGCGCGGTGCCTTCGCCAAGTTGCGTCTGCAGCCACTTCGACATGCCGTCTGCATTACAAACGATCCCGCCAGCGGCGTCGATCGTAGTAATGTCTTCAGGTGCACGCGGTGTGACCTTTCCCGAAAGGATCACGTGCGGTGAGCTGACATCCTTGTGGTCGGAAATCCGGGCCAAGCTGGTCGAACAGCCATCCATGTGCAAAGGTTTGAAGATACGGTCAGTAACAAAATCTTCCCAGCTTTGACCCGTTACACGAGGGATGATTTCGCCGGCGACCATATACATGACGTTGTCGTAGTCATATTCCGACCGGAAGCTCGACACGGGCTTTAAATAGCGCAACCCATGTATGAGTTCCGCCCGCGTCATATTGGAGCTCGGGTAAAACATCAGGTCGCCGGCGCCTTCTCCTAAGCCGCTGCGGTGGGCAAGCAAATCGCGAATAGTGAACTGGCTCGTAACGTAGGGGTCGTACATCTGGAACTCAGGGATGTACTGAATTACCTTGTCATCCCAATGGATCTTTCCTTCGTCGACGAGGATGGACAGCGCCGCAGCGGTGAAGGCCTTCGTCGTGGATCCAATCTGAAACAGCGTGCTGGTATCGACCGCGCCAGGCTTTCCGAATTCGCGGACACCATAGCCCTTGATATAAACGACGTGGCCATCCTGGATAATGGCCAGAGCCACCCCTGGAACCTTGAACGCCTTCATCGCGCGATCGACGGTCGTGTCGATTTGCGAGGGCGTAATCGGCATTTTCGTTTGGGCCACGCCCGCATGGGGGACGGCTATTGTTGCAAGGATTGCAAGAGCGGAGATGCAACGTAGGAATGATGTTTTCAAGAAATAGCTCCTGAATAATGTGAAAGACGGGCGGCGGGCTGGGCAATGTCCTTCCGTTCACGATAAGGACCTTATCGCGCGGGCATTGAACCGTTGAAATTAAAGGGATCGATCCCAGGCCGCCGCTTACATGATCGTCTGCGACAATTGGGCAGCAAGCCTAGTACTTGGTCCCAAAGCTGATGAGATGGTAGATCAAGGCAACATACAGCACGCTAAGCGAGGCTATAAAGTAGATCGCCCCGGTTGCACGCGCGTACCAGCTCCTGTTGGTCGTGAAAACGCGCCAAAGGTTCCAGGACGCAGTGCCAGCAAGGCCAAAGCCTACGAGTGTCGTCAAAATCTCCAAGGTCCAAATGAGACCATCCACCGTTCCATGTCCAAGACCGTCAGAGTCCGAGAGCAGGGCGGCCCATCCGGCAAGAGTAGCCAACAGCAGGATTGCCAGCCCGCGGCCTAGGCGGTAGAGGGTCAGCTCTTGACCGGACAAGCTGATCTTTTGTCCGTAGCGCCGGCGAACGATCGCGGCGATGGGCCAGGACAAAACGGTGATCCCCATGACGCCGACCGCCACAGCGACCAGTGGGATGAGCCAATTCGCGTCGCGATACCAAGGCACTCGATCCCAGACCATAAAGGGCGATACCGAGTTGATGCTCCAACGAACGACCTTGCCGTTTTCGACCTTCGCGCCGAGCCGGCCATGCCCGTAGGCGTCCTGCCATTCAAATGGGGCGACTTCGATCCACTTGCGCGCCGGGCCACCAAAGAGTTCAGGAACAACCGGTCGGCCATCATCGCCAACGGTGATCTTTGTCTGGCCCAACAGGTTTGAGACGTCGAGGAAATTTGACAGCCAGGTCCGCTGATTGAGGTAATCCCCGGCAAGCATTTGGGCGTGTTCTTTTGCCGTCGGCAGCTCTACGGGCGGATTGGCAT
>OVEP011218091.1_pt1 | contig 23043 bp, 24 predicted proteins | sample 1779801 | NCBI WGS metagenome assembly OVEP01 (sample SAMEA3914791, study PRJEB12502) | metagenome | biome: forest; material: soil | place: Canada | collected 2011-07-03 | depth 0.1 m
CCGTCCAGGCCGCGCTGTCTTCTCCGCCGCCAGCGCCGCCTTCATCACCCGCGCCGACGACGGCCGCGTCTTGCTCGTCCACCACCGCAAGTCCGGCCGGTGGGTCCTGGCGGGCGGCAAGGCCGAGTGGAACGAACCACCCCGTGTGACCTGCCAGCGCGAGGCCACCGAGGAACTGGGCGGAGCCCCCCTGCGGGTCGGCCGGCTCCTGGTCCTGAACTGGATGACCAAGGCCGCCGAACTGTTCCCCGGCGCGGCCCAGGCCGATTACGCCTACCCCTGCATCATGACCACGTTCCACGTCACCCTCGACGACCCCAACGCCGAGATCACGGTGCCGTCCGATGAGCTGTACGGCTGGCGGTGGTGGGACCTGGCCGAGGCCACCGCGCCGGACGGCCCGATGGAGTCGTTCAACGCCCGCAATCTCCAGACGGCCTGGTCGGTCTGCTACAGCGACAGCAGCGCCGCCTACCTGGAGTCCTGACCATGGGACGCCACGCTCTGGAAGACCCCCGCGGCACGGGACTCGGCATCACGTGGGCCGCGACCACCGCGCTCGGATTCGCCGTCCTGGCGCTCGTCGCCCGCCAGCCGGCCGACCTGAACGCCGAGCAGGTCCACGCGCCCACGCCGGTCTCCGCACCGGACACCCCGCCCCGAACCACCTGACCTGGAGGCATCCATGAACCGGAGGCACGCCATGACGCGGACCGGGGAGGCAGACGCGTGAACGCCTGGATCCCCACCCCCGACTTCCTCGCCACCCTGCCGCCCGCCATCCACAGCGCAGCCGTCATCGTCCCCGACCAGCACGGGCACATCCTGCTGCTCCATGACGCCTACGACCAGGCCCGCGCCGACGCCGGCGGCACCGCATCGTTCAAGTGGTGGCTCCCCGGCGGATACCTCGACAGCGGCGAGACACCCGCCCGGGGCGCCGAACGCGAACTGGAAGAAGAGACCGGCCTCAAGGCCGGCCAGATGCGGAGCGTCGGCTCGAACTACGCGTCCGCGACCAGCCGTCGGCCCGCGATCACGAACTACGTCTTCGCGGCCGCGCCACTGGACGCCGAGCAGGTCGCGGGCATCACACTGTCGGCCGAGCACGACGCCTACCGCTTCGTCGCTCCCGACAACATCAAGGCCGTGGTCCAGGACCGCCACTACCCCATCTTGGCCAGCCTCCTCAAGGCATGGGCCGACGGCAGCTCCTGCACCCTCTTTGACGGCCACACGCTGGGGGGCCGGGAATGAGCGGCATCGTCCAACGGCAGACCACTGCGACCGCAGCGGTCGACCGCGACCAGGCCCAAGCCGCCGAGTGGCGGCCCGCGATGACGCTGGTCGTGATGGTCCGGGATGAGGCCGGCGGTTGGACCGAGGTCAAACGCACCGAGACCGACGGTGAGTCCTACGTCCCGGTCACGGCCAACTGGCCCCCCTGCGACTGCCCCTCGCCCAACTGCCCGTACCGGGCACGGGAGCGGTACTCCGGCACGCCCGAACCCTTCTGACGACTCCCGGAGCCACGCGTCACGCGAGGGCTGCCCAACGCTTCCGGCTCAACCGCCCACCGACCAGGGAGGCCGACCATGCGCTTCTCCAAACTGCACGGAGCCGGAAACGACTTCGTGTTCCTGACCAGCGAGACGGAACTTGCCGACGGCTGGCAGCAGACCGCCCGGGCCCTGTGCCACCGGCAGACCGGCATCGGCGCCGACGGCCTCGTCCGCAGCACCGTCTTGGACATGGACCCGCCGGTCCTGGACGTCACGGTCTACAACGCCGACGGCTCCCTCGCGACCATGTGCGGCAACGCGCTTCGCTGCGCCGCCTGGCGCGCGTACCGGGAGCACGGCCTGACGCGGATGACGCTCGTCCTGGCCGGCGTCAAGCACGAGGCCCTGGTCCGCGTCGACGACGTCCAGGTCACTCACCTACCTGGAGGGCCCGATGTCCTGGATCCCCACTGAGCAGTTCCTCGCCCAACTGCCGCGCGCCGTGCACGGGGCAGGCGTGATCGTGCCCGACCGGCACGGCTGCATCCTGCTGGTCCACGACGCCTACGACCCGGACCGCGCCGCCTCGCAGAAGGACATGACGTTCGACTGGTGGCTCCCCGGTGGCCTGCTGGAGGGCAACGAGTCCCCCGCCCAGGGCGCGGAACGCGAACTGGCCGAAGAGACCAACCTCTGGGCCGGCCAGATGACCGCGGTCGGCTCGAACTACGAGAGCCCGCGGAACGAGTGGCCCGCCGTGACGGACTACTACTTCGCGGCCCGAGCACTGGACGACGACCAGATGACCAGCATCATGCTGTCGCCCGAACACGAGGGCTACTGCTTCGCCGCGCCCGAGAGCGTCCCGAGCCTGGTCCCCGAACGCCGCCGCTCCACCGCGGTCCACCTGCTCGCCGCCTGGGCCGCCGGCACCACCTGCACCCTCTTCAACGGCCACCCGCTGGGAGAAACGAAGTAGGCGGAACCACTCGACGGCAAGCGCCGGCCGCGAGTATCCCGGAACCCGGGCCACTCGCAGCCCCAACTGCCCACTGAGCCCACCGCACAACCGAGTTGAGGGGGATCGGTATGACCACGGAAGCAGCCACGGACGGCGATCAGGAGCAGCAGGACGAGGAGATCCGCTGGTTACTCACCGCGGATCAGCAGATGTTCGCGGCGATGAAGTCGTCGGGCCGGGCGATGGCGATGCGCATGCCCCGGCTCGTGCGCCGTGCCCTGGCCTTGGCGTGGGACGCGGACGCCCGCTCGACCAAGGCTCTGCTGATCTGCCAGGTCCTGTCCGGCGTCCTGCAAGCCGGGGGTCTGCTGGCCATGACCGGGACCATCGCCGCGCTGATCGCGCCGGGGAACATCATGACGCGCCTGGGCCATGCCCTGCCGTCGATCGCGGTCCTGGCGGCGGCGGCCGGGCTGCGGGCCCTGCTGGGCATCGCCGTGTCGAGCCTGTCCCTGCGTCTGTCGCCGAAGATCTCCCGCCGGGCAGAGGTCCTGCTGCTGGAGACCGTGATGCGCACCGAGCTGAGCGCCTACGACAACCCCGGGTTCAACGACCGGTGGGACGCGGCCGAACGCGGCGCGCAGACCGCGCAGGAACTGCTGACCACCGCGCAGAACGTCACCGCGTCCCTGGCGTCGCTGATCGCCTCCTTCGCTGTCATCACCCTGCTCTACCCCGGACTCCTGCCGCTGCTGCTGCTCGCCTCGCTCCCGCAGGGCATCGCCAGCGTCAAGGGCGCGGTCGCGACCTACGTCGCCACCATCGAGACGTCGAACGAGCGCCGGGCCCTGGCGATGCTCCGCTGGTACATGGCGGACAAGACCGTCGCGGATCAGATCCGTTCCAACACCATGTCCGGGTTCCTGCTCAAGCGCTACAACCGGGCCGGTGCCCGGGTCGACGAGAAGAACGACCAGGCCGCGTTCGCAGCCGCCCGGTACGGAGTCATCGGCGCCGTCTGCGGCGGCCTGGCCTCCGGGCTGGTGTGGACCGCCCTGGGCGTCCTGCTCGCTACCGGCCACATCGGCATCGCATCGGCCGGCACGGCGGTGTTCGCGCTGCGCAACGCCTCGCAGAGCATGCAGGGCATCATCGGCTACGGCACGACCCTGTTCAGGCTGGGCCTGTTCCTCGACGACTGGTCCAGCTTCCTCGACGAGGCCGGCGGCCACCAGCTCAACCGCGGCACCTTGGCGGCCGACCGCCCCGTGGCCATCCGCGCGGACAAGGTCTCCTACACCTACCCCGACGCCGAGCAACCGGCGCTCGACGGTGTGACGATCGAGGTCCGCCAGGGCCAGGTCATCGCTCTGGTCGGGGAGAACGGGTCCGGCAAGACCACGCTCTCCCGGCTGCTGGCAGGGCTGTTCGTCCCCACGGACGGTGCGGTCCTGTGGGACGGGACCGACACCCGCGACCTGGACCCCGACAGCCTGTGGGGACACACCGCCGTCGTTCCGCAGACTCACGTGCCCTGGCCGCTGTCCGCCCGCGAGAACATCACCTTCGGCCAACCCACCGCCGACGGCGACCAGGCCGTCCACGAGGCCGCCGCCGTCTCCGGCGCCGACGACGTCATAGCGACCCTCCGCAACGGGCTAAACACCCTTCTGGCGCGCAGCTGGTGGGGTGGCCAGGAGCTGTCGGGGGGCCAGTGGCAGCGGATCACAATCGCCCGCGCGTTCTTCCGCCCGAGCGCCCTGCTGATCCTCGACGAGCCCACATCCGCGCTCGACGCCAGAGGCGAGCACCGAGTGTTCTCCGGCCTGCGGCGCCTCGCCCAGGACCGCGCCGTGGTGCTGGTCACCCACCGCCTCCAGAACGTCGCCCTGGCCGACCGGATCTACGTCCTGGACCACGGCCGGGTCATCCAACAGGGCACCTACAAGCAGCTCCTCGCCGAGAAGGGCCCAAACCTCTTCAAGGAACTCTGGGAACTTCAGCAGGACCGCGAAGGCATCTGACCCGCCCCGGCACACCACACCGCGTCTGTGCCGGCGTCTGTGCCGGACAGTTCGCCCCCGGACGCCACCTGACCCGCCCGCCCAACCAGGGCCCTGCTGATCACCACCCGCCGCCCGATCCCGCGGGCAGGCCGCAGTCGGGCCTATCACGCCAACAGAAAAGGCAGAACTGAATGCCAGTTGTCCAGGTCGAGGTCCAACTCGACCGTTCCTATCCCGAATTCTCCCGACTCGGCGCGGAGATCGAGCGGGTGATTCACCTCGTCGCTCCCGTAGTCGAGGACGAGACGGCCCTGACGCTGCCCGAGGAGGTACCTCTCCGGGTGATGACGCCCAGGGGATGGCAGGCGTTCCACGCCAAGCGCAGGCGCCAGCAGAAGCGGGTGGACCGGGAGTTGGCCCCGTCCGTCTCCAAGCGTGCGGGCTTCCTCGTCGCCAATGCGATCCTGCAAAGGGCCGAGAGGAAGTGGTGGCGACTCATCGGCATACAGGCCCTCGCAGATCCAACCGAACCCACCCGCTCCGAGATCCTGGTCATGCCGGCAGCGGTGGAATCCAGGGGCCTGCTCTGCGAAGAAGACTGGCTGATCCGCGAGGTGAGCAAGCATCTGACCTATGTGGCGCAGCTGTGGTCGGGCGCCGAGGAAAACCCGGCGCTCCGGGACTACGCCCACCCCTCTCTGCGCGGCGTCGACGGTCGGGCGCAGGCTTGGCTGAACACGGGCCACTGCGAGTGGGCCGCCAATCGGGTCACCCAGGCGCTTTTGGGCCGCACGATTGCGGCACGCCCGACAGACGGACACCCAACACCTGAGTACCTGAAGGCCCTCAAGTTCCGAGAGCGGCTGGAAAGCATCCGGGGCTGGTCGGACGAAGGGGTCGGGGCCATCACGGCCCGCATCATCGACGAAGTCGGCCTGTCCGCCTACAACCGCGTGTGGTTCGACGCCGCCTTGATGCCGACGGCCCAGGAGACCCGAAACCCCGACGTGTGGCAGGCCCGCCTCCAGAGCGCCGACCACGACCACCTGCCCGCCTAACTGCGAGTCGCCACCGTCCTCCACCTGCGGCACCTGGCCGGAGGACGGTGGCCACCCGCGCACACACGCCTTCGCGGTCCCTCTGAACTCGCCACACCCTCAGCACTCCACACAACGAGAGGAAGCCCGGATGCCCGACGTCCCCACCGCCGACAGCGAGCCGACCGTCACCAGCGGCACCGCACAGCTTGCGAACCGGGAGACCTGGGAGGAGTACGGCCGCGACCACCTGCGACGCGGCACCACCTACCCGGTGCCCGACCGGATCAACTGGGGCATGAACAGCGGAGAGGAGACCGGCCCCGGCACCGACGCACTCGGCCCCCTGAACGGCCGCATGGTCCTGGAACTCGGCTCCGGCACCGGGCGCTTCGCCGCCCACCTCGCCCGTGACCACGGAGCGATCGTCACCGCACTGGACAGCTCCATCAGCCAGTACCAGCGCGCGGCAGCGGACTTCGGCGACACCGACGGTCTGACGCTGGTCCACGGCGACGTGTTCGACCACCTGTCCCGCCACGCCTCCGCGTGGGACGTGGTCTACAGCGTGAACGGGGCGCTGTGCTTCACCGACCCCCGGTGGCTCCTGCCGGCCATCGCCAAGGCCCTGCGCCCCGGCGGCCGACTGGTGTTCTCCACGCTCCACACCAACTACCTCGGGGAACCGCCCTCCCGGACCGTCGCGCCGTCCCCGCAGCGCCTGGTGATGAAGGACAAGGAGCCCCAGCGGGTCTACCGGTGGGTCCTGGCGCCCGACGTGTGGCGGGGCCTCCTGGAGGAACACGGCTTCGAAGTCGAGTCGATCGAGGAGATCGCCGAGCAGGGCAGCAAGGTGTCGAGTCGCCTCATCCGCGCCACCCGCCGGCCGGCCGCCACGCGAGGAACGGGCGACAGCGATGCAGACCACTGACGAACACGGGTCCGGCGCCCTCCGGCCGCAGCATCCGGCCATCGTGCCCTACATCGCCCCGTGGACCCGCGAGACGGTGATCGAGCCCCAGGTGCTGATCGACCCGGAAGCGGGCTTCACCTACGAGGATGCGCTCCCGACCGACCGGGACGTATTCGGGGCGCTGTGGCGCAGGCAGTCGATCGTGAGCGGCGACCGGGGCAACCCCAGGCTGGGAGACGTCCACAGCCGTCGGCAGCGCCGGTGCATGACCAGGCTGCTCTGCCAGGTCTGCGGCGGGCCGGCCTCGCGCACCAGCGAGGGCGTGCTCTTCCTCGACCAGGACCACCGTGAGGACTGGTCGACCTGGCCCGAGACCCTGGGCACCGTCCACCCGCCCGTCTGCCTGCCGTGCGCGGCCGAGTCGGTACGCCGATGCCGCCACCTGATCAAATCCTGGGTCGCGATCAGGGCCCGCACCCCTGTGCCCTGGGGCGTCTACGGGATCAAGTACTCCCTCGGCCCGGACCGCCGCCTCCAAGCGGACGGAAAGGTGGAGATGGAGTACGGCGATCCCCTCATGGGCTGGGTCGTGGCCTCTCAGATGATCGTCCGCCTGGACGGCTGCACGATCGTCGACCTGGACCGCGAACTCGCGGCTCTCACCTGAACGGGAAGACCAGCATGGTCAAGAACACGGACAGCCTGCCCGAGGTCGAGCGGCTGAGCGGAGTCCTCCGAGCGTGGCCCGACGGGTGCACCTGGGAGGAACTGCAAGAGGCGGCGGCGATCGGCCCGCTCCTGCGCCGGCACCTGGAGCTCAACGAGGTGTGGGACCTGGTGCTCGCGGTCGAGCGCGCATCGGTGCTGTGGGCCATGGCCGCCGGGGTGAGGCACAGCCCGAGTACCCGGCCGCCGCAGGACCAGTACCTCAGCCACACGATCCGTGAACTACTCGAAACCGCAGAGTATTTCGGACGGATGTTCCTGATAGGCGACGCCTACTACTTTCCCGGCGAGCGCTCCCGGGAGGCTGAGCAGGGGGAGGAGTTCGCGCGCCGGCTGGCCAACCTCCCGGAGGGCTGGCGCGGTGAAGTGGTCCGCCGTATCCGCGGTGGCCAGGAATTCGGTGCGGCCATCAGCGATGCGGCCATATCCCTCAACATGCTCCATCATGTCCACCGCATCGACGGGGCGAAGGAGGCGGCCGGGAATGTCCTGCCTTAGATCCGCTGGCCGCTGGCAGGGGGAGAGAACGGCTCCGCGCGCCCTCCCAGTGCGAACTTGCGCGCAGCAGATACTGGCAGGCAGGGGGCCGTGGGATGCGCGTCATCCGTCCTGGTGGTCTGGCCCCGAACCGTTCCGCCAGGACTGCGCCATCACCAGCCGTCTCGAAGCGCTCACAGGCCGATCGACGCCTTCGGCCCCATGTACGACCCGGCCCCGGGAAAGCCCGCCTGGCACAGCAGCATGAAGTGCTCGCTGAAGCCCAGGGCCGACAGCTCGTCGAGGTCGACGAAAACGACCTGCCGAATCGGACGGGAGTCCGCGCCCGCCACGAAGGCACCCAGTTCGCCGCCGACTCGGCGGGCCTCGAAAGTGATGTGGACGACCTCCGCCTCCACGTTGTCGCACACGTACAGCAGGCGGCCCACCTCCACCTTCGCGCCCGTCTCCTCAAGCATTTCTCGGGCTAGGGCCTCTTCCAGCGTCTCGCCGGGCTCCAGCTTCCCGCCCGGCAGACTCCACGACCGCGGGCCGTCCGTGTCCTGGTCAAGTAGCAGGATCCTGTCGTCCTCGATGACGATCCCGGTCACTCGCGTTCGCATGGCCAAACGCTACCGTCGGCTGCGTCGACGGGCCCCGCACGGCCCAGCGCTGAGTGACTGTGGCGCCGTGGCGGGATTGAAGAACTAGAACACCCTCTTCACCTGAAGGGCTGATCATGCTTACCAAACTTGCCGTCGCCGCAGAAAGGCGACCGGCGGCTGCTGCCGGCCCCTTCGGAGATGTCCACATGACCAAACCAAGGAGCACGGCGGGATCAGTCTGCGCGCCTGAGCGCCGGCTCATGGGCGTCGGCAGGGAGTTGAGGACGGGGCCAGGACGGATCGGGCGACCAGCTCGGCCAGTCCCCAGCGAATGGGGCGGCGCGTTCCTCCAGCAGGCCGAGCGCCCGCTCTCGTGCCACGTCGACTTTCGCGTGCAATCTGTCGTCGATCAGTCCCAGGCGTCTGGCCTGGGCGTACTCGTCAACGTCTTTCCAGTGGTGGGCCGACAGGTCTGGTTTGACCACCAGGTCGACGAACAGGTCGAAGGTGTCGATTCCGAGAGGTGTCCTGGTATAGGGCTTTTCGAAGTTGACGTAGAGGTGGAGCGGGGCGCCGCTGTCAGGGTCCTGAAAGAAGTGGATGCTGAAATACTCACCGGCGGTGAAATGCGAACGCAGGGCGGTATTTCGCCAGGACCAGGTGGTGAGTTCCCATGTTCCGGAGGCGAGGTGCTGCAGGCCCTGTTTGCGGGTGGCGTCGTCGCCCGTACGCAGAGCGGTGGACCAGGTAGTGGGTGCCAGGCTCTCAATGCCGGGCCAGTAGGCGAGCTCGATGGCGGATCCGTCGTCGCTGAGCGTGCGGTAGGGCTGGGCCGACCAAACCCGTCCGTTGATGACGTCGCGACGCACCGTCGTAGTACCTGCAGCGAACTGCGGCGTTTCGGTACTCATCGGGATTCCCCTGTGATGGTGTGGTGGCGCGGAACGGTTTGTGTTCCCACGCTACTGGAGGGTGATACAGGGCAGGGTCGATTCCTTGCCGGAGGCCGCAGTGGCGGCAGGGGCGCCCGGGGCACTGTCCCGCTAGCTGATCATGAACAGGCTGAACAGATCCCCGATGCGCGGATATACCGTCCAGCGGCTTCCGGGCGGTTGAGTGGTCTCGCCTCATCCCCACGCCCGCGGGACGGCGGGCTAGTCGCGCTCCACCCGGCCCTCCCGCCGGCGCGGCGGCCCTCTCCGCAAGCGCGGGATCTTTCAGATGAAGGGATTGGCATGCTCACATCCTTCAGTGCTCCAGGAGTTGGATGCCGAAGCGCCCGCCGCCCGCAGCCGTCGGACATCCCTCTGCCACGCCTGCTGGTCGACGGGCTGGATCTCGTCGGGAAGACGACCCTGGTCGAGGAGTTGATGCTGTTGCTCGCCGAGCGCGGTATTCCCGCCCGACAACATCAGGGTCTGCTCACGCCGCACCACCCGCTGAAGGGGCTCCTCGACCGCCTGCCCGTGCCTTATCACTGTTTCACCGGTATCACCGCCGCGCACTTGATCGGCGGGTATGCCGTGGATGCGGTGCTGTCGCGTCTCGAAGCACTCAGCCCCGGTGCCACGGTTCTGGTGCAGGACAGCTACGTTGACCGCACCATCGCCGCGGGCCTGGCCGAGGGGCCTTTCCTGAGCGCGGTACTCGCGCTGTGGGCCGCGCCCGTGTTCCCGAGTTTCGATATTGCGGTCTACCTGCACGCCGACCCCGCGGTGCGTCGTGCCCGCTTGGGGGAGCGCGACCCTGCCGACATCGACGAGGGCGACCGACGCACCGTCGAGGACGAGGACTTCGCCCGCCGCTTCGACGCCGCGCTGCTCCACCACCTCGGCCGCCGACACGGCACCGTCCTGGTCTTCGACACCGGCGAGCACCAGCCGCAGGACATGGCCCGGCGGATACTTACCGCTGCAGGCCTCGACACCCGGAGTGAGGCTGGCTGTGGCCGAGGCTGACGAACGACGCGGCTGGCGGGTCGCCGTCGCCTCCGACAAGGCTGGCGCCCTCCACTGTGCCGCCCTGACCGGTGATCTGCTAGCCAGTCCGCTGGTCGGGCAGGTCATCATGGCGACACGGGGGCAGCAACTGGCATACCCCGAGGCCGCGCTGGTAGCTGCCGAACTGGTCGCTGCCGGTGTGGCAGACCGAGCGCTGCTTGTCTGCCACACGGGCCTGGGGGTCTGCGTCGCCGCGAACAAGGTCCGCGGTGTTCGGGCCGTCACCGCCCACGACGCCTACAGCGTCGAGCACGCGATCCGCTACACCAACGCCCAGGTCCTGTGCCTGGGCCAGGCGATCGCCCCGCTAGATCAGGCCCGCGAACTGGTCCGGCTCTGGCTGTCGTTGCGCTTCGACGCGCACGACAACGCGATGCGCAAGCTCGCTGCCATCGAGGACTACGAGAACAACCGACCCCGTCACGCCTGACGCGCACCTGCCCCGGACACCACCAGCCCATCAAGGAGAGTGGCATGCACCTATCTATTACCCGGTCGACCCTCAACAAGCGGATCCCGTACGCGGAGATGGTCCGCGCCGCCCACGCCGCCAGCTTCCCGTTCGTGGAGCTGTCCGCGGCCAAGTGGCGCCTGGCCCTCGACCAGGACCCGACGCTGGCCGCGCTCATCGGTCCGGACGGCATCCAGCCCTGGCACGCCGGCTGGAACTTACGCCTGAACTGGGACACCGCACGCTTCGCCGAGGCCCTCGCGAGCGTCGGCGAGGCCATGGACCTGACCACCAGTCTGGGCAGCCGCAGCGGCACGCTCGTGCTGCCGCACGTCGACGACACCGGCGAGCCGATCCCGAGCCCGGCCGAACTGGTGGACCGGATCGGCTCGGTCGCCGACCTGGCGTCCGCCCGCGGGCTGAACGTGTGCGTCGAGTACATGGGGCTGCGCCCTGCCGACCCGCCCGAGAAAGGTGTGCGGACACTGCCCGGCACCCTGGAGGTCCTGGCGCAGGTCGGCCGACCCAACGCGGGCGTGCTGATCGACTCCTACCACTGGCACATCTCCGGCTCACCGGGCCTCGCGCAGATCCCGACGGCGATGCCGGTGTGGGTGCACTTCAACGACGCCCCGGCCGCCATACCCACCGACGCGCTGCGCGACCACCACCGGGTGCTTCCTGGTGAGGGAGTCATCGACCTGCCCCGGCTGCTCGACGAGCTGGCAGCCTGGGGCTGGGCCGGACCGGTATCGGTGGAGGTCAAACACCCCGACCTGCACGCCATGCCCCCCATCGAGGCGGCCCGTCGGGCGTTCGCCGCCGCGCACGCCGTCCTGGCCCGGGCCGGGGTGGCCGCCGACGCGAACGGGGCGCGCCCGTGACCGCCGCCCCCGACGCCCCGGCCGCGTTGCGGTTCCCGGATCAGCCTGCTCTGGGCGGCTGGTACACCCAGGAGGAGCTGGACGCCGCCACGCAGGCGCTGGCTGAGTCGATGGACGTGCGGGTCGGGTTCCGCGCGAAAGCCCGCGAGATCCTGTTCGAGGACGCCTTCGCCGCTTACACGGACACCCGGTTCGCCGTCGCCTTCAACGGGGCGGGCTCCGCGATGGACCAGGTGGTGGCCTGCCTGGATCTGAGCCCGGGCGACGAGGTGATCTCCGGGGCGCTCAACTTCCCCGGCCCGCACCTGTCGGTGCTGCGCGCGGGCGGCCGACTGGTGCTCGCCGAACCCGAACCCGCCACCCTTAACCTCGATCCAGCCCACGTGGCCGACCTGATCACCGACCGCACCCGGGCGATCCTGGTCACCCACATGAACGGCCTGCCCGCGGACCTGCAGTCTCTGCTCGACCTCACCGGCAGGCGCCCGCACCCGGAGAACGGTCCGGCAAGGATCATTGTGGACGCCGCCCGCGCGCTCGGTGCCCGCACGGCGCTGGGACCCGTCGGCCGCGCCGGCTGGGCGACCGTCTTCTCCTTCCAGAGCAAGAAGGCGATGACCACCCTTGGCGAGGGCGGCATGGTCACCACCTGCGACGAGGAGCTGGCCGTGAAGCTGCGGCGGCTGCGCAGTTTCGGCAAGGGGCGCTTGCTGGGCAGCAACTACAAGCTGACGAAGGTGCAGGCTGCCGTCGGCCTGGTGCAGTTGCGGCGCCTGGACGAGATGAACGCGGCCCGCATCCGCCTCGCTGAGCAGCGCACCCTGCTGCTGGGCGACCTAGAGGCGCCGGGCCTGGTCCTGCCGCCGAGCCTGGGCACCGGTCACACCCACTACCTCTACAACCTGCTGCTGCCCGCCGCCTTCGGTGTGCGCGGACGCGACCAGGTGCGCCGGCTGCTGGCCCTGCGCCACGGTGTCGGCAGCGTTCCAGGGGACCGCCCCACCCACCTCGGCCACGGGCTCATCGGCGAGGCGACCGCCGGCCAGCACCTGCCGATCGCCGAGCAGACCAGCGACCGGCTCCTGCACCCCTACCTTCACCCGCAGATGAGCGAGGCCGACAACCAGGACGTCGCCGAAGCGATCCGCCGCACCGTCCTCGACGTCGCCCAAGCGGCCTGAACACCCCTCAGCATCCGAACACCGGGACCGGTCCTTACACCCACCGGTCCGGTCCCGGCCCACCCCCCTGCGAGGACCCTATGAGCGATCGGATCATGGCCGGTCTCACAGCCACCACCGACGTCCACTCCAGCCTGCAGCGGGCCGCGCCCCTGCTCGCGCACCTGCACCGCGCGCGGGACAGCCACCTCGTGGTCGACTGCGGGGACTGGTTCGAGGGGACCGGCTTCTACCAGCTCGGCGGCGGAGCGATCGAGCGCCGGATCCTCACCCGTCTCTACGATGCCGTGGTCCCGGGCAACCACGGCTTCAAGCACTACCTGGCCGACCCCCTGTTGCACCGGATCACCGTGTGCGCCAACGTCCTCGACACCGACGCCCGCCCGGTCTTCCGCACTCTGCAGCGCGCGACCGTCAGCGGACGGCGCATCGCGGTCACTGGCGTCATGGGCCCTGAGGCGTTCGACGCCGCGCGCGTCGACCAGCGCCCCGGCCTGCACCTGACCGACCCCGCAGAGGCCTTGCGCGACCTGGCCGCCCGCACCCCGGACGTGGACGGCTGGGTGCTGCTCAGCCATGCCGGCTTCCAGCACGACCTGGACCTCGCTGCTGCCTGTCCCCACCTGGATGTGATCTTCTCCGGACACTGCCACAGCGACCACCGCGGACCCGCGCCTGCCGGGCGCGCCCTGGTCGTCAAGGGTGCCGAGCTCGGCCGCGGCTACGCCGAGGCCCGGCTGGCCCCGGACGGCAGCTGGTGCGCTGGCCACGGCCTCTACCCGCCCTGCGCGGCGCCCAGCGCACTGGCTGACCTCACCGTGCAGATCGACCAGCTCGCCCGGCGCCTGAGCGATCCGATCGGCACGATCGCCCGCCCCTGGGCGAACACCGCCCCTGACCGCCATACCCTGCTCACCGCCATCGCTCGCCAGCTCCACGACGAGCACCACCTGCCGGTCGTCCTGGCCGACAGCACCCTGTGCCCGGCCCCCCTCGCCTCCGCGCTCACCCTGGGTGACCTGCTCGCCCTGGAGCCGTTCGCGAACCGCCTCGTGATCGCCGACGCCCCCCGCGACGTCACCGCCTGGCTGGAGCACATCCGCGCCCCCGAGCTCGCCGGCCCGCTCGCCACCTGGCCACCCACACCCCCTGGCCCCGGCCTGCGCCGCCTTCTCACCAGCGACTACATCGCCGAGACCTTCCTTCCCGGCCACCGCACGCCGACCGGCCGCATGGTCGGCGACGCCGTGCGCACCGTCCTGACCCGCCCGTCCCGCTGATCCCACTGACCTCACCGAGGAGCACAGTGCCGACATCCCCGCTCACCGCCGAGACCGACTCCATCCGCCGCGCCGAGATCCCCTTGCACGGTCCCTACGACCGGACCGGCAAGCCCGACCAGCCGCTGCGGGTGGTCTTCATGTCCCCGTACGGGCACGCCTACAGCCTGCTGGCCACCGGTCCCATGGCCCTGTACGACCTCGTCAACCGCCGTCCCGACGTCCCCGCCGTCGCCGAACGCGCCCTGGCCTACGCCTGCCTGGCCGCCGACGGCAACCGGCTGCACACCCCGGGCGGCGAGCCCTACCGCAGCATCGAGAACCCGGCCCCGGTCGCCGCCGCGGACATCGTCGGCGTCAGCGTCACCAACGCCGGAGACCTGTACTCCGTCCTGCGCCTGCTCGACCTCGCCGGCATCCCCCGCCGCAGCGCCGATCGCACTACCGGGGCGCACCCCCTGGTCGTCGGCGGCAGCGGAGGACTGGCCAACCCCGAACCGATGGCCGACTACCTCGACATCGTCGGCCTCGGCGAGGCCGAGCACTCCTTCCTGGACCTGATCCGCCTTGTCCACCGCAACCGCGGCCTGGAGCGCGCCGCGCTGCTGGAGCAGGCCGCCCGCATCCCCGGCCTGTACGTCCCCTCCCTCTACGAGCACGACCCGCTGCCCGGCGGCGGCATCGCCGCCATCCGCCCGCGCACCGCGACCGCGCCCACCGCCGTCCACACGCAGTACCTGACCCCCGCTGACCTGGGACCGGCCCACTTCACGTCCCCCATCAGCGACGGCAGCAGTGCCCTAATCATCGCCAACCTGGGCTGCCGCCACTCCTGCCACATGTGCACCCTGGGCACCCCGCCCTTCCGCAACGCCCCGATCGACCAGCTCACCGCCTACGTCGACGCCCTGGAACAGCACAGCATCCGGACGGTCATCATCAGCAGCCCGACCTTCACCCAGTACCGTCACCGGCACGAACTGCTCGACCACGTCGCCGCCTACGCCCAGCGCTCACCCGACCCGGTGAGCGTCATCATCGGCTCGGTGCGCGCCGACGAGGTCACCGCCCGCTACCTGGACGCCGTCGCACGCCTGGACCCCGGGCACCTGTTCACCGAACTGCGCCTGGACGCACCCCGGGGCGTGATCACCATCGCCCCCGAATTCGCCGCCCCCGACCTGGTGCGGATCTTCGGAAAGACCATGGACGCCGACCGCGTCGACCGCGCCCTGGACCTGTGCCGCACCACCACCCACTTCGGAACCGTGATGCTCTACTTCATGGTCGGCGCGCCGGGCGAGACCGAGGAGGACCGCCTCGCCATCGCCGACTACGCCCACCACGTCTACCACCGTCTCGGCCGGCGCGATGGCGCGGTGATCGTGAAACTCCAGCAGTTCATGCCCAAGCCCGGCACCGTCAGCCAGCGCCTGCCGATGGCCGACCCCGACCTCGTCGACGGCTGGGTCACCGACATCCGCGAACGCCTGCACACCCTGGCCGGCACCGCCCACGACCGGTTCCGCGTGCTGTGGGGCGAGCATAGCCGCCTGCTCCTCGAAGCCGTCTGCGACCGCGGCGACCGCCGCACCGGCCACGCCCTGGAAACCCTCCACGACGCCGGCGCCGACTTCACCCACCTCACCAAAGCCCAGCTCGACAAAGCCCTCGCCGCCCACGGCCTCACCTTCAACCACCACCTGCGCGCCATGGACGCCGACCTGCTCCCCTGGCAGAGCGTCAACGCCGTCAAGCCCGGCCCGGAGCAGGCCCTGGCCGCCGCCCTGCGCAACCGCCGCCCGGCGGTGCCCGCGTGAAACACCGCCGCACCCCGCTGACCGTGATCGCCGCCAAGCACACCCTGCCCTCGGTGACCGACCCCGATGAGCACCGCGCCTACGTGCACACCCGCCACCCCGGCGCCACGCTGGCCACCACCGCTGGCACCGTCCTGGTCCACCAGCGCTCCGTGCTGCGCCGCGCGCTGGACGCCCACCCGGCCGAAGAACTCGACCGCTGGGTCAGCGCCACCCTGCACCGCATCCAGCACCGGGGCTGGCCGATCACCCTGTGCTCCTCGATCGGCCCCGGCGCGCCTGCCACCGCCCTGATCGTCGAAGAGCTCAACGCGCTGGGATCCCCCATGATCATCTCTGTTGGCACCGCCGCCGCCCTGCGCACGGACCTGGCCTGCGGAGACCTTGTGGTGTGCGACCGGGCGCTGCGCGGCGAGAGCACCTCCGCCCACTACCTGCCGCCGGGCGACCACGCCCACCCGGACCGCCACCTCACCGCCGCGCTCGCGCGTGCTGTCGCCGACCGCGGCCCCCGCCCGCGCCGCGGAGGGACGTGGACCACCGACGCTCTCTACCGCGAAAGCGCCGTCGAGGTCCGCCTGTACGCCCGACACGGCTGCCTGACCGCCGACATGGAAGCGGCAGCCCTGTTCGCCGTCGGCCGGTACCGGCGGCTGCCTGTGGCCGCTGCCTTCGTCGTCGCCGACTCCCTGGTCAGCCGCACCCCGCGCACCGACCACCCGTCCATCTCCGGCTCCCTCGACCTCCTGCTCGCCGCGGCACTGGACGCCCTCGCTGCCTGCGCCAGCGACGGTCCGGGTACTGCGGCCACTAGGGTGGGCACCGGTCGCGAGCACGAGAACCCGGAGGAACAGCGTGGCTGAGCAGCTAGGGCTGTTCGTCGTACTCGAAGGCGCGGACGGCTGCGGGAAGAGCGGCATTACTGACCACCTGGTCCCGGCGCTGCAAGCCGCCGGACACGCCGTCCGGCGGATCGAACGCGGCCGGCCGACCGGCGACCCGGCCCATGCCGACCTCGTGCGCGCCGTCAACCGGCTCTTCCGCTCACCCCAGGCCACAGCGACCGGCTGGGAGCACCTCACCTTGGCCGCCGCCGCGCAGTACCACTCGATCCTGCACGCCCAGGTCGCGCCCGCCGTCGCGGCCGGCCAGATCGTCATCGCCGAGAGCTGGTGGGACAAGACCTGGGTACGGCTCGGGCTGGAAGCAGAACTGAGCCAGGGCCTGGACGTGCGCCGACGTCAGCAGCTGGAGGCATGGCAGCGCTCGTTGCTGCCGCCCGGCCCTCTGCCCGCGCACCAGCGGCTGACCGTCCTGGTCGACACCCCGCAGCAGGACCGCGTCACCTGGTACAAGGCCGCCCACTGCCCGGACCCCGTGCTCAGCCGCACCGGCGTCTGGTCCCATGACCCTGACGAGTACGGCGACTTCACCGAGCACATCGCCGTCCGCCTGCGCCATGTCGCCGCTCAACAGGGCTGGCCCGCCGTCACCAACAGCTGCCGTCGCACCCCCGCCCAGGTGGCCGCCGACCTGTGCGACCTGGTCGAGCGCCGCACCCGATCAACCGTTCCCGCCCCGGAGCCCACATGACCAGCAGCCCGAGCAGGCCCACCGTCGACGCGGTGGTCCTGACGATGAACGACCGCCCCGCCGAGTTCCCCAAGGCGATGACCTCACTGCTCGAACAGGAAGGCGTCGACCTGCGCGTGGTCATCGTCGGCAACGGCTGCGCACCCGACCACGTCCCCGACGGGGTCACCACCGTGACCCTCCCGGAGAACCTCGGCATCCCCGAGGGCCGCAACGTGGGCGCCGACGCCCTCTCCGGCGACCGGGCTGGCGAGTTCCTGTTCTTCTTCGACAACGACGCCATCCTGAGCAGTCCCGACGTCCTGGCCCGGCTCGTCGACCAGGCCCGGCGCCACCCTGAGGCCGCCTACATCCAGCCGCGCATCAGCGACCCCGACACCGGCATCACCGTCCGCCGCTGGGTGCCCCGGCTGCGCGCCGGCGATCCCACCCGGCCCGGCACCGTCACCGCCATGGCCGAAGGCGTCATCCTGATCCGCCGCGCCGCCTTCGAACGCGCCGGACGCTGGCCAGGCCGGTTCTTCCTCTACCACGAGGGGTTTGACCTGGCGCTACGGATCTGGGACGAGGGTGGCACCGGCTGGTACGCGCCCGAGATCGTCGTGCACCATCCGGCGAGTGATCCGGCCCGCCATGCCCTGTACCTGCGTCTGGTCGCCCGCAATCGGGTCTGGGTCGCCTACCGCCGCCTGCCCGCGCCGCTCGTCCCGATCTACATCAGCTCGTGGATCGTCATCACCGTAGCCCGGCTGCGCTCGCGCACCAGCTTGGCCACCTGGTTTGCGGGACTCGGGGAGGGTCTGCGCGGCGGTCACGGCGAGCGCCGCCCGATTTCGTGGAGCACGGTGTGGCGTCTGACACGGGCCGGGCGCCCCCCGGTTCTGTGAGTCCGGCTGCCGCTGTCAGCGCATCGGTACGGTGGCGTGGACCGGGTGGGTCTCACGCCTGCACTGGTGCGCGGTTGTTCCACCGGTTCTCCTGTGACCTGTCGCGCAACGGTGCGGCCAGCGATGGGACGACCGCCGGGTCAGTACGGCGGCGACCTCCTCGATGCGGTGCAGGAGCCCCCGATCGCAGAATCGCAGATCACGGCAGTTCAGACCGTGAAGCGGGCGGGCAGGCCGGGGTGACGCCGACCTCCCCTTAGGGCCGCACGCGCCGTTGAACGGCACGCTGATGTGCTCGCCACATGGACACCGAGCCGTCGGCCTGGGCTCCGTCCGCGTAGACAGAGGGAGGAGACGAGCACCAGACGCTTCACCGGCGACGAGACAACCGCGTCCAGAGCCGTTTGCGTGCCATGGCAGTTGGCAGCGAACGCCGTCCCGGGCCGACGGGTACACGCGGCAACGTCACCGTAGACGGCGGCGTGAACCACGCAGTCCGCCCGGCTGGCCATCCACTGGACCGTGGCAGACGTCCCGGACGTCGCTGAGCACGACCTCAACTGCGTGCCGGTCCACCTCGAACCGGTCGCGCACCGGATGTGGGCAGGCGTCGAAGCTGTCCAGGACCAGCGGGTGCGCCGATTGCGGAGAGCTGGGCAGCGATCCGGCTGCCGGCCAGCCCCCGCCGCCGGTGACCAGGCCCCTCGCTCCGGACGCCCCCCGAAGCAAGCGATCTGATGAAACGTCAATCATGCCCCTGAATCACTCCCTTAGTGGCGCGAATTCGTTCCGCCACTGAATCTCCCGACCGGACACGGCGGTACCGTGTTCACCCACCCATCCTGTTCATTCTGTTCATGATCGATAAGGGGAGCGCGAGTTGACGGCGACAAAGACCCCCAATCGGAAACTGGCCGCCGCCCTAGCGGAAGCCGGGTATACATACGAAGCGCTCGCCAAACAGGTCAGAGCGGTTGCAGCGGAGGTTGGAGACAAGCTAGGCACCTCCCGCGGGGCGGTGCACTCCTGGGTGACAGCCAGCGCCATCCCGGCCGGCCGCACACCCGCCTACGTGGCCGAAGCACTCTCCAGAAGACTCCGGCGGCCCGTGACTGTCGGCGAACTCGGCTTAGGCTCAGACCACACCGGGGACGCCATGGCCCTCGATCCCCTGGCCGCCGCTTCCGATTTCGGGAGGCTCATCGTGAACGACCGCCGCAGATTCCTCAGCCTCGCATTCTCCACTTTCGCCGTCACCTTCCCTCTCACCTACGACCAGCACACCGCTGCCGCCACCCTGCGCGCTGCAGCCGGAAGTCGCCGCATCAGCATCGAGGAGATTGCCACCGTCCGACAATTCACGGAGATGTTTCGCACGACCGACGAGCGCCTCGGCGGCGGTCACGGGCTCGTCGCGATCGCGGCCTTCCTGAACGACGTCGCTACCCCGATGCTCCAGTGCACATTCCCGAACGAGCATGTACGAGCAAGCGCGTTCGGCGCCACCGCCGAGCTGGCCACACTGGTCGGATGGAAATGCCATGACCACGGACGCGAGGGAGCCAGTCAAAAATTCTACAACCTCGCCTACCAGCTCGCCTGCGAATCAGACTCAGTCGGCCACGGTGCTTGGGCAATGCGAGCCCTCACCCATCAGGCCCTCGACCTCAAGCAGCCAGCGGGTACCGTGGACCTTGCTGAAGCAGCACTCGCACGAGCTCGCGGCAGGGTAGACCGGCAGACCGAAGCGCTGCTGCTCATCACCGCTGCCCGAGCCCACGGTGCCAGCGGCAGCGGAGCGGTCGCCGCCGCTCTGATCCTCTCTGCCGAGAACGCCATGCTCGCGAGCAACGACCCTATTCCCGCCTACGCCGCCGCATCCGGACCGGTTGCAGCGACCGTCGCTTCGCACACCGGCAGGACCCTGACTGAGATGGCCGATCACGAGGCTGCAGAGCGACACTACCGGACAGCACTGGCAAAACGCGCCCCTGGTACCTACCACCGCCTTCGCGGGCTCACCCTCGCCAACATCGCAAAATCCGTCGCCGCGCAACTACGCCACGAAGAGGCCGTCAGCCTGTGGAGTCAGAGCGTGGATCTGATGGACGGCGTCGCCTCCCAGCGCAACCTCAAGGAACTGGAGACGATGCGCTCCGCCTTGGCTATCTACGAACGGCGCGGTATCCCCGGCGCGGCAAACCTCGCCCAGCGGGCTGCCCTAATCACCACGGCCGCATAGCGCCGTTCTCTCAACCCCTGTCGGCGCGGTGGCCGTAGTGCCGAACTCCTGACGTGGGCGGGAGCGGGCACGGTTGGCTTGTCTCCTCGGCAACCCGTAGAAAGGGGGGCGGTGGGGCGTGGCCAGCGCGCGCAGGCGGAGGTTGCTCCGGCATGCCCGGAGCGCCGACCCGGGGGTGGGCAGTGTCAGGTGCGCCCGCCCCCGGGTGGCGTGCGGGCGTCAGCCGGCGCTGTGCGTGGGCGCGGCGGCGAGCCAGGGAGCGGCCTTGGCCAGGCGGTTAAGGTTGGTCGGGATCAGCGCCGGGTCGGTGGGGCCGTCGAGCGCGGTCGCGAGGATCCCGATGGTCGTATCGTCGTCGTAGTCGCGGGCAGCGATGTGGGTGCCGCAGGTGCCGCAGAAGCCGCGGGCGGTCTTGCCTGGGTGGGTGTCGTACCAGGTGGGCTCGCACTTGCTGGTCCAGGTCAGGCCCGAGGCGGGGAACCCGACCCACCACTGGAACGGCGCGCCTCCGCGCTTGCGGCAGTGCTCACATGCACAGATGTGCGGGTCGTCGGGCTCGCCGGTGACCGTGAAAGCGATCTGCTGGCACAGACAGTGGCCCGTGCGGACCTGGGCGGCCTTGATGTCGGACACTGGTTCAGTTTCCTTGCCTGGATGGTCAGTCGGCTCCAAGCCGGACTCGGCGATCTCCGCCACTCGCGTGCGCATGGCCCGACGCTACCGCCCGCCGGGCCACAGCCGCGCCGACTCAGCCGTCAGTGCAGAGCACGATCCGCGTGTGGCGCAGGTCGACGACCTGGCCGGCGGCAAGCTGGTCGTCCGGGGTGCCGGCGCGGTAGGCCCGCACGGTCGGCTCCGGGCCACCGCGCCGGTCCTCCGCCCAGCGCCGGATCTCCCCGGCGAGCCGCGCCGCGAGCTGTTCCCGGTTCGGGCCGTGGGCCCAGGCCCCGAACTCGAAGCCCTCGGCGGACTCGGTCTTGCGGTAGGTGACGTAGGCGAGGGTGTCCCCGTCCCACGTCGCCGTTCCGCCGAGCCCGACGGTCTGACCGAACCGGCCCTCCTTCACGGCGTCGCCGGTACCGATGTACCGGCCGTAGTTGCCCAGCGTGGCGGCGAGCCAGAAGTCCAGGTGCGTGAACTCGATGCCCGGCGTCGGGACCCCCGTCCATACCTGGTGCGCGGGCGTGGCCATCGCGTCGGTCATGGCCTGCGCATCGACGTCCTGGCCCTCGTAGACGCGCAGGAACACTCCGTCGTCGAAGGTGACGACCTGCCGGGAGCAGGCCCCCTCGCCCTGCATGTCCACGAAGCCGCACACGTGCGCCGCCCGGCTGCGCCAGTGGTCGCCCTCCGGCTCGAAGGTGACCGAGCGCGAGATGCCGCGCAGGTACAGCGGCACGACCATCAGGCCGTCCGGTGCGAGCTGGTCCATCCACGCCTTGGCCAGGTCACCGGACTGCACGGTCACGATCACGCGGTCGAACACGCCGCGACCCGGCGCCCCGTGCTCCCCGTCGCCGTGGATGACCTCTACGTTCGTGCACTCCGTTGCCGCCAGGCCCCGGCGGGCGCTGTCGATCAGGTCCCCGTCGAACTCGACGCTCACGACCTCGCCCGTCTCCCCGACCAGCCGCGACAGGTAGCAGGCGTTGATGCCCGAGGCGGTACCCACCTCGAACACCCGGTGGCCCGGCCGCACATCGGCTTCCTGGAGCATCAGGGCGACCAGCCACGGCGCCGACGCCGAGCTGATCGTGTTGCCGTTCTCGTCGAGCTTGATCCGCACCACATCGTCGGCCTTGTACACCTCGGGCAGCGGGACGCCCGGCAAGAACTCCTCGCGCGGCACCTTCCGCATCACCGCCTCGACAGTGGCCGAGGCGAGGCGGGGGAGCGAGTCATTCGCCAACAAGAGGTCGTCGACCATCTGGTTCCGCAGCACCTCGGGTTGGCCGGTGTCGGCGGCGGTATCGACGGACGTCGTCATACGGGGTCCTCCAGCATGGGGTCTGAACTGGGCTTTTCTGCTTCGGAATCGGCGCGCGGCCGAAGTGCGGCCATGGGTCGCCGTCTCCGTTGGCCAGTGTCGAGGGTGCCCGGGCGTGGCGTGAGGAGAACCGGGCGGAGGCGACGGAATCTGCACAAGTCGCACCGGCTCGCTGGCCTTGACGGGCCCCGTCCGGCTAGCGAGGAGGGCGACAATCCCGGTCTCGGCCCCCAGACCGCCAGCTCGTCCTACCTGGAGGTCAACTGGTACCTCTGCGGCGCGGAGCGGGACCCGCTCCAGGGCCGCCACGAGGACGGCCATTACCGCCAAGTACTGGGGTGACGAGACCGCTGACGCCGTCACCCGCATCAACCGCCTCACCGCCGCCGGCTGCGCCGTACTCCAGCTCACCATCACGGAGGACTCCCGCCACCTGCCAGGTACCACCCTTCTCCATCTGCCCCGGCCCTCCAGCGCACCCGCCGCCATCG
>OVEP010001374.1_pt1 | contig 22789 bp, 19 predicted proteins | sample 1779801 | NCBI WGS metagenome assembly OVEP01 (sample SAMEA3914791, study PRJEB12502) | metagenome | biome: forest; material: soil | place: Canada | collected 2011-07-03 | depth 0.1 m
GACCGCGGTGGACCTGCGTGCCGGCAAGGGCCAGGGCTGGGAGCCGGGCGGCCTGCGCGGGGTCCGCGCGGGCGGGGTGTCGGTGGCCTTCGTGGGGATCGGCGCGGTCCTCGGCGATCCCGGCCACCCGGCGGACTCGGTGGCCGGCCCGCTGCTGGAGCACGGCACCGCGGTCAAGGTCTTCGCCGCGCGGGGCTGCACCGGCCCCGGGGCCTTCGAACGGACCAGGGAGCAGGTCCGGGCTCTGGCCGGGGCCGTGGGCGGGCCCGAACTGGTGCTGGTGGAGACCCACCACGGCTACGCGCCCGTCGCCGAACTGCTGGAACTGCACCGCCGGACCGGCGTCAGGATCCTGCTGGACACCATGGGGCTGGCCCGGCTCGACGACGACCCGGTCGGCTCCGCCCGGCTGCTGGCCGCGTACACCGCCGCCGCCCAGGTCAAGGGCTTCGACTGGGCGGCGCCGCAGACCTCCCGGCACCGCCCGCTGTCCGAGGGCGCCGGACCCACCAGGGAGCTGCTCGCCCGGCTCCCGGACCTCATCTCGGTCACCGTCGAGTCCAAGGCCGGTACGCCGGCCGAGGACCTCGCGCTGCTGCGCGACTGGCTGGCCTGACCGGCCGTCCGGACGGCCGGACGAATACCACCCGAGCGAACCATCACCGCCGACCCACAGGGGGACCAGGCCATGCGACTGGCCATCATCAACGACGAGATCGACCAGGATCTCGACCGCGCCGCCGCCGCGGCCGCCGACCAGGGCTTCCAGGGCCTGGAGATCAGATCGGCCTGGAACACGCCGCCGCACCTGCTCAGCGACGAGCGGCTGCGCACGGTCCGCGCCACCACCGAGGCCCACGGCCTGCGCATCGCGGGCTTCTGCCCGCCCGCGCTCAAATGCGCGCTGCCGCGCACCGCCGCCGAGGTGGACGCGGTACGCGGACTGCTGGTCGACTCGCTGCGCCGGGCCCGGCTGCTCGGCGCGCCGTTCGTGCGGATCTTCACCTTCTTCCGCGAGAACGACCCCGACCCGCGCGCCGCGGCCACCGCGGCACGTGCCGTCCTGGACGGTGTGACCTGGTCGGACACCGAGGTCGTGATCGAGACCGGCACCCGGACCAACAGTCCGACCATGCGCCACACCATGGAGTTCCTGGACGCACTCGGCGACGACCGCCTGGGGGTGCTCTGGGACCCGGGCAACAGCGTCTTCAGCGGCTGGGACGCCGAGCCCTTCCCGCGCGACTACGCCCTCGGCCGGGAGCGGATCCGGCACGTGCACGTGAAGGACCCGGACGGCACCAACGGCTACGTCGGCCTCGGCGACGGGGACCTGCCCTGGACCGACATCATCGAGACCCTGCGTACGGACGGCTACACCGGCTGGCTCTCGCTGGAGACCCACTGGCGCATCGGGCGGGTGCTCACCGGTCCGCAGCGGGACGAGCCGTGGGGCGACGAGTTCTCCGCGGACGGCTACCAGGCGAGCCTGACCTGCATGCGCCGCCTGCGCGAACTGCTCGACGGCCGGCGCGGGGCGGACCGCCGGGAACCGGTCGGTGACGCGGCATGACCGGTACCGACCGCGACCCGGGCTCCGCGCGCCCGGTCTTCCTCCTCGGCTCGCAGCGCTGCGGCACCACCGCCCTGTCCTACGCCCTGAGCAGCGCCTACGACAGGGCCGGCGGCCATTTCACCGTCAACGGCAAACTGCCCTACCTGCTGGACCGCTGGCTCACCGCCGACGACCTGGCCCACCGCCACCTGCGCGCCGACGAGATCCTGCACGCCCTGGACCGGCGCCCGCCGGACGGCGACGGGGTCGCGCGCTGGCGCGCCCAGGCGGAGCGGGCACTGCGCGACGCCGCCCGCGACGTCGCCGAGGGCAGCGCCGGGGCCGGACCGGAGGCCGCCCGCGCGCTGGGCGCCCGCGTCATGGCCCGCAGCTACGAGGGATTCGACCGCTGGGGCGACAAGTACAACGAGTACCTGCTGCACCTGCCCGGTCTGGCCGGGCTCGTGCCGGACGCCCGCTACGTCATGCTGGTCCGCCACCCGGAGGAGGCGGCCCGCTCGATGCTGCGCTGGACCGGGGACCGGCCCTGGCGGCCCTCGACCCGCGAAGCCGCGCTGGCCAAGTGGACCGAGTGGAACGCGCGCTGGCTCGGCTTCGCCCCCGGCGTGCCGGGCGCCGACCGGCTGGTCATCGAGTACCACGCGCTGTGCCGCGGCGAGGAGACCGACCGCCTGGAGGAGTTCCTCCAGCTGAGCCTGGCGCCCCAGCTGACCGGGCTGGAGCCCCGCTCGGCCGCGCACGACCCGGCCGCCGCGGACGGGCAGGCGCTGCCCGGGCGCACCGCCGCCGTCTGGGCGGCACTGACCGATATGACCTGACGAGACGTCAAGAAGTGGGTTCCGCACACCATGACAGTGACAGTTGAAGCCGTCCCCCCAGCCGTCCCCCCAGTCGCCCGACCGGACGCCGTACCGGCCGAGGACGGCGCGACGGTGCCCGCCGCGCCGCGGATCCTCGTCCTCGGCGGGAAGGCCGGTATCGTCCGCAAGGCCGCCGCCCTCGGCCTGGACGTCGTCCAGATCCAGAAGCCCAGTGCCTTCGACCCGTCGGTGGTCGGCCACTGCGCCCAGGTCCACCTCCTCGACTACCAGGACATCCCGCTGGTCACCGCGCTGGCCCGGGCCCTGCACACGCAGCGCCCGTTCGTCCGGGTGTTCACCCAGACGGAGGCGGCCCAGGTGGTCGCCGGGCACCTGACCACCGAGCTCGGACTGCCGGGCAGCGGCGTGCGCACCGCGCGGCTGCTGCACGACAAGCGCGCCCTGCGGGCACTCCTCAACGAACACCGGCTCGGCGCCGTCGCCGCCGAACCGGGGACCACCAGGGAGGCGCTGCGCGCCTTCGTCGCGGCCCACGGCGCCGCGGTGGTCAAGCCCGCCATGGGCTCCGGCAGTCTGGGCGTGCGCAAGGTGCACGGCACCGACGAGGTCGACGAGGTCTGGCAGTGGCTCCAGGACTTCGGCGTCGGCGAGTTCCTCACCGAGGAGCTCCTGGTCGGCACCGAACTGAGCGTCGAGGCCTTCTCGGTCGGCGGGCGGCACACCGTCGTGGCGGTCACCGGCAAGGACACCGGAGCCGGCGTGGTGGAACTCGGCCACGTGGTCCCGGCCCCGCTCCCGGGCGAACAGCGGCGCGATGTCGGCGACTTCGTCCGCGCGGTGCTGGACCTGGCCGGTCACGTCGACGGCCCCAGCCACACCGAGATCATCCTGACCGAGTCGGGTCCCCGGGTGGTCGAGTCCCACGGCCGCCGCGGCGGCGACCGGATCAACGAACTGGTGGGCCTGGTCCACCAGGTCGACTTCGAGCAGCTCGCCTACCGGCTCGCCGTCGAGGCCGACCCGCTTCCCGTCCTGCCGCCCGCGGACGGTGCCGCGGCCATCCGCTTCCTGGTCGCCGAACCCGGCGTGGTGACCGAGGTACGCGGCATCGAGGCCGCCGCGGCGGCCGACGGCGTGGTCCAGGTCGACGTACAGGTCGCTCCCGGCGACACCGTCCACGAACTGCGCTGGTCGGAGGACCGCTGCGGCTACGTCATGGTCCGTGCCGCCGACGCGCGGACCGCGGTGCGCCGCGCCCGCGAGGTCGCCGAGAGCATCGAGATCCGCACCGTACCCGCCGAACTCGGCCCGCAGACCCTCACCGACCTGCTCACCGGGGTGGACGAGGTGCTCGACCCCTTCGGTGACCCGACCCCCAGCCCCTTCGCCCTGTAGAGGAAGACCATCGTGCCCGCCATGCCCAGCGTCTCGGCCGTCGTGGCCACCCGCAACCGCCCGTCCGACGTCCACCTGCTGTTGGAGGCCCTGGCGGCCTGCGACAACGGCTCGATCGCGGAGGTGATCCTGGTCGACGACGGCTCGGACACCCCGCTCCGGGTCGGGCCCGCGACCGGGCGCTTCCCCGTCCGGGTGATCCGCAACAGCACCTCGCGCGGTGCCGCCGCCAGCCGCAACCTCGCGGCCAAGGAGGCCGTCGGCGAGGTCATCGCCTTCATCGACGACGATGCCCGGCCGCTGCCCGGCTGGTGCGACGTGCTGACCCGGGAACTGACCCCCGAACGGGCGGCGATCACCGGACGCGTGCTGCCCTTCGACCACGGCGTCGTCGCCCGGGCGCGCCAGTACCGCTACGAGGTCCGCTACGCCCAGCACGCGCCGCTCAGCCGGGTCCGCTTCTTCGCGGGCGGCAACTCCGCGGTGTGGACCGACCGCTTCCTGGCTGCCGACGGATTCCCCGACGTGGTCACCGCGAGCGACAACGGGCTGGTCGAGCGGCTGGAGGCAGTCGGGGAGCACGTCTACTTCGTCCCCGCCCTGCGCGTCGCCCACCGCAACAGCAAGGGTGCCCGGATCGCCTTCCGCGAGGCCTGGCGGGCCGGCCGACTGGCCGACCGGACCAGCGTGACCGTGGCCTACGGACGGCTCACCGACGCGGCGCGGCGTCAGCCCTGGCGCGGCGACCCCTCGGCGGCCGGTCTCAACCTGACCCTCCAGGCGGCCAACTCGCTGGCCACCCTGCTGCCGGCCTGAACGCGGAGGACGTCACCCGTCATGGCAACCCTCGTCTCACGCGTCTCACGCGTCTCCGCCCGCGGAGCGTCCGGCGCACGGCGCGCCCTCGCCGCACTGGGCTGCGCGGTGGCCGCAGCCGGGCTGCTGAGCGGCTGCGGCTACGGTTCCGAGGCCGCGATGGCCCCCGGCGGCGGCGCGGTCGTGCCGTCCTCGGGCCGCTCCGGTCCGGCGCTGTCCGCGTCCACCGTGCGGATCGGCTACTTCGCCAATCTGACCCACGCCACCCCGCTGATCGGGATCCAGGACGGGCAGTTCGCCCGGGACCTGGGCCGGACCAGGATCAGCACGCAGATCTTCGACGCCGGGCCGAGCGAGATCGAGGCACTGAACTCCGGTGCCATCGACATCGCCTGGGTCGGCCCCTCGCCCGCGATCAACGGCTACGCCAAGTCGCACGGCGCCGCACTGAAGATCATCTCCGGTGCCACCTCGGGCGGCGCGGAGCTGGTGGTCAACCCGAGGACCATCAGGACCGCCGCGGACCTCAGGGGCAAGCGGATCGCCACCCCGCAGGCCGGCAACACCCAGGACGTGGCGCTGCTCGACTACCTGGCGGGCAAGGGCTACCAGGAGGACCCGAAGACCGGCGCGGGCGACGTCTCCGTCATCCGCGCCGACGACTCGATCACCCCCTCCGCGTACGCCTCGGGCCAGATCGACGGTGCCTGGGTGCCCGAGCCGACCGCCTCCGAGCTGGTCTCCGAAGGCGCCAGGCCCCTGATCGACGAGCGGACGCTGTGGCCCGAAGGCCAGTTCGCCTCCACCGAGGTGGTGGTCTCGCAGTCGTTCCTGGCGGCCCACCCGGACGTGGTCAAGGCCGTACTCAAGGCCTCGGTCGACACCAACGCCTGGATCCTGGCCAACCCGGCCGGGGCCCAGCGGGAGGCGGACGCCGCCCTGACCGCACTGACCGGAAAGGGCCTGCGCCCCGAGGTCCTCAGGGCGGCCTGGAGCGAGATGACCGTCACCGACGACCCGCTGGCCGCCACGCTGACCACTGAGGCCCAGCATGCGGTGACCGCGGGCTTCATCACCCGGCCCGGCCTCTCCGGCATCTGTGACCTCACCCTGCTCAACCAGCTGCTGAGCAGCGAGGGCAAGCCCACGGTCTCCGCCGCCGGGCTCGGCGCCCAGTAACGGCCCCGCAGACCCCCGACAGACCCACGACAGGCCCGACAGACAGGAGGTGCCCGCATGGCCACCGCTCACGCCGCGCCGCACGCGCCGCTCCGGGTACGGCCCCGCGCGACCGCCCCGCGTGAACCGGCCGTCCGGCTGGATCACGTCGACAAGTCCTTCAGCCGCGGCGCGGCGGCCCATGCCGTCCTGGAGGACATCACCCTGAACGTCGCCCCCGGCGAGTTCGTCTGCCTCCTCGGCGCCTCCGGCTGCGGCAAGTCCACCCTGCTCAACCTCGTCGCCGGTCTCGACAAGCCGACCGGCGGCACCATCGAGATCCCCGCCGGACGCACCGCCCTGATGTTCCAGGAGCACGCGCTCTTCCCCTGGCTGACCACCGGCCAGAACATCGAACTGGCCCTGCGGCTGCGCGGCGTCCCGCGCGCCGAGCGCCGCGCCGAGACCCAGCGGCTGCTGGAACTGGTCCGCCTCGGCGGCGCACACCGCAAGCGCGTCCATGAGCTCTCCGGCGGCATGCGCCAACGCGTGGCCCTGGCCAGGGCCCTGGCCCAGGACGCCAACGTCCTGCTCATGGACGAACCCTTCGCCGCGCTCGACGCGATCACCCGCGACGTCCTGCACGAGGAACTCGTACGGATCTGGCAGGAGACGGACCTGTCCGTCCTCTTCGTCACCCACAACGTGCGCGAGGCGGTCCGCCTCGCGCAGCGCGTCGTGCTGCTCGGCTCCCGACCGGGGCGGATCGCCCAGGAGTGGACCATCGACCTGCCCCAGCCGCGCCGGATCGAATCGGCCGACGTGACCGGCCTCGCGGTGGAGATCACCGAGAAGCTCCGAGGAGAGATCCGCCGCCATGTCCAGCACTGACCTCAAGCCCGCCGTCCGCCCGGGCACCGGCACGGCGGACTGGGACATCGCGGCCCTCGGCGCCGGCCTGGACGCCCTGGAGACCGAGACCGCACCGCGCACCGGCATCCGTGAGGCGCTGCTGGGCAAGGCACTGCCGCCGGTCATCGCCGTCAGCCTCGTCCTGCTGCTGTGGCAGGGAGCCTGCGCCGCCCACCTCAAACGCCCCGACCTGCTGCCCAGCCCGCTGGACGTGTGGGGCAGCCTCCATCAGCAGTGGCTGCAGGGCACGATCCTCTCGACCATCTGGACCTCGCTCTCCCGCGGCATCCTGGGCTTCCTGATCTCCGTCGCCATCGGCACCCCGACCGGACTGCTCGTCGCCCGGGTCAAGCCCCTCCGCGCCGCCATCGGCCCGATCCTGTCCGGCCTTCAGTCGATTCCCTCTGTGGCCTGGGTCCCCGCCTCGGTCATCTGGTTCGGCCTCAGCAACGCCACCATCTACGCCGTCGTCCTGCTCGGCGCTGTCCCCTCCATCGCCAACGGCCTGGTCGCCGGTGTGGACCAGGTCCAGCCGCTGTACCTGCGCGCCGGACGCACCCTCGGCGCCACCGGCCTGCGCGGCGTCCGGCACATCCTGCTGCCCGCCGCCCTGCCCGGCTACGTGGCCGGACTCAAGCAGGGCTGGGCCTTCTCCTGGCGCTCCCTGATGGCGGCGGAGTTGATCGCCAGCTCCCCCGCCCTCGGTCTGGGCCTCGGCGCCCAGCTCGAATTCGCCCGCGAGAACCTCGACATGCCCGGCGTCCTCGCCACCATCATCCTGATCCTCGGCGTGGGCATCGGCATCGACATGCTCGTCTTCAACCCGATCGAGCGACACGTCCTGCGCACCCGCGGCCTCCTCACCAACCGCCGATAGGCGTGTCAGTAGCCCCTGGTAACACTCGCCCTGGTCGTCGGCGGGTCCGCCGCCACCGCCGCCACCGCACAGGCCGCCGCGCCCGCGAGCGTGCGCGCCGCCGGAGGCGTGGCCTCCATCTGCTCCAACTCCGTCGTCCCTGCCGGCTGGGTCGTCACCACGTACCAGACACCCGACTCCGCGTGCGGCTCCTACGCCGGCGAGACCATTGAGGCGGCATAGCGACGTCCACCCGCGGCGAGGGCTGACGCGGCACGGCAGGTCGGGCGACCTGCCGCCGGGACGAGACCCACCAGGCGCGCGTCGGCATCCACGTCACCAGCCCCACCGCCCGTGCCGGCCGCCCCGGCCCGCGGGGCATCCGCCTCGGTGTCGTCAGGGCCGGAGTGCGGCCAGCACCGCTCGTGCCAGCCTCATGAACTGCTGGGGACTCACGGAGTCGATCGGGGCCGGCCGGGTGCCCTGGGAGCGGGCGAGGACGATGTCGTCGGGGACGGCCCGCAGGTGCACGATCACCAGCCCGGGCGGCAGGCAGAGAAGGTACTGGCCGAAGTTGCCGATCGCCAGGAAGGAGCCGTGCCCCAGCAGCCGTGGGAGCCACCACAGGTAGCCGTAGTCGAGTGGCGCCCCGGCGCCGCGATCGACCTGGATCGACGTGCTCTCGGCCACCCAGGACGCGGGTACCACCTGCCTGCCGTCCCACCGCCCGTTCCGCAGCATCATCGTGCCGAGCCGCCCGAGGTCGCGGGCGGAGAGGAAGAAGTGGTGTGCGAGGTGCTCGGACACCTCGGGGCGGCCGAGCAGTCGCTGGAGACCCGGGTCGAAATCCTCGAAGCCGAGCGGCGCCGCCAGGTCCTCGGCGAGCGCGGCGAAGACGGACCGCCCGGTGCACCGCTCGAAGACCGTGCCGAGGGCGTTGAAGTCCCAGTTGTTGTAGTGGAACAGCGCGCCCGGCGGCCGGGTGCCCCGGGCCGGCGCGTCCTCCTCGGGGCCGGCCACGGTCGCCGGCGGGTGGTAGACGCCGGAGCTCGACGTCAGCAGGTCGCGTACCGTGGCAAGGCGTTCCTGCGGCAGGAGCCCACCGATGTCGTCGATACCGAGTTCGCCGAGGGTCGCGTCGAGCCGGACGGTTCCGTTGGCCACCGCGGGTCCGTAGAGGGCGGAGAGAACGCTTTTGCGCGCCGAGGCCAGGTAGCCCGGCGTGGTCGTCGCGCCGTGGTCGAGCACGACCTGTCCCTGGTCGAGCACGAGGAATGCTGTGGTCGGCAGGGCTTCGAGCGCGTCGACGACCGGTCGCAGGGCGGTCATGACGGCTCCCCCGCAGGGCGGCGGGCCGGCCTGGTGACGCCGGGTGTCGCGGGTACCAGGCCGACCGGCCCGGGCAGGGTGGGTAGTTGAGTCATGCCAGCATGGTGGCCGACCGGAGTGGGCGGCCGACACATCGACTCCGGGTTCCCCGGTCAGCGGGCGTCGTCGCGTGGTGGGGGTGTCAGCTGGCGCAGACCGGCGTGGAAGGCGGCCGGGTCGGCGTGTTCGAGGGGTTCGAGCAGGTGCTTGCGCACGGAGGCGGCGTGCAGCGGGCGGGCCTGCTCGACGGCCGCGGTCCCGGCCGTGGTGGCGACGACGTCCATGCCGGTTCCGGCGCGGTCGCGGGTGATCAGGCCGCGTTCCTCCATCCGCCGGAGGTGGTGCGACAGGCGGCTGCGGTGGAAGCCCATGAGCTCGGCCAGCTGGTTCTGGCGCATCCGGCCGCCGCCGATCTCCACGACCCGGGTCAGGACCCCGAAGTCCGGGTCGGACAGGCCGGTGGTGAGGTTGATGTCGGCGGCGATGCGGGTGCGCACGGTCTCCGACGCCAGTTTCCAGGCGCGCCACAACGCCATCTCGTCGTCGGTGAGCCGGTCCATGCCGGGAGGCTACCCGCCCCCTGTTGACATCTCAACGCGTGGGGTTCACCAGGCCGGCCGGATCATGGCGCCGTTGACCTCGACCGGCATGTTGTCATGTCAACAGGTGCTTGGATCCGTAATTCTCACCCCGGGACGTCATCGACGGGAATGCCTAGGCTATCCCCGCCGCCCGCACTCTGCGTGATCTGTCGAACACGCCGCATCCGGGCGTGAAGGAAGCCATTCAGACCCATCCCAAGGGCCCGGGCACGGGATTGACCCGGTCACCCGACGTGGGTGACCTGGGACGCACCGTTGATTCGGCGCTCCTCCACCGTCCTAATCGCCCGCCCCCGAGAAGCCCCACGGGTCCAATCACCTTTCAAACGTTCAATTCCCGTCGCAATAACGGAAGTCCAACCAAGATGGGTGTTGAAGGATAAGTAGGACTGTGATCCACTTGTCATGTCCCCGTGTCGGGGACATGCAGACCCAGGTTTCGAGGGGGCGGATGCGGTACGTATTGCTGGGGCCCATCGGATGGGAAGTCGATGGCAGGCCCGTGCCCTTGGGGCGGCCGCGGTGTCGCGCGGTGCTCAGCTACCTGCTCCTGCACGCCAACCGGGTCGTCTCGACCCACGAACTGATCGAGGCCCTGTGGGGCGGGGCCGAGCCGTCCACCGCCCGTGCCCAGATCCAGGGAGACATCTCGGCTCTGCGCAGGGCCGGACGGGAGGCCGGACACCCCCTGTCGCTGGCGAGCAAGGCGCCCGGATACTGCATGACGGTCGAGCCCGGCGAACTGGACCTGGATGTCTTCCGCACCCGGATAGCCGAGGCCCGGACCGAGACCGAGCGCGGGGAGTTCGACTCCGCCATCCGACTGATCCGCTCGGGGCTGGGAGCCTGGCACGGAACAGCGCTCGCCGACGTCGACGTCAGCTTCGCGGCCCCGGCCCGTGCCCGCCTCACGGACCTGCGGCTGGACGCCTACGAGATGCTCGCCGACCTCGAATGCGCCACCGGCAACCACATGGTGCTCGCCGACGAGCTCGTGCCGCTGGTCACCGCCCACCCGCTGCGCGAGGACCTGTGCCGCAAGCTCATGCTCGCGCTCTACCGGTCCGGCCGCCAGACCGAGGCGCTCGAACACGCCCACCGGCTCCGCACGCAACTCGCCGAGGAGCAGGGGCTCGCGCCCGGCCGGTCGTTCACCGATCTGGCACAGGCCATCCTGCGCGCCGACCCCTCGCTGGACCTGCCCACGCCGACGCCCATCCCCACCCTCCAGCGGTCCGTGTCGTCCGGCGTCAAACCCGCCCAACTGCCCATGGCCCCGATGGACTTCGTCGGCCGCGAAGATCTGGTCCAGCAGTTGGACCAGGCCTTCTCCGGGGAGCAGTCCGGACAGGACCGGCCCACCGCCGTGGTCGTCGCGGTGGTCGGCTCGGCCGGTGCCGGGAAGACCGCGCTGGTCACCCACTGGGCCCGGAACAACCTCGGCCACTTCCCCGACGGACAACTGCACGTCAACCTCCGCGGCTACGACACCGCCCAACCGGTGACCGCGGCCGAGACGCTCTCCCGCTTCCTGCGGGCGCTCGGTGTGGCGCCGGAGGCGACGCCGAGCGACCCGGAGGAGTCGGTCAACCTCTACCGCTCCCTGACGGCTGGAAAGCAGATGCTGGTCGTGGTGGACAACGCACGGTCCGCGGAGCAGGTCCGGCCGTTGCTCGCCGCCGGGCCCGGTTCGCTCACCCTGGTGACCAGTCGTTCCCGGCTCACCGGCCTGGTCGCCCAGGAGGGCGCCCGCCGGATCACCGTCGGTCCGCTGCTGCCCGGGGAGGCCAAGGCCCTGCTGGAGCAGTCGCTCGGCGTGGAGCGGCTGCGCGCCGAGCCGGGGGTGGCGGCCGAACTCGCCCAGGCCTGCGGCGCGTTGCCGCTGGCCCTGCGCGTGGCAGCGGCCAACCTCGCCAACCATCCGCTGTGGCGGGTCTCCGACTACCTCGACAGACTGCTGACGGAGAACCGGCTCGCGGCCCTGGTGGCGGTCGGTGACGAATCCGTGGCCGTACAGGTGGTCTTCGACCAGTCGTACCTCAATGTGACCGGCTACGCCCAGCGCATGCTCCGCCTGCTCGGGCTGATCCCCGGGCCGGACTTCACCGCCCAGGCCGCCGCCACCCTCGCCGACCTGTCCCTGAGCGGGGCCAGGGCGCTGCTCGACCAGCTCCTGGACGCCCACCTGATCGAGGAGCCCGCGAACGGCAGGTACGCCCTGCACGACCTGGTCCGCCTCTACGCGCGCGACCGCGGGCAGGCGGAGGACAGCCCGGACGAGCGGACCGCGGCGCGAGACCGGCTGTTCGACTGGTACGTCACCCGCTCCCGCGAGGCCGCCGACCAGTTGTTCCCCAACCGGTTGCGGCTGTCCGCCCCCAGGAGTACCACTCCGAACGCGCCCTGCCGGCGGGACAGCGATGCCATTGCCTGGCTCGACGACGAGTACCTCAACCTGCTCGCCGCATTACGCGAGGCCGAACGCGGTTGGCACACCTGGCATCTGGTGGACGCCCTGCGCTGCTACTTCCACCTGCGGAACAACGCCTTCGACTGGATGAGCGCCGCCAACGCCATGCTCACCGCCGCCCACCGGGAGCGGAACCTGGAGGCCATGTTCCACGGCAGGTACAGCCTGGCCCAGGCGTTCCTGTTCCAGGGCGACTATCCCACGGCCCGTGAGCACTTCGAGACCGCGGTCCAGCTCGCCGAGATCACCGGGCACACGGTGGGCCGCCGCGCCTGCGAGACCAACGTCGCCCGGGTGCTGACCGCCACCGGGCGGCCGAACCAGGCCGTCGCCCGCCTGCTCGTGCTGACCGCGGACGGCGACGGCGGTGAGCAGACGGAACACGCCCAGGCGTTCACCACCCTCGGGTTGGCCTATCTGGACCTGGGGCGGCTGCACGACGCACGCGAGGCGCTGGAGCAGGCACTGCAGATCCACCGGAGCACCAAGTCCCGCACCAACGAGGCCTACGCACTGGCCAATCTCGGGCTGGCCGCGCACGCGCTCGGGGATCTCGCCGACGCCGAGTCCCTGATGAACTGCGCGCTCAGCGGACTGCGTGAGATCGGCGACACCGACGTGGAGTCGGCGTGCCTGAGCGACCTGGCCCTGGTGCACTTCGACGCCGAGCGGACGGGTACCGCCCGCCTGTGCGCCGAACGGGCCTGGGATCTCGCCCGCCAGGTGAAGGCACCGAAGTGGGCCCTGCCGGTGCTGAGCGTGCTCGCGCTCGCGCGGCGCAGCCTCCAGGACCACCAGAAGGTCATCGAGATGGCGCAGAGCAGCGGCAACTCCGGCTGGCAGGCCCGGGCTCTGCTCACCTCCGCCCGGACGGCCGGGGAACTCGGCCGCCTCGCCCGGGCCGCCCACGACGCGCGCGCCGCCCTGGACATCGCCAGGAAGTCCGGGTACCGGGTCATCGAGGGGAACAGCCTGATCGTGCTCGCGGAGGCGGAGCCGCCCGGCAGCACGATGGCCGTCGAGTACGCCACCCGGGCGCTGGAGATCCACCAGGCCGCCGGGCACCGCCTGGGGGCGGCCCGCGTCCAGGAACTGCTGTCGGGGACGGCGAAGCGACCGTTCGTGCTGGAGGCCGCCGCCGACTGACGCCACGTCACCGCCCCCGGCGCTACGCCGACTCCGGGAGCAGCCAGGTGAGCCCGAGTTCCACCGCCGTGTGCGCGGACAGTCGGCGCAGTTCGGCGGCTTCCGGGCCCGCCGGCAGGGTACGGGCCAGCATGGCCTGGCTCGCCGCGCAGTGCGGGCGGGCCCCGACCGCCACCCGCAGGTTCAGCGATCTGCGCACCAGTTCGACGGCGTTCGGGGCCTGCGACGGCGGCATCATCTCCGCCTGGTGGCGCAGTGCGTACGACTCCAGGAGCAGGTCGTCGGTCTCCCGGGCCGAGGCCAGCACCTGGTCGAAGCCCTCGGCGGCCGCCTCGAAGTCCTCGCGCAGGTACTGGATCGCCACCGACCGGAAGAAACGCGGCCAGGATCCCAGGCCCGGCTCGTCCACCACCTCGTCGAAGGCCGCGATCACGTCCGGCCGGACCGGGTCCCCGCCGAGGTTGAACACCCGTTGCCAGTAGGCGAGTTGGGCGATCAGGTAGGCCGCCAGCTGCGGGTCCGCCGGCTCCAGGGAGCGCGCCGCCTCCAGCGCCTCCCGCGGCGGGTCCAGGCGCCAGGCGTGCCGGTCGACCAGGATCTCCGCCCGCAGGGCGGCGGCCCGGCCGTCGTCGTCCGCCCCGGCCAGGGCCGCGAGGGCGAGCCCCCACTGGCCGCAACGTTGAAGGCAGCGTGCGGAATTGATGGCCTGTGAGGCCGGTGAGGGGGGAGCAGCAAGGGACATGGCCATGACTTTCTCATCTCCCGTTGACGGCGGGCAAGGCAGGATCGCGGTCCTTGTCCGGGTTTCTTCGGTTTTCAGGACACGGGAACGGGATCGATGACCGGTGCCGGGGCGTCCGGTGCGCCCCAGTGGCGGTCGCGGGCCGAGGCGAAGAAGTCCACGGCGACCTGGTTGCGGCCGGTGGTGCGGTAGTCGACCCTGATCGTGGCGCAGCCGCGGTCGGCCGCCAGGTCGGCGATCCGGTGCAGCACTGCCTCCTCGACGCCCTTGCCCATGACCGGGCAGGAGACGAGCAGTGCCTCCACCGTGCACAGCGCCGCCGCGAACCGGAGCACCACCGCGACGCTCAGCCCGAAGTCGCCGAAGCGGTCCCGCACCGTGCCGACGAAGACCTCGCGTTCCTCGTCGGCCAGTGCCGCGGTGAGTTGTTCGCGTTCGAGTACCGCGCCCAGGGTGAAGTCCTTGGTCCGGAACATCATTTCGGCGATCTTCTCGACATGGGTGTCGCGCGCGGCGCTGAACTCGACCTCGGCTCTGAGGTCGGCGACGAACGAGTCGAGCGAGAGCCCGCCGGAGGAGGTCCGGGGGCGGTCGGCGGCGAACATCGCGGCCCCGGGCCCGGCCCCGGGCCCGGCCGCCGGTTCGGGGAGCCGGTCGAACAGGGCGGCGGCGGTCAGTTCGGCCGTCCAGTGGTCCGGGTCGGGGCCCAGTGCCAGCGGCGATCCGGCTCGGGCCGGTGCGGGCGGTTGTCCGGCCGGGGCGGTGAGCACCGCCGGGTCCCGGCCGACCAGGACGACCTGGCCGGCGGGCACGCCCTCGCGGGCGGCGATCGCCCGGATCTGCTCGGGGACCGGCCGGTCGTCGAAGACCCAGTCGGCGACCATCGACGGCAGCGGGCAGTCGGCGGTGACCAGGGCGCGCCACAGCCGCACCGTCGACCGGTCGCCGCGGACGTGCACCGGGATCCCGCCCGCGTTCAGCCGCCGTACCAGGGGGACCAGCGCGTCGGCTTCGGTCGCGTCCTCGGCGAGGCTGCCGAGGTCCAGTGCCACCGCGCGTCCCGCGTCTCCGAAGCGCAGCCGCAGCGTTCGGCCGATCCGCGCGCCGAGCGCCGCGAAGACCTCCTCGGTGTAGGGGATCTTCGCGTGCGCGTAGAGCGCGGGGTGGTGCGCGCGGGTGGTGCCGACGGACCGCAGCACCCCTTCCAGGTCGACCACGTAGGCGTTGGGCTCGCCCACGACCCGCGCCCGCACATGTTCCCTGGCCGCGGCGGCCGCGGCGGCCAGGCCGCCGGGGTGGTTGTCGTCACCGACCACCGCGAGCAGGTCGTCCGGGACCGGGGGCAGGACCACCAGCAGGGCGCTGTTCCAGCGCGCCGCCGCCGCGAGCGCGGTGTCCAGCACGTCGAGCAGGTCGTCCACCGCCCCCGCCGGGCCGCCGGATCCGCTGTCGGGCCGCTCGGGGAAGCTGCGACCGGCCCACAGCTCCTCCAGCCGCGGCGAGACGACCAGGACGTCGGGGGCGAAGGACGCCGTCCCGGAGGCGTCGTTGAGGCACTCCTGGACGATCTGGTTGTACGGGCTGGTCTGCAGGACCGGGTGCAGGCCCGCGTCCCGCAGGGCGACCCCGAGGTAGGGGATCAGCGGGTCGACGGTGTAGCTGGCCAGCAGGGCGATTTTCAACCGCGGTGCGCCGGGCGCGTCCTGCGGGCCCTGCCGCTGGATCTCCTTCCAGCGCAGCCGGGTCTCGCGGGGACTGGCGGCGACCGCGGTGGGCACGGGTGTCGGAGCCATCGCCGTCATCCTTCCGCTCGGGCCTCGGCGGACGCGTACGAGGCGGCGTCCTCCAGCCAGTGTTTGATTCCGCGCAGGAACAGCACCGCCTCGCGGCCGTTGACCACCCGGTGGTCGTAGCTGAGCCCGATGGTCACGCACGGCCGCGCGCTCACCGCGCCGCTCCCGTCCAGGAAGACCTCGTGTTCGGTGCCGCAGAGCGTGACGACGGCGCTCTGTCCCGGGTAGACGATCGGCCGGGCGAGCACGATGCCCGGGTCGTTGTGCAGGGAGAGGGTGATGTCCGCCCCCTCGAACTCCTCCTCCCGGAAGCTCTGACGCAGCGCCTTGACCCGGAAGTCCATCAGCTGGTCGGCGAGTTCGTCGACCGGGCGGGCGCCGACGCCGCGCAGGACCGGGATGAACAGGCCCTTGCCGACGTCGATGGTCACGCCGACGGCGACCTCGTCCGCGACCACGGCCGTCCGTTCGTCCCGCAGGTGCGCGAAGAGCATGGGCAGCGCGGGGCGCTGCGCCGCCATCGCCTTGACCAGCAGCTCCACCAGGCCCGCCGGTTCGGCGTCGGCCGCGCCGCAGCGGACCCGGTACTCCTCGAAGGCGGTCAGCGAGACCCGGGCGGCGGCGAAGGCCGCCGGGACGGTGCGGTGCGACTCGGTCACCACCGCGCCTATCGCCCGCTGACGTCGGGTCAGTTCCACGACGGTTCCGGCGAGTTCGCCGGTGTCCTCGGGCCGCGCCAGCAGTCCTTCGACGTCGCCGGTCTTGATCACCTTCTTGCCGAGCGAACGCAGTCGTTCCTCGCCCACGCCGTGCCGGTCGGCCAGCTCGCGGGCGGCCTTCGTCAGCACCAGTTCCTCGGTGGCCTGCTGCCGCGCCGCCCCCGGGCCGGCGGGCTCGGCTGCCTCGCTCGACCGGGCCCTGAGGTACTCCTCCCGTTCCTGCGCGGTGTCGAAGAGCCAGGCCACGGTCGTGCCGAAGGGGCACTCGGCCTTCTCCGGCACCAGTCGGTGCAGCACCGCCGACTGGTCCAGGACCATTTCCTCGACCGCCTTGGACGTCTCCACCTCGGCGACGACCTCGTCGGCGGCCACCGTGTCGCCGTCCTCGAACAGCCAGGCGATCAGGATGCAGGTGTCGTCGTTGTTGTTGAACTTGGGCAGGACGAGTTCACGCACGGCTGTCCTCCAGGATCTGACGGTGGATGTTCTCGGCCTGCGGCAGGACCAGGCGCTCCAGGTGGGGGGCGGTCGGAATGATGCTGTCGGCGGCCGACACCAGCCGGATCCGGCTGGTCAGCCGACCCCAGAGGCGGTCGTAGATCCGCATCGCGACCTCGCCGCCCCAGGTCCCGCCCGCGCTGGAGTCCTCGACCACGCAGATCTGCCCGGCCCGCTCCAGCAGCGGGACCAGCGGCTCCACGTCGAACGGGTACAGCTGGGTGGGCACGACCACCTGGCAGGAGAGCTCCTCCTCCAGGAACAGCGAGCGGGCCGCGGCCAGGGCGCGTTCGGCCACGCCGCCGGGAGCGATCACCAGGCAGTCGCAGCTGTCGGCGTCGTCGCGGACGAACGCCCGCGCGGTGCCCGCGGCCGGGTCGAGGAAGTCGAACCCGAACAGGTCGTCCACGACGCCGTCGCGGTACATCCGCCGCCCGTAGAGCACCTTGTCCTCGAAGAGCACGGCCGGCTCGCCGCGGTCCAGCAGGTCGGTCAGGAGCGCGCCGTTGTCGTGGAACGGCGAGATCTCGTGCACGGACAGCTGCGGGACGCCGATGAAGTGCTTCTGCAGGCTCTGGCTGTGGGTGGGCCCGTAGCCGCGCCCGCCGCCGGTGGGGCAGCGCACCACCAGGTGCATCGGCACCCGGCGCCCGTACATCGACACCGACTTGGCGGCGAAGTTGACGATCTGGTCGAAGGCCAGGGTGACGAAGTCCGAGAACATGATCTCGGCGATGGCCTTGTCGCCGCTCAGCGCGAGGCCGTTGGCGACGCCGACCAGCGCGCCCTCGCTGATCGGGGTGGCGATCACCCGGTCCGGGTGACGGCTGGACAGGCCGCGGGTGACCTTGAAGGCCCCGCCGTTGGGGTCGACGATGTCCTCGCCGATCAGGTAGAGGTTCGGTTCCCGGTCGAAGGCCTCGTGCAGGGCCCGGTTCAGGTTCTCGGCCACGCGTTCCACGGCGTTCACTCCCCCATCTGCCAGGACGACTCGCCGCGCCCCAGCACGTCCTCGACGGCCCGTTCCACCCGGTCGCGCTGGGCGCGGTCGATCCGCGCGAAGAGCTCCGGCAGCCGCGCCCGGTACCCGTCGTACCAGTCGTGGGCCCGGGCCCGCGCCACCTCGGCCGGGTCCCTGGTGTCGTCGCCCTTGCTGTGCGGCCCCATCCGGTAGGTGTCGAACTCCACCACGGCCGGTCCCTGGTGCCCGCGGACCCGGTCGACCACCGGCGCCAGGCGGGCGGCCAGGGCCGTTATGTCGTAGCCGGACACCAGGGTGTGCTCCACTCCGAAGGCCGCGGCCCGGCCGGCGATGTCACCGGACATCTGCACGCTGGTCGGCGTGCTCTGCGCGATCCGGTTGTTCTCCACCACGACCAGCAGCGGCAGCCGCCACAGCGCGGCCAGGTTCAGGGCCTCGTAGACCGAGCCCTCCCCCCAGGTGCCGTCGCCGATGAACGCGACGGCGATCCGCCGCTCGCCCGAGCGCCGCATGTGCAGGGCGACACCGGCGGCGACCGGCAGGCTCTCGCCCTGGATGCCGGTGGACATGTAGCCGGTGCGGTGGATGTGCTGGCTGCCGCCGACCCCGGAGCACACCGCTCCGGCCCGCCCGGTGATCTCGGCCAGCAGCCCCTCCGGGTCGTCGTACCTGGCCAGGTAGTGTCCGTGGCCGCGGTGGTTGCTGAAGACGAAGTCCCCGGGGGCCAGCAGGCTCCGCAGGGCGACCGGGATGTACTCCTGGCCGAGGCAGGTGTGCGTGGTCCCGTTCAGCCGCCCCTCGGAGAACAGCCGCAGCAGGGCCTGTTCGAAGTGGCGGATCAGCAGCATCGCGGCCAGATCCGACTCGTCGGGGTGCCGCAGGCCGGCGGGTGTGCCGACCGGGGAGAGCGGTTCTACTACCGAGGTGGTCATGCTTCCTCCGTGGCGTGGGTGTGCTCGGTGGACCAGGCGGGCGGCGCGGGCGGGCGGCGGTGGCCGCTCATACCGCGGCTCCCTTCTCCAGCAGCGTCCGGCGCACCTCGGCGACGCTCAGCAGCGCGCGGATCTCCCGGCTGCTGAAGGAGACCTCGTAGTTCTCCTCCAGGGCGATGACCAGCTGGATGTGTTTCAGGCTGGTCCACTCGGAGAGGGTCTTGGGGCCGGTGTCCTCGACCAGGTCGCCGGCTGGGATCTCCAGCACGTCCGCGATGACGTCGATCAGGCTCTCCACGTTTCCTCCGTGGTTCGTGGGTCGGTGGTGTTCGGCTCGGTGGGTCCGTTCAGGCGGCGTGGTCTTCTCCGGCGCGGTCGCGCACGCTGCGCGGACGCAGGTCGGTCCAGACCGCCTCGATGTGGTCCAGGCACTCCTGCCTGGCTCCGCTGTACCCGGCGCCGCGCCAGCCCGGGGCGTTCTCCCGGTCGGCGGGCCAGATCGAGTACTGCTCCTCGTCGTTGACGACGACGTCGTACACGGGTTCCGCACTCATCAGCTGTCCTTCCTCGGGGCTCAGGGGGTGCTCAGCGCCGGTTGCCCGGCCGCGTCGTCGGAGGCGTCGTAGTCCGGGATCAGCGTCTCCACCTCGCGCACGGTGCGGCTGCACAGTCCGACGACGCCGACGACCGCGCCGATCAGCCCGGTGAACACGATGACCAGCGCCATGCCCGCGCCCGGGCCGGTGCCGACCAGCCCACCGAACGTCGACGCGAGCGAGCCGCCGGGCCGCATCCGCGGGTCCAGGTAGTAGTCGGCGAGCGGGGCGGCCACCCCGACCGCGATCGGCATGGACAGGTTCTCCAGCATCTGCCGGGCCGCGAAGACCCTGCCCTGCAGGGCCTCGGGGACCTTCTGCTGGAAGATCGCCTGCCCGTAGCCGTCGATGAAGGGGATGCAGATCCAGGCGCAGAACCAGGACACGCACCACAGCGTGACGCTGTCGGACACCCCCAGCAGGACCCGGCCCAGCAGGCTGAACCCGAGGATGCCGAACAGCAGCCACCGCATCTTCTGCGGCGGCGCCTTGATCGCGGTCACGATCGCGCCGCCGACCACGCCGCCGATCGCGCCGGCGCTCATCACGATACCGATCTGGGACTGGTCGTTGCCGGTGCGCGCCATCACCATCGGTGTCAGCAGGATCCAGCCCATGGCCGCGAACAGCGAGACGCTGAACAGGATGCTCTCCAGTCCGAGCAGGCCCGGCCGTTCCGCGATGAAGCGGAATCCCAGCACCGTGTCCCGCCACACCCCGCCCGAGGGGCGGTCCTTGGACGCGTCCGCCGCCGGGTCGGCGCCAGGTGCGCTGCGCTGCCGTTCCGGGATCGCGACCAGGAAGACCGCGCCGATCGCGAGCGCGTAGGAGACGACGTCGATCATCAGGATGGTCTTGATCGAGAACACGCCGAGCAGCACCGCCGCCAGCGTGGGCGCGAAGATCGCGGGGACCGAACTGGACAGCGAGATCATGGCGTTGGCCCGGGCGTAGTGCCCCTTCTCCATCATCTGGGTGATGGTCGCCGAGTAGGCGGGGTACTGGAACGCCAGGAACGCGCCGGTCAGCGTGTTGACCACGTACAGCTCCCACGGTGCCACGTGGCCGCTGAGGAACAGCACCAGCAGCAGTGCCGTGGTGGCGGCGCAGCCGACGTCGCTGATGATGATCATCACGCGTCGCCCGGCGCGGTCCACCAGGGATCCGGCGAGCGGGCTCAGCGCCACCGTCGCGCCGAAGGTCAGGAAGGTCATCAGGGCCAGTGAGGTCGCGTGCTCGGTCCGCTGCCACAACCAGATGCTCAACGCGAAGTTGGTCATCCGGGTGCCGAGCACGGACAGGATCTGGCCGAGCCAGATGACGGTGAACGCGGCGAAACCGCTGGGCTTCCGGTATCTCATTTGCTCTCCCGGTCGGTTGGGCGGGGAATCAGCGCAGCAGCCGGTCGACGCGGGCGACGAGCCGTTCGGCCAGTGCCTGCACGGTGGAGCGGCGGTGGATGTGCTCGTTGTAGTTCACGCCGATCCGCAGGGATCGGCCGACCACGCCGGGGACGACGTCGATCGGGTAGGGCCAGACCCCGTGCTCGTCCTCGGTGCGCCCGAAGGGCCGGTCGCAGGCGCCGAACAGGTCCGTGTGGCGGGAGGTGTCCTCGAAGCCGAACTCGCCCATGAAGTTGAAGCTGACCTGGGGCCGTGCCGCGGCGGCGAGTCGGTTCCTGACGGCCGGGTCGGTGCTCAGGTAGCGCAGGGCGGAGTAGCCGACTCCGTTGTGCGGGACCGCGCGCAGCTGCGGTTGGACGGCGCGCAGCACGCCCAGGTCGTCGGTCCGCGGAACCGTCAGCAGCAGCGGGTAGTAGATCTGGAACCAGCCCACGGTGCGCGACAGGTCGACGCCGGGGACCACGTCGTCGCGGCCGTGCCCGGCCAGCGCGAGCAGGCATTCGCGCCGCCCGGTCCAGTCCGCCACCTCGGCGGCCACGACCGCGGCCAGCAGGTCGCTCAGCCCCGATCGCAGCTCCCGGCCGGCCAGCCGCTTGAGGCCCGCGGTGCGGTCCGCGCCCAGGTCGACGGTGAGCGTGGCTCCGGCATCGAAGGTGGCGATGCCGCCGGGGAAGTCCACCGGGATGCCGCGGTCCTGCGCGGGCGCCGACTGGTCCAGCCAGAAGGGCAGTTCGGCGCGCAGGGCGGCGCTGTCCGCGAATCCGGACAGGCGCCGCGACCACTGCTGGTAGGAGGTGGACTTCGCCGGCGGCCGGGGCGGCTGTCCGGCGGCGAGCTGACGGCAGACCGTGGCCAGGTCCTCCAGCAGCACACCGCGGGAGATCGCGTCGACCACCAGGTGGTGGTTGACGATCAGCAGCCGGTCCGGCTCGGTGCCGCCGATCCGCAGGTGCACGGCCCGCACCAGGGGTCCGGCGGTCAGGTCGAGACCGCGCTGCGCCGCCGAGGCCAGCTCCTCGGCCCTGGCCTCCCGCTCGTCCGGGGCGAGGCCGGAGAGGTCGAAGGACTCGAACGGCAGGTCCACGCCGAGGGGTTCGACCCGCTGCGTCCACCCCTGGCCGCCGGGCTCGCGGGCGAACCGGGAGCGCAGCCCGTCGTGGTGGTCGAGCAGGCAGCGCAGCGCCTGCTCCAGCACCTCGGGGCCGACGTCCTGGGGGACGGTCAGATAGTACGGGTGGTTGAACAGCGCCGGTCGTTCCATCCGGGCTCCGGGCTGGTCGAAGAACCAGCGCTGCGGCGCGGTCAACGGCACGGCTCCGGTGACCGGCGCCTGGTCGGCCGTCACCGCCTGGGCCGATTCCGCGGCCGCGAGGGTCGCGACCGTCCCGGCTTCCAGCACCTGCCGGGGGGTGACCTTCACTCCGGCCCGGGCGGCCTGGGTGACGACCTGGATGGCGGTCATCGAGTCGCCGCCGAGGTCGAAGAAGTTGTCGTGCACGCCTACTTGTTCCAGGCCCAGCAGGTCGGCCCAGATCCCGGCCAGCAGCAGTTCGCGGTCGTCCCGCGGCGCGACGTGGATCTGCGAAACGCCGGCGGCCCGGTTGCGGGTGGCGGCCCGGTGGATGGCCTCCCCTCGCGTCCATCCCCGTTCCAGGAGCCGCAGTTGGGCTTCGAGCGCGATGCCGGGCGGCTGGTCCGCCGGGCCCGCGCCGGGCGCGGTCGCCGTGGTGGGGCCGTCGAGCAGCCACAGGTGGTCGAGCGTCCGCCGGGCCCGCTCCGGGTCCGCTGGGACCGCCAGGGCCGCGACGTCGGGGAGCTCGGCCCTGATCGCGGCGCACAGCTCCGGGTCGGGGTCGAGCACGACCCAGCGGCCGGGCTCCGCCCGCTGGGCGCGGATCGCCGCGGTGTAGCGGGCGAGCGGGTCGTCGCCCTCGGCGCGGCTCCAACTGGTCGACGCCGAGGCGGGCAGCAGTTCGCCGCGTGCCGCGAGCAGCCCCGGCGCGT
>OVEP010003715.1_pt2 | contig 22727 bp, 18 predicted proteins | sample 1779801 | NCBI WGS metagenome assembly OVEP01 (sample SAMEA3914791, study PRJEB12502) | metagenome | biome: forest; material: soil | place: Canada | collected 2011-07-03 | depth 0.1 m
AGGCCATAGCCAAACGGATAGACCGGCGTGCCCGCATAATAGCGGTAGGTCCTGCCCTTCATCGAATAATCGTCGAACGGCGGCAGATCGGAGATGCTGCGATAAAAGGTCAACGGCAAACGTCCCCCCGGATCGGCCGCGCCCGTCAAGACGTCAGCCACCGCACGACCGCCCGATTGGCCGGGATACCAGGCTTCCAAAATCGCGGACGCATTATCCTTTTCCCAGCTCAGATCGATGGCGCTGCCGTTCATGAGGACAACGACGAGCGGCTTGCCGAGGGCCTTTGCCGCCTCCAGAAGCCTGCGTTGATCGGCAGGCAGATCCAGTGATGTCTTGTCGCCGCCAGAGAAACCCTCGACCTTTACCGGCATTTCCTCGCCTTCCAGATCCGAAGTCAGCCCCACTGCCGCCACCACCACATCGGCTTTCGCCACCGCGGCCATGACATCGGCATCGAGACTATTGGTAACGCGTTTCCAGAACACGGCCGGCGTAGCGGATACGCCTGTTTCCGTCTCCAGATGCAGCGGGTAGCGCTCGCCTTTCGTCAAAGTCACGTCGACAAGTTTCAGAGGTTGGGCCCAATGGGAATAGACGGTCGATTCGACGCCGGTGCCGCCGGTCTCGATCCTGCCCTTCACACCCGTGACAGCCAGGCGGTAGGTCCCGCTTTCAGGCGCCGCCAGGAAACCCGACCACACGACCTTATGGTGATCGGTCACCTGCTTCAACTCATCCGCCTCGGAAACGACGTTCACTTCCAGGCGGGTGGTAACTGGCTTGGCATCATAGGCGCCCGAGGCATTTGCGTTGTAATAGTCAGCTTGCAGCCCTGGCTTGCCGGATGGCGAGACAAATGCCGAGTCCGGGACCAGGTCGCCATCGGTGATCGACTTCGAAAAGGGCACCAGGTCGATCTGCGCCTTTGGCATCGCAGCGCGTAATCCGTCGATCACAGAGATTGGTGGCGCACTGGCCGCGGACGAATAGTTGCCTCGCAGCACCCGCGTCGCGTCGCCAAGCGGGCCGATAACCGCGATCCGCGTGCCCGCCTTCAGCGGAAGGACCCCGTCATTCTTCAGCAAGACCATGCTTTCGATGGCCGCTTTCAAGGCGAGAGCCTGATGCTCCGGCGTGTTGATCTGCGTCACCGGAATGGCGGTCTTGTCGGCAATACCGGGCAAATCGCCAGTGCGGTAACGGGCCGAGAACAGGCGAGTCAGGGCACGATCGATATCATCTTCGCTAATCAATCCTCGCGTCAATGCCTCCTTGTAGCGGTCGCCCAATCCCGGCGTATCGCTGAGGGTATCGCCGTTGCACTCATTGTCGGTACCCGTTTTCATCGCCGCCGCGACCGCCGTGGCGCCGTCCGGCGCATATTTATGGCTATTGGCGATATCCTTGACGGCATCGCAGTCGGAAACAACGTAGCCTTGAAAGCCCCAGGCTCCGCGCAGATGATCTTTCAACAGCAAATCGTTGGCGCAGGCTGGTTGGCCATCGATGCGGTTATACGCGCACATGATCGATCCGGCCTTCGCTTCGACGATCGCCGCCCGGAAGGCCGGCAGATAGGTATCTTCCAGGTCATGGGGCGATACGAATACGTCGGCGACGTGGCGGGTCGATTCAGGCCCCGAGTGAACGGCAAAGTGCTTCGGAGTCGAAATGACGTTCGGCAGGTCGGGGTTGTCGCCCTGCATGCCCGTGACGAAGGAAACACCCATCCGGGCTGTCAGGTAAGGATCTTCGCCGTAGGTTTCCTGGCCCCGGCCCCATCGCGGGTCGCGGAAGATGTTGATGTTGGGCGACCAGGTATCGAGGCCGGTTCCTATGTGGCCGAGGTGTCCGGTCTCGCGGCCCAAGGTATGAAGGGCGCGAACCTCGACGCTGATCGCCGAGGCGACATCATGAACCATTGGTGCATCGAATGACGCCGCAAGACCGATCGGCTCGGGGAAGTTGGTTGTCCGCACGGCGCCCAGCGCGCCGTGCAACGACTCCGTCCACCAATTGTAGGCGGGGATTTGCAGCCGCGGAATTGCCGGTGCGACGTTGACCAGTTGTCCCACCTTTTCATCGATCGTCATCTGCTTGACCAGGGCCGCGGCCTTGACGTCGGCCTGGTCCCTGATCGTCGAATTTTGGGCCAGGGCGGGCGACGACAAAACGAGTGTACTGGCGACGGCCAGCCAGGCAGCCTTGCTACGCGACATGGAATACCCCTGTGATTTTATGAGTTTGACTTGAATCGTTGATGAAACCCGTTCATGCCGGCCATGAAAGCCAAGGTCATTGAACGGTTATGTCGAGACCCGGCAAGCGAGCGGACTGTCTGGCCGAGTCGCTCGACGCCCTTGCTAACGCGCGTTCAGGGTTCAAGCCCGACGACGGTCACTGACTCCGGTTTAAGTTCGAGCACGAGCTTTCCACCGGCCAACTTGCCTGCAATCGGCTTTGGGCTGACCGTCTCCGGTGCGTCGAAGCTGTTGTAGCTGTTGATTTTCGGAGCGGCCAGGGTTTCCCCCATCGCCCTGGTCGCCTTAAGCCCGGTAGCCGTGAGGCTGAACTCCGCCGGCCGGGTCGGGTCAAGGTTCGTGATCGCCACCCAGATCTTGCCAGTCTTGTCCTTGGCCGCGATGGCGTCGATGCGCGGCAAGGTCGCACTGCCGTGGACGTAGGTGCCGGGGTCATAGGCTATGGGAACAAAAGTCGCATCCTGGAAGGGTACGTACATGTGGAAGACGTGATAGGTTGGTGTCAGCACCATCCTCGAACCGTCGGTCAGGATCATGGCTTGCAGCACGTTGATCATCTGCGCGATGTTGGTCATGCGGACACGATCCGCATGGCGCGCGAAGATGTCGAGGTTCAAAGCCGCCAGAATTGCGTCGCGCTGCGTGTTCTGCTGCTGCAAAAAGCCTGGATTGCTATGGGGTGTCGGCGCATACCAAGCGCCCCATTCATCGACGACCAAGGCAATCTTCTTATCCGGATCGTATTGATCCATCACCGCTGTCTGCTTCTTGACGAGCGGTTCCATTTTCAGGGTTTCCGCCAATACGTCGGCATAGCCCTGTTCATCGAAATCCGTTGCCGAAATATGCGGCGGCCAGGCGCCGTTTACGGTGTAGGAGTGCAGCGACATACCCTGCATATCGAAAGACCAGCCGTGGCGCTCCTTCCACGTCTTCATCACGGCCTCGGTCCAGGTCGTGTCGTCGGTCCCCGGCCCCACAGCGATTTTTGCCATCGGCACCGACGCATTGAAATTATTGACAAAACGACCGTAACGCTTGAGTTCGCCGGTATATTCAGTGGCCGTCATGAGACCGCCGCAGTCCCAGCTTTCATTGCCGATGCCCATGAACCGGACCTTGTAGGGCGCGGCGTGGCCGTTCGCCACCCGCTCCTGTTCAAGAGCCGTCGGCTGGTTGGCCGTCATATATTCAAGCCAATCCGCCGCTTCCTTGACGGTGCCGGAACCGACATTCACCGAGATATAGGCCTCTGAGCCTATCTAATCTATAAAGTCGAAATATTCGTCGGTACCGAAGTCATTGGAATCAATGACACCGCCCCAACTGGTGTTGACGCGGGCATTGCGGGTTTTACCGATGCCGTCCCGCCAGTGATAGTTGTCCGCGTAGCAACCGCCCGGCCAGCGAACGTCGGGGACCTTGAGCGCTTTGAGCGCCGCGACCACGTCATTGCGAATTCCGCGCGTATTGGGAATGGGCGAATCCTTGCCGACCCAGATTCCCCCATAGACGCCGCTCCCCAGATGTTCAGCGAATTGCCCGAAGATATGGCGGTCGATGACGGCGCCTGACTTGCTCGCGTCGAGAGACGCCTCTATCGGCGCATCCACCGCCGCAGCGGCGGCCGGGGAGACAATCGCTGCAAGTCCAAGGGCCATATAGGCAAAAATTCGCATTATTTTTCCACCCTGCTTCTTTATGATCACGGCTTCGCACGACTCGTTGGCCACCCGCCGGTTATAAAACGCCCAGCGCCAAGTTTCCCTCAGCGAGGACATCCTTTTTCTTGGCGCCACCCGGTCTTCTAAAACAGTTTAAGGGCAATTGTCATCTTGAACGCGCCTATCCAAACAGCCTTCGAGCCGTCTATTCGAAGCCAGCTATTCGAAACCGGCTATGAATAGTTTCCGTGCGGTTATCCGTTCCGCATTTACCGGTTCCCGGCGAGGCGCCAGCCCAACGGCTGGATCTTCTGGAATTTCGTGGGACGTCGCTGGACTCGGGAAGCCCACAATACCATATTTTTATAGAGGTTTGCGAGGCTCTGGGGGATGTCTTGGAATGAGAGAATGGTGCTGGAGCATGTCACAGTTAGTTTGGACCGGATCTATTTTGATGTGGAGGCCGTCCGAACACGAGATGAACAAAGCCAACGACTGTCTTGCCTGCACCTTGCGTTGAGGCTGGAGCGGCGACATGGATCAGATGCCTCTCATTGGAGCGATAGCTAATATTCGCTGGGCACGGACTCGAGAACGCCGCACAACCAGCTGATATAAAACGAGAAATGGAAACTTCTTTTTGCTGAGCCCCCAATCGGTACCCCCAAGAAAAATTTTGCTCTCGGGTCGAGTCCTCGCTCTAAAATATTGAATCAAAAAAATAATTTGGATATATCCTCTCTGAAAATAATTATAGTTAATAAATTCAATGCATTAATACAAATCTTTGCCAAGTTTCGGCTTTCGCCGGGAGCTTTCTACAAAGGCTCGACACGATGGTGATCGGCCTTCATCCTGATGATGGGAAGTTCAAGCTCACGACCCGCGGCCGCAAGGCATCGGATGGTGACGAAGGAAGGTCAGAAGATGTTGTCGACACCGAGCTTTTCGATATCGTCATATTTGCGACGGGCTTCGGCTTGGAGAAGAGCTTACCGGAGTACGAGAAGAAATCCTTATCCTACTGGTATACCGCGAGAGCCCATGAGTTGTATAACTTAGTGAATAGCTAGACCACGCATCACAACCCGTAAATTTTGCCACTCGGTTTCCGCGATAAATCCCAAGTTATAGAGGTGTTCGACTAAGGCGGAATCTGGAACCTTTATCCGACTTGCCAAGGTCTTGATTGTATCTCGATCCGTCGCAAAGTCATTTCCCAAGAGGTTCGGGGGCATTAAAAGCCACGCTGCGAATGCATTCGCGCGCTTCTCGATGCCGGGCGCTGCCCAAGATCCGCTTGTATGCGCGAGACGACGGGCGCGGCTCTGATCAAATAGAATGTGCCCGAGCTCGTGCGCGATAGTGAAACGCCGCCCCGCGCGCGCCCTATTCGAGGGAACGCTATTATTTATAAGAATTGTCGGAGAGAAATGATCTCCCGCCAAAGCCACGCCTCGAATGGTTTCGGTGTCCAAATTCCGACGGATTATTTTAATCGAGAGGTGCTTGCATATGCCTTCTACATCCACAAAGCCCTCGCTCAGGAATGCGAGGCCCTCATCAGTAAGCTGCTCCAGGAAATCGTCGGCGAGCTGGTAACCGTCCTGCCAGGGCTTCATCCGTAGAGGCGCGCTGTAAAACAACGCGGACAATTCTTTCGAGGGTACACCACCGGCGGCCTTCACCAAGGCATCACGCAATGTCACTATATCCGATGAGGAGAGATTTGCGTTCAGGCCTCCGAACATGGCAACGGCCGGCGCCTCGGCCCGTACATAAGTGCCGGAAACCGCGAGTTCTGGCCGTACAAGGTCCTCGCGTCCAATTCTTTGGAATGAAGCCATGACGCGGGTCAATAACTCTTCGGCAATCGCCGCGGAGTTAAATTGCTCGCTGGTAACGTGTCTCAGGCGATCTATTTTCTCAACCAAAACTTCCCAATCATTTTTAAAATGATCGAACTCCATTTCGGGCGGATTCTGGCACACCCAGAGTAGAAGCTCCCAAAGCGGCCCGGCCACGTCATCCACTCCTAGTCGGGCGACACCAGGTTCGGTCTCGAATATGAAGCCTTTTGGCGCGAACGGCGGCGGCGCCGAATTCCACGAAATTTCAATGTCGTCGGAGAAACGCCTCAGAAAGATACCCGGGAAAAGTCCTCCAGCCGCTGCATAGGAAAACGCATGGCGAGAATACCAAGCTTGAATATTTCTTAGCCAGTGCGAGGACACATCGCCAAAGGATGCAAACCGCGAGACGGCATCATCGTAAACCTCGGCCGCAGGGTCCGTGGATGTTTCGGGCCAGGGGAAATTCTCCTCGTGCAGCAGCGAAATCCAGTTGTCCGCAAGCCAGTGGAACCAAGGCCCCAGATACCAAATCAATTCGGACTGGCGATGGCCGTTCACCGCATGGGCAGTAAGTTCAACACCCGCCACCGATAGGGTCAATTTTCCCAGCGACCATCCGTAGTTCAGCGGACGCTCCGACATGGGCGCGACATCTTCTTGCCAGGACAGTGAGATTTGGAAGCCTTCCGGCTTGCCAAATTGTCCCGAGCGAATTCCAGTGCCGTCCATCACCCCAAAGCCCATTTCAAATCCCGCAAGGGGTCCCCCCCCTTTTGCGCTTTTATGCCGCGTCGTATTTCGCGGTCGCTAACCTGCGCATCCTTTATCAAAAGATCTTGTACATCTAATGGCACGTCGCGCCAGGGAATTGGATAGCCGTGCCATGTTCCACTCAAGGAGGTTTGTGAGCAAAAGGCAATTCCATTCTTCGCGGCATAGCGTTGGCCTTGGTAGAGAATACTGTTCTTCAAAAGGGCCTGCGCGACCGTCTTGGGCCATTCCGACCACTCGCTAGGCTCGACCGCGCCCCAAGTCCTTCCCGCTACCTTGTGCGTCCAGTCCGGGCATATCGAACCAAACGCGCCACCTGGGGTCCACAGTTTGTGCTTGCTACTACCCTGATAAACCAGCGACATCAGATTCTCCTGGCCGACCCATAACTCATGTCTGGGCCTACGCAAATAGCCCACCCTTGCCCGTGAAATTTTGACCGGCCCTATTGGGCGTAACTCGAGGGATCAAGATAGTCCGACCACCACCGCCCAAGCGAACTTGCCTATGGATGACGTACATTCAGTGCGTCATCCATAGCGGAGGTGACCGCAGAATGAAGGTTGATCGGTCTCGGTTGGTGGATACGGAACTTCCGTGAAAAACTAGCCACCGGAAAGCCAACCGCCACCGCGCGCGACAAACAAATCTCGCTCTCGTAGTTGCAGGTTCAACTCAAGGACTTCGCTCGAGGGCGGTTATCGTGACCTGCTTCGGCGATAAAGCCGAGCGCTTGAGAAGATCCTACGGATGGCCTTAATTGCAGACCTGCTTCGGAGTCAAGAATGCCAATCGAACCACAGTTAAGCCATGCTGAGCAGTTGGCGCGCCTTCGACGCGGCGAGCCCGGCCGATACGAATTTCACTTCATCATCGGCGAGTCCTACGAAGCCTTCGAAAGCATGATTGCCGAAGCGAAATCCCTGACGGCGCATTTCAACGGCACTTGGACGGAGCGGGAAGCCACGAGCGTACACCCGGAGTCATTCTCCATCGTAATTTCTTAGCGAGCCCAGTCGGGCGCGGACATATCGCTCCGACAGAAACCGCTTCATGATGTCACTATCGTTATAGATTCCACTCGCTCATTTGTATTTCAGGTACCTGCCCGGAAGACATGTCTTCCGGCCCCGAACGCAATCGCGTTCCAGTATCGGAGCGACCTAAATGATCGAACGCAGACCCTTTGACAGCCTGGGCGGCGCCAACCACGGCTGGCTCAACGCCAAGCACCATTTTTCCTTTGCGGATTACTACGATCCTGCCCGCATGCATTGGGGCAATCTTCGGGTATGGAACGACGACACCATCGCGGCTGGAACAGGCTTCCCGCCGCATCCCCATGCCGACATGGAAATCATTACCTACGTCCGCGAAGGCGCCATCACCCATGAGGACAGCCTGGGCAACCGCGGTCGCACCGAAGCCGGCGACGTCCAGGTCATGAGCGCCGGCACGGGGGTCCGGCATTCCGAATACAACCTCGAAGCCAGCACGACGCGCATCTTCCAGATCTGGATTCTGCCCGACGTACGCGGCAAGGAACCTGTCTGGGGTGCCAAGCCTTTTCCGAAAGACGATCGCTCGGGGAAATTCGTCGCCCTGGCCAGCGGGTTAGCCAATGATGACGAGGCCTTGCCGATCCGTGCCGACGCCCGAGTATTGGGGGCGACGTTGAAGGCTGGCGAGCAGACGGAATATTCGCTCGGCGCCGGCCGTCACGCCTATCTTGTGCCTTCGACCGGATCGGTCGACCTCAACGGCATCACCATCAAGACCCGTGATGGCGCCGCCATAGAGGATGAAGCCGTTCTCAAGGTTACCGCCCTGGAAGACGCTGAACTCGTACTCGTCGACGTAGCCTGAAATCGGTCGATGTGGTCGGCCGACCCCGCCGATCCATACCTGAGTTCAGATCGCAGCCCAGGCATCGGCCGAGGCTCAGCCCCCGGCCAGCACCTACGTGAACTTGCGTCGGCTTACCCACCGATCGCGCAGGTACTCACGTCCTATCCCGCCGCAACAAGCTCTGCACTTTATTGGCACTCCGATGCGCGGCCCTGTCCGCAACCAACGCTCATAACTCACTTTTTGAAGGTTCGTCCGATGCGCCAAAGACTACTTGTTCTCGCCCTGGTCCTGGGCTCTGGCCTCATTGCAGAAACACCGGTTCTGGCCAGAGATCACAATCGCCCCTTGCCTGCCGTCGCCGTCGGTTCTCAATATGACACCACCCACGTCTACGTAGCTCCGCAAGACGTCGATGCCTTTGTCGCCAGTTTTATCGCTACGTTCGGTGGTCAAAGCACGAAGCAAGTCCACGCTACCGTAACGCCCACGCCCAGCCTAACGTCATCTCAGCTAATCCAGACGCCCGCCGGAACGGTCTCGCTCTTCGGCTTTACGACTCCCATCCCGCACCCGTTCGGCGCTGAGCGCACCGGATATCTGGTCACCGACATGGCGACCGCGGTGAAAGCGGCGAAAGCGGCTGGCGCCGACGTGCTGGTCGATCCGTTTCCCGATCCCATTGGCCGCGACGCTGTGATTCAATGGCCAGGTGGCGTGAACATGCAGATCTATTGGCATACGACCAAACCCGTTTACAGCGCCTTCCAGACCGTGCCGGAAAATCGTGTCTACGTCTCGGCAGCGCGGGCCGATGCATTCGTAAAAGACTTCTTGAGATTTTCGCACGGCCGAATCGTGTCGGACGATAAGGCTGCGCCCGGTGTCGAAATCGGACGCGCCGGTGAGACCTACCGCCGCATCCGTCTGGAGTCGACATTCGGTAAACTTACCGTCCTGGTGAGCGACGGCCACCTTCCCTTCCCTTACGGCGCCGAAGTGACGGGATATGAAGTCCGTGACCTAGGGGCGACCCTGGACAAGGCGACCGCTGCCGGCGTGAAGGTGCTCACCGGCCCCTACCGATCGGACGGACGTGATGCCACCGTTGTCCAGTTCCCTGGAGGATATGTCGCAGAGATTCATGCACCCCAAACGACCGGGGAATTGCCAAAGCTCGCTCCCACTCCTGAATATGGCCCCATAACCCACGCCGACATCCAGACCTGGGCCGACGCCTGGAACAGCCACGACATCGACAAGGTCATGGCCTTGTTTGCGCCGGACGTCATCATTCATCAGCCGAGCAATCCGAAGCCACTGGACATGGCCGGAGTCCATGGATTCTTCAGCATGATTTTCAACGCTTACCCCGACTTCCATGTCGAGGTCACCGACGCTGTGGTCGACGGGCTGAAAGGCGTGTCGGTCGAACGGGTCACCGGCACCTGGAGCGGTTCCTATACCGATCCGGCAACGGGAAAGACGATGCCTGGCAACGGTCGAAAATTCGACCATCCGGGCGTCATGGTGCTGACCTATCGGCCCGATCACAAGATCAAAGAGGTCTATATCTACTGGGATCGCCTGACGGTGGACCAGCAGTTGGGCGTGCCGGCGGAGTAGTCTCGTTTCTCCGCCCTTCATAGGGGTTTCCGCCGAGGCCTCTTCGTCGAAGCTACGGAGTTGCCCGCGAAGGCCCTGAACCCTTCCAGGGACAAATCGAAGATGTCCCGCAGAGGCGAAAATGGACTGACGGCATCTGCGGCCGGCAACTGATCCTATTAAACCGGACGCTAGTGCGTCCGACATAGCCCAAGAGGACAAGATGTTCGGTATAAGCCCGCCTATCCAGACCGAGGAAATCCAGATCGTCGACGCTAAAGGGGACCCGAGAATCACCCTGTCTGCAAAAGACGGCACACCTGTGATCACACTGACCGGCCCTGAAAAGGGCGCCATGATCGCGTCCGTCTCGCCACAAGGCTTCCCGTCCGTAGTCCTGCAGAACCCGGCATCGAAGGGGCCTGGCGCTGCCCTTGAGTTGGACGACAAGGGCGCGCACGTGAAATTCGACTGTCCCGGCGGCGGTTTAAGTTATCTGTTTCTGAACAACGGTGGCGGATCGGGTGTCGTCCTCATCGACACCAAAGGGAAGCGGCGCGTCGAGGTTCTGGTTTCCGCCGACGGAACCGCGACCATCACCCGCTACGACAGCGATGGCCGGCCAATCAGGTAGCCTTGGAGCTGTCGTGGCGTGGTCGTTGTGGTAGTTTATGGCCTCGACGACACCTTGTAGGTTGGACACATGGCCCTCAAACGGATGGACAACGTTGGAATCGTCGTCGATGACCTTGAAACGACGATCGATTTCTTTCTCGAACTCGGCCTTGCGCTTGAAGGACGGGCGACGATCGAAGGAGAATGGGCCGGACGTGTCACCGGACTGGGTGACCAACGCGTCGAAATTGCTATGATGCGAACGCCGGACGGCCACAGCCGGCTGGAGCTATCCCGCTTTCTCACGCCGCCGGTCATCGCGGATCACCGAAACGCTCTGGTTAACGCTCTGGGCTACCTCCGCGTCATGTTCGCCGTGGACGACATCAACGAGACGCTTGAAAGACTCCGCAGTCGCGGCGCGCAGCTCGTAGGCGAAGTCGTCGACTATAACGACGTGTATCGGCTCTGCTACATTCGCGGGCCTGAAGGGCTTCTCATCGGACTCGCCCAAGAACTCAGCTGAACAGGATACGACGACCATGACGATTGTGGACTGCGTCTCCGCTGTCAGTTTTGCGAACTCACGTTCCTCAGCAGTTCCCTCGCCGCTACCTGATCGTGATTTCCAAAGCCTTCTTCGAACCGGTCATAGGCCGATTGCAAAAGATCGCGGGCCCCGACATCATGCGGCTTCAGTCTCAACAGGCTTGTCGCCGTCCGCAGTTCCCAGGCAAGCGCACCTTGCTTTCTCGCGATGTCCAGCGACCGGCGCAACAGTCCCTCGACAGCGGCGAGGTCTGGCTTCGAGTGCGCGAGCAGCTGCTCGGCATGCCCACGCAGGATTTCCGCTGTAAACCATCGCTCCGGACCACCCAGCGCCATTTCGATATGTGACGGCCTGATCAAGCGCTGGTCCAGGGTAGAAATCATCTGCGAAAAGAAAGGCCACATAGCCGGCCCATGGATATAGTCCAGATCTGCAGTCGTCACGATGACGGATGGATCGTACATCAGGTCGATGATCCGTCGGTAGGCATCACCCCAAATTGTCCACACTGGCGCTTCCAGACCGTTCAATACTTCGATGAGTGCGGCTAACGCACACTCGGCCTGGTCAAAGCGCCCGTTCGAGAGCGATAGGGGAAGGAACGTGGCGACGTGGAAATTCGCATAGAAGCCGGGTGCATTCAGCCCTTCCAATTCTTCTATGACCGCGTCAATGATCGCAGCGGCCTTATCGGGGCGCCCCATGATCCAATAGGTTCGCGCGACGGTCCCCGCGGTCGTTACCCGGTGATCGTACTTCAAGATTGTGCCGCGCGACGCCCGCACTTCCTTATTTGCATAGGCCCAGGCCAGTTCGCCATATTGGAGTGACTGGGCCAACTCCCCCTTCTGATGAAGTGAGAACGCGATCATCCGCTGAAATAGTGGCAGCGCGCCCGGGTCATCCGTGTACGGGAGCAACGCTTCAAATTTGAAATTGTACACAAGTGACAAGTCGGGATCAGCGGAAATGGCGGAGGTGCCGCTCAAGACCCAAAGGAGTTCCAACTGCGTGACGACGTCGCCCATTCGGCTGGCGATTTCGAGTCCACGCTCGAAATAGAGCCGGCTCACCGGTCCTGGCCCCCTGGTCCAAAACGTGGTCCATCCGAGCATCGAGAAGAGCTTCTTCTCAATTTCGTCTCCGACATCCGGGTAGCGTTCGAGCAGGCCTTTCGCCAACTCAAGGTAATCACGGCTCTCGCGGTAGAGAACGAACTTGGACCACAACGGAGCCGATGCCGCCGCAAGCTTGATCGCTATGCGAGCATCCCCATCCGGTGAAAACGCCCAATTCAGGGCCGAACGGATTTCCATGAGTTCGCCGCCGAATACCTTCAGCCACTCTTGGTTTGGATTTTCTTCCCACTCTCGCGGATAGGCAATCGCCCGAGCCGTGTAGAACTCCGCGTGCGCACGTTGGCCGGCCATCCGATCCGCTTCACTCAATCGCTCGCATGCGAAAAACCGCATCGATTCGAGTAGGCGGTACTGGATCTCCTCTCCGGCAAAATCGACGACAACCATGGACCGTTCAATGAGTTGGTCGAGGACATCGATCAAATCCGGATTGCCCGGCATTAAGGCGCCGACCACGCCCTGCATATGTTCAAAACCGAATGGGCCGCAGAACACGCCGAGATACGACCATACGCGCCTGGCTGTGTCGTCAAGATCGGCAAAGCTCCAGTCTATCATTGCCGCAAGGGTCTGGTGCCGTCTTTCGGCCGTGCTCCGACCGCGAGTCAGTAAGCTGAACCGGTCGTCCAGACGCTCAAGCACCCCTCTAAGACCCAGCAGACCGACCCTTACAGCAGCCAATTCGATTGCTAGCGGCAGACCGTCAAGGCGCGCGACGAGAGAGGCTGCATGCCGGGCCGTAGCATCTGTAATCGCAGCCGCCGCCGACCCGGCGTACATGCATTGCTGAAGCAGTTGCACCGCGGGGAACGCGAGCGCGACCTCGGCCGTGATATCGGCCAGAACCTCCGGAACGGGCAACGGTTCCAGCCTATGAACACGCTCCCCTTTCGCACCGAGGGACCGTCGCGACGTGACCAGGATATGCACCTGCGCCGCGCCGGCCAGCAGGCTTTCCGCCAGCGTGCTGACGATCGGTACCACCCGATCGCAATTGTCGAGGACGATCAGCAGGTTTCGATTTTTCAGCGCTGCGACTAAAGACTTGATCGGATCTGCCTCCGTCGTCTGGATCCGAAGACTCGTCGCGATGTGTGCGATAACGATGGCTTCGTCATCGACCGGCGCCAAGTCGACGAAGTGGACGCCGGCTCGAAAGCGCTCCTGAACGCGGTTTGCCACGGCCAGAGCCACGGTCGTCTTGCCGATCCCTCCAGTCCCGACAATCGAAACAAGGCGATGAATTTTCAATTCATCGGAAATACGGCCTACGACTTCGTCACGGCCTATGACGTTGACCACGAGTGCGGGCAGGTTGGAGTCGCGCCCCGCAAACGCCGCTTCGTCAATGGCGTTGCGACCGTCCAACCGGGCATCCGGCAACAGCCGACCGCCAAACCTATAGCCGCGGCCAGGGACATTGATAATCAGCGGCGCGCTAGGGTCCTTGTCTTCCAACGCCTTCCGCAGAGCAAGCACGTGAACACGAAGGTTGGTCTCATCGATGAAGGTGTCGGGCCAAATATGTTTGAATAGCGCTTCCTTTTTCACCGTCTCGCCGGCGCTTTGAATAAGCATGACGAGCAGATCGAACGCCTTGTTTCCAAGCTTGAGGGCCTGTCCACCCCGTAGGAGTTTGCGGGCTGTGACGTCGACTTCGAAGTGCGAAAAGCGATAGACGCCGCGACGACCAGCATTTTTGCTAGAGTTTGTGCCCTCGCCGAGCGAGTCGAAACCGTCGTTCACCTTAATATGCGCCTCGTTCTCAGTGTCCCGCTTCGGCATTAGCTTCACCCCGCCAACCGAAAAACAGCGGGTGCTTACGATATTGCAGCGCAATTCGCGTTTTCTGAAAACACTGCGCGCGCCAACCGCGGGGCCGATATCTCGGGGCGAAGGCATCCTGACCCTGGCTCACCCAGATGAGCAAACCTTACGAAGCAGTCGATGGCGCTGTCAACCAATAGCGTTGTGAAAAGCCAATCTGCGAGAGGTGAGGTCTCAAGTCGCTACAACCGTCTCATTTTCCATTGCCGTTTCGGCGACGTCTGAATCTACATTTCGCAGAAATCGAGCTAATGCTAGGGTAGGATCGAGATTGCGGCCAAGAGTCCGAAGACAGATCGAAAGGCCAATTCGACATCCAGGGGCAAGTCCGCCGAGTGATGCGAGCCCTGCCGCAGGGGGCTCCAGTCATCAATGTGCGATCGCTCATCCGCATTGACCATAGCCGTCCTTAATGGATAACATCCCGTATGGACGCATATACGACCTCTTCCGCTTGGGTGAGCGGCATCGCCGCCACGCTCGACGCGGAAAGGCTCGACACGTTGGACATATTCCTTGGTGCGGGCATAGACCTCGCGCATTGTCAAAATGCTCAGCAACGCTGGCCAAGCGACTCGATCAGCCACATCTGGGAACTGGCCGTCGCGAAGTCTGGAAATCCAGCGATCGCGCTAAGCCAGTCCCATATCGGCAAGGCGTCGCACTACGGTGTCGTCGGCTATGCCATGATGTCCAGCCCCGACCTAATTTCAGGGCTACGAAGGCTGGTTCGGTATCTGAATATTGTCAGTGACGCGACGATTATAACTCTTCCGGTCTTGGGCGACAGGCAGTGCATACAGATCGATTTCCGTGAAGGCGGTCGCCCGGTCCCCAGACAGAGATATGAATACGGTCTGATCACGCTCCTTCTCTTCTGCCGCTGGATGTCGGGAGCCATTTTACGCCCCCTGCAGGCGTCATTCCGTTGGCCCCCGCCCGAGGACTTGCGGCCCTATACAGCGGCGTTTGACTGTCCAATTGAATTTGACGCCGAGATCAATGGCCTATGGTTTCGTCACCAAGATCTGTTGACCGGACTGCCAACGTCGATGCCCGAACTTACCGACCTGCTCGACATCACAGCGGACCGCAATCTAGAACGAATTGCCAAGCAAGGCATAAGCCTTCGCGCACAGGATGCTATCGTGCGTCGATTACCGGACGGAGAGCCTCGTCGCGCTCAGATCGCACGAGACCTTTTCTTCAGCGAGCGTACGTTTCAACGCCGGCTGGAGGTTGAAGGGATGGCATTCACCGACATCGTTGAAAAAATCCGCCGGCAACTCGCAGCGCATTATCTACGCGATCCCAAGCTGTCGTTGATCGAGGTATCCAACCTGCTCGGCTATACGAACATGAGCACATTCTCCCGCGCCTGCCGTCGCTGGTTTGACGAACCACCAAGCACCTATCGAGATAGGCAACACGTCCAGCCTTGAAACGGCGCGTAATTTTGAGCGCAATCGAACGAATGGCGCTCTCAACGCAACTCTTTGGCCTTGTAACGTTAAGGCGGTTGCGTTCTCATTGCCGCGGAATGCGGTAATCTCACCCATAGTTTTTATAAGCAAAACTTGGGTACAGAATGACAAAATCGATAGTTTTTGTTCATGGCGCGTGGGTTACGCCGGCATGTTGGCAGCTTATGAAAGGCTACTTCGAATCATTGGGGTATGTCTGTATTGCTCCGCATTGGCCATATATCGACAAATCGATTTCCGACCTTAACCGATCCATTGAACCGGCCTTCGCCAAGACGACCGTAGAGTCGCTTGTCGATTATTATGCCACGATCATTCGAGCCTTACCCGAATCTCCGGTAATCATCGGCCACTCGTTTGGAGGGCTGATTACGCAATTGCTGTTGGATCGTGGCCTGGGCGCGCGCGGCGTCGCCATCGATCCAGGCAATCCAAGCGGCGTTATGCCTAGCGTGGCCGCGGTTCTCGCTGCCGCGCCCGTGCTCTTCCAGTGGAATGGCTGGAACAAGATCTGCAAAATGTCGTTCAAAGCGTTTCGCACGACCTTTGCCAACACCTTGCCCAAATCGGCCATGCGCGACACCTACGATGCCCAGATCGTGCCGGCGCCAGGCCGCATCTATTTCGAAGCGGCCCTTGGAATTGGGTGCAGTCTTGACTGGAAGAATCCCAAGCGGGCTCCGTTACTGCTGCTGTCGGCCGACAAGGATTATACGGCATCTCCGTCCATGATCCGCGCGATCTATAGACGACATAAGGCATCGCCCGTGCGGGTCGATCTTCATACTTTCAAGGGCCGAAGTCATTGGCTGATCGCCGAACCGGGCTGGGAAGCGGTTGCCCAGGATATTAGCAACTGGATCCAGACCTATAAGCCCGAAACCTGTCAAAAGCGCGATGGCACCCGCCGCTTCCGTCAGAGCGGCCAGCGCCAGGGATAGAGTGCCCCACGGAATGTGGTGAGCCCGCACCTCAGCGAGATAGGTCGTCCAGTTTAAAATCTTATCGACGCAGCTCTCCACGTACATCGCGGCGAGAAGAATGCGGACACCCCATAATCCCCCATCGTAACGATCTGCGAGAGCAACATATTTTGCGGCAAAATCGGTCATCTTAACAACCCTCAAAAGCGATAGGCCAACCATGTGCCCCAATAGCCGTCGTTTCTTCCACCTGCGGCCCTGATGGCTTTGAACCAATGCAGACCGTCAAAGGGAATCTCGGCATTGACGCGCTCGAACACGTCGAGGAAGCGCGATATCGACTCGTCGTAAGTGCCATGGATGCGGAATGGCCAGCGGCTTTCCACGAGGTGCCGCGTCACAGCGTAGAGTTCATCCTCAAGTGCGCCAGGCAGATCCGGACGCGGTTCGCGGAAGTCCTCGAAATCGGCCGCCGAAAAGACGAGCATCTCGCCCGCACCATTGTGACGGTACATCCCCTTGGTTTCCGCGTCGCCCTGCCCGGGCTTGACCTGCTGCGTCCAGGCCTTGAAGTCATCCAATTCGCGCCCGCTGTTCTGAGTGAACAGGTTGTAAGCGACGCGCACCGTGAGTTGTCCGGCTTTAGCAAGCTGATCGATCGTTCGGTAGTCTTCGGGGTAATTCTGAAATCCACCTCCGGCGTCGATCGCCGAGGTGATGCCCAGGCGATTCAACTCCTTCATATAATGCCGGGTCGAAATGACCTGGTCGGCCGGTTCGAGCTTGGGCCCCTTGGCGAGTGTTGCATACAGGATGTTCGCGTTCGGACGTGCGATCAAAAGGCCTGTCGGGTTGCCGGACGCGTCCTTCTGAATTTCACCTGCCGGCGGGTTGGGTGTATCCGCTGTGTATCCGCACGCTCGCAGGGCCGCGCCGTTGAGCAATGCCCGATCATAGAGGTGCAGGATGAAGACGGGCGTTTCGGGCGAGATTGCATTGATTTCATCGAGAGTCGGTAACCGCTTCTCGGCGAACTGGGTGTCTGTAAAGCCCCCGACGACACGCACCCATTGCGGCGGCGGCGTAATAGCCACCTGCGCCTTCAGCATATCAAGCGCCTCAGCAATCGATGTCACTCCGTCCCACCTCAGCTCCATCAGATAGTTGAGACCGCCGCGGATCAGATGGAGATGGCTGTCATTCAAGCCGGGGATAACCCGCTTCCCCCGGACGTCGACGATCCGCGTCGCGTCCCCCGCCAGCTTCAATACGTCGGCGTCGCTTCCGACCGTGGTCAATAGGCCGTCGCGAACGGCCAGGGCCGTCGCGTTCGGATTCTGTGGATCCAGGGTCGTCAAACGGCCGTTATGAATTATAAGGTCGGGTACGGACATGAAGCAGAGTCCCTCGATTGTGGAGAAAAAGGAGACCGTGAACGCCGGTCGGACGGGCGGCCACGGTCACGCGTCTCACGCTGGCTCTTCTACAGGAGCCTTGACGGTGTGCGCGAAGGCAGCACGTTGGGGCGCCTTATGGACCATGGTGTAGGCGTAATCGACGCCCATACCGTAGGCTCCGAGATGGTCGCGGATGATGCTCATGACGCCATCGTAGGTCGCTTGGTTCGCCCAATCGCGCTGCAGTTCCAACAAGACCTGGACGACCGTAATCGACTTGGCGCCCGCCTGCTCCATGCGGCGGACGGCGGCATCATGGGCTTCCTGGGACGTTCCGCCCGAAGCGTCGGTGACGATATAGACTTCGTACCCCGCCTCGATCGCGCACAGCGTCGGGAAAATAAGGCAAGCCTCCGTCCACAAAGCTGCCATGACCAACTTCTTCTTGCCGCTGGCCTTTATGGCCTCGACGAATTCCGGGGCGTCCCAGGAGTTCATTGAAGAGCGCTCGATCGGCTGTTGCTTCAGCACGTCCATGACTTCCGGCCACACATAGCCCGAGAACGCCTCGGTCTCGACCGCTGTGACGATCGTGGGAACACCGAACAGTTTGGCCGTCTTGGCCAGGGCAACCGTATTGTTCTTCAGTGACTGGCGATCGATGTTGGCCACGCCGAAAGCCATCTGCGGCTGATGATCGATGAATGCGAAGATGCATTCGTCAGGGTGAAGCAGGACAGACGTGCGATAGGACATTATGACCTCCTCATGCGTGGACATACCCAGGCAAACGCCAAGGCGAACCGGATGCAAATCTTTTAGAACCGAGGGCGGTAGCGAAAATTGTACGCGGGTGACCTTCCCCGCTTCGCTACTCGAAGCGCTCGCGATTTGGGCACTATCGTTCAATTCCGGCCTTCCGCGCCAATAACCGCCGTGGTCGGCAGGCCTATTCCTCGGATGCCCTGATGCCGACAGGCCATTCGGTCCGGCACCGCCGGCATCACTGCCGATTATCCATAGGAAAGTCCTACCATGTCCGAAAAGACGTCCCAGTCCGCACCATCGCGCCGACGACTGATGCAAACCGGCGCTGGCCTTGCGACGATTGCAGCACTGCCCTTCGCCGCCGACGCCCGACCGGGACACAGATCTTCATCCGCACCAGAAAAAAAGGGAGTTTCCGATATGACTGCAAGCTACGTAACCACTAGGGACGGTCTTGAAATCTTCTACAAGGACTGGGGCCCCAAGACGGCTCAGCCCATCGTCTTCCATCACGGCTGGCCCCTGTCATCGGACGACTGGGACGCTCAGATGATGTTCTTCTATGGCCACGGCTACAGAGTTATCGCGCTCGACCGCCGCGGTCATGGCCGTTCGACCCAGACCGCCGGCGACAACGATATGGATCATTACGCGGCGGACGTCGCGGCGCTGGTCGCCAAACTCGACTTGAAAGACGCCATCCATGTCGGCCATTCGACGGGCGGCGGCGAAGTGGCCCACTACCTCGGCCAGTACGGCACGAAGCGGTCAGCCAAGGCCGTTTTGATCAGCGCCGTTTGTCCAATCATGGTCAAGACCGACAGGAACCCGGGCGGCCTGCCTCTGTCGGTGTTCGACAACTTCCGCGAACAGACCGCTTACCGCCGAGCGGACTTCTACAGAGAGGTTCCGCTCCCGTTTTATAATTTCAACCGCGACGGAGTGAAGTTGCAACAGGGTGTCGTCGACAATTGGTGGCGGCAAGGCATGATGGGGGGCGTCGCCGCGCAGACAGAGGGGATCAAGGCATTCTCGGAGACCGACTTCACCGAAGACCTGAAGAAAATCGATATCCCTGCCTTGGTGATGCACGGCGACGACGACCAGATCGTGCCAATCGACGACGCGGGCCGTTTATCGGTGAAGCTTGTCCAGAATGGCACGCTAAAGGTTTATGCGGGATATCCGCATGGCATGTGCACGACTCATGCAGATGTCATCAACAACGACCTCCTGGCATTCTTCAAGGCTTAAGCCTGCAATGGACGCCCATGGTCGCTCATTAGCTCTTGCCGGCGCAATGACGACTGTGGGCGTTTGTCCCCTGAGGTCATCTCAGTCGGTCCACAAACGACCCTACTCGCTCAGCTTGCCGGCCAGAAATTAATACGTGAAAATTCGCGTGAAAACCCATTAACGACAATTGACCTCCTGTCTGCATCGGATGTCAATTTGCTTTCCGCCGGCTGAATCCGCCCCATCTATCTATCAGAAAATTAAGGAATATTATTACCGAACACCACGCAATATAAACATAGACCAGGCCGCTTTACACCTTTTCACTTCCGTTTTCACCTATTCATTCACGGCCGCCAATCTCGCTCCCTAGACTTGCTTCGTTCAGTCCTTCGGGGAGCCGACCACAATGAGCTATTTCAGCGCCGCCGGAATGGGAATGTGCCCCGATAGGGGTATCGTTGCCCATCCCACGACCGAGGTCGCTCCGATTTCAGTGACGGACGGCCGTGAGATTCAAAGTCGACGTATCCGAAGTTGGGGGGCGGTCACCGCCACCGTCACCGATTTTCGCGCAATCGGTCCGTTCTCCATCGACCTTAATACGAGAGCCGCGCGTATTTCCTATATCGCCGAATGCGTCGGCGGGGAGTTTACCGTCCGCTCGATCGATACCGGTGTCGAAGTTGTCACTGAAGCTCAAGGGATTTGCTATCTACCCGGAGGTTCCCCAGTCATCGGATATGGCCGGGACCTCCCGTACGTTCGCCACCTAACGATCGACTTCTCCCTCGATGAACTTTTGCCCGACGACGGACTATGCACGGATTTCGACGCGCTCTGCCGCAGGCGCCTAGGCTTCAAAGATTCCCGGCTTGAGCAGATCTGTCGCATGTTTATCGATGAAACGCTCAGCGGCGCGACCGGTGGGCGGATGTTCATGGACGGTCTCAGCACCGCCCTCCTCTCCCGTCTCGTGGAAATCGGCGATAGCGGACCAATACCGCAGGGCGGACTAGCCCCGTGGCAACTCCGGCGTGTTACCGAACATATTCTCACGAACCTGGCGGAGGAAATCTCGATGGAAGAACTCGCCGCAACCGTGCGACTATCGCGATCCTATTTTTGCCGTACGTTCAAGTCGACAACCGGGGTGACACCGCATCAGTGGCAGCTCAACGCTCGCATCGAGCAAGCGAAGGAAGTCATTCTGCGACACGATTCACCGCTCGCCCAAATTGCCCTTGAGGTCGGCTTCTCAGACCAGGCGCACTTTACGCGTGTCTTCCGTAAGTTGGAGGGGGTCAGCCCAGGTCAATGGCGCCGGTCCCGGCGGCCGGCGAAACCCCAACCCGCTCCCCGCATCACCACGACTTAGAGCAATTCCATGACCGAGTTCTATTATTATGAGCCCCGGCACGGACACGGCTTAGATCACGACCCACTGAATGCGATTATCGCGCCGAGGCCCATCGGATGGATCTCGACAAAGGGCTGTGACGGCCACAACGGCCTCGCCCCGTACTGCTTTTTCAACGCGTTTAACCATCGGCCGCCGATCGTTGGCTTTGCCAGTATCGGTTGGAAGGATACCATCACAAATGTGGAGACTACGGGAGAATTCGCATGGAATCTCGTAACACGATCGCTTGCAACGGCAATGAACGCTACGGCCGAGGCGGTCTTGTCTGATGTCGACGAATTCCTCTTGGGGGGCGTGTCTCCAGCGCCGAGTCGTTTGATCTGCGCACCGAGAGTGGCAGAGAGCCCGGTGTCCTTCGAATGCCGGCTCTCACAGCTTATCCCGCTTGCCGACAGCGCCGGACAGGACTTGGACACCTGGCTTGTCCTCGGGGAAGTCGTGGCCGTCCATATCCGCCAGGATCTCATCGAAAGCGGAACGTATGACACCTTGGCTGCGGACCCAATCCTGCGTGCTGGCGGTCTGTCTGACTATTTTTGGCTCGAACCTTCGACCCGGTTCCAGATGCCGCGTCATGGCCATTGAAGGGCATGCTGCGTCTGCATGCGCCTCCGCAGCGCGCCTTCCACTTCATGTTTAAATTCGTCCGCGAGTTGCCAATGCTTTTGCGCGCCTGCTGTGTGTCGGAGTTGCGATACCTTGAATTTTGACCTGGACAAAGATGACCTGATTTCCAAGTGCGAGGCGTTGTCCCCACGAGAAAAGGAAGCGCTACGGGGCCTCGGCAAACACCGCCGCCCCAAGGAAATCGCCCGTGCCCTGAATATCAGCGAGCACACCGTACGAGGATACGCAAACGAGGCGAGGCAAAAACTCGGCGCCGTTTCAACGCGGGACGCTGCTGTGCTTTTCATGGATTTTGAAGGCAAAGAGTCGCCCCCTCAAATTCGGGGGTGTCGATCGGCGTCCAACCTGCCCCCTCCCAGTGCAAGGTCAATCGCTTGATTTATAACACTAAACCCTCGAAACCGAGTGCCCCATCGGCGCCGATCGGGACCCCAGTTAGTAATAAAATGCCATTCCGAATCAAATAATTATTCGATTCGCCTAGGGGGCCGCTTTTGACACCGATCTACACGAATGCTCGCATCGGTCATTCTTCGTCATCTCCCCACGCCCATTGCGATGCGGGTTTAGTCACGAAATCCTTTGGACGTGCACGCTGGCGTTCTTGCCCGCGCATTTTGCCCCTTTCTACGGGACGGCCGGCCGGGTCGGGCAGCAAACCGAGCAGATTGGATTCCAATTTTAGCGCGAGGAGAACGCGTATGAAGGCATCCAAGGACACACTCTCTCCAGA
>OVEP011218263.1_pt1 | contig 22288 bp, 14 predicted proteins | sample 1779801 | NCBI WGS metagenome assembly OVEP01 (sample SAMEA3914791, study PRJEB12502) | metagenome | biome: forest; material: soil | place: Canada | collected 2011-07-03 | depth 0.1 m
GCGGGCACCTCCCCGACGACGACTCCGCGATCAAGGTCCTCTACCTGGTGATCTGCAACCCGCAGCCCAACCGGCCCAACGTCACCGGCCGGACCCGCGACTGGAAGGAGGCCATCAACACCCTCGCCGAGTTCTACGGCGACCGCGTCACCCAGCAGTAGGCATCACCGAGCAGCACACCAGGAACCACCGCACCGGTCATACACAAAGGAACAGACAGCCCCCTGATGAATGCCTCAGAGGCCTTCATGGGCGGCGTCCTCATCATCGTCGGAGCGGCTGGCGATTTGGCGGCGGGCGCAGCAACGATCATCAGTGTTGGTACGCTTGGCGAAGTGACTGTCCCTGCAGCAGTTGTCGCCACCGCAGGTAATAGGTGCAGGCATGGCTGGCTACGGCATCAAGGGGCTCGATAGCGATGTAAATACAGCAATGTCAGAAGGGTCTGGTGCGTCGTCCCAATCGTCTGATGACCCAGGGCCCTTCTATCGTGGCGTGAAGCCTGGCGATGATCTTTCTTTTGCTGGCCACTGAAAGTCGACTTCAATGTGGATCCGCATGCCGGCTATGTAATTGCGGGACGCGGAGTGTCAATTACAACAAATCCGGCACCTCTTGCAAAATGGAGCAGGGTCGGAGTCCCTGTTGATATGTCAGGCATTCCAAGTGGTCCGGAGATTGTTCAGGCGAATGACTCTGGGCACTACGAAATCGCAGCTAGGCCAGGTGCAAATCTCACCGCTGATGAGTTTCAAGCCCCGCTCGGACAAGTGACCGGTGTCCCTGGTGACTCATGGGGATCGGGAAATAATTGCCCAGGAGGTTGTTCAGTTGAATTATCAGGTCATCTTCCCGGTCGAGCTTGATGAATATGACTGGGCTGAAACTGAAGCCAGGGGCTGGATTGGTGGTGTCAGGGTTGTTTGGGGTGGAGGAGAATGTAGTCTCTCAATTTTTGATGAGACTCGTTTGCCGCAAGCGATTGAAGTGGACATAAAGAGGCTTGGATATTTTTCGGCGAAGAACATCATCGTTGTGCGTCGTGTTGCCCACGATGAAATCATGAACGCTGTTTCGGTGATGGCAAGGCGTGGATTCGTTGACCTCTGATGGCGGAATTCGTTTAGAGCTTCACGCTGTAGGTGTCATAAGCATCCATACTGGTCAGGCCGCGTCAGGCGGCGACCGGGAGCCGCTGCGCCTGGCGGGCGTGCACCTCCTCCAGGGCGCGGGCGACCACTGCGCCGATCGCGGCCAGCGGCTCGGGGTGCGTCATGTTGTTGTGCGTGCTGGCCACGTGGTGGTTCTCGATCCGGCCGGCCACGTGCGGCGTCCACAGGTCCATGGTCGGCGAGTTCTCGCTGCGGCCCAGATCGGCGGTGAAGAAGAGCACATCGCCGTCGAACCGGACCGGGTAGAACGAGCGCTGCAGGCGCGCGTTGTTGCTGAAGATCTCGGCGAAGGCGGCCAGGTGCTCCTGCTCCAAGGAGGCCAGCACGCTGCCCTCCCGGCGCAGGATCTCGATCACACGGCCACCCTCGCGGCGGATCACGTCGTCCGTGCCGGTCGCGTCGAGCGGCTGGTTTCCGAGCTCGGAGAAGTCACAACCGGCCACCTGCAGCAAGGTGTTGAGGGCGGCACGCTCGTCCGGCGCGTAGCCGTCGTCCCAGAAACCGGACGGGTAGGAGTCCAGCATCGACAGGAACGCCACCTCCTCGCCGAGCTGCTGCAGCCGGGTGGCCATCGCGTAGGCCACCGTCCCGCCGAAGGACCAGCCCAGCAGGTGGTACGGGCCGTGCGGCTGAACGGCGCGGATCTGGGCCAGGAACTCGTCGGCCAGCTCCTCGACGCTGTCGGTCAGTTCGCTGCGCCGGGTGAGCACCCCGGACTGCAGCCCGTAGATCGGAACCTCCGGCCCGAGGGCCCGCATCAGCCCCGAGTAGCACCAACTCAGGCCGCCCGCAGGGTGCATGCAGAACAGCGGCGGGCGGCTGCCGCGGCGCCGCAGCGGCAACAGCACCTCGAACGCGTCCTCGCGGTTCTCCATCTGCAGGCGCTCGGCCAGTTCGGCCACCGTGGGCGCGTCGAACAGGTCCCGGATGGTCAGCTCCACGCCGAGCGCCGCGCGCACCCGGTTGATCAGCTGGGCGGCCAGCACCGAGTGACCGCCCAGGTCGAAGAAGTCGTCCGCGATGCCTACCCTGGGCACCCCCAGCGCCTCGGCGAAGAGCTCGCAGAGCACCTCCTCCTGGGGGGTGCGCGGCGCCCGGCCGGCCGTCGGCGCCTCGGGCCGGGCGGGGATCGGCAGCGCGTCCCGGTCCAGCTTGCCGTTCGGGGTCAGCGGCAGGCGTTCCAGCAGCACCACCGCGGAGGGGACCAGGTAGCCGGGCAGCGAGGCGGCCAGGTGGTCGAGCAGCTCCCGGCCGGTCGGCGAGGTGCCGGGGCGCGGGACCGCGTAGCCGACCAGCCGACGGTCGCCCGGGCGGTACTCCCGGACCAGTACGGCCGCATCGGCCACCAGCCGGTGGCGGGTCAGCTCGGCGCGCACCTCACCCGGCTCGATCCGGTAGCCGTGCAGCTTGACCTGCTCGTCGATGCGCCCGACGAACTCCAGCTCGCCGTCGGCGCGCCAGCGGGCCAGGTCCCCCGTGCGGTACATCCGGCTGCCCGCCGGGCCGTACGGATCGGCCAGGAACCGCTCGGCGGTCAGGCCCGGCCGGCCCAGGTAGCCGCGGGCCAGGCCGGGACCGGCCAGGAAGAGCTCGCCGGCCGTGCCGACCGGCGTCGGCTGCAGCGCCGCGTCCAGGACGTAGAGCCGGGCGTTGTCGAACGGGCGGCCGATCGGCACCGGGCCGGCCGGCAGCACGGCGCCCGGCTCGATCCGGTACTGCGCGCAGTTGACGGTGGCCTCGGTGGGACCGTAGGCGTTCACCACGGCGGCCTTCGGGTGCGCGGCGCGCCAGGCGTCCAGCTGCTCGGTGCGCAGCGCCTCGCCGCCGAGGACCAGCAGCCCCTGCGGGGAGCGGTCGGCGGGCAGCGCGGTCAGCATCGGCAGGTGGCTGGGTGTGGCCTTGAGGAAGTCCACCGGGTCACCGCCGCGGGCGGCCGGGTCGGCCTCGTCAAGGGCGGCCAGCTGCACCCGGCCGCCCACGGTCAGCGGGCCGAGCAGGCCGGTGACGGTGAGGTCGAAGGAGAGCGAGGTGTGCAGCAGGGTGGTGCCACGCGCCTCGGGGTAGGAGGCGGCGCACCAGGCGAGGTAGTCCGCCACGGCCCGGTGCTCGACCAGGACGCCCTTGGGGCGGCCGGTGGAGCCACTGGTGTAGATCACGTAGGCCACGTCGTCCGGGCCCGGTCCGGCGGGCGCGGCCTCGAACGCCGTGGATGCCTCGGACGCGGCCTCGGACACCGTGGGCGGCTGGTCGACCCGCAGTCGGCGCGGGCCGGGCACGGAGGCGAAGACGGGCTCGGTGGCGGTGTCGGTGAGGAGCAGCACCGGCGCGGCGTCGGCCAACATGAAGGCCAGTCGCTCGGCCGGGTACTGCGGGTCCAGCGGCAGGTAGCCGGCCCCCGCCTTGAGCACCGCGAGCAGCGCGACCACGGCCTGGGCCGAGCGTGGCAGGCCGAGTGCGACCAACTGCCCGGGACGGGCCCCACGGGCGGCCAGCAGCGTCGCCAACTCGTCGGAGCGCCGTTCGAGCTGACGGTATGTCAACTCGTCCGTCCCGTCGACCAGGGCGACAGCCTCCGGGGTCCGGGCCGCCTGCGCGGCGAACAGCTCCGGCACGGTGGTGGCCGGTCGTGGCTGCTCGGCGCCGCGGCCCCAGGCCAGCAGACGGGTGCGTTCGGCCGGTGACAGCACGTCCAGGCGGCCGAGCGGCGCCTGCGGGTCGGCGGCCGCGACGGTGGTCAGGAAATCGGTGAACCGCTCGGCGTGCGCCGCAAGTTCGGCGTCCTGGTAGAGCGCCGGGTTGGCGTTGAAGTTGATCGTCAGGCCGCCGTCCGGCCGCTCGTAGACCACAATGGCCAGGTCGTCGACCGGACCGTTGGACAGGTTGTGCGCGGTGGTCGGGTGGCCGCCGAAGAGCAGCGGCTCGGCCACCGGCATGATGTTGATCACCGGCCCGTACAACCGGTCACCGGAGCGGCCGAGCTTGAGGTCGCGACGCATGTCCTCGGTGCGGTACTGCTGGTGGCGCAGTGCGGCACGGCTCTCCCGGGAGACCTGGCGGACCAGCTCGGCCAGCGAATCGGCGGGCGTCAGGGCGAGCCGCAGCGGCAGTACGTTGGCGGTCATCGCCGGGGTGGTCCGGGCGGCCGGGGTCTTGCGCGCGGTGACCGGCAGACCGAGCGTCAGCTCCGTCGCCCCGGTGAGCCGCTGCAGGTAGGCGGCGGTCGCGGCGATCAGCAGCGCCGGGCGGCCGACTCCGATCCTGCGGGCGGCGGCCCGTAGCGCCTCGGCGGTGCCCGGCTCGACCTCGGTGACCCGGCGGCTGAAGCCGTGGGACATCGGCGCGCTGCGCCCGGTCAGTCCGACCGGCTCGGGCAGTGCGGCCAGTTGCGTGAGCCAGTAGCTGCGGTCCTCGGCGAACTTCTCGCCGGCCCGGTACTCCTGGTCCTCCTGGACCAATCGGGCGGCCGGCGCGAACGGCGACGGGCCGGGCGCGGCATCCGCTACCAGCGCGGTGTAGATCTCGGCCGTACGACGCACGAACAGCGCCCCGCCGAAGCCGTCGGTCACGCTGTGGTGGCCGCGCTGGTACCAGAACCAGCGGTCCGGTGCGGCACGGAACAGCGCCACCGTGCACAGCAGGCCGCGCGCCAGGTCCACCGGCAGCGCGAGGTCGGCGCGCATCCAGGCCACGGCCGCCGCCCAGGGGTCGGGCTCGGCGGAGACGTCCAGCACCGGCACCCGGCCGTCCCAGGAGCGGTCGGGCGACTGCACCGGACCGTCGGGACCCTCGGTCAAGCTGACCAGGAGGCCGTCGGCCTCGCCGAAGGCCAGCCGGACCGCCCGCTCGAACCGGGCGAGGTCGATCGGACCGTGGATCTCCAGGCAGTCGCCGGTGTTGTAGATCGGGTTCTCCGAGTCGAGCTGCTGGGCGAACCACACGCCGGCCTGCGCGGCCGACACGGGCTGCGGACGCCGGTCGGGCGAGGCGGCCTCCTGCTGGGCGTCGCGTGCCTCGTCTGCCTCATAGTGCTCGGTCATGCCGTCTGATCCCCCGAATCACTGCGCTACCGGCCGCCCCCGGATGCGGTCGGGCGGTGTGGTCGGTTGAACTCTCGATCGGCGGACTCGGGGCAACCTTGCACCGAACTGGAGCTTCCGCCTGGGCGGTTGGGTGCGTCCGGCAGTGCTCGGAAGCCGCGCGTGGGCTCCAGCACGGCGCAAGCGCGGCTGGGGGCTGCCCGCTGATCGTGGAAGAGGCGAGCGACCACGACCCAGAGCCCGAGAGGCGCCCCCATGATGCCCACCAGTACCTCCCTGAACGGCGTGGCGACGTCCCCGGCGCCGGCGCTCGACGGCGCAGCCGGCGACTGGCTGGTGCTCGCCAACGAGCGCGGCCAGTACTCGATCTGGCCCGGCTTCGCCGAGGTTCCGGCAGGCTGGACGGTCAGCCGCGCGGCCGCCTCGCGTGAAGAGTGCACGGCTCATGTCGAGCGGATGTGGACGACGCTGAGCGCCGCTTGAGGCCACGGCACCCGCCGGTGCCCGTCGCCCGCCCCGCACCCGCCGCAGGCGCCGCCCGGGCGCCCGCCCGCCCCGCGCTGCCGCGCGCCACCAGCCGTCAGCTCACCGGAGAGGCAACGCCATGACCGACCAACTCACCGCCCACCAGTTCCCGTTCGCCGATATGAGCGGCCCCGGGCCGGCGCCGACGCTGGCAGGGATCGCCGCAGCCGGGCCGGTCGCCCGGATCGACACCCCGACCGGTGTGCCGGCCTGGCTGGTCAGCGATCCCGAGGAGGTTCGCCGGGTTCTGGTGGACCCGCGGTTCAGCCGGGCCGCCTACGCCAACGACCCGGAGGCGCAGATCCTCGCGGTCCCGCAGCTGGTCGGCGGCATGGCAGCCGCCGACGGTGCCGACCACGCCCGGCTGCGCCGCCTGGTCGCCGGGGCGTTCACCACCCGCAGGGTGGAGGCGGTCCGCCCGTTCGTCCGAGCCCGGGTCGCCGAGCTGCTCGAAGAGTTCACGGCGGTCGGCCCCGGCACGGATCTGGTGGAGCTGTTCGCCACCCCGCTGCCGGTAATGGCCGTCTGCGAGTGGATCGGAGTGCCTTACGAGGATCGCGCCGAGTTCTTCGGCGGCACCGAGACGCTGCTCAACGTCTTCGCCTACAGCCCCGCCGAGGCGGACGAGCGGCGCTCGCGGATGATCGGCTACCTGCTGCGGCTGATCGAGCAGAAGCGCCGCTCGCCCGGCGAGGACCTGCTGAGCGACCTGGTCGCGATCAGCGACTCCGACGGCGAACGGCTCTCCGCGGCCGAGCTGGTCGGCCTGGCAGTGTTCCTGCTCGGCGCCGGGTTGGAGACCACCGCGCAGCAGATCTGCCTGTCGGTCCTGGTACTGCTGGAGGACCGCCCGCAGTGGGAGCGGTTGCGCGCCGAGCCGGAGCTGATCCCGGGCGCGGTCGAGGAGTTGCTGCGCTACGTGCCGACCGTGCCGGGTTCGCTGCCGCGCCGGGCGACCGAGGACGTGGTGGTCGGAGGGGTGGAGATCCGGGCCGGCGAGGTGGTGCTGGTGGCCTTCGCCACGCCGAACCGGGCGCCCGGCACCGTGGCCGACCCGGACCGGCTGGACGTCACCCGGGCCGGTGCGCCGCACCTCACCTTCGGCCACGGCATGCACCGCTGCCTCGGCGCCCCGCTGGCCCGGGTGGTCCTCCAGGAAGCACTGGCCGGGCTGCTCGACCGCCTGCCCGACGCGCGGCTGGCCGTGCCGGCCTCGGAGGTCGAGTGGCGCCAGGGCCACGCTGCCCGCGGGCCGGTGACGCTGCCCCTCACCTGGTAGGCCGTGACACGCGCGGGCCGCGCCCGCAGCGCTGTACAGGGGAGAGGGCGCGGCTGGGGTGGACGGTCGCACCCCCGCCACGGTCCGGGAGATTCCGGCCCCGGGACGACGCGGGGCGGGCGGCTGTGGTGCGGCCGCTCGCCCCGGTCAGTGGTGGCGGGGCCTGGTCAGTGGACGCCGACCCAGGTGCTGGGGCCCTCGGTGTCGAGGTGGGCGCTGTCCGCGTACAGGTAGGTGACCATCCAGGTGCCGCCTTCGGGGTCCTGGGCGCTGATGTTGTAGTTGCCGCTGCCGTTGGTGGTGGCGGTGGCCATCAGGTACCAGGTCTTGCCGCCGGTGGGCCGGAACAGCAGTTGGACCTTGGCCTTGGGGAAGTTGTGCCACTTGCCGGAGTAGTACTGGTGCAGCGTCCCGGAGAAGTACTCGCGCTGGTTGCGCCCCGGGTGGCTGCTGCTCGGCCTGCCGCCGGAGATCCAGGTGTACTCGCGCGAGAGGTAGACGGCCTTGCTGTAGACCGCCCTCCAGTCGGGCGTGCCCGCGAAGTAGACCCGCCAGTAGCCGTTGGCCCTGCCGCCGTAGACGGCGTAGCAGGAGAACGTGTCGTTCACCGCGTTGGAACCGCCGACGGCGGTGCTGCCGACGGTGTGCCAGTTCCTGTCGTCGGACGAGTACTGCACCTGGACGTAGCCGTGGCCCAGGGACACATTCGCGCTGCCGAGGTAGACGTTGCCGCTGATCACGGCCTCGCCGTAGGCGTCCTCGCTGATGCTGAGGCCGGTGATGGAGTCCGGCTGCGGGATGTGCACAGTCACGTACGAGCTGCCGTCGAAGTACAGGTACGGCGTCATTTCGGTGTTGACGTTGTAGGAGCCGGCCCGGTTCACCGGAATGCTGAAGTGCCCAGTGCCGTCGGCGGTGCCGTCGTACACATCAGTCGCGTAGGAGCCCGTTTCGAGCTCGAACTGCTCCCCGGGCGCAGGTAGCCAACTGCCGTTGTCCTCACGTTCGATGATGCCGGTGATCGCGGTGGAGCCGCCGACCGGGACATTCGCGTTGGACGGCGACGTGACGACGACCCGCGTCAACTCCTGCGTGGTCCAGTAGGTGTCCGTGCCGACCGAGGTACTCGTGTACGCCACCGCGTCCGTCCCCTGCGGCGTGTAGCTGACGCTCATGCTGCCACTGGTCGGTGCCGAATACGGTGGAACGGTGAACGTGCCGTCCGCCGCAGTGGTCACCGCGCCCAGGGACTGCGGTGCCGGGTAGCCCTGGCTGTTGACGCCGTTGTAGGTGGGCTGCAGGGTCGCCCCCGCGACCGGGGAAGTCTGCCCGGTACGGGGGTCGGTCGCGGTGAGGACACCATGGGCCCCGAGCTCATGGTCGTCGTAGCTCAGCTGGGACGGACCGTCACCGGTGAACTGGGAGAAGGACATGACGTCGTGGTAGTGGAAGGTTCCGACTCCGATCACCACATCGTTGCCGGCCTGGTCAGTGACCTCGACCGACGCCCTGTAGGTGCCGAGTGACGGCAGCGTGAAGTGGGAGTACCACCAGTCGTCGGACGGCAGGCCGCCGGCCGCACCGAGCTTGAGGACGGTCGGGCCGGAGTCCCCGCCCGGCTGCGTCGCCACCGGGGTGAGCGTGGCCGTGACCGAGGTGATCGTTCCCGGGGCGCCGCCGTAGTCCGTGACCTCTACGTCGAAGATGGCCGTGTCGTTGCTGCTGGTGTCGTAGGGGACCTGGAGGTCGTCCGCCCAGGGCAGTCCCGCCGTTGGAGCGCCGACAGTAACCGGCGGGGTTCCTGAAGACGTCGGCGTCGCGGTCGCGACCGGCGTGCTGGTGGGTGTCGGCGTTGTGGTGGGCGCCGGGGTGCCGGTGGGTGATGACGGTGTGTCGGTGGGCACTGGTGCAGTCGTACCGGTGGGTGACGGCGTGTCCGTGGCGGTCGTCGTCGGCGTGGCCGACGGCGCCGGGTCGTCGGCGTAGGCCGAGGAAGCCGGCAGGGCCAGCGCGGCGGTGACAAGCACGGCCGTCACCAGCGTCGCAGGTATGAGGAGACGGGGTCTCACTCAGGTTCCCCCTGTGATGTGAGTTGTCCGAGAGCCCGCTGAGACAATGCGGGCAAGTGGCCAGACACTAACGCGTGCACTCGCACGCGAGCTCGTCGGGGTCAGGAATTGACGGTTCCGGTGGGCGGTTCGGCTTTCCTTCGGACGGTCTGCCCCGTTCGTGCGCGAGTTGTCCTGTTCGTGCGCGAGTTGTCCTGCTCGTGCACGAGTGGGATCGGCTGGATCGGGCGGCTTCGGGTTGCCGGCACCGATCCGGCCGGTACGGCCGCCGTCGGGACGGTCGTCGACGGCGACCGTGCACTCCCTACCCCCTTGAGCAGGGAGTTCGTGGTGGGCGATAGTCTCCGCGGGACACCAGGGGGGCGGGGGGAACAGTGGCAGGCATTTCGAGTGGGCCAAGGACTTCGGGCAGGGCGATACGGGCGGCCGGACTTCTGGTCGGGTTCTATGCGATGGGTTTCGGCCTGCTCGCGCTGTTGCTGGCGATCGACTACCTGGTCCTGAACAGCGACGATCCCAGCCCCCGTCTCGTCGTCTATGCCCTCGGCTTCAGCGCGGTGGCGGGCGTGCCCATCCTCCGCGGCATCTTCTTCACCCGCGGCAACCGGATGCGGAAGCCCCCCGGCGTGCCGGTCACCAAGGCGCAGCAGCCGGTGCTGTGGCAGCGGGTCGAGATCCTCGCGGAGGCCATGGGGACCCGGCCGCCCAAGGAGATCTGGATGACCGCCGACGTCAACGCGGCCGTTCACGAGGAGTCCTGGCTGATGGGGCTGATACCCGGCAAGCGCCGGATGCTGCTCGGCGCACCGTTGCTGATCGGGCTCACCCCCGCCCAGTTCGACGCTGTCGTCGGACACGAACTCGGCCACTACTCCAACCAGGACACCCGGCTCGCCGGACTGGTTCAGCGGGGCCGGGAGTCGATGATGAACACGCTGCGGGCGTTCCGTGGCGGCAACAACCTGAGCAGAGTGTTGTTCGGCCTCTACAAGGGCTACGCCGAGCGCTACCTGCGCACCACCCAGGCCATCAGCCGGGAGCAGGAGCGGGCTGCCGACCTGGCGGCGGTGCGGATCGCCGGGCGTGACAACGTCGCCTCCGCGCTCCGTCAGATCCCGGCCCTGAACGCAGGGTTCGACTTCTACCTGGGCCACTACGCCGCCTCCGCGAGCAAGCTGGGACTGCTGCCGCACACCGACGAGTTCATCGGCGGCTTTCGACACCTGCTCGCCGACCCGGAGCGGAACGAGGAGCTCGACGCGATCCGGCGCAGCCTGCCGAAGCGCAAGACCACCCCCTACGACTCGCACCCGCCGATGGACGAGCGGGTTGCCGCCATCGAGGCGCTGCCGGAGGACGGCCGGGGCCGGGACAGCGGCAGCGCGATGGAGTTCCTGCACCTCCCCGCGCCGCTGTTCGGGGCGGTCGCCCGTTCGGCCTGGAAGCCGGAGAACAACAGCAAGCAGCAGGTGGACTGGGCGACCCTGCTGCACGCCGCCGGCCGGGCCCACGCCCTGGAGCAGGCCGGGCCACTGCTCTCGGCGGCCTCTGCGGTCAGCGGCGGCAGCCCCACGCTGATGCAGGTACTGGAGGTGGTGGACCGGGGCGGGCTGGCCGCGCTCTGCGGACGACTGCCGGAACCGAAGATCGCCAAGGGCACCACCGGCCGCCTGCGGGACGAGCACCTGCGCACCGACTTCGGCAAGCGGCTGCGGTCGCTGGTGGAGGTCACCGTCGCCGATGCCGGGCGCGGCGGCTGGCCACTGTCCTGGAGCCACAGCCACCACTTCGAGATCCGCACCGAACTGCTGCCGGAGGGATTCGCCGACCGCCTGCAGCCGGCCGTCGAGGCGGTCGTCGCCGGTCGTCCCTCGACCGGTCAACTACGTGAACTTGTACGACAGTTGTCATAGCAGGCGAAAGAGAGAGCACAAGCATGTCACGATTCCTGGAACGGATAACCGGTAAGGCCCGACCGCCGAGGCCGGCCTCCGACGCCAAGGCTGCTGCGGCCGCCGGTCGGCAGCCGGGCACCGGCCCGGCCAAGGACGGAAGCAGCAACCGGACCATCCAGCCGGCCGAGTACGGGCTGCCGCTGCGGACGGAGCTGCGCACCGACCGGTCGGTGGACGACCCGGCCCTGGACGCCGCAGTCCTCGCCGCGAAGGCGGGGAACTGGCAGCCGGTGGGCGCACTGATGTGGGAGGCCGGGCGGGACTGGGAGCGCCGCTACCTCTACACCTGGATCTTCGGCGCCCTCGCGGCGGAGGACGCCCGCTGGTTGCAGGCCTGGCGGCAGGCCCACCCGCAGGACGGGGCGGCGGCAGCCATCGAGGCGTCGTCACTGGTCCAACTGGCCTGGAAGATCCGCACCGGTGATGTGTCGAGCAAGGTCAGCCGGGAGCAGTGGGACGGCTTCTTCCGAGTGCTGCGCCAGGTTCCGGAGCACTGCCGGGAGGCTGCCGCCCTGAGCCCGGAGGACCCCACGCCGTGGGTCGTGCTGCTGGGCGCGGCCAAGGGCCTGCAGTGGGGGAACGACGAGTTCCGGGCGCTCTGGGCAGAGGTGGTCGCGCGTGACCCGCACCATGTCCTGGCCCATATCTCGGCGCAGAGCTACTGGCTGCCGCGCTGGTACGGCTCGACCGACCTGGTCCTGGAGTTCACCGAGCAGGCCATCGCCGCTGCTCCGGTCGGCTCGCTGCTCAGCCTGCTCCGGCTGGACCTGCTGAACCGTGAACTCCGGCCCGAGGACAGCAAGCTGCGTCCCGCGTTCTGGAGTGGCGAACAGGTCCGGTGGGCGATCGACGAGGCACTGATCGACCTGGCGGCGGCCGATCCGGCGAACGTCCGGATCAATGCGATGCGCAGTTGGCTCGCCGTCTTCCTGGTCCGGACCGAGCGCTGGGCAGAGGCCGTGGAGCAGTTCCGGGCCATCGGCAGGATGGTCGCCTTCGAGCCCTGGAGCTATTCGACGGACGGCACGGCGCTGTTCACCCAGCAGCGCGCGACTGCCGTCCTCGGCTGGGAGGCCGCCGGCCGCCCGGCCGTACCGCCGCCGGCCCAGCACCGTTCGGCCCCGGCCGGCTCGTACTTCGATCTGACCACGCCCAATCCGGACGCCGAACCAGTCACCGGAAGATAGGCGGACGACCGTCGGGCGGCGCTGACGGGGCAGGGCTTGTCAATACTCCAGCAGGACTTTGACGTCATGCGTGGGACGCGTGTGCCGGCGAGTTCCGTCTCGATGCCGGCGTCGGCGAGGATCTGGTCGAACAGGGCGGGGAACTTCGCGTCCCGGTCCCGGATGAGGTGCTTGATGCGGGCTCCGGCGTCCTCAAGGTCCATCGTGGGGTTCCTCGCGGCTTGCGTGACCCAGGCTGCGGTCGGGTGGGCGGTGGAGCCCAGGACGCGGATCCGGCGGGTGGCGTGTCCGATGACGGCATCGATCATCATGCCCTGTCGGCCGGAGGCACTGGCAAAGCTGGTTGACCCGCGCGTTGTGGTTCTCGGCACGCACAGTGCAGGAGGTGGTGCCGGTCCCGGATCAGCGTGCGGTCCGGCAGTGGTCCTCCCCCGCCTGCGGTGAACTCAGCTCCGCTGGACGAATCCGTTGCAGAAGGCGTAGCGCACGGCCTGGGAGCGGTCGTGGGCTCCGATCTTGGTGAAGATCCGGTTGATGTGGGTTTTGACCGTGGCGTGGCTGATGTTCAGCCGGTCGCAGATCTCGGCGTTGGAGAGTCCTTCGGCGATCAGTCCGAGCACCTCGGCCTCGCGCGGGGTGAGGCCGTCGGGCAGCGCGGCACCCGCGCGGGACGGCGTCGGCGGGGTCACCGAGGACAGTGCGCAGACCAGGCGTTCCTGCACCACCGGATCGAGCCACACGCGTCCGGCGCTGACGCTTCGGAGGGCTGCCTCGACGTCTTCGCTGCTCGTGTCCTTGGTCAGGTAGCCGCGCGCACCGGCCCGAAGCGCGGGGAAGATCGACTCTTCGTCGACATACGTGGTGAGCACCAGGACCGAGCAGTCCGGGAGGCGTTCGCGCAGCATCGCGGTGGCTTCCGTGCCGTCGAGGACCGGCATCCCCAGGTCCATCAGCACGATGTCCGGCCGCAGCCGCTCGGCCAGGTGCACCGCCTCCGCACCGTCGCGGGCCGTGCCGACCACCTCTATGCCGTCCATGATGCCGAGCAGCAGCACCAGTCCGTCGCGGACGACCCACTGGTCGTCCGCGACGAGGACCCTGATCGGAGCCGCGGCTTCCGGGACGTCTTCCGGCACCCCTTGGGCAGGGCTCATGCCGCGACCTCCATCCGCACGCTCCACCCCTGGTCCAGCGGTCCGGCCAGCGCGGTGCCGCCGACCTGAGCCAGCCGCTCCCGCATGCCGATGAGGCCCATGCCGGGGCCACTGCCCGCGGCCTGGGCCGAAGGCCCGGGGCCTTGGTCCACGACGGACAGCACGACTCGGGCTGCGTCGAAGCACAAGGTGACGGTGGTCCGCGAGCCGTGTGCGTAACGGGCGGCGTTCGTCAGCGCCTCCTGTGCTCCACGGTAGAGCGCGAGTCCCGCCTCCGGCGGCAGTTCTCTCGGTTCCCCTTCGACCCGGAAACAGGCCTCCAGACGATGGTCGGCCCGATACCGCTCGACGAGGTCCGGCAGCCGGTCGAGGGCCTGCCCCGAGGTGTCGCGCAGAGCGACGACAGCCCGCCGCGCGTCCTCCAGTCCTTCTTTCACCAGGCCGCCCGCGCGCTCGATCACGGTCTGCAGCTGCTCGCTGACCTCCTCGCGCTGGCCGAGGCGCCGCGCGCCCTCCAGCTGGATCGCCAGGCCGGAGAGGGACTGCGCCAGTACATCGTGCAGATCGCGGGCGATCCGGGTCCGCTCAGCGAGGACCGCCGCCCGGGCCTCGGCGTCGCCGGCATCCTCCAGCCGGGCGAGCAGCACCTCGGCGCGCTCCTGGTTCTGTCCGGCCCGGCGCATGCTCAGCGCCATGACCGCGAGTACCGCGCAGAACGACAGCTCCGACGCCGCGACTGCGGGTGAACCGCCGGGCACCAGCCAGGCCTCGACCAGAACGCCGCCGGTGAGCACACCCGCGATGGGCCCGCCGAGCCACAACGGCAGGAACAGGACTGCGGCGAGGACGCCGACGGCGACGGGCATGAGCGCCGCATACGACGGCTGCAGGGCCTGCAGCAGCAGACCGGAGGCGCCCGCCAGCACCGCGAACCCCACGCGTGGCATCGACCGCGCCATCGGCCACACGTCGATCGCGGTCAACCCGATCGACAGGCAGACGCCCAGGAGTGCGACGGCGACGCCGAGATGGACCCCGGCGGTCCCTGGATGCGGCTGGGCGGTGATTCCCGAGTACAGGACGACAGCCCACACGATCCACAGCACCGGGCGCAGCCGGGCACGGGATCGCATCGACCGTGCCCTCGCTTCGGCGAGGGCAGCCGCCTCCCGCATGCTGAGCGGACCGTCGTGCCGTAGTGGGCCGTCCTGCTCCAGCATCCCCGCCCCCTCGCTCCGGCCCTCCGCCGTTCGCCCGGCCGGTGACGATGATCCACGAAAACGGGGGCGGCCGCGTCACCCGCTGGGTTGACGCCGACGTCAACCCGCACATCGGTTGCCGGGCTGATGCCCGCTCACCGGCCGGGCGGCCATCCTCCTGGCCATGACCATTGTCGATTACATCGTCTCCACTGCCCTCGTCCTGCTGGTGGTCCCGCAGATCCGCGGGGACAGGCTGACCCTCGCCAACGCCCTGCGTCCGGTCGTGCTGGTCGCCCTGGCGGCCGCCTACTACCTGCGCGGGGTCCCGACGCAGGGCAATGACGCCCTCCTCGACGTACTGCTGACCGCACTCGGCCTCACCCTGGGCACCGGCTGTGCCCTGACCACCCGCCTGACCGTGGGCGATGACGGGACGCCCTTCGCCAAGGCCGGAGCTGCCGCGGCCGTCCTGTGGGTCCTCGGGATGGCAGGACGGTTCACCTTCGTGTACTACGCGTCCCACAGCGGTGCCCACGCCGTCGCCACCTTCAGCTTCAAGCACCACATCACGGGGACCGAAGCCTGGACCACCGCGCTGATTCTCATGGCCCTGGCGGAGGTCACCTCCCGGCTGGTCACCATCCGCATTCGAGCCCGCATGCTCGCCAGTTCCGCGAGCAGCGCCCGGCCGGCAGTCGAGGCTTCACTGTCGCCTCGCGCTGAGGCCTGAGACCATTGGAGCCTCCGTGGTGCCCACCGATTTCCAGGGATACTTCGCTGCGACCGCCGCCGGCGCGGCAGCCCTCATCGGACTCCTCTTCGTCGCCGTGTCGCTGCGACCGGAGTCACTCCTCGGCAGCGACGCGTCGGCCCGCGGGCGGGCGGTCGCCGGGTCGGCGTTCACCGCCCTGGTCAACAGCTTCTTCGTGTCGATCATCGCGTTGATCCCGCTCACGAGCCTCGGGTACACAGCCGTGGTCATGGCCGTTCTCAGCCTCTACGCCACCTACCAGACACATCGTGAACCGGACCGGCTCCAGGCGGGAGTGACCCAGCTGGTCGCCGCGCTCGCAGCGTACCTGTGCCAGCTCGCGGTCGGCTGCGCTCTGGTGGCCAGGCCTTCCGACGCCGGCCTGGTCACCGCGATCGCGTATCTGCTCATCGCCTCGTTCGCGGTCGCGCTGAAACGCGCATGGATACTCATGGGCCGCGAGGAGGTGGCGATTCCGGGGACGCGCACGACACCGGAGGCGGCGAGCGAGGGCCCGACCGGCTCGTACAGGTGATCACCCAGGTGGAGGCGGCCGGCGCAGCAGCGTGTCCGGGCGGATCACGAGGCGGAGCTGTCGCAGGAGGTTGCGGGGGAGCGGGGTGAGGAGCGAGGCGAGGAGCGCGGTGAGGAAGGCCCGGTCCTCGGGCGCGAACTTGGCCTTCGTGGTGCCGAGTTGCCGTTCCAGGAGGGTGATCTGGTGGCGCAGGGCCAGTGTCTCGGTGTCCGACTGGGAGCGTCGCCACCTGATGGACCCTGCAGCTCGCCCCGTCGACCAGGACCGGTCGGGTGATCTCGCCGGCCGGCACTCAGATCCCGCCGTTCGCCTGCTGACCGGTTGTCGCGTCTCCAGGGCCTCACTGCTCCGCAGCAGCGGAGCAGTGAGGCCCGAGGCGTTCCGGACCGTGGGCGCCGATCGATTCATCCGGCCGGTTCAGTGACCTGATGCCGGTCGGGACCTGCGGCACCGGACCGCAGTTCACGGCGTCAGTTGGTGGGCACCAGTTCCCACTGCTGGTTGGCTCCGCCGTTGGACGGCCACTGGTCGATGGCGGCGCCCCAGCCGATGGAGGCGCCGTCGACGTCCAATGTGTCGCCGTCAAGACGGGATTCGATGGTGTAGGTGCCGTTTCCCACTGGGCGGATGAGCCACTGCTGGTTGGTTCCGCCGTTGCCGCCCCACAGTTCGAGCTGGGTGCCGGGCCAGGTGGTCAGGTTCGGGATGTCCAGCACCTTGCCGCTCTGGGCACCGGTGATGGTGTAGTAGCCGTCGGAGTTCTGGGCCAGGGTCCACTGCTGGTTGGCGCCGCCGTTCGACGGCCACTGGTCGATCTCGGTGCCGTTGGCGGTTCCCTGGCCGGAGGCGTCGAGGACGTCGCCGCTGTTCACGCTGACGATCTTGTAGCTGCCGTCCAGGTTCGCGGTCGTGCCCGGGGTGACGGAGAAGTCCGAGTACTCGACCGGGTAGTAGCCGGTGGTACCCAGGCCCACCTGTCCTCCGGTGTAGCCGGTGTCGGTGACGGTGGCGACGCTGACCCCGTCGATTGCGGCGGTGATGGTGCTGCCGTGGAATCCGAGGCTGAGGTTGTGCCAGGTGCCGGTGCCCGGGGCGGCCACCGTGCCGCTGGCGAGGGTCGTCGAGAGCCAGATGCCGTCGGTCTTGAGCAGAGTCCAGGCCCCCGAGTCGCTCAGTTGCAGGTGGTAGGCGTCCAGGCCGCTGTTGTTCTTGGCCTGCTGGCCGACGCGGCCGAGCAGGTCGGCGGTGCTGCCGGACTGTTCGAGCAGCACGTCGGAGCTGACGGTGTAGTTGCTCCAGCTCAGATCGCCCATGAGGGTGTAGGGATTGCTGTCGCTGGAGCAGGACCAGCAGACGGGCGTGCCGACCGCCGTCTGGCGCAGGCACTCGCCGCTGCGCCCGCCTTGGCAGGGCGCTGTCTCGAACGCGCCGTTCATCGAGGCGAAGTACTTCGCCTCGTCGCCGGACGGATACGAGGCGAAGCTGTCGCTGTAGGGCAGGGGCAGGATCGAGCGCGCGGGGCCCGCAGCGGTGCCGGCGCCCTGGCCGGTGGTGGTCGTCACGGTGTAGACCTGGCCCGGTTGCAGCGTGAGGCTGTAGGTCCCGCCTGTCGCGGTGAGATCCGGGTCCTGGACCATGCTCGGGTTGCCGCTGGTGGGCTGGGACAGGTCCGTCGACCACACGTGGAGGGCGCCCGCGGGCAGGCCGCCGGAGACGTTGAAGGTGACCGTCTGCGGCGCAGTCGCGTCCATCGTCTCGATCACCGTGCTCCATGCGCTGTGGTCCGGCGCGGAGTAGGTGACGTAGCTGCCGTCGGCGCCGGTGCCCGAGCCCTGAAGGTACCCGGTGCCGGAGTTCAGGTACTGCCAGCCCGGGCTGGTGAACTGGGTGGTCTGGGCTATCGCCCACAGGCTCCGGCCGACCGTGTACGCGCCGGACCAGGGCTGGTTCGCGGTGATCAGCCCGTCGCTGTTGAAATCGGTGTTCTGGTACGCGGAGGCGACGATCGGCCAGTTGATGTAGGCGGTCATGTCCCCGCCGATGTAGCCGCGGTTGATGGCCCGGGCGACGGCAGGGGCTCCGGTGTCGGCGTCCTCGGAGCCGTTCTCGCTCGCCCACAGTGGCTTGTCCAGCGACTCGGCGGCCGAGGTGGACGAGCACGAGGTCATCGAGGACAGGTACGAGCAGGGGTAGTGCGATCCGACCACACCGACGGCGTTGTCCAGGGCGCTGTCGCTCGCCATGGTGTCGGCGATCGACCAGCCGAACTCGTCGCCGCCGACGATCTGGGTGGACCCGTACCCGGCCGTGTTCATCGCCGTGCGCAGCGACTCGATCCAACTCGCGTTGTAGCTGTTCTCGTTCTGGTCGCCGCCGAGGTAGTCGACGGTGAACCCGTGCTGCTTGGCGCAGCCGAGCCAGGAGGTGAGGTAGCCGATCATGTTGGTCGAGGTGAAGCCGCCCGTCCAGGCCGGCGCGCCCCAGGCCAGACCGTAGAATTTGATGTTCGGGTTGCGTTCCTTGGCCTGCTGCATCAACCACCACTCGTAGCCGTTGTTGCAGTTCACGTTGGACTGGGTGTGCTCGATGCTGGATTCGGCGCCGTCGGTCGAGTTGGTGTCGCCGCCGATCTCCACCTTGAGGATCTGCAGGTCGGCACCGACGCCGGGCTTGAACAGGTAGTCGAGGATCTGGTTCTGCTGGGCCGGCGGGTAGTCGGCCAGCAGCCTGGTGTTCCCGCCACCGCCGCTGATCGCACCGATGCCATCGAACGTGCGGCCGGAACTGGTGCCGTCAACGGTGATCGCAGTGGTCGGGGTGGCCGCGCTCGCCGGTGTGGTTCCGGCCAGCGTTGCTGCCCCGCCGGCAACCAGTGCCAGTGACAGTGCGAGGGCGGAGCCTCGCGTTCGTGCCCGGGACATGACTTCCTCCTTGAACGACATGAGCTGGACAACAGCGGTGCCGGGTGTGCAGGCCCGCGGCAGCCGCATTTCGCAGGTGCCGTCAGCCCGCCGTGCGAGCGAGGGTCGACGCTTTGCCGTCATCTCCGGTGCTCAACATTTTTAGACAGGAACGCGCGGTATCAAACAGCTTTGAGGCTTGTCGAGCAGCTGTCAATAGCTCTGGACGGACCTGGCTCGCCATCTGGAGATGCCGGCGTCCCACTGCCCGCGACCTCGCCCCGGGATCGCCTGACGAGGCGGCAGTGCATAACATTCCTTCTGGAACCCTCTGGAAACCGCCCCTTGCGGGGTGCGCGGGTGGTCAGGGGGTGAGCTCGCACGAGTCGGTTCCGTCCTGGCGTGCGGCTGTCCACAGGTTCTACCGAGCAGAATGGTCACGGCCCAGGCCATGTTGACTAATGTCAGAATCCATTCGAGACCAACCGGCTGGGAGTCCGTCTACGCGTGCCGACCGCGCTCGCCGCCCGGCATGTGGCCGGAGAGCAGGTGCGGGCAGCGCGGTAACGCAGCGACGCCATCAGGGCGACAGCGTCCCAGGCACCACCTACGGCCATGGTCACTGTTGCTGAGCTGCAGCGATGACTCTACGAGCCGGCAGGTCGGCGTCGGCATGTCGGTGCAGACGAACCACCTGATCGCGGGCGGCATCGCGGTGCTCCTGCGGACCTGGCGGACCTGCCGGGTTGCGTGATCCGCCCGCCGTCGGCGGATCCTGCGGCATCGATCGACACGGTCGAGAGTCGTGGACAAGCCCGCCGGGCCGTGTGTCTGCTTGGTCGGAGCAGCTGGATGTAGGTGCTGGTGGTGCTGTCGGTGTACCAGTTGCTGGTGGGGATTAGGACTGCAACCAGGCCGGGCGGATGGCCGCCGCAGCCGGCGACGGCAGCGGAACGGACCGCCGCGAGCTCGATGACGACCCAAAGCACCGTGCAGAGTGTGCCGCGCATGCCACTGCGAAACCGCCTGACGCGGCACTCCCAGCAGACGCGCCACTTCCGCCCGCCGCACGCCTTGTCACTGCACCGGTACTTCCGGTTTGGCGTCAGCTGACGACTTGTCAAGAGGCTGCATGGGGATCAAGCGCCACCCTGTGCACGATGACGCCCACGCCGTCCCGAGTACAAAAAGCCACCAAGGCAGGCCCCGGACGCCCAACCGGTTCCAAGAACCGGCACCCGGCCCGGCGGCACGACGTCGGACGCGTCCTGGTCACCGGCGAATCCTGCGCACGCGCCGCCACCACAACATCGGCACCGGCCCCGACGCGCCGCCGAGAAGCCCTCGGCGTCGACCGTCATGGCCGCACCCTGCGGTAGGACCACAACCAGCAAGCGCAGCAGCGATGCTGGGGCCTTCCGGCTATGCACATAAGTTATGCATTGATAGTGTGCACTCGTGGAACACCAAGACGCAGACCCCGGATACAGGCTCACTCCGGACTCCGTGAAGATCCTCGCCCACCCGCTGCGCACGCGGTTGCTGAGCGAGTTGCACCGAGGCGGCCCCGCCACTGCCACCACGCTGGCGGCCGCGTTGGGCACCCATACCGGCGCGACCAGCTATCACCTGCGCCGCATGGCCGAAGTCGGCCTCGTGGTGGACACCGGCCAGGGGGCAGGGCGGCGCCGGCTGTGGCGTGCGACGTCCGGCGCCCACGCCTGGGCACCGAGCGACTTCGACGACGACGCGGATGCCGGCGCCGCGCTGGCCTGGGTCCTGCGCGACTACCATCGCGAGTTCGACGAGCAGTACACCCAGTGGCTCGACCGGGAAAGCGGCTGGCCGGCGCAGTGGCGCGACGCGACCGGCATGAGCAACCACAAGCTCGTCCTCACCCCGGCGCAACTACGCGCACTGGCCGAAGAGATGGAGCAACTGCTCAGGCGCTACCAGCACGCCGAACCCGCCGACGCGGACCAGGCCCGCCGGGTAGCGGTATGGCAGTTCGCTTTCCCGGCCCCCGGCGAAGCCTCTCCGGGAGGTGACTTATGAGCGCGGCACTGACCACCTCTGCCATGGTGACGCTGTTCGCTCTGACGGCACTGCGCCCCCGGCTGCCGCGGTACAGCTCGCCGTTCAACATGCAGTTCGTCCTCGGGTACCTCATCAACGAACAGCCGTTCCTCGGCCTGGTATGGCTGCTTCCCGGCATCACGGGCACGTTGACCCGGCCGGAGCCCGGCAGCATCCTGTGGTGGGTGGCCGCCGGGTTCACCGCTCTGGCCGCACTCGTGCTCGTACAGCTCGCGGTGCGCGCCCGAACTGCCAAACCGGCGCTCTCGACGGCACTCGAAGCCGCCTTCGGGCCCGACGCGGCGCCCCGTTTCACCCGACCGCCGTGGTGGCGGATCGTCCCGCTGCCGCTGGTGGCCTGGCGGCCCGACGTGCGCCGGATCCGCAACCAGCGCTACGGTCCGGCGCGACGCGGCCACCGACTCGATCTGTACGTCTCGCGCCGCCGTCGCCGCCCCGGGCAACCCGTGCTGGTCTACGTGCACGGGGGCGCGTTCCGGATCGGCAACAAGATGCTCGGCGCGCGCCCGCTGATCTACCGGTTGGCCGCCCACGGTTGGCTCTGCGTGAGCATCGACTACCGGCTGCTGCGGGTCCGCCGTCCCGATCAGCTCGCCGACGTCCGGGCCGCCGTGGAATGGGTCCGCGCCCATGCGCGCGCCCACGGCGCCGACCCCGACGCTCTGTTCCTGGCCGGCGGATCCTCAGGCGCCCACCTGGCCGCCACCGCCGCACTGACCGGTACCGAGGCCAGCGGCGTGATCGGACTCTACGGCTACTACGGCGAGCCCGCGCAGCCCGCCACCGAGCCGACCTCCCCGCACGCTGCCATCAACCCCGCCGCCCCACCCTTCCTGATCATCCACGGCGCCATCGACACCCTGGTCCTGCGCACCGACGCCCGGAAGTTCGCCGAGCGACTGCGTGCCGTCTCCCGACAGGCGGTCGCCTATGCCGAACTCCCCGGGACCCAGCACAACTTCGACTTCTTCCACTCCCCGCGCATCCACTGGGTCACCGACGCCATCCTCCGCTTCGCTGAACTCACGGCAGGTCGGGCGTCATCGAGAACTCCGAACCTCACCGATTCCCGCCCGGACGACATCGCTCCATCCTGAATGATCCATTTCGGTCCGGGACGTCCGTCCATGAGGGATCTGCACAAGCGTGGACCGCGCCCCGAAATCCACAGCCCGTGACCTGACTTGCGGTCGAGTCCTGGGCACCGTCGCGATGAGGAGAGAACCATGGCAGTGCTTGGCAAGCTGCTGAGGAACCGGCGAGCCGGGCAAACCGGCCTCGCCTGGAACGCACCGAACCTGGCCGGTGAGAACACGCTGGCGCTGAGCAGTCCCGACTTCGGCAACCAGGAGATGATCCCGACCGTCCACGCCGGAAAGCGTCTCGGCGGCAAGGATCTGTCACCGGCCCTGGCATGGGACGCGG